>Ga0302123_10001046_pt1 | contig 20058 bp, 15 predicted proteins | sample CB21_321_MG_FD_203109 | JGI IMG/M metagenome (GOLD analysis project Ga0302123, IMG submission 203109) | Marine microbial communities from Western Arctic Ocean, Canada - CB21_32.1 | ecosystem: Environmental > Aquatic > Marine > Oceanic | place: Canada: Western Arctic Ocean | collected 2017-09-28 | reverse complement strand
GCTGTTTGTGCCGTCGCTGATGGTGTAGGTGAACGTGTCGATGGTCGCCGTGCCCTGGGCGGCCGTCGGTCCGGTGATGATCGAGTAGGTGAGCGCGTCGACGCCATCGTCGACATCCGGATCGATGGCGGTGACCACGATCGTCTGCACCGTGTCCTCGTCATCCGCAGTGACGTCGTCGACGGCGTCCGGCGGCGTATTGACAATGGTGACACTGGCGCTGGCCGGATCAGAGGCAGTCGTGACAGCGTCACTGTAAGGATGTGTGATAGCCGTGACTGTGATGGTCCATACGTCGTTCTTGTGGGTGGCAGCATTGGTCTGAAGAGTGTCGACGGAGGCTGTGGGGCCGGCGTTGGCGGACCAGGCGTAGGTGTAGTCGTCGATGACGTCACCGTCGGGATCGGCCAGCTGTTCGGTGATCAAGACCGACAGATCATCCAAAGTCACCGGCGTTGCCGGTTGTATGGCGATGGTCGGTGGCGGGGGCTCGCGGTCGATGTCGTTGACGGTTACGTCCCAGGTCACTTCGGTCGTGGCACCCTCGCCGTCGGTGATTTTGGCAGAGATCACGATTACCCGCGTCACATTGTCGCCGGTGACGGTGTCGTGGAGAGCGGTATCCGCCGTGCTGAACGTGTAGCTGCTGGAGGTGACGTCGTTGTCGGTCTGCACAGCCCCGCCGTCGATACACCAGGCGATTGAGGCGCTGTTCGGGCCGCTGCCGGTATTCGGGTTGGTCGGGTCGTTGATGTCCGTGCCGCTGACACTGAAGTCAAGGGTGACGGCGCCGCCCTCGGCGTCGACCTCGTCGATCGTCTGGTCTTGCGGCGTGGTGGCGTCGGAGCCTGGACTCACGGCGGTGACAACGGGTGGTGCGTTCGAGCGGTAGTCGATGCGTATTTCGCCCGTATCCGAGTCGGTCTCACCGTCGCTGACAGCGAACTGGATGACGTCCGCCTGATTACCGCCGGTGTTGCCGTCGAAGAACTCGTCGTTCTTCTCGGCGGCGTCCACGGTGTAAGTGAACAGCCCCGGGGCGCCGCCGGCGACAAAGCTGCCGCGGGCTGGCGCCTGGATGATGGTGTAGCTGATATCAGCAAGCAGGTCGTGCCCCGTAGAAAAATCAACGTCCGAGACAAATGCCGACAGGTCGATCTCGACACTTGCCAGCGGTGAAGCGGCGGGGTCGTCCGGTTTAGTCAGGATGAAATTAGTGGCCGAAACCGGTGTCGTGGAGAGTTCTGGCGGGTCATTGACATTGGTGACGATGATCGTCACCAGCCCTTCATCGAAATGTCCAACACCGTCCGTCAGCAAGTATTCGAACGTCTCGATCCCGTTGAAGTTCAGGTCCGGCAGATAGGCAAAACTGCCGTCCGGACTGAAGCTGGTAATAATACCGTTCTGGGGGCTGTCGAACGCAAATACCGCCAGTGCTTCACCGTCCGCGCCGGGAATATCAGCATCGAAATCGTTCAGAATGACGTTGAACGATATTTCCGTGTCTTCATCGGTGAAGTACTGGTCGTTATTGGCGCGTGGTATGGATGCAATAGCAGCTGAGCAAATCAGCATTCCTATAATTGCGATTGATAGTGTTCTCATTCCTTTTCCTTTTTATTTTATTCTTTGTGGGTTGGGGGCGTAGGCCCGCTTATGGATTCATCTTGGCGTCGATGAGGGCGTCGATTTCTGCGCCGATATTGCAGTCCGTCTCGCAGATGTTGGTGCTGATTAGCAGCGTATTGACAATGACCGTGACGGCAGCCTGAATCTGCCCAACCCTGGTCGGCAGATTCTCGCCCAGAACCAGGCAGGCCAGGTCAACCGCGCCATTGGCTACATCAGCGCATCGTTTGACGGTACTAATATTCTGCTGTATATGTAGAAAAGACAGCTGAAGCATTCAAAAACCGCGTCACTGTCTTAACGGAGGCACTCAATGGCAATCAAGACACTACAGGACTTCGGGGAAGCATTACAGCGCAGTATGGATTCGCGAGGCTTAGACGTTACGGTAACACCCATGACGCCGCAGAAGGGCAACAAGGGTATGCAGAAGCGTCTGTTTCTGACGCCTCCGCCATCAGCGCCCTCGCCACCGACCTCTTCCTCAGAATCGCCCAACACACAGGCGGACGGCTAACTGCCCCTGAGGCTCGCTCATTTTTTACACTGAGCGACCTGAACCCTGACCAGATCGCGACCTTATCCGCGACCACGTCGCGCTTCATTTGCCGATGTGCTTCCGCCGGTTTCACTGCGCCCTGGCGTACTTTTTCCGCGAGGTCCGGACGCTTCGCCTGTAGTACGTCGCCGCGAGATACCGCGCCGCGGTTCGTGTTCGACGCTGCCGCCTTTGCGTCGTACTCGGGCTTTTGCCCAGTAGGAGCAGCATCACCTAAGACGCCCCTTGCCCGCTTATGGATTCAGCTTGGCTTCGATGGCGGCGTTGCCGTAGCGGAGCATTATTCTTTCACGTAAATATATGATTTACTGATCCCTCGATCAGGGAAATAGGCGATCCCAGCTCGGGGCCATAGCCCTACTCACCGAGCATATATAGCGGGCCGACTAAAACTGAAAAGTGAATACGCGTATTCACTTTTCAAACGAACCGCGATCGCCACACACGCGGTCGGCAGTGCGATTGATGAGAGGAGAGAAAGAAGAAAGGAGTACCCCTTTCTTCTTTCTCTCCATGGTGCTCCTTCTTGGTCTGATCGATTCGGTGGGTCACTGCCTGTTCAAGCTCTTGGGTCCAGAAGTTGTCGGCAAACCATGGCCTGCCGTGCCTGTTGCGTCTTCCAGTCTTGATCACCCTCGGATATTGCCGTGGCTTGGCATTTTGTAATCTAATCTAGCAGCCATCTAGCGAGGTGCGCAACATGACCGCATTCACTTATCAGAGCATGTTGTCCTGCCAGCGGCGGCGGCGGAAGCTTTGCGCCGGCTTTAGCCGGGGCGACAGGCCGGTCGAACTCGCTTATAGAGCGGGCTAAAGCCCGCTGGAGGCTTCCGCCTAAAGGCAGGACTCAGACCGGGACACTACGAATTAAGCCAGTAGCCAACAAAAAAGCGCGGGGCCGGAGCTCCGCGCTTTTTGATTGACAATCGTTATCCGGCGCTTACTTGGCGTCGAAGATCGCCTGTATCTGACCGGCAATGTCGTCCTGACAGGCTTGCGTGCCGCCGCAGACATTGGCATTGACGATGGCGATGCTGACCGCAGCGTCAACGCAGTCGGTGAATTCACCGATGCTCGTCGCCGGATTGTTGGTCACCAGTTTACAGGCCAGATCGAAGGCTGCATTAGCCACGTCCTGGCAATCGACACACGGGGCCGGATCGCCCTGCGGTCCCACTTTGCCCTGGGCACCCTGGCCACCATCGGAACCGGCCGGACCGACCTTGCCCTGCGGCCCTTGCTCGCCCGGCTCACCGGCACCACCGCCGGCACTGGTGCACTCCACGTTTCCGATCGTGGTCAATACGATCACCTGGGGGAGCGTATAGCGCTGTACGGTCTTCGTATGCACTTCGGGGCAGACGGAGCCATCGGCATTGACCGTGAAATGGCTGGCAGCAGCCGGATACGCGTCGTGCGGAAACTGCTCAGCAAAGTCCCAAGTCTTGATGTACAACCCCGGAGGCAGATCGAGGGTCAGATCTGAGCCGTCCCAGGGGTTGATAACACAACCGGACGGACCGCAGATTTTGCCCCACGGGCCTTGGTAGCACTTGCTGTCGGGCGGATCCGTGCATTCGGAGTACACGACATTTGTGCCGAAGTGCACGGGTACGGCAGTTACCTGCTGGGCGATGCCGAGCGCGAGTACGGCGGTGATTGTGACGAGCAGCTTCTGCATTTTGAGGCCCTCCTGAGATTTTCAATTTTTGACCGGGTTGATAGATTCATTCTGATGACGGGATTCCGGCGGACTTTCCGCTCTTTTCCGCCACCTTGCTAGACAACGCTAGAAAGTGTAGATCATTCCAGGCTAAATTCCAAGCAAAAAATGTGGCCCTTGAACGTATCGCTCTGAGCTTGTGGCGGTTTGGAAAAATCAACCAGGTAGACGATAGTTACGATGTGTCTATGCCGGCAAGCAGCCGGCGGGCCAATTCCACTTAATCCGTACTTTGTGCTCGAAAGATGGCTCATTCGATAGACAACACCTCGCGTCGCGTCACCCAGGCGGAGATCGCGAAGGAAGCACGAGTGTCGCGTGCTACGGCATCACTGGCGCTGCGCAACAGCCCGCGCATTTCCCTTGAGACCAGGGCGCGCATCGCGCGCATCGCGCGGGCGCTTGGCTACAGTCCGCTGCCGCCAGACATCGATGATGGACGCACAGAACAGAGCAACATCGGTTTCATACTCATTGGCAGTCCCGATTTTCAACTCTACTACATGACCTTTCACGCCGCAGCCGTCGAAGCGCTACAGCAAGGACAACATCTGCTATTTCACCCGTCGTCGCCGGAGGTCGAGCTCGATTTCGAACTGCTGGAATCATCCGGCTGCAACGGGTTCCTGCTCATGGGCGCGGTGGAGGACCGGCATTACAACGCCGTGATGGAGCTCGAGAAGCCTATCGTCGTCGTTGGCGAGCATCGCGTCTCGAGGACAGTGCATGGCGTCAACATCGACAACTTCCAGGCCGGTCAGATCGCGGCCCGCTATCTGGCGGCACTTGGGCATGAACGGATCGCCTTTATTCTAGCGCCGGATCCGTATATCGATGCTGCCAAATGGTACCACGGCTATGGCGTTGCGATGGCCGATTTGGGCCTGCCGGACGATCGGGTCGAATTGCCGTGGCAGGGAAGAGCGCTGGAGACCGGGCTCGAGGACCTCCTGACCCGTGACCCGCGACCGACAGCTGTTATCACGTCTTCGCCGCACGCGAGATGGACAGCAATGGATCTCGCGGCTAAACTGGGATTGCGTGTCCCGCAAGACATCAGCATGTTCGGGTTTGGCCCGTTATGGAATGACAGCCACTCGGCGACAACCGAGCTGGATACCCCCATCGAGACATTCGGCAAAGTCGTTCTTCGCCGCATCAACGAACTGATCGACAATCCCGACGACTTTCCCCTGACCGTCATGCTGAGTCTGGTCATGAACGACAACAATACGTGCGGGCCGGTACCGGCTTGATGTCGTGAACAGCAGGGAGACCGATAATGTCTCAGACACATTCTGGAGACGCAGCTACGAATCCACAGGATATGGCGAAGGTCCGTGACTGGGCCGGACGATTGTTGGCCTCGCCCGCTGCTTTGCCGATAGCTTTTGACTATGCCGGCAACGCTGTCGCCGGCTTACCCGATGCGTGGCAACCGGTTACAACGCGCCGCGACATCGACGCGACTATTTGCGAAACCGTCTTCGAAGGCTGTGACCCGGATACCGGGCTCAGCCTCCGGGTCGAGTGCACGACGTACAGCGACTACCCGGTCGTCGAATGGGTCGCCTGGTTCACCAACACCAGCGCCGATACCACACCGGTAATCAGCAATATCCGGGCGATCGACGCAGCCTTTGCCGGCGCTTCACCGGTGCTCCATCATTGGACCGGTGATTCCTGCTCTGCCGGCAACCTGACGCCGGCTGAATCGCCATTGCAACCGGGCCGGCCACTGGCGTTCACACCGAACGACGGGCGCCCGTGCGACGGGCAGATGCCTTACTACCGCGTGGCCTTCGACGGTATTCAAGGCTCGCCAGTAGCCGACCGTTGCGGTATGACCCTGGCGATCGGCTGGCCGGGGCAATGGTCGGCGACTTTCGAAGCCGTCGCGGATGGTGTTCATATCACTGCCGGTCAGGAGCAAACGAACCTTTGCCTCAAACCCGGCGAAAGCATTCGCACACCACGGATCACACTGCTGTCGTGGACTGGCGACACGACGCGCGCAATCAACCTGTGGCGGCGCTGGTACCTGGCACACCTCCTGCCGCGGCCGAATGGACAACCGCTCAAACCGCTGATGGCGATGGTCGGCACCGACGAGGGCGTGGAGTTCACCGGGGCAACGGAAGCGAATCAGATCAAGTACATAGAGAAGGCGAAGCGGCTTGGCATCGACTTCGATGTCTGGTGGCTCGACGCCGGCTGGTACCCGTGCTGGCACGAGGAACAGCAGGAGAAGGACTGGCACGTCACCGGCACCTGGAAGCCCGACCCGGAACGTTTCCCGAACGGCCTCAAGCCGGTAGGCGACTGTGTGGCGCGACACGGTGCCGACTTTCTGCTCTGGTTCGAACCGGAACGCGTGCGTCCCGGCACGTGGTTGTATACGGAGCGCCCGGAGTGGCTGCTGCGCCGGGAGGGCGTCGCTAATGTCATCCTCAACCTCGGCATCCCAGAATGCCGGCAGTGGCTGACGGACCACGTCTGCAAGCTGATCCAGGAAAGCAACGTCCGGATCTACCGGCAGGATTTCAACTGGGAGCTGTTGCGGTTCTGGCGCGAGAACGAAGGCCCCGACCGCGACGGTATGAATGAGAACCTGCATGTCCAGGGCTACCTGCAATACTGGGACGATCTGCTGGCGCGCAACCCTGGGCTGTGGATCGACTCGTGCTCGAGCGGCGGCCGCCGCAACGACCTAGAGAGCATGCGTCGCTCGGTACCGCTGCACTACACGGACTACGGCTACGGCGACCACCCGGTCAAGCTGGCGTTCCAGCGCACCATGTACGAATGGATGCCGTACTTCAAGGATTCGTCAGTGGCGTACCCGGAGGGCGAGCAACCGAGATTCGACGTCGAAGTCGATGTCTTCGCCTATCACTGCGGCATGGCGCCGATGTTCATGCCGACGTTCGATCTGCAGCGCGACGATTACGACTATCCGCTGGGTGTGAAGATGACCAAGGTCTGGCGCCGCGCCGCCGATCTCATGCTCTACGGCGACTACTATGCCCACACCCCGGACCGGCGTACACACGACGTCTGGGTCGCCCGCCAGTTCGACTGCCCGGATAGCGGCCGCGGACTGTTACACGGCTTCCGCCTGGCAGACTGTCCGGAGACAACACTCACTATCCAACCCGAGGGCATCGCTGGCGACGCAGTGTATGCGTTCGAGAATCCGGAGACTGGCGAGGAGCTGGAGATTAGCGGGGCCGAACTGATCAAAGACGGGTTCGTCTTCACGCTGCCGAAACGTACTGCGGCGCTGTGGTTGTATCGGCGGATGGATACATGACGCGGATTAAATGATGTACATCGCAGGGCAGGCTCAACGCGTTGGCGCGATGGTTTTTTAATCTTGGTGTTTTCGTGCCCGTCCCCGTGCCCGAATTGAGTTCCGCAGTCATTCACGACGTCTAAGTCCCCCGTACGACGATGCCTCCGCGCTCGTCATTCACGACGTCTAAGTCCCCGTACGACGATGCCTCCGCGCTCGTCATTCACGACGTCTAAGTCCCCAAAAGACGCCATCAGTACCATTGCCGGGTCCAGCCACCACCACCCAGTTCCAGAACGTATCCGGTCAATTCGCTGCCGCGCAGGCTGCCGACGTGGCCGTCCAGATAGGCACGCTGGGATACTTCGGGCTGCGCCAGGCCGACGTCAACATGCTCCCCGCCAGCGGCCGTATGGTTGGTGAATGCGTAGGAAATTCCGGCCGTGTATTGGTAGGTGTCGTACGCCCAGTCGACGACCAGCGGCAGCTCGGTGGGATCGAGTCCCAGCTCCTGAGGCGGTTCGCTCAGGTCCATGGATGACGCCGTTGCAGTGATCTTCACCGGACTGACCATGTCCGGTGTCGTATACTCTCTGGCTCTGATGTTGCTGCCCAGATACATATAGCCGAGCAGGTAATCTTCGGTCAAGTCCGGTCGGAGCAGTGAGCTTTGGAAATGTGCGTAGAAGTTAGGACACGCCAGCAACCGTTCTTCGCCGGAAAAGTAGTCGTCGCGGAGTGATTTCATACTGTCCCGGTTGACCATGAACGGGTCGTACATCCACACCGGCCCGCCATAAGCGGCTGGCAACGCTTCGTAGATAAGATGGCGGCTGCCGGCCGGCAGGAAGTCCTCGTTATCGCCGGCATAGCTGTACATCGCGACGCCCCACTGGCTGAGATTCGAACGGCACACTGCCCGTTTTCCCATCTCTTTTGCTCTCGACAGCGCCGGCAACAGCATCGACGCCAGGATCGCGATGATGGCAATCACAACCAACAGTTCGATCAACGTGAAACCGCGCATCGCCGGTTGTGCAGCAGGATGTCGTTCGTTTCTTGTCGTGATCATCTGTAATTCCCGCAGTCGTGCAGCTAAATTACCTGCTGCGCCGAGGAAGTTCAACTGACGTGACTTTTATCTAGCTTGCTAGACCAGACATTCGTCTATGACTGATTACAAAGACATCGCGCTGGCGACGCCACGGTTGGATGATTCGCAGATCCGCTTCCGTCTCGGACTGGCGACTCAGCGCACCCGTAACTACCCGCTCGACGACCTCGACTTTGTCATGATCGACCTCGAGAGGCCCGAGGGTCGACATCGCCATGCGGACTGGTGCACGGGGGACTTGACCGGGCGGTTGCTGGAGTTTCTCAGTTATTCGGCAGGGGTCAACGGTGAGACCGATCCGCGCCTGCCTGAATTGTTCGAGCGCATTCTCCAGCAGCGCCGCCCCTCAGGACTTTTTGGCCGCTACGCCTCACAGGCACAGGAACACATACCGCCGGAGGACGACTTTCGCAGCGGTATCCCCCGGCTGCTGCCCGGGTTTCTGCGGTACTATCAACTGACCAATGACGAGCGCGCCCTCGAGGCAGCAGTCGGCATGGCAGAGTTCACGCTGTCGCGCGTCGACGAATGGCGGGCACATCTCGAGGCCTGGCACGGACTGACGATCGAGGCCTGGGTCGGGGAGCCGCTGGCGATGCTCTACAGCCTCACTGGCGACCAGAAGTACCTGGATTTCCTGGCGATGATCGAGGAACTGCTCGAGCCGCTCGATTACCCGGTCCACGCGCATGGATACCTTAGCACTCTGCGTGGTCTGCAGACCGCAGCGCTTGTCACCGGCGACAACGGTTGGAATACAAAAGTCGAACAGCACCGACAGACGATCATCGAGCGCCGGTACGAGCTGCCGGACGGCAGCGTTCCGGAGTGCTTCCCGGCGAGTATCCGCACCGAGGGCTGCGCGATTGCCGATTGGATGATGCTGAACCTCAATGCAGGGCTGATCACCGGTGATGATGCAGCATATGCCCGCGCCGAGCACGTGCTGTGGAATGCCCTTGCATTCAATCAGTGGATCACCGGCTGTTTCGGTTCCCGGCAGACTACGGCCCATGGTTACGGCGTATACCAGATGGAGGAATGCGTCTGGTGCTGTGTGCATAACGGCGGTCTGGCTTTCACAGAATACGCCCGCCAGGCAGTGACTTGGCGCGACGGTGCGATCCACGTCAACTTGTTGGTCCCCGGCACCTATCGCCTTGAGATGCCGGGTGGTACCGAGACGGAAGTGAAAATCTCTACGACATTCCCGGCGACGGCCGACGCTGTCGTCGAAATAAGCGGCGTCCCACCGGAAGTAGACGTCCACATGCGGGTACCGGCATCGGTGCGGAATCCGCAACTGAGCGAACAGCGCGATGGTGCCAGAGTCACGACCCGGCTGACCGGTAACATCGGTCACTACGTCGAGTCGGGGGCGCGGGGCGCGATGCTCAAGTACGGTCCGTTGGTGTTGGTTCCCGTGGCCTATAGCTGGACGGGGCCGTCCGCGACGGAGGCTGAACGCCATGCCGCCCCGTCCGGATATATCCCCGACCAGATGCCCGAGGGATTGCCGACGCTGAGGGTTGGTGACGCTGACGCGGACGGCTTGCTGGATCTTCCGGACCGGCCGTTGCCTGACTGGACATTTGTCGATGAAGGTCCGGGCGGAAAATGCTGGGTGCCCGGCGCTGCAGCCAATGTCGACGTCCGCTTCCCGAACGACGAGGAACGCACCTTGCGGTTCGTCCCGCAATGTTACTTCACGTCATGCCTGGCGCTGCACGACACGCCTGTTGTCTTCAATGCCGTGGAGCTGTGACGTTGGACAAATTGGTGACGTTTCTGCGTTTCACGGTGATCGCCGTTGCGCTGTGGCCCGTAGCCGCCGTGGACGCACAAGTCACGTTCGAAGACGTCACCAACGTCATGGAACTCGAGGGTTCGGGCGCCTGGATCGACATCGATCGGGACGACTGGATCGACCTTGCGCCGGCGTGGCTTAACGAGGACGGCAGAAGGTTCGTCAGTACTGGTCTCGGCGACGGTGGCGCGGCCTGGGCCGATGTCGACAACGACGGGTATATGGACTCTTTCACTTTTGCCGGCGGCGCGATTGGCTTCGGCTCGGGGGAAGGTTCGTTCACCGGCATGCGGTTACCAGAACGTCCACACGGCGTCAGCGACGGCGGTACGTTTCTCGACATCGACAACGACGGTCTCATCGATGTCTGGTGGGGCGGCTACGAGAATTTCCCCACGGTCGGTGGTTACCCCGACGGTATATACCGGAACTTGGGGGACCGCACGTTTCAACGCCTCCACGTCGTCGGTCCGCCACGTTCGTCGCGTGGCGTCACGTCCTGTGATTTCGACCAGGATAGCGACATCGACGTGTACGTCACGAATTACCGGCTGCAGGCGAATCAGTTGTGGATCAACGACGGTGCCGGCAACTTCGCCGACAGAGCGGATGCCTATAATGCGGCCGGCGGCAGCGGCCACGGCATTGGCTCCGCCTGGGGTGATTTCGACAATGACGGGCTGATCGACCTGTTCGCCGGCAACTTTGCACACCCGGGCCAGCCGCAGTCACGCTTCCTCAGGAACCGCGGCCCGGAGCACGGCTTTCATTTCGAGGATATGGGGCAATGCGGTGTCGCTTTCCGGGAGTCTTACGGCTCGCCGGCATTCGGTGACTTCGACAACGACGGCGACCTGGATCTCTTTTTTACGACTGTTTACGGTGGCGACCAGGCGGTGCTCTATCGCAATGACTCTTCTGCCCATGGCAATTGGACTTTTACTGACGTAACCGGGCCCGTCGGACTCGGCGATATCCGCAAGACGTACCAGGCTTCGTGGGGCGACTTTGACAATGACGGCGACCTCGATCTCGCCACCGCCGGTCGCCTCTATCGCAACAGCGGGACCACAAACCATTGGCTCAAAATCAGATTGATTGGCGACGCCAGGACAAACATGCCCCAGCCCGTTCAAGGCCCCTCGACCGCCGCCCGGGTCAACCGTGCCGCCATCGGTGCGCAGGTGCGGATTACGATCGATGACATGACGCTTACACGCCAGGTCGAGAGCTCGACCGGCCGAGGCAACATGAACGAGCAGACGCTGCACTTCGGGCTCGGCGATCATGCCGATCCGGTCGATGTGATGATCACCTGGCCGAACGGTATCGAACAGCGGGAAACGATCGAGGTCGACCGGATGATCACGATCGGCGTGAGCTTCAGCGGCGAGCCTGTCGAACTGACAGGCGCTACCGACGGAACCGTTGCCACATTGGGCAATGCCGAGAGCAGGGGCACTGCATCGACCGACGGCAGGTTTGCTGCCTATGCTGTACTGGATGACGCTGGCGGGTCGACGATACGTATTCGAAAGTTGCCTGACGCCGTTGCGACCGATCCGAATGCCCCGCGCAATACCTGGGATCTGTCGGCTGATTTCAGCCTCGGGGCCAATCCGAACGGCGCCTGGTCATATCTGCACATGATCCACCACCGCAAGACTGTCGGGGAGAATCCGAGTAGTGAAGACCACAATCCACCCGACACCTCGGCAGCCGCGCTGCTGCAGACGACGCACACGCATGCTCCCGGCAATGGGAAGGGTGGCGCTATTGATTCCTGGAACCCGACCACGGATGAAGATCCGTACGCGTATTTCGGCATTGTCGGTATGAACCAGCCGTCGCAGGCGCCGTACTATGTCCCGTTCACAGCAGGTGAAATATGCGCCCATCCCGGCGGTCAGTTCCGCGGCGGCAACCGCAGCACCATTGTCATCGCGCGGTGGACGGCACCGCGCGATGGGGAGATCGTCACGATCGGGGAGTTTCGTGGCGCCGGCGACAGCGACCGGGACTTCTACCTGATCCGGAACAAGAAGGAGATATTGGTCAACGAGCACTCATTCAGGTATAGCGAGCGCCCGTTCAATTTTACGCTGCCCGTGCAAGCGGGTGACACGCTCGACCTGTGCATCGGCCGGGGCGCCAGGGTGCCGAGCAGTCTCGCCAAGGTCGCGCAGGCGATCTACTATGCCGGGCACGAACCCCGCGAACAACCCGGGAAATACCTGCCCGTCGATGCTGATCACGACGTCACGATAGATACGTCTGACGGCGAATCATTCACCGCGCCGATCTGGAGTCCGATCGGTCCGGTGCTCGTCTGTACCGGTTCAATGGCCGGCAGCGAGCGCCAGGACATCTATCTGATCGATCTGCAGACTGGCGGGAGGCGATGCCTGACAAGCATTCACCCCGGCACCAGTCGCAATCCGATCTGGACGGCCGACGGCACGGCAATCGTCTACGAGAACAACCAGTTCGGCGTGTACAAGCATTTTCGCTTGGCAAGGCATGCGGACTAAGGTAGGGTTGAAGGGGTTGATATGGTTCACACTTTATGAAGGAGATCTGATATGAAAATTCTTCATGTTTTTACCTCGTTACAGGGGGCTTTGATCTTTCTCGCCGGCGACGCCATCTCAGCACAGTATTCGGCGTGTTTTCATGATTCCGTTATACGATATTTTTTTGAATAAGGTTTACTCGTGGGTAAGGGGCAGGGAATTGCTTTCTCCACTCTAATGGGAAGGTAGACAATGGAATTTCATGGGGACAGTCCGCTGACGTCTTTCCTTCCATGGGAATTTTACGGAATTTTATGGGGACAGTCCGGAATGGCGACAAGATTAACTGATAGACTGATAGGAAATTGCTTTGCACGGTCAGAAATATTGGTACTTGACGAGGCCCGGGATTCAAGGAAAAGGGACGCAAGGATGGCAGGGACTGCAGCCAGACGCCGGCGTCTGGCGCGCCAAGCCGAAGCGTCGCCGCAGATTTAGCTCTGATCCTGGCGCTGTCTATTGCGAATCGATCGGATCGGCATATTGTGTCTGCTATGTTGACTCGATACGCCTTGAGACTCGCAGGGATCGCGATCATCGCAGGTGCCGGTATCAGCCGGGGCGCTGCGCCGATCGAGATGTATCCGGGCAATACCTCCGGAGCGCTCGTAAGCCGCCCGTCCGACTACGCGTTGGCAACTGTCGCAGACGACGGCATGAAAACATTTACCGTCGACGGCCGCACCGGTGACGGTTTTCACTGGTTCTTGAGTATCGGTGACGACGCGGCCGCAAAATGCCGGGTGCAGTACAGCATAACCGGCGAGAACGTCGGCCGCTTCGAAGCCCGCCACAATGTCTGACAAGTTGGGAATAATTCTTTCTGTAAAATTTCTTTAAGTTCTTTCCGCACCAAGGACAGAACTTCATTCCGGTGCGTACGTTTGGAGAAAACGCACATGGCAATTCCTGTTCCTTCAATACTGACAATAATTTGGGAAGGTTTCTCTTTTCTGTACATCGAAAGGCGATGTGAAAGCTCGGTGCACCATCACCGCCCCGACGCCAACGGCATCTTCAAGATGTGGACAGAGAGCCGCGGCCTCGCCGGCGCCGATTACGACGGCATCATGGGCGACGAGTTCTCCGGCTCCGGCCACGGCGGCGTCGGGAGCTATCCCCTGTACGCCGAGGCTGTAAAGCGGATAGCGGAAGACCCGAGGTTCAAGGGCAAGGTCTTCTACCCCGCCTGCATGCCGATGTACACCAGCGACCTGTCAATGGACTTCCTCAAAGCCGTCGTTACTCCGGGATATAAATGGTGCGAAGAAAAATACCTCACTGAACAGCCGACGGAGCCGGCGGCCGTGGCACCACGTTGCGTGATGGCAGCGGTTGTTGGCCTCACGCTTTGCCGCGCTTCCATCAATGTACAATTCGACGTTCGGCGTGGCGTTAAAACCTGCGAAAATCTGGCCATTGAACAGAACCCGCAGTTGATCGCCCGGAACGGCGTCCTGTGCCGGATCACATCGCAGCATGTGCCGCGTGTACGGGCGCGTCACGGTACCGGTGAGAGTATCATCGATTTTTCACCCTCTTCAACCTCTCCATTTGTCTGCCCCAATCAGTCTGTCAATCTCTCATAGCCCCCCCCTCGCATCCCATGCGCCACGTGCTACGTTCCGTGTCACTTCAAACTCGCATCAAGAGATCACGTTATGAATACTGCCAATTTCACTGCAACTGTCATCGCTCTTGCGTCACTCTTGGTCTTGCCAATGTCGTTCGCGGCTGAATTCGTCTTCGCGGAAGGTGAAAAATTTCTGCTGCTCGACGACAAGGGATGGCGGGTGACGCACCAGAACGATAGTTGGGCCAGTCACACTTACGGCGGTGCATGGACGAGTCACGGTGGCTTGCTGGGGGCGCCGGCAGATAGTGTCGGCAGCGTCGCGGTGCAGGCAATTACCATTCCGGTGGCCGGTGACTACCGGGTCTGGAGCCGCTACCAGGCGCCGCCCTATTTCAATTTCTCGCATCGGGTCGAGGTGCATCAGGATGGCGAGCTTTTGTACTCCTATGTGTACGGCAGGAAGGAGAGTATGCGCCAATGGAGTTTCGGTGCCGTTTCCGACCAGTTGTGGTGGTCCTGGGGGGTTGACCACGATGCCGCTGAAGCGCCGAGCGACAAGGTAGTGAAGCTGCAGGCAGGTCCAGCCAAGGTACGGCTTGTTACGGTTGATATGGGCGAACCCGCCGGTGATCCGATGGTCGACCTGATCGTCCTCACCAACGACCTCGCCGAGACCGCGGCCGGCCCCCCGGGGACGCTCTTTACGATCCAGGCAATGGCCGCTTCCGAGCTGTACCTGCGATTCCGAAATACCACCGATGCCCCGGCCAGGCTGGATCTGCGCCGGCCGACGGGACATTATCAGCCACTGCAGTATGCGGGCGATAGTACCGTTATACCCGAAACCGATGTGCCCGCAGGTGAGTGGAGCGATTGGATCAACATCGCGCCGTTCTGCATGCTCGTTCACGACGACGGCATCCATATCTCGCTCGCCGGTGCTGCGGACTTTCCTGTCCAGGTCGCACGTGACCGGGCAGGCAAAGATCTGGCCGGGGACATGCAGATTGCCGGGGCCACCGGGGTTATCGTGATCCCCATCGACATCACCTGGAACCGGGCACGCCACGTGCAGACGAGACGTGAGCACACGGCCAGAGTGATCAGCCTGGCGAAGACGAAATGGCGCACCGCGAACGGCGGCCGCAAGCCGCAGGAATTGCTGTATATCGGCCACGTCGCAGGCCCGGACCTGAAGGACGCCCTGGGCTATAACACGCTGTTGCCTGATCAGTACGATCACAATCCGATCGACGGGTATTTTCAGCACGCCGGCAATGAGGACGAGATCCGCACGTTGGCAGACCGCCTCAGCGAAAAAGACAAAGCCAGCCAACGGGTCGTGAGTTACGGCGATGAAACGCATATCGAATTCGAGGCTGCGCAAGCACTGACAAGACTGACCCGGGAATTGATCGGGCCGCAGGTGGAGACCGGAGTCAACTACAGCCCGCATTACCCGTTACCGCAATATTACGGCGCCCAGAAACAGTGGGTGGATATTTTTAAGGCGGCACCGGATGCGCTGACGATGTTCTGGACCGAGGACTATCTCTTCAGCGTCCCACAATTGCCGCAGACGTTCTCGTGGACCTACGCTCAAATCCACTGCGCTATCAAGTATCACAAGCAGAAAATTCACATGTACGTGATGCCCCATGCACCCGGGCAAGTGTCGTCGGTTTTGCGACGTAACATGGTATTGAGTATTGGCGCCGGTGCCAGGCATATCGATGCCTTCTGCGTGGCGCCGGCGAGCTCGTTTACCGAGAATTACGTGTCCTGGGGGTACACCGATACATTCCGCGTGCTCCACGAATCGATCTACGATTCGGCCGAAGCCGAACCGTACCAGATCAACGGTAAGCTGCGCCCGGGCCGCGTTGCGATTGTTTTGAGCCGAGCTACGGAGACTAATGAGGCAAAGCTCGCCTTCGATCCCGCCACCGATCCGTTCATGAGCCAGTGCAAAAACGCCGCCGGCGAACAGACGTACAACCGCCAGACCTTGTGCCGCAAGGATCAGCAGATGCTGTATCTGGCGTTGCGGCATGCTCAGTACAAAGTCGACCTGATCACCGAAGACGACATCGTGGACGGTTACCTGAAGGGCTACGACGTCGTCCACTTTGCCGGCGAATGGATCGACACCAGAATAGTGCCGAAACTGGCGCAGTGGGTCGAGGCGGGCGGAATTCTCTATGCCACCGCCGGTATCGGACACCTCGACCAGGACGGCGCGAAATGCCCTGCGATGTTGGAGCTGCTGGGACTGCAGGACAGCTCGTTGACCAAGAATATTCGGATCATGCGGCCGTTCCTGGAGATGCCGCTGGTTGAACCGATCGATTCGATTACCCTCGCCGGTGCGGACAGCGCCCTTCCGGCAATCGCTATGCGCCAGGTGCTTGTGCCTGCCGAAGCGGAGGTGCTCGGAACCTGGTCCGACGGCAGTCCGGCAGTTACCATGCGCACGCTGGGCAAGGGCCGGGCAATCGCTGTCGGCACGCTGGCTGGGAGCAGCTACATGCGCAGCGGACTCAAGCCGGTGCCGTTTGCCCGTGGCGGCCGCAAGATGCTGTACAATCCCACCGAATTCTCACCGGCAGCCGTGCAGTTGGTGGGCCTGGGCGTGGCACAGGCGGACATCAAACGTCATGCCGAGTGCTCGAACAACTTCGTCGAGACCCTGGTCATGGACAGCGACAAGGGAACACTCGTGACCCTGGTGAACTGGGACAACATGGAACTGCCCGGGCTGCAGGTGAACGTTCGCCTGCCGGCGGCCCCGACGGCGGTGCGCTCGGTCCAGCAGCAGCAGGACCTTGACGGCTGGGAATTCAATGATGGCATACTCTCCTTTACGACCGACCTCGAGTGGGCCGACTATATTCTTATCGCGAAGTGACGGAGGCGGCTGACCTCGTCATCCAAACCTTCAATCCCACGAACTTAATTCCAGAAAAACCGTAATCTTTGCTATCGCAGGGCGGCGCAAGCCCGTGTTTGGATTTAAGGACGAGAGAGATTAGAGTCGACGGGATTGAGGTCGGACGACAAAAACAGGCAGGACAGAATATGGCAACGGACAGACGGCTGGAAGATAGAGTCGCGGTAGTGACCGGCTCCGGATCGGGAATCGGACGTGGCTCGGCGATCGTTCTGGCGCGCGCCGGTGCCCGGATCATCGTGAACGATATCGACCCGGACGGCGGGGCCGAAACGGTGAGCCTCATACGCGAGGCCGGCGGGGAGGCGACATTCATCGCCGCTCGATGAGTATTATACCGTGACCTTGGAAGGTCTCGGGGGTTCCATTTTTGAGGATTGGGAAGGACCCCACACAGTCACATGGACTGCCCGAACCCCTGACATATCATTAGTCGGTCCTTGACGAAGGAGCGCTTCCGGAAGCACTAAACAGATAGACGACATTGCGAAGGGCCGCGAGTGGCTCCGCCACGTCTCGCCCACCCGACAATACTTACAGAGCACCGCAGCTTGGCGTCGATGGTGGCTTTGCCGTAGCGGAGCATTATTCTTTTACGTAAATATATGATTTACTGATCCCTCGATCAGGGAAGGAGGCGATCCCAGCTCGGGGCCATAGCCCTACTCACCGAGCATATATAGCGGGCCGGCTATCCTGAAAAGTGAATACGCGTATTCACTTTTCAAGCGAACCGAGATCTCCCGGCGGCAAGCGCATTGCCTCCGGAAGCCGGGACGGTGCGCATGAAACGTGTCCCATTGCAGGACCTCGAAGCCGCCCTGGAACAGTACGCCACGATCGCGGCTGCCGTTGATGCCGGACTCAACGACCAGTGAGTAATCAGCTACTGTCGGATTTATAGCCGGGATTGAGTACGGTAGGGGCAATTGATAAGCCGATGAGGGTACGCCATCAAACAGGTCTATAAAATCACCTATCCCACCGGAAAAATCTATATTGGCAAGGACAGCCTTGGCAGCGCCAGGTAAAAAAAGGCACCGCGGTTTTTCGCGGCGTCAGATCTGGCGTGCGCTGCGCATCAGTGCCGCTCCGATCAGAATGGTCAGGCCGCAGAGGATATTCAACATCGACCAGAAGCCCCGGTGCCGCTGCATGCCCCGCAGTCGTTCGTCCGGTAATGCCAGCATAAAGGTAATCGAAAACAGCCCCAGGGCTCCCAGCATCTTCACGGCAAAATAGATGATGTACAGCCGAGGTTGGGTCACGGAAGGCCAGGTGAAGAACCACTGAATGACGCCGGTCACGACCACGACGATGACGCCGGTCCACTTAATCCAGGCGAAACGCCGGATTGCGGCCCGTAAAAACGGTTCCCGTTCGGCTTCTGGAAGCGTGGGGACCAGTGGCCACAGAACGAGGCGCGCGTAAAACAGACCGCCAAGCGATGTGCATGTCGCCGCGATGTGCAGAATGCGGCATACAATTGATACGCTCATTGAATCAGTCCGGTGGTGCCTGATGCGCGTGGTGCTCTTGCAGACCCAGTTTGCGACCCACGATCGAAGTCACCGCGAAAGTCAACATGCCGCCCAGGCCCCCGACGGCCAGAGGCGGCAGCCACAGCAGTTGTTGATAATTTCGGAAGAACAGGCCGGAGACCAGGCCCACCAGGGCACCGCCGGCGGTCGCCACCAGAATCGTCCAAGCCGCGTTGTTCCACTTGGAGAGCACGAAGTGGCTCACACCGGCGGCAATCACTCCGACAATGCTGCCGACGGTCGCCGCACAAATGGCCAGCTCAATGCGGGTCGGCAGAAATGCGACCAGATAACACACCGCTCCATAAGCAAAGGGGTCCAGCCAGTGCGCGTCGCGACCGTAGTCCACACAGTCCACGGCCACGCCGGAGGCCGCTGCCTGGGATTCGATTTCGCGATCATCCTGGTAAAAATACGCGAGAAAGCCCCCCACGAAAACCCCAACGAAAATGCCCGCGGCCAGCGCAATCAGAGTGTGCTGCGCTACGATGTCGAACCAGACCTGTTCTACCAGGATCAACAGGGCTCCGCTGATCCCGCCCCAAACGCCCGCGGCCACCGGGCTGCGATCCATTCGCAACCCGAAGAAAGCCAAACGCAAGATCAGCACTTGCGCCAGGGCGGCCAGGCTACCCGCCAAAAACAACACACCCAGCTCCCCTGTATATCCCAGGGCCAGCGGCGTGATGATGGCGATTCCGTTCCAGCCGATCAGGCCCGTCAGAAGACTTGAGGGCCACGAACTGCGGCGTTGTAGAATTCGGGGAATCATGTTATCTCCAAATTCATCCAGTATCTTGTTGAAGCGTTTTCCTGTGCTTTCAATGTAACCATATCTCCTTGACTAACCGTGACCCGGTCAGTCGTGTTTCCGACAAGAGCAAGGCCTGCCCGCAGTATAACCGAAACCGCATGAAATGACAAACGGAAAGTGGATGAGAGGCGATAGGTACAAGGCAGTGGCGTGGATGTGGCAAGAGGGGCGGTTCGTGCGGGCGACCGAGATGCAGCCGCACAAGGGGTATTGGGTCTACGCTATAGAGCAAGCGGAGATTGAAGTCCAGTTGCCCTGGGGTATCGGCCGCAGCGCGTTAGGCGCCGCCGCGCTTGTTGATGTACCGCGTGTCCATCTCTGTGACTGCCTCGATATTTTCTTGAGGTTCTGTCACACTGTGGTCACACGCGGGTTCGTCGGTTTTATAAGCCACTGCGTTTTAGATAGTTACATAAATTGGTGGAGGCGGGGGGAGTCCTAACCGCCATCACTTAAATATCTGCAACTACAGTA
>Ga0302123_10001041_pt1 | contig 20100 bp, 12 predicted proteins | sample CB21_321_MG_FD_203109 | JGI IMG/M metagenome (GOLD analysis project Ga0302123, IMG submission 203109) | Marine microbial communities from Western Arctic Ocean, Canada - CB21_32.1 | ecosystem: Environmental > Aquatic > Marine > Oceanic | place: Canada: Western Arctic Ocean | collected 2017-09-28 | reverse complement strand
GCCATCGAAACCTATATCCAAAACCACAACCAAGCCCCCCGACCTTTTGTCTGGTCCGCCACTGCCAACCAGATTATCCGCAAGGTCTCTAAATGTAAAATTATTTTAGAGACACTACACTAGGGGGGCTCGTCAGCTCATTTCTTGGTATGACGGCGCAGCCGCTCTTTCTGGATGGGGGTTCATACACGGCGGCAGGCGCCGGAGGATCGGAAATCGGACCGTGGAGCGCGCCCTTCAACCTGGCGCCCCCTGTAGACTTCACGAACGCCGGGAATTTCGGCACGGTCAACCGGGGCTCCAGCCAGAGAGTTGAATTCAACGGCGGGGATAATACGCAGTTCGTCGAAGTAGTCTTCGTGAACGTCATCAACGTGCAGGCTGAGGTGCCAACGGCAACAGGCGTCGCCTGCCTGGCGCGTCCGGTCGACGGCGAGATCACGGTTAGTTCCTCGTTGCTCAGCACCATTCCGGCCAGCACCCCGCCGGATGCCAACGGAGATCTCACTTCGGTCGGTGCTGTTGTTGTCGGGGGGACACAGATCCGGGACGTAACGACCTTCACCGCGCAAGGGCTGAACAACGGTGTGGTCACCAGCGCTTCCGTGAATGTGGTGACGACGATCTTTGAATAGAGCACCGGGCATCCCGAAAACTGAAGTTCGGTAGTAAGCTGATGTTGTGAGGACCGCGTCCATAGTCTTGGTGCTGGGGCTCCTCCTCACCGGAGGAGTCACCTACTACGGCGGCCGGCTGATTTACGCTCCGGCCGTTCAGCCCGAAGAGATGCTGCGCCTTACCGGTGTGGTCGCGGCGGACGACGTGATTGTGGCCGCGCAGGTCACGGGCCGCATCCGGAATCTTCTCGTCCAAGAGGGTTCATGGATCGAGGGCGGCGACCCGATCTGCGACTTGGCCCCGGAGGAGATTGAGGCCGAGATCCGTTCACACCGCGCCCGCATCGCTCAACTCACGAGCCGCGTCGCGCAGTCGGAAGAGGTGCTGCGGCTTGAGGGCGAACGTACCCGCACTCATGTCACAAAGGCGGAAGCGGAGTTGCAAGTCGCGCTGGCCGAGAAGGAACGCGCCGTTGCCGAGCAGCAACAAATCGACTCCGATCTCAAGAGGCTCGCGGAGATGCTCGAAGAGGGCATCATCGCCCGCCAACAGTGGGAGCAGGAGCAGACGCGCCACGATGTCGCCCTTGGCTGGGTCCGGTCCCTTGATGACCGCATTCGCGCCGCTCAGGCGGAACTGGAGATGGCGCGAGCCAACGCCGGTCAGGTCCGGGTCGCATCGATGGACGTCGAGCAGACACGTTCTCAGCTCAAGCAAGAAGAGGCCGTTATCGCGGGACTCGAAACCCGCCTCGGCTACACGCAGATCGCCGCTCCGATCTCCGGTATCGTATCCGTCCGTATCGCATCTCCCGGCGAGGTAGTGCGGGCGGGCGATCCGATCGTAACGATGGTCGACCTCGATGACATCTGGGTCCGTACTGTTTTGGAAGAGAGCTACATGAATCGCGTCCACATCGGGCAAACGTTGGACGTTCGTCTGGCGTCCGACGCAGACCTGAAGGGGACCGTGACGTTCATCTCGCCCGAAGCTAAGTTCGCGACGCAGCGGGACGTCAATCGAATCAAGAGGGACGTGCGGACCTTCGGGATCAAGGTGCGCGTCGGCAACCCCGACCGCAAGGTACACCCCGGCATGACGGCCTATGTCTTCCTCCCTCCCGGCGGCGGCGGTCCTGAAACGAACCAGCCGTAATGGCGGTCATCGAATCCGACAGGCTGACAAAACGCTTCGGCAAGCTCACCGCTGTCGCAAGCGCCACCTTTGAAGTGGCCGACGGAACGACCTTCGGATTACTGGGTTCCAACGGCGCGGGCAAGTCGACGCTCATTCGGCTTTTGACAACGCTACTGCTGCCGAGTTCCGGCTCGGCCCGCGTGAACGGCTGCGACGTCGTGCGAGAAGCTGACGCGGTGCGGCGCTCGATCGGCGTCATCCCTCAAGCGAGGACGTCGGACCTAGATCTCACCGCAGCGGAGAACCTCTACTTCTATGCCGGGTTGTTCTCCCTACCTTTGACCGGCCGCCGTCAACGAATCACCGAACTGCTCGAAGCCGTTGGACTTCGAGAGTGGAGCGATAAGCTCGTTCGTACTTTCTCGGGAGGCATGCTGCGCCGGCTGGAAATCGCCCGCAGCCTCATGCACAAGCCGCGCATCCTGTTTCTCGATGAGCCCTCGGCGGGCCTCGATCCGGCCTCGCGGACGGCCACGTGGGACATGATGAGACGGCTGCAAGCAGAGAACGGACTCACCATCGTCCTAACCACGCACTACATGGAAGAAGCCGACTTGATGTGCGACCGCATCGGAATTCTCCACCAGGGAAAGATTGTCAAAGTCGAGACACCGGAGGCCCTTAAGGCCTCGGTCCCCACGACCCGTCCGCTCGAAGTCGAGTTCGACGCGGCCCCGGCGAACTGGAGTGAAACGGTCTCACGCCTTCCCGGCATCACGGACCTTCGTATCACCGGGCGGCGCTACCAGATCGACAGCACCGACTCGGTGGCGACGGCGGCGGCCCTGCTCGATCTCGCGGGCCGGAACAATGTCGGCTTCAGCAGCCTCAGCCTTGAGCGCAACACTCTCGATGACGTGTACTTCCACTACTCGGGACGCGACCTCAATACCGCCGCGGAACCGGCGGCCGGGAACAGGGAGTAGGCCGGCATGCTACCCATCTGGGCCATTATCGAACGCGACCTCCGGAAATACATTCGGAATACCCGGCTGATTGCCGTCTCGATCCTGCTGCCGATGATTCAACTCGTCGTTGTCGGCTACGCCGTCGGCGGGCAGATCCGCAATGTGGATGTGGCTCTAGTCGATCTCGACGGCGGCTCCGGGGCGGATGACCTGCGCCAAAAGTTCGCAGCCATTGAGGCGAACGCGCGAACGTTCCACATCCTGCTGAGCACGACGCTTGATCGCGCCGTCCAAGCAGCGCGAGAGGGGACCGTCGCCGCCGCCATCATCATTCCCGAGGACTACTCGCGCAAGGTAAGCCAAGGCAACCGCCCCGAGTTGGGCTTGGTGCTCGACAACACCGATCCGTTCGTGAGCGTGGCGCTCACGCAGAAGATGACGGAGCTTGTGGTCGCCGTCAACAGCCCGGAAGTCGATCAACGGCGCGCCGCTCAAGTAGCGCTTGAGGTCGTCGAAATCTTTCCCTACATCGAATACATCCAGTACCTAGTGCCGGGTTCCATCACGCTGGCCATCTATGTCTCTTGCGTCATCGGCGGAGGCGTTCTCTATATTGACGACAAGATCCGAGGATTCCACGAGGGGTATCTGGTGACGCCAGTCACCAAGCTTCAACTGTTAACCGGCATGACGATTTCGGGGACCGTGAAGGCGGTTTTCGCGGGTACCTGCGTGACGTTCCTCGGCACCCACATCGCGGGCGTTGCCGACCGGCTGACGCTTGAAACAATGGGCTTGCTGATCGGACTCAATTCGCTGGTGGCGGCCGCGTTGATCAGCATGATTACGCTGACGATGGTGCGCGTGCGGGACCCGATGCTGCCCCGCGCCGTGTTCACGGTTCTTAATACGCTGCTGCTCTTTCCGAGCGGCGCGATCTATCCGATCTACGGATTCCCGGAGTGGCTCAAGGTCGTTTCCAAGGTCGATCCATTCACCTATGCGGTCCACGGTTTTCGAGGATTGCTGCTAAAGGGTGTTGGCGTACAGGCGCTCGTAGGCGATATGATCTTTCTGACAGGCTTCTCGGTTGTGTGTTTCCTGGGAGCCTATGTACTGTTTCCGAGGAGGCTGTAGGTGGGTTTCGTACGTAGGAAGAATATGCGGCGAATCAGTATGGCTCGAATCGGCATGGCTCTGGGAGCCCTGTTGCCGCTGGCCGTCTTCATCGTGTCCTTGCGGGCTCAGGCACCGAAAGGCGCTGCTGCTCCGATGCCCCAGGCGGCGGTGGGTGGGGCCGACTTTGCCGGCGGGGGTGTTGCGCCCGCTGAAGTCGTATCGATCTTCGGCGCCGGGCTCGGCCCCATCGAAGGCATTGCCGCGCCGGCCGGCGGCCCGGTGGCCGAGTTGGCGGGGGTCCGCGTCACCTTCGACGGCGTTTCGGCCCGCCTCTACTACGTGTCCGCGGGCCAGATCAATCTTCACGTACCGCCAGAGGTAGCCGACCTTGCCGAAACCAGGATTGAGGTGCACTTCGACGGCGGTATGGGAGCGTTCACTGTTCCCGTGCTGGCGCGGCGGCCCGCGCTGTTTACGGCCGACGGCTCGGGCATGGGGCTGGCGCTCGCCTTCAACTATGACGGCAGCGCAAATCAGCCGGCAAATCCCGCGGCCAAATCGAGCCGTATCGCTGTTTACGCCGGCGGCCTAGGCAGGGCCGACAATATCCAGGCGATCGAGAAGTCAATGGCTCTCGAAGCGACGGTCGGCGGCGAGCCGGCCGACGTGCGGGCGGCCTACGAGTTGCCCTACTCACCCGGCCTCGTCGTCGTCGAGATATCGATACCCGAGGCGGTTGCCGCGAGCACCGTTTCGCTCGAACTGTTGGTTGACGGTCACCGGTCCCAGCAGGGCGTGACCATCGCCATCGATCCAGATCACGCCGCGGACGCCGAGACTCTCACCCATCTCAATCAAGGCTGGTCCGCCGCCGAGCAGCGATGGTTCTACAGCACAACTCAGGGTTCCCAGTTGATTCCCTACGACTGGTTTCTTGCCTTGGAGACTCCTTCCGATGAGCGGCTCTTCGTATCGGACAGCTTCGTCGATTCGCTCGGATATCTGACGAACCCGCCCGACACGACCTACAACCCGGACGGCCTACCCATCGGCTTTGTGAAAGACGCCGATCCGGAGACAGGCGACTGGCTGGGTCTCACCTGCTCCGCCTGCCACACGTCTCAACTCAACTACCAAGGGACGGGCATCCGGATCGATGGCGCTCCGGCGCTCTCGGATTTCGAAGGTTTTTACAAGTCCCTTCTCCAATCGCTTGAGAACACCCTGGATGATCCCGAAAAATGGTCGCGGTTCGTTGCGCGCGTTGGCGAGGACGAGAAAGGCGAACCCGGCGAGGCGCTGCGCATCCAAATCGAACCGTTCACCGAAGGCCTGCGCGGCTTTGTCGAACGAAACTTCGGGCCCGTCGCCTACGGGTACGCCCGTCTGGATGCCTTCGGAGTCCTGACCAACGAGATCGTCGGCAAGGCCCTCGGCCGTCCGGGGAATGTCCGCCTGGCGGACGCGCCGGTGAGCTATCCCTTCCTGTGGAACACCCCCCGTATGGACCGCGTGCAATGGAACGGTTCGGGCCACAACCCTCTCGTCCGCAACGTCGGCGAAGTACTGGGCGTATTCGGGCAACTGGATCTAACCGGCGATCTGTTCCGATCCAGCGTGGACGTGCCCAACCTGGTCCTGCTTGAACAGCAGATCGATCGCCTCAAAGCGCCTCGCTGGCCCGAGGCGATTCTCGGCCCCATCGACCGTGAGAAAGCTTCACGGGGAAAAGAGATATTCCACAGCGAAGCCGTCGGCTGCGCCAATTGCCATACCACGGGCCCCCCCTATCCCATGACGGAGCCCAATGAGTACGGGGAGAGGTTCATCTCCGTCACCATGGTCCCCTTCGGGGCCATTGGCACTGATCCTGAAGCCATCCTCGATTTCTCGCTCCGCGGGGCGAACACCGGACCGGTGGCCGATCTGGCGGGCGGCGAAACCGTATTCGCGGCTCAACTGGCGGCGATCGTTTTCAACGCAGTGATCAATCGACAGTTCAACGAGCTCGGACTTTCCGAGCAGGAGCGGGTTGAATATCAAGCCTTCCGGGGAAATCCGCCCGGGGCGTTGTTTTCCTACAAAGCGGGGCCATTGGAAGGCATCTGGGCCACCGCGCCCTATCTGCACAACGGGTCGGTACCCAACCTCTATGAACTCCTGCTCCCGACGGAGGAACGCAGTCAGACCTTCTACGTGGGCAGCCGCGAGTTCGACCCCGAACGGGTGGGCTTTCAGACGGACCCGGCTCCACGTGCGATGCTGCTCGACACTACCCAAATCGGAAACTCCAACGCCGGTCACGAGTGCGGTTCCGACCTCGACGACGAGCAACGCTGGGAACTTGTCGAGTACCTGAAGACACTCTAGTCACCCGTCGCGCGATACCCGCATCAGCGGAGACCACCTAATCGAGCTAGCTCAGCGGAACCCACCGCAGACACACGGGCCGCGGCACATCAAGCACCTGCCCGGTCGGTGTTAGCTTCCCGGTTGCTTCATCAATAGCGAACGTCACCACCGTGTTCGAATTCTGGTTCTCCGCGAACAAGTACTTGCCGGAAGGGTCGAGGTTGAAGTTGCGGGGCGCTTTACCCTGTGTCGAGGTCTGTTCTACTGTGGTCAGTTTCCCCGTGGCTTGGTCGATGGAGAAGACCGCGATCGAATCATGTCCACGGTTCGAGCCATACAGGAACTTGCCGGAGGGATGAGCCCGCACTTCGGCGGTATGCGTGGTTTCCGAATATCCGTCGGGCAGCGTGGAGATCATCTGAGTCTCTTCCATCGTGCCGGCCGCGGCATCCCAATTGAATGCGGTGACCGTGTTGCCCATCTCGTTGATGGCGTAGCAGTACTTTCCGGAAGGATGGAAGGTAAAGTGACGCGGACCGCCTCCCGGTTTGACCTTTCCTGACGGCGGATCATTCGGCTCGATCTTGCCCGTGGCCGGGTCAGCTTTGTAGACGTACAACTGGTCCGTTCCCAGGTCGGCGGTGATCACAAAGCGATTGTCGGGCGAGAAATTGACCGAGTGTCCATGCGGCCCCTTCTGGCGTCGCTCGTCAACGCTCGACCCTTCGTGCTGTATCAAGGTGACGAGTTCGCTCAGGGAGCCGTCGGCGTTCACCTGGAAGGAAGACGTGCTCCCGGAACCATAGTTGGCGACGGCCAGCATCTTGCCCGTCGCGTCGACGTTGAGATGGCATGGCCCAGATCCAACCGAAGCGACCTGATTCAGCAGCGTCAGCTTAGCGGTCTCATGGTCGATCGCAAACGCACTTACCGCGCCTTCGCCTCCGCCGGCTTCGGTCACGGCGTATAGATACTTGTTGTTCGGATGAATCGCGATGAACGACGGATTCGTGACTTCCGCCGCGACGCCGATCTCGGTCATCGTCCCCGAGCCGGAATCAAAGCGATAGGCATAGATGCCCTTGCCTGCGTCATCGCCTTTCGTATAGGTCCCGAAGTAGGCGAGATACTGCTGCCCCGAGGCGGTCTCCGGTTCTTCAACCGCTTCCGGTTCAGAGGCGCCGCCACAACCGAAGGCGGCGACGGCGAGCAGCGTGAGGGCAAGATACGAGATGGGCTTGGTCATGATGAATATATAAAGCGTAGTAGCCGCCGGAATGCAAGCGGCCGACTTGCCAGCCCGACCCATCAGGGATCTCCTGACCCATCTTTCCGCCTTCGGTTCACGTTGTTTGCCAGTCAATCCCGATGTGCGCGGAGCATGCCAAGCAGCATACTCATCAAGACGGTCACGCCCGTTTCCGCGGACAGCAGATGGGGGCGTGACAATCGCGGGGCGCTACGGTCGGAAAGTGGGAGCGGGGTCCTACTCCGGCCGTCGCCTTGCCCGCGAGCCTCCCCGAGACATTGACACACTCAACCGGAAAGCCGCTCGAGCGACGCAGGCGCGACGTGCTCTCGTCGCTGCCGCGTTTCTTGAGGCTGCGCCGGCGAGAACCCACGGGGTCTTCGGATACAAGTCCGCATCAAGGGTCGGGCTACAATGGGAGCGTTCCCATGGCCTTCGAACCCGGCTCCGTGATCGCTGACTACGAGGTGCTTCGCAGCCTCGGCGAAGGCGCCGTCGCGGAGGTTTACCTCGTCAAGCATCGCGTCACGGGGCGTCTCGAGGCGATGAAGGTGTTGCATCGCCGCGGGCTCGCCGACCAGAGGGTCGACCGCTTCCTGCGGGAAATCAAGCTGCAAGCGGGGCTTTCCCACCCGAATATCGCAGCCGTTCGGACCGCGCTTGAAGTCGACGGCGAACTCCTGATGATCATGGAGTACGTCGAGGGGCAGTCGCTCCGCGCGATCATCGAGCAAGGACGGCCCAAGGCTGCCACCGCGCTCGACTACATCCTGCAAGCGCTGAGTGCCCTTGAGTACGCGCACGGCCACGAGATTACGCACCGCGATGTGACGCCCTCGAACATGCTGGTTTCCGCCGAGGGCAAGCTCAAGCTCACCGACTTTGGTCTCGCCAAGGCAATGGGCAATCCCAGCCTGACCCAAACCGGCACGCCACTCGGATCGTTGTTCTATATGTCGCCCGAGCACGTGCGAGGCGTCGCCGCCGCCGACCATCGTTCCGACATCTATTCGGTGGGCGCGGTGCTCTACGAGTTGGTCACAGGCAGCCCGCCTTTCGAGGGCAGCAATGCATTCGAGGTCATGCGTGCGCAGGTCGAGGAGCAGCCGAAATCTCCCGCCGATGCCGCGCCGGGGCTGATCCCAGGCGTCGAGGAAGTGCTCATGCGGGCGCTTGCGAAAGACCCCGAGAAACGTTTCGCGTCGGCCACCGAGATGCGCCAAGCTCTCGTCGGCCTCAAAGACAACGTACAACACGGCTGGACAACCACCCCGGCAGATGCACCCGAGGCCCCAACGGATACCGACGACAAATCGAAGAGCCTATCTCAACTGCTTCCCGCATACCTGCGAGAGCAAATGAAACAACCGTACTGGTGGGCCCCCGCATTCGGGGCAGCCCTGGCGTTGCTATTGCTTGTCGCATGGGTTTGGACACGCCCAGTGGAATCCGACATCGGGGAGACAACGGTCAGCGCCGTAGCGTCAGAAGCAGCAAACAGCGAGACGCTACAGGCCTCCCGCCCCGGGGCCGAAATGATTGATCCCGATGCGGGTGCTGATTCGTCAACCGTATCCGAAGAAGCCCCGCCGATCGAGCCCACCGCCGACAACCCACAACCCTCGATGTCCCAGGCTCCGGCCCTCCGCAAGACCGAGTACCGCGCTGCCGTCGCTTCGGACAATTCTCGACCACCCGCACCGGCTTCATCGATTGAGGTTTCGGGTACGAGGGCTCAGGCCCCCGCAGTCCAACCCGCGAAACCTACGCCCCTCGCTGCCGATGACGCGAGTTCATCGCCCATGGCCAACGGTGACAGCCAGAACGGGGTCGCGCGGAAGACTGACAACAGCGCCCAGCCTCGACTCCTCGAAACATTGCGCATCCCCAGGCTCAACGCGCTCGCCGCAAGTCGGGACGGTTCGCTCGTGGCCGGAGCTTCGAATGACAACGCTGTCCGCATCTGGAATCCGCGCCGGCCGCAGGGCGAGACTCTTCTCGAAGGCCACCTCGCTCCCGTCACGGCGATCACGTTCGGGCCTGCCGGGCGGTTTCTCGCGTCGGGAGATCGCAGCGGCGCTATCAAGTTTTGGGATCTACAGTCAGAGCGCGAGATTGCCGCCCTAAGCCAGAAGGGCGCGGTTCAGTTTGTCGCGTTCAGCCGCGAGGGCGACTGGATGGCCTCCGGGTCGAGCGATGAATCCATCGGGCTCTGGAAGAGGGCCGGCGCATCGAATTCCCCACGCTGGCAGCGGGCTATGAAGGGTCACCGCCAGCCGCCGCTCGCCATCGCGTTCAGCCCCGATGGAACGCAGGTGGTCACCTCGTCCGATGAAAAGCTAGTACATGTCTGGCCGGTACACAGCGAAGCGAAACCACAACGGATCGACATACGGGAGGGCGGCGCACGGTCCATTACCTTTAGCGAGGACGGCCGTTGGCTCGCTGCGGCGAGCGATCGGAGCCTCACGATTTGGGACGCATCGCACCTCGAGCGGGCGCGGCAGGTTGATATACCTGAGGGCCGTCATATTGTGGCCTTCACGCCCGCCGGACTCTGCGTTGTTGCGAGCGCGACATTCCGGACACTGCGACTTTGGGAAGCAACCACGGGCCAAGAACTAGCCGTACTCGATACCGACGTTCGCGTCGAGGAGATGACGATGACTCCCGCCGGCGACCGATTGATGGTCGCCGATACGAACGGGAATCTACGCATCTGGGAAGTCCGCGTACCCGACGCGGCTTCGCTCCGCGCGCGGTCTACTCTTCCGGCCGATTTCGCCGAGGCGCCTGCTCAGCCTGAGCCTGCCGCGGATAGCGAATCGGAAGGAAACCGACTTGGCATTTTTCACCATGTAGTCGACCTTTTCCGCTGAACGCTGGTAGTATCCAGCCCTCCCGCGCGCCCACACCGTCTAGAATCATCAGGGAAAACCCGATATTGATCTCAGGGTCAGCCGCAAGGTCGGCCGAGACGCCGCCCCGATCCGACGGCGTGCGATACAGGCGTATGATCGGTATTGATGATGCTCTGCGGTGACGACGATTGATGTCACGGAGCGAACTCCATGAGTAGCAAGGGTCATCCCGAACAGAGCGGTCACGCCACTGAGGGAGACCCTGCTCTCCGCGACACCAACCTAATGGAATGGGACGCCGACCTCGAACGATACCGCCTCGCGGCGATCGTCGAATCGTCCGACGACGCCATCATCGGCCTCTCCCTGAAGGGATGCATCGAAACCTGGAACCCCGGCGCTGAGAAACTCTTTGGCTACACGGCGGAGGAAGTGCGGGGCCTGCCGAGCATGATTCTCGTTCCCGCCGACAACTCCACGATCGTCGAAAGTCTGCTGGAGGAAGTTCGCTGGGGACGTAACGTTCAGCACTATGAGTCGACGCGTGTCCGCAAAGACGGCAGCCGCGTCGAGGTCTCGCTCAACGTGTCGCCTATCCGCGACGGTGAGGGCCGCGTCGTAGGCGCTTCGGTAATCGCCCGTGACGTGAGCGAGAGCAAGAAGGCACGACTCGCCTTGGAGCGGGCGCACGACGAACTCGAGGCCCGCGTTGCCGAGCGTACCCGCGAGCTAGCGCACTTGAACGAAAAGCTAAGCCGTACCGTTGATGAACAGAAAGAAGTGAACGAGCGGTTGCAGGCGGAAATCGAAGAGCGCAGACGGCTCGAGGAGCGTGTCCTGCAAATCAGCGAACGCGAGCAAAGGCGCATCGGCCAGGATATGCACGACGGCCTGGGTCAGCACCTCACCGGCGTGGCCTGCCTCAGCAAAGCGCTGCAACAGAAACTGCAAGCCGCCGGCGAACTCGGAGTGGCTGAATCAGCGCAGTTGGTTGACTTGGTTGATGAAGGCATCCAGCAAACACGCAACCTGGCGCGCGGCCTCTATCCGGCGGAACTCGAAACACACGGCCTACTCGCCTCCTTGACGACCTTCGCGACCACAGCTCAGCAACTCTATGACACGTCGTGCCGCGTGGTCTGCCTGCAGCCTCTCGCCGAGCCCGATCCACGGACTTCGATTCAGCTCTACAGGATCGCGCAAGAAGCCGTGAGCAATGCCGTCAAGCATGGCGGCGCGAGCTATATCGCCATCGGGATCGAAGCGGTCAACGACGGCCTGCGGTTTGCCATTGAGGACGACGGCATCGGCATCGCGGAAGGAAGCGCCGAGACAGGCGGGCTGGGATTGGCGATCATGCGCTACCGGGCGGAATCGATTGGCGCGCGTCTTGACATCGGGAGGAGACAGAGCGGGGGGACGGCGGTCGTTTGTCAGATCCCTCTCTACACCAAACACCATGGCAATGAATAACGGAGAGAAAAGGATCTTGCTGGTCGAAGACCACCCGATCGTACGGCTGGGGTTTATCCAACTCATTCAGCAGGAAAGCCACTTGAAGGTGTGCGGAGAGGCAGAGACGAGTACGCAGGCCCTTGAGGTCATCGACCGCGAGTCGCCGGACTTGGTCATCGTCGACTTGGGCCTAAAGAAGAGCAGCGGTCTCGACCTGATCAAAGTCGTACAGGGACTCCACCCGGAACTCCCCCTGCTGGTCGTCTCCCTTCACGACGAAACGCTCTACGCACAGCGCGTGCTCAAGGCGGGGGCGCGCGGGTACGTGATGAAACGCGAGGCGCCGGACCGTCTGCTCGTCGCGATTGAGCGTGTCTTGGCAGGCGAGATTTACGTGAGTGAACAGATGGCCTCACGACTATTGAACTGGTTCGTGCGCGGCGCCCGGCCGGAAGGCTCGCCACTCGAGCGCCTCAGCGATCGTGAACTGGAAGTTTTCCGCTTCCTGGGCCAGGGATCCAGTACACGCGAAATCGCCCAAGCTCTTCACCTAAGCGTAAAAACCGTAGAAACTCACCGCGCCCACATCATGGACAAGCTCAGTCTCGGCAACGCGACTGAGTTGCTCCGCTACGCGGTGCATAGCATCGAGCAACTGCAAGAGAGCTAGCCGGAAGATTGGCGGCGCTACCCCACCATCGTCAAGAAGTCGATGCCGCATTTGAACGGTGAGGCATCAGGAGTTCGCCAACTCCGTCGTCCAACTAGTTGAAGATCTAGTTTCATCGGGCAGCCAGCGAGAGTCTAGACGCATAGCGAGTAGCACCGGTTGTTACCAAGGTAATCTCCAAGCTGAGGTAGAATCGGACTGCCATGGTCGGAGGCACGGCCTACTCCGGCTGCGTGTCAATAAAAATACTGCTCCCGGACCTATGGATCCGGACCCGCCCACTCCCGACCGAACGCGGAATAAAATAGGCAGAATCGCCATGCTCAACAAATTGCTACTCCTACCCATATTCGTCGTATTGCTCGTCGGAACTACGAAGACTCTGCTCGCGGAGCCATCACCACCACCAGCCCGGTCTTCGCGGGCGGCCCTCGACAGCCTGCCGGCGATACCGCTGGCGTTCGAGAAAAACCGCGGACAAGCCGCACCGGACATCCTCTTCCTAGCCCGTAGCGGCGGCCGGGCCGTTGCGCTGAAAGCAGATCACGCTTCGATGCATATCAAGGGTGTTCCTGAGCCGTTCGTGATGCGTTGGGACGACGCTGCTGAGGACGTTGAGGTCGAGTCCCTTGACGAAAAGCGTTTCAAAAAGAACTACCAGATCGGTACGGACAAGAGCGCCTGGATGTCCGGCGTCCGCTCGTACGGCCGCGTCCGATACCACGACGTCTACCCGAACATTGACCTGGACTTCTATTCGCTCGACGGCAAGTTGGAGTACGACTTCATCGTACGCCCGGGCGGCGATCCTTCACGGATCGCCCTGCGTTTTGAAGGAACCGAAGCAGAACTCGACGCTAAGGGAGCACTGCGGCTTGAGGCGATGGAAGGCGCGGTGTGGCACGCGCCCCCTTACGTCTATCAAGAGCAGGACGGAGAGCGCAGAGAGATCCGTGGCGCATTCACCAAAGACGGCGACGCCTTCGGATTCGATGTCGAAGAGTACGACCTACAGGCTGCTCTCGTGATCGATCCCGTCTTCGCGATGGCCTCATTCGTGGGCGGCGCCGGCGACGACCTGTTGCTGGCGGGGCTGTTCGACACCCAAGGCGATCTGTGGGTCGTGGGTCAGACCGATTCAATAGATCTTACGGGGAAGGGTGGGGAGAGCAGCCTTGATGCCGTTTTCGCTTGGTACGTGAGCACGCAAGAAGAAGCAACAGGAGGCCTAGAGCTCAAAGAGGTGACGACAATCGGCGGCTCTGGCGACGACGTAGCCAAGGACATAACGGAGAGGCGCGACGGAACGATTGTCGCCGGTGGAGACAGCGATTCCCCCGATCACCCCTTTGCACCGGCACAAGGAGGGAGGCGAGTCTCGCACGTATTCTACTGGCGTGTCGGAGAAGAGAGCCTGATGCTTGACGGCCAAGCGCTGGACGGTGACGGCGCCCGAACTTTCGGGGGCTTCGCTCGAAGCCCACATCTTGGCTGGGCCAATGATCTTGGCCTTCCCGATGGGTTTGATCGTAATCTAGACGGCACCGACGAGGTCTGGTATTGGGGCGACGTCGACCCATCAGGCCAGCCTTCGTTCAACAACATCACACAGCTCGATGAAGTCATCGATAAGATCACGCGAAACTTCAAACGTGTGCGGGAACTCCACATCTTGAAAGCACTCGAAGGGATCACCAGCGTCGGCGGATTGGCGCACGACCCGAACTCAGGAAATATGCTCTTTGCGGGCAGCAGCAACGTCGGTCTCCTTGGAGCGAACAAACCGGGCAACCCGGGCGTCTTCAAGCAGCTCGTCGGCGTCATCGATACCACACACCCCTCGCCATCGTCCTTTATGTTTCCTGTTCCCGCCGGCGAGGTGACCTTCATCAACGATGGGTCAGCCGCATCCACCGACATCTTTATCGATGACGTTGAAATTTGGTCGCGGGCGCTAAGCCCCGAGGAGATCCAGGTCCTCACGGCCGGGACGGAACGGCGACAGGACGGCTCCATCACGGGGATCATCGATAGAACGGCCTGTACCCCCGGTTCCACCGCACTGTGCCTCAACAATGAGCGCTTCACTGTCGATGCCAATTGGAAGGATTGGAATATCACTAGTGCACACATTGACTCAACGCTGAACGTTGTCGCCGCGGGACATCGATTTGATGGCGTCGACCGTCGGCTAGGGCTTCGCAAGATCAACCTCGAGACGGGAGAAATCTACGATGAGGCCCTAGGCGAAGCGATAGGTCTCGGCTTTGGCACCACTCTAGCGACATCAGCGAACCGAGCACAGACCGCATTCCTCGGCGCGGCCGACGCGAATCAGGGATTCCCGATTGACCAGCCCGACTTGTTGGCGGGCTTCAACGGCGGCTTCCTCGACGGCTACCTGGCGGTACTCGACTGTCTGCAACTCAACCCGATGGGAATCGTCACCGCGGGGCAGTTCGAATGGGCGCCGATTGTTCCCTATGGAGCCTATACGATCTTCTTCGACTGGCCGCGCATCCCCGGGCTCATTCTGCCGCCCCTCGTTGATGGACGGTTTCCGAAGGAAGTGGAAGGCTTCGAGGTCTTGCTCAATGGAAGGTCTTCGGCGACGACGGCTCTTTCGCCCACCCAGGTCAACTTTGTCGCCCACGGCGATATCGTCGTCGGCGAAGATTGCACCTTGCAGCTTCGCTACACCGACCCCGTCACGGCACAGGTCTTCGAGTCGAATACGGTCACGATGCCGACCGCGCCGACTTGGTTCAATGCCTTCGAGCTTGGCGGCGCGGGCGCGATCATCCACGCCAACGGTGTGATGAGCCGCGACAACCCGATACCGAATCGGAGTGCCTTCGCGCTATTCGGCGGCGGGCTGGGCACGTTCGGTCATCCTGAGATCGAATCTTGCGATTTGACGCCACGCGATCAGGTTTTCAACGCCGAATCGTCTCTTCCCGAACTTAACGCCGTATTGGAGGATGGAACCGAGTTTGACATTGACTTGGTCTTCGCCGGACCTTCACCGGGTTCGACGCCCGCGCTGGCACAGGTTAACGGAGTCTTTTCCGAGCAATTTTGGGTGTTCTGTGCGGCAACCACGAACGTGGAGTTTACGATTGTGGTGACCGATACGGCCACGAACTCGAGCGGCCAGCTGGTGGAGTACTTTAACCCGCTGGGTCAGGCGGCTCAGGCTATAACGGATACGGAAGCTTTCGCGACCTGCCCGTAACGTTTAGGCGGCGAAGATGGCGCTCACAATCCGGTCGGCGTACTCCGGTCGCTACCTCACTGCAGCCAATCGGGCTCACCCTGATGCCAGGACCCGGAGTCCCCCGAGGACGTGAAACGTCGTGGCCGGATGGTACCAGTGGCTCCCATCAGCCATGATCATAGGCACGGCTTCGTGTGAATCGGCCTCTCCAGGTAGTTGGTGTGGCCCATTGCAGACGCGCCGTGGCGGTAGCGATTGCTACTTCGACTTCGTGTCGTCCCTGGCTACCCGCTCCGTGACTCCGGGGCGGTCGCGCTTCTTTTGCCCCCCACCCTGCGGCCGCCCCTTCGTCACTCGCCGGGACAAGTGAGAGTATCGTCACCGTGAGCCGATGCAGGTCCACCCACGATTCGTTTATTCTTAGATGCTGCGCCCGGACAAGTTCGAGGGGTGAGGCGGTCAACATTCAGTAAGACCGTCCGGCGCGGAAGAGGTAAAGTTCATGGACCGCTCTCTCAAGATTTCCCTGATTGCCACCGCAATCGCCGTGCTCACCGCGGCGCAAAGCTTCGGGGCTCAGAAGCCGTCTGCCGCGGCCGCGCAACCTTTCACCGGACTCCCGCTCGTCTTTGAGCCCAACCACGGCCAAGCCCCGCCGGACATTCGATTCGTCTCACGGCGCGGCGGTTTGGTGACGGCGATTCTCGACGACGGTTTGCTTGTACGTCCGGGTTCCGGGAACCCACTCGGCATTCGGCTGATGGGAAGTTCGCCGCCGAGCAGCGTCGTTGGCGTGGACCCAACGGGGGGAGTCAGCAACTATTACCGCGGTCGCGATGCGCGGAATTGGCACGAGGGCGTCCCTCATTACCGGCGAGTCGTCATCAACGACGTCTATGCCGGGGTCAACCTCGTGTACTACGGGAACCGTGGGCAGCTCGAGTTCGACTTTGAAATCTCCCCCGGGACCGCACCCGACAAGATTCTGATGGCCGTCGAGGGCGCCATCGACTTGGAAGCCACCGGTGAAGGGGCCATTCGGCTGAGCACAGGTGAAGGCGACTTCCAGCTCCACCGACCTACCGTCTACCAGTGGGTGGAATCGGAGCGCGTCGAGATCGCGGCGTCCTTCGAACTCGCCCACGAGAACGTGCTCGCCTTTGAGATCGGTGCATACGACGAAACACAGCCACTCATCATCGATCCGATCCTCGAATACGCGACGTTCCTCGGTGGCCAGGAAGACGACTTGATCCACGCCGCTACAACGGATGCCGACGGCAACGCCTACCTCACCGGGTCAACCACCGGATTCACCTACCCCGCTCGCAACGGTTTTGATCTTACGTTCGATCGGCACATGGATGCGGTGATCACTAAGCTGAACCCCGAAGGCACGGCGATCGTCTTTTCGACGTTCTTCGGAGGCGACGACACCGAAGCAGGCTACGCCATCACACTCGACGGCGACCGCAACGTGTTCGTCGCGGGTGAGACCGAGATCGTCGGTGGGGGAGGGCTTGATTTCCCCACCACACCCGGAGTTCTCGATGACACGCTCGGTGGGGACTGCGATGGCTGGATCGCGAAGATCAGTGCAACAGGGGGAACGCTGGAGTTCGCAACACTGCTGGGCGCCGCACGAGATGAAATCGCTAATGCCTTGCGAGTCGATGCGGACGGGAATATCCACGTCGTGGGCGAGACCGGTGGCGCGTTTGTGACGACTCCGGGGGCCTACGACCGCGTATTCGGCGGGGGCGGCGGGGACCTGTTCTACGTCAAGCTGAATGCGGACGCAACCGAACTCCTCTATTCCACCTATATCGGAGGTTCCGGCCGCGAGTCCGCTCCATCAATCCAACTAGATGAGATGGGCTACGTCTACCTCGCGGCGACCAGTCTGAGCATCGATCTCCAAACCACCCCAGGCGCTTACCAGGAAGAACGAAGCGGCGGGTCTGACGTGTTCGTATTGAAGATGAACTCCGAGGGAGACCCGCCAGAGTTCTGGACCTATTTGGGCGGCAACCAAGAGGAAGGTAACGTTAGCCTCGCTCTAGACCCGTTGCGGAATCTTTATCTGACGGGCCTCACGGAAAGCACAGGCTTTCCCGTCACCGAAGATGCGCTCTTTCCAACGCTTGGCGGCAGCCGTGACGCGTTCGTCGCAAAGCTCGACATGACCGCCTCGGAATTGCTCTACAGCACGTTCGTCGGCGGCTCGGGCGCCGATTTCGGGGCTGCGATCGTTGTCGACCCAGAGGGATCCATTCTTTTCGCCGGCTCTACCGCCAGTCCGGACTTCCCCACCACCGCCGAAGCACAGGATCCAACCCACGGCGGGGGCCAGAACATCTTCATCGCGAAGCTCACCAGTTCGGGAGACCGGCTGCTGTACTCCAGCTACTTTGGTGGCGGCAACAAACTCACGGTTGCCCGCAACTCCCTGTTTCTGGATAGTCTGGAGCGCACCGTCGTCGCCGGTACGTACGAGTTCAGCGGTGCGGAAGATTTTCCTTCCAGTCCTAATGCCCTCCGGCCCATTCGTCCGCTGGGCCAGTTCAACGGTTTTGTCACCAAGTTTGACCTCACCGAGTTCTCAGGTACGCCTCAGATCGCCGCGGGCGGAATCGTCGGCGCGGGATTGAGTATTCCGCCCGTTCGCGCCATCTCGCCGAACGGCATTTTTACGATCTACGGCAGCGTCTTCGCCGAGCCTGGCACATTCGTTCAGATTTCTCCCGCCGACCTTGTTGACGGCAAGGTTTCCACTCGCCTCGCGGGCATTTGTGTCGAGGCGTCGGGTACACGCCTGCCGGTGTTCGCGGTCACCCGCACCCAGCTCAACGTGCAAGCCGCCAGCATCCTGCCGCCCGACTTTGCCGACATCACCGTGATCCGAGACTGCGACGGACCCGACGAGGCCCGCAGCAACGTGGAGGCCATTGCAACCGCCGCGGCGACGCCCGAGTTCTTCTTCTTCGCGCTCAACGGCGACGGCGTCAATCCAATCGCCGCTCAGAACATTCTCACCGGTGAGCTGATCGGTCCGCCGGGCCTATTCGGAAAAGGTGTGCCGCCGCCTACCACCGTACCGGCGCGCCACAGAGAGTTCGTTGTGTTCTACGGAACAGGCTTCGGACTCACAGACCCACCCTTTGAAGCGGGAGAGCTGCCGGATCAAGCCGCACCCGTTGTCTTGCCTCCCAACATCACGATCGGCGGCGTGGAAATGCGTCCGCGCGACATGCCGTACGTGGGAGTGACTCCCGGCAGCGCGGGGCTTTATCAGTTCAACGTGCAGGTTCGAGCCCTCATTCCGCAGGGGAACCAGCCCGTCCAACTAAAACTTGGCGATAGCGAAACGCCACCGGGAGGCTTTATTCCCGTCGAGCCCACACCGCCGCCCGCGCCCTAGCCCGTCTGCCGGATGTTCACCCATGTGTGGACATGCGGTGCTCCGCGAAAATACCAGACCATCGTCGGGCTCTCCAACTGCCAGACGTCCCAAACGCCGTCCTCGCCTACGTCTAGATTCTTGTAGAACGACATCGAGAGTGCAGCGACGCCCCCCGCATCGCGAATCAGCTTCATGGCCTCCGCACGGTCCTCGTCACGGAATGGCAGCAGTAGGTTATCGAGTACGGCGTCGACCAATCCCACCTGGTCGCGCGAAAGCTCCGTCAATGGCAGGCCCGCAATCTCGCCTGGCTTCTTCAGAACGACAGTTTCCGAAGCCTGCTCTCGCCGCGGATCATCAAGCAACGCCATCTCCCGCTGCTTGCCGTCAAGCGCCTCGAAGACTTCGTTCGCTCGCTTCGCCTGATACCAGTAAACGTTGTCAGGGTGATGCGGTTGCTCATTGAAACTGTGAGCGGCGTGTCCGTAGAAGATCGGGCCGCCGAACGCGGCACCGTCCACTGAGTCTCCGTCGCAGCGCACGGTGCAATGCCGTCCTGTCAGGACAAACTCGAACCGCCCGCTACCGGGCTCCCCGAACAATGCGACTGAGTAGTTCCCCAAACTTCCGCCATCCTCTTCGATATGCTGCTCGACCTTGTCGAAGAAGTCTGGATTGTGAAGGCCTCTAAAGATTTCACTGACCATTGCCTGCTGGTCAGCGGTGAAGAACTCTCCCACCCGATGAGGCGTGATGTGCCAGTTCGCGTCCACCTTCGATCGCAAGGGATCGTCGAACGGCAATACGAGCTTGCTCTTCTGATCGGCTGACAGGCTGGCGTGGAGTTGGGAAACGACTGTCTCCGATGACGATCGAGTCCCCGCTATGCCCGTGGCCAGGCTCATCGCCCCGAGCCCCGCTGTTTGCACAAACTGACGGCGATTTATTACGTTCAAAGGGTCGATATTCATGGGTACCCCCCTCCGGCTAGATGCTTTATCGCACGAACCTAGAGTTGGGTCAAGCCAGATGGGCACAACACTAGTGTAGT
>Ga0302123_10001040_pt1 | contig 20106 bp, 9 predicted proteins | sample CB21_321_MG_FD_203109 | JGI IMG/M metagenome (GOLD analysis project Ga0302123, IMG submission 203109) | Marine microbial communities from Western Arctic Ocean, Canada - CB21_32.1 | ecosystem: Environmental > Aquatic > Marine > Oceanic | place: Canada: Western Arctic Ocean | collected 2017-09-28 | reverse complement strand
CGGTCCATCCGCTTCCATGCGAATTTCCATCGAGACTCCTTTCCCGGTCCGACTTCAACCATCAACCGGAAGGGAGTCTCGATATTTTCCCGATTCCCCAACACCCACGTTTTGGGATCACGCCCCTTCCGGCACGGCTTCAGCCTGTTGCCCGGTATCTGCCTCTGGCGCCGACACGTCATCTCCGACGGAGAGATTCGGGACGGTTGCCAACGCGGCAAATGAAGTCGATGCCCAGACAAGTCGACGCCAGTTCTTTTTCCGGTCCATGCCTACATTCCCAGTATACGCCTGTGCATTGTCCGCATATGAAGACGCGCCTGCACATTTCCGGAGTTCGATTTGATCAGACTTTCCGGTTGACAGGGATCTCCTGATTCATCGGAGATTGCGTGTGCGACACTGTTCAACGATTATCCAGCTTTGCATTGAAGTGGATGTTCCGGCTGTACTGGTTAGGCCGACTGAAATGGTATTGCCGGTCGATCAGCAGGTTCGATTCGATCAACCGGCCAGAATTCCTCGGCAATTCGATTGGAATGCGGTCCGCCACCGGACTCTCGCGTTCTGGCGACTGCGCCGACGGATAGATTGCGACTATCCATGAGTTACCTCGACACTCCGCGTCTGTCGTTCTTCGGAAAGTTCCAGACCGACCCGTCGACCATGAACAACGACTTCGGCAATTTCGCACACGTCGGCGGAAGCACGCCGGAACTCGCCCACTCGCTGTTTAACCCACACGGGAAGAACTACTTCAGTCTGCTCGAGTGTTCGATTCGTTCGGCAACAGACGAATCCGGTTGCGTTCATTCCACAGTGGCTGACGACATCGCCATCGGTGGGAATGTGACGCTGGTTCCCTGGGACTCCAACGTGCCTTCCGGTGCATACACAAGCGCGAAGCTCGTCGATCTGGACCCGCTGAACCAGACCGTGTCGACGATCTTTGGAGCCGTTTTTCGCTTTGGCAGCTCGGAGTGGAGTATCCAGGGCAAGTTCGAGCCGTCCGGCGTCCGGGACGCATGGTTCGGTCGATCACCGGTTGCTGGTGACAAAGGGGCGTCGGCGACCTGGCAGTCGATTCTCACTGACGTCCAGTGGGAAGGTGATTTCAGTTCGTCACCCGTTCTGCAGCAGCTTCACAAAACGAGTCCAGATGTCCTGTCCATCAAAATGAACATGGACTCGTATGAGGCCAATCAGGACTCATCTGAATTCACACTTGGCCAACTGACCGGCAGCATCGGATCGTGTTCTGAAAATGAACCTCGCCAGTTCATCGCCGGTCGCCGCCTGGTTCCGCAGATTCAAGCTCCGCCAGCTGCCGACTATAAGTCCATGGAATCAGAAGAGTGTCGAGTGCCGATGGACCAGTGGTACTGGTGTGCCCCCGGCATCCTCGACGCGAACCGCAATCGGCTGACGATCGATCTTGGCAATTCGATCCGTCGCAAGAGCTACCTGGGAGAACCAGCCGTCGACACCTTGCATGCGGCAATTCTTCCGAACGACGCGAACGGTCGGCGAGTCCACCTGGGACCAGTGCCGACTGGCGGCGAATCGTTCAGGAGTCGGGCCAGCATCACGCAGCTTGAGTTGCAGCCGGAGCAAACAACACTCCTCAAAGATCATCGCCTCGGCCTGTTCGTTCAACCGGATGACGAACGTCCGGTTCTGGCTGAGGACGAGTCCGGAGATTACGTCAATACCGACGCCGTCTTCGCGCGGTTGAATTCTGGTGAATCGGTCGACGTTGATGTGTACGCCACTCGATTCGGTCAGCCGCTGCCAGACAAAGTGATTGAGTTCTCGTGTGAGACGCGCGATTGGACTGAGAATGCCAATGTCCCGGAACGTCCGCTGTTCGGGCCGCCTGCGTCCAGGAAGAAGATCCAGGGGACGACGGATCGTCACGGAGTCGCGAAAATCCATATTGAAGCGGCCAATGAGAAGATCGTTGGCCTTCCAGAAGGTCGCATTCCATTGGACAGCCAGGTGTATTTTCTGCAGGGTCCCTGGAAAGACTCGGGAGGCCTTGGCTGGCGGTTGTGGAATACCACACAAATTCCCGTAGATGGAAGCCCACCGGTTGTCATTGGCGGCGGGCAACAGGGCGGGGGTGTGATCAGCGTGCTGGTTTTCAATACAACCACCGTGCCAGACAAGCCCGACTGGACGAGAGATGTCGAGCCGATTCTGCGGCTTTACGCGGGACTCTATCCGGCGATGAATTCACGCATTGACCTGACTGATGAGCATGTCTTGCGGCAGTATGCGCAAATACTGCACCTGTTTATGAAACTGCCATTTAACCATCCCGGATACATGCCGTTGACGCGGGATTTATCAAAGAACCGGGCTGCCATTGTCACCAGATGGCTGGAACAGGTTTACAAAGAGCAGACTGGAAAAACGCTCTCCGCAAACAACGACTGACCACCGACAAGGAACACTCCCATATGTCTTCTGCAAGGCATGTCACGTACAGGCTGGCCATAGTTTCTGTTGTCGTCATGTTTGGCTGTTTCTGCGCGAGCGGAAAACCAAGGGTCAGGAACTCCGTCGCCGGTACGACGACATTACCGTTCACAATCGAACTCGGAGAGCCCTTCACCATTCCCGGTATGCCTGGTCGACAGGACTGCAGCCACGCCGTAGCGCAGTCCGGCGACCAGACGCGTTACCTGCTTGTTGGTGGCGCTGGCAAGGGATTACATGGATTCGCCATCCCCAATGAGACCTCCGATGGGGACAACTTTCCTGCCTCCGATTCGGACGATTCCCTGTGGGTGATTGACATTCACCAGCGCAAGGTCTGGTCCATGCCACTGGCTCGCGTGGACACACCGGACCTTGACATCGACGCGCTGCGGGCCACTTCAGCGCAGTATTTTCAGGATGGGAAGTACCTTTACATTGCCGGCGGCTATGGACATTCCGCGAACGCCACAACGCCAGGCAAGTTCGTGACCTTTGACACATTAACCGTCCTGGATGTGGACGCCGTCGTACGATCCGTTGTCGAAGGAACAGAGATCGGCGAGTCGATTCGACAGATTCGTCACCCCATGATGAAGGTCACAGGCGGAGGGATGCAGAAACTTAATAAGAAGACAGCCCTTGTGTTCGGTCAGCGTTTTGACGGTCTGTATTCGCCACTCGACCGAGGCAACACTTTCCGACAGCGCTACACGCGGCAGATTCGTACTTTTCAAGTGGAGACGTCGCCGGCTTTGCAGCTTACTGAGGTCGAGTTTGCGCCTCGATATCCTGCGCCAAGTACGCGTCCTCTCGGCGACCATCTCAAAGACCCACACCGGCGGCGTGACTTGAACGTGCTGCCTGTCATTGCACCGGACATGACCGCCCAGGTCGCCGTTTTCGGCGGCGTTTTTCAGCCCGGACGATTTGACGGATTTGTGCATCCCATCTACATCGACGGGTTTGTCCAGGAGGCTTTTCTGCTAAACGGTGCAGCCCACGAGTTCACGACGTTTTCTCCGGGAGTGGACGAGAGCTTTGAGCAACTCATGAATCACTACGATTGTGCGACTCTGAGCCTCTTCGACGACAAGTCTCGTGACATGTATACGGTCTTCTTTGGTGGTATCAGTTCGTACTGGTACGACAGGACGACTGGTACGCTCGTGAAGGACAAGTTGAAGCTTGACCCCGTGACAGGACGCCCACTTGTCGATGGCCTGCCCTTTGTACGTACTGTCACAACACTGCATCGCGGCGCGGATGGCACATCGTCGCAGCTCATTCTGAGGCAGGAAATGCCCGGATTCCTGGGCACGAACGCCGTGCTGTTTGAAGAACCTGCGTTGCCACGATTCCAGAATGGCGTCCTTCGATTGAATCTCGATGCGATCGAAAAGAAGACTCTTATCGGACACATCTACGGCGGGATCGAATCCTTGGCGCCATATAGCGCGGAGAAGGGAACAACCACATCCGACCGGTTCATTCCCGTCTATCTTTCGCCCGGACAATTGACGGTCGACCGAATGCCACCAAAGCCGTGACGCAGCTCGCCGCAGCCCGGACAATTGCAGTTCGGCTGGCGGGGGGGGGGGATTTTCCGCCGCAGAATGATTCGGTTACGGCTGGGCGTCGGTCCTGAGAATCAGCTCCTCGGCTTCCGCACGCAACAGCAGGCGTTCCGGATTACCCGGCCGCTCGGCATCCATCAAAACCTGAGCCTGTTTCAAGGTCTCCCGCGCATCGGCTTGGTTGCCTTGTTTCCAGAGTGCCATTGCCAGCGTGAAACTGTCGATGGGATCTGGGACAGGCCTGAGACTCTCGGCGATCGCAATCGCTTCGACACACGCGGAATAGTCGCCGTCTCTTAAACGCGCCAGAGCCAGCATACCCCAATAGCGTGCGTTGTCCGGCGAGTCTGTACGCGCCTGATTGGCGATCGCCACCGCCCGGCTGGCGTTACGATACTTCACGTCCGGGCACATCGTCAGGAACCACGAAAGGTTATGGAGGTACTCAGCGGAGGCACCTTCAGTCGTCAGACGGTTGCGCTGCTCCAGAGCCTTGGCGAAGTGTGTTGAAGCTTCCAGTGTTTTTCCCTGACGGGTCAGCATCGTGCCAATGTGCAGGTGAGTCCACGCCAGCGCGTCCAGACTGTACGAGTCGTCGGGATTTTCCATGAGTAACGTATTGAGTAAACGTTCCGACTCCTGGAAGTACTGTGCCGCGAGATCTTCCTCCTGCAGCTTGTCGTGTGTCCGAGCTAACGCACTCATGCTCACAGCCAGCCGACGGCGAAAGTCCGGGAAGTCAGGTCGGTTTTCGCTCAATTCCAGGAAACCCTGCGCCGCTCCATTGAGTGCCTGAATGGCGAACTCGTCCTCGTCCTGATCACGAAGAATCAAACCGTACAGTGACGAATTGCTGGCGTGTGCCTCGCGAAATCGCCCCACGGTGCGATAGAGGATGATCAGGTCATTGAGGATTTCGAGCCCGGACTCGCACTGCTGCCGGGCTTTGCCCGGGGCGCCGTAGCGGAACAGAATTTGAGCGAGATTCGTGTGGGCCACAGCCAGGTTGGCGCGAAAGTCGGGCACGCCCGGACGAAACTCCAACAACAGTTCGAAATCTTCGACCGATTGCGAATACGCCTCGAACGCTTCGTTGTCCTGCCCGAGCTGGACCAACGTGTTCGCCAAATCAACACGACTCCCGGCCAGCCCTTCAATTCTGGCAGGGTCGTCCGGACTTTCATCCACCAGCATGCGAAATGCACTCACAGAATCGCGCAGTTCTGCCATGGCTTGCCTGGCCTTGCCGGTCGCCAGCAACAGTTGGCCAACCGTGTGCCTGGTCTCGGCCAGGTCAAGTCGAGCTTTCGCATCACCTGACTTGTCGGCTCGTTCCTGAAACACGAGCCCAGCTTCTTCGAGTTTCACATGCGCCGACTCATGCTCACCGCGGCGGATCAGCAGCCGCGCATTGTTGACCAGGGCAGCTCCAAGAGATTCCAGGATCCCCGGATCGTCGGGACTGGCTTTGTACAGCGTGCGGAAACGACTGACCGCAGCGTCGAACAACTCCTGAGACTCGTCCGATCGAACATCTGCATCACTGAATAGTGTGGCCAACCGGACCTGCGATTCGGAGATGCGTTTCTGATTCTGAGCTTTGTTCGGTTCCAGTTGCAGCAGCGTTTCGTATCGTTCGATGCTGGAACGATATGCTGTTTCTGCATTGTCAATCTGCCCCAGCGATTTGCGGACGTCGCCAAGACGGACGAGGGCATTTGCCGCTTCTGCCTGAATTTCAGGAATCTCGCTGTGCTCGTTGGTAAAGCGTTCGTAGTCGGCGGCCGCTTCTTCGAGCAGTCTGGCCCGCGCCTGTTGTGCTCGTGGGAAATATGCCAGTACGTCGCTGACCTCCGACAGCGATCGATCCACGGCCGATCGAGCTTCGCGAAAACGTCGAACTGATTCCGCTCGGGCTAACTGTTCGGCTTCGAGTGATTGCTCGGCCGCACCACGTGCTTCGGCTTCCGCTTCTCTGGCTTTGTTGACGATCAGTGTCGAAACGGTCGCCGTCACGGAAACAACAATCAACACGGTTGCAATGGCAGTCGCCCAGGCGCGGTGTCGACGCATCCAGCGCAGGGCCTTGACTGAAAATGGCTCTGCGAAACAACTGACTGGTTCATCGGCCAGCCATCGTCGGACATCGTCCGCCAGCTCGGCGGCGGTTAGATAACGGTCCACCGGATCCAGGGCCAGCGCTTTGCGACAGATCGCATTCAGCGGTCGCGGGACCCATGTTTCCAGATCACGCGGTTCCGGAATTTCACCGCGCCCGATGCAGGACAACATGGCGCCCGTTCCTCGATGGGTCGACCCTTCTTTTGTGCGAACGTTGGGTGGTAAGCCGGCCAGGATGGCAAACAGGATTCCTCCCAGTCCGTAGACGTCAGTCGCAACTCCCATTTGCGAACGCCGCCCGAGCGCCTGTTCTGGAGCCATGTACGCAGGCGTACCAAGGACCTGCCCATCCCGCGTCTTCAAGCCGTCCTCTGGCCCCATGGAACCAGTGTCCGGAACGGTGATGTCGTCTTCACGGTCAGCGATGTATGTCGCCAGTCCCCAGTCAAGCACGATGACCTCGCCAAATCCTCCCATCATCACGTTGGACGGCTTCAGATCGCGGTGCATCACGCCGCGGTCGTGGGCATAGGCGAGCGCGTTGCAGACTCCGACGAAACTGTCGAGCAACCGCCGAAGTTCCATCGCGTCGAGGCCATTTTCCTTACGACTCTCGTGGAACCGGGTGACGTAGACTGTCAGCGTCTCATCCTTCAGGAGAGGCATCGTGTAGAACGGATCACTTTTGCCCGTGCGATGCCCAAGTTCATACACCGAAATGATATTCGGGTGTTCGAGCAGGCCGGTGATCTGCGCTTCCTTAACGAGACGCTGGGTATCCTCGGGGGTACCCTTGCCGGGAATATTCTCTTTCAGCGCCACTTCCCGCCGCAGCAGCGGATCGCGCGCTCGCCACACCTGCCCGAGTCCACCGGCGCCTTCCATGCGAGTCAGCAAATACCGCGTGCGTGTGTGCTGCGGACTCACGAATGCTTTACCGCCCAGCAGCGATGGATCGGCGGCAGGCACGCCGTTCTGATAGTCGACCGTGGCCTCGTACTCCGGCTCCGTCGTGGGGGGAATATATGTCTCCACGAATTCCAGAGGTGCCGAATCCTTCTGCACGGCGTCTGCAGCAGCAGCGTCGGGTTCATAGTCGACCGTGGCCTTCTGTTCTGGTCCCGCCGCGAGCGGCATGAACGGCTCAGCAGGTTCCGGAGGGGTCGAATCCTTCGGCACGGCGCGGGCAGCAGGAGCGCCGGGCTGATAGACGACCGTGGCCTCGTACTTCGATTCCTCAGACTCATCGCGCAAGTAATCATCCAGCACCGCGTGGATGGTCTCACTGCACTCGCGGCCCTCGACCACGTCGCCCTGCCGGATCAGCGCCTGTAGCGCCGCACGGGCATCTCCACCGGATTCCGTGATCTTCTCGTCCGCAAACGACATCACGTCGTCCAGCGTCTCGCTGCCGGCCAGTGATTGCGAGAGGTCGTCGACTGTTGTTTCCGGCCGGTCCAGGACCGCCCGGACCATTTCGCGGAATCGGTCATCCGTGAGATGTCCCAGACGAAAGGCCGTCACGGCAAACAGGATGTTTCTGGGCTGGGACATCGTATGTCTCGATTTTCCTGTGGGCAGTGTCACGGGCTGACGGCGATTGTAGATATCTTCGTTCCAACGTGCTTCCGGAAGACGTCGGTCCGTGGGTATGGCAGTTGAACGGGCCGACGCCGCGATCGAAGCCAGTTCCGGACTGTGGCTTCACCCATACACCATAAGGATGAACTGCGGGCCACCACCTGATTCACTCTGTCCGGACGTGTCTGTGCGCATCAAGTCCGAATACGTGCTGGACTACGGTCCGGGTGGCGTCGAGGCGTTCAGCAATGTCGGTCGGCCGTGCCATCGGCGCGGGAAATTCCGCTGACCGTGCCCCATGCACATTCGTCACAACCGCTTTTTCCGTCATCAGTTGCCGCCTCAATTGCCGATAGACACAAGAGTGTCGCATCCGCAGGACGGGCGTGCGCACGCGTCGCTTGTTCGTCAACTGCCCGTTCGGTGATTCGCGTCAAACGTTCGAATTTGACGGTGTTTGCAAGAGGCTCGCTACGTTCGGTCCCGGCCATCCGTAGGCCGATACTGGCTGTGTTTCGGCAAATGGGGAGGGGACGTGATGGGAACTCGGTCAATCAAGGGCCTGTTGTTGCTAGTCGTGTTTTTGGTTCCTGCCGTCGTTTCGGCGGATCCGCTGATTCCATGGCCGTGGCTGGAAGCCAACCGATACTTCACCTGGCGGAACGAACGCGACTCACGTCGTGCCGACTGGTACGGGCGCCGGGCACTTGACCCGGTCGGGACACGCCGCAAGTACTCCAAGGGTAAGTTCTGGCCGCCGTATCCACGTCCGGAAGGCCTCTCGATGCTGCCCTCGCATCGGTACCATGCCGAGCATTACTGGCCGCTGCCCTACATCTGCGACGACCGGCAGTATGTGCGGACATTGATCTCGCGGCAGGAGGATGCCGGCTGGGTCAACAACACGACTCTTTACGAGTACCACTTCGAAGCAGACACACAGGAGCTGAACCGTGCCGGTCGGCTGCACATATTGTGGGTGATGCGTAATGCGCCGCAGCACCGACGCATTCTGTATGTGCAAACGGCGGACAATGTCAGGCAGACGGACCTTCGCCTTGCCAGCACACGCATGACGACGGCCGATATCGTCGGCAGCGCAGCTCAGCCTCCCATTATTCCGCGCGTGACATCGCCGCTGGGTCGCAACGCCACCGAGGTCGATGGCATTCAGCGCGCGAATCGTGATTCGCAACCGGTGCCGCGCATTACTTCACCGCTCAGCGGTGGCGGCAGTGGTACAGGATCGACCGGCGGCGGAACCTGAACCGTGGAGCCGACCTGACCGACCGCACCATGCCAGACAGACACGGAGACGTCAGATGATTGGCCCGAACGATCCGTATTCCGGCGGATCCGCCGACTCGACCGAATCCGCTGCTGATCCTTTTCCGTTCCCGAGTGCGTCAGTTTTTCCGGGAGGAACTGTGCCTCTTGGGGGAGCCGTGTTCCCGGGCGGGAAAACACCGTTGCCCGGAGCAGCGCCGCTGTCTGGCGCTCCGCTGCCACCCGGTACGTCTCCACTTTCAGGTGGAGCGTCGCCAGACTCGGCACGGACGCAATCCGGTCCCATCCACACTGGTGGTGTACCCGAAGTGGGACCGGAGTACGCTCGCCCGGACGGCCAGTCGTATGGCATTCCGCAGGGTCCAGGCGAGGGCACGAAGCACGTGTCTGGTCAGGCGGAACTTTATGCCGAGCTTTTCGGAGTCGCTCCGCCGCAGCGTAATGCTCCCCGGCGAACTCAACGTAATTCGCTGTTGAACCAGGTCCAGGCTCCGCCGCCGCGCAGCCCGCGCACCCTCAAAGAAAGTGGTCTGACGCTCAATCAGATCTGCGACCTGACGCTCAAACAACTGTATCTGCACGGCAAACTGCTGGGCGTCGAGATTGCCCGCAACGCACGTCTGCCGTTCAACGTGATTGACGAATGCCTGCGGTTCCTCAAAGACGATCACTGCATCGAAGTGGTCACCGGCGACGTCATCGGTCGTGTGTCGTATCAGTTCAATCTGACCGAGGCCGGTCGCGGCCGGGCCAAAGAAGCGTTTGAGTTCTGTCGTTACGTCGGTCCCGCGCCCGTGCCGCTGGAAACGTACGTCGAACAGTGTCGCCGTCAGGCAGTCTGCGGAATTAACTGCACTCCTGAAGCACTGCTGGAAGCTTTCGAACACCTGATCATCCCGCCGGCTTTGCTGGATGACTTGGGTCCCGCCGTGTGCAGCGGCAAATCGATCTTCCTGTATGGCCCCCCGGGCAATGGAAAGTCACAGATCGCGAAGGGCCTGGGTCGATTCCTGAATCAGCACGGCGGGGAGATCTACGTTCCGTATGCCATTCAAAGTGAAAACAGCATTGTCACGATCTTCGATCCCAGCCTGCATCAGACGACCGACGACGAGGAAGTGCAGGCGCTGATGGGCGATTCGAAGCGGCCGGAAACGCAGCACGACATCGGGCGTCTGCTGCACGAGAACCACCCGGACATGCGATGGCGACGCGTCCGGCGACCAATCGTGGTCACCGGCGGCGAGCTGACACTCGAGATGCTCGACCTGCGGTACAACCCGGTGAGCAACTTCTACGTCGCACCGTTGCAGCTTAAGGCCAACGGCGGCGTCTTCATGATCGACGATTTTGGCCGCCAGATCGTTTCGCCGAAAGACCTCCTGAATCGGTGGATTCTGCCACTCGAAGAACGCATCGATTACGTCACGCTGGAGACAGGCAAGAAATTTCCCGTGCCGTTCGAAGAGCTGATCATCTTCTCGACCAACCTCGACCCGCGCGATCTGGTGGACGACGCGTTCCTGCGCCGCATCCGGCACAAGATCGAGATCGGCACGCCCGCTCGCGAGCTGTACACCGAGATCTTCAGTCTATGTTGCGAACAACGACAGATTCCGTACGAACCGCGGGCTGTCGAGTACCTTTATGACAGTCATTACGATCAGGGAAGGCAGCCAAGATCGAGCGATCCCAGGGATTTGCTGGAGATCATCCAGTCGATCTGTCGATTCAGGAATCGGCGTCTCATTTTGACTCAAGAGCTGATGGCCGAGGCGACCCAGAGGTTCTTCGCAGACGTCTGATGTTTTTGGGCAAGGGTTGAGGGCCCAGAGGCAAGGGGGAACGGCGACGCGATCGTCCCCAAGCGACCCCTCAACCATCGTCTCTCGCCCGTTTCGCTCCCGGAGATTCCGGATGTTGTCTCACCGCTCGCTGTACGCGTTGGCTCTCTGCGGCGCATGCTGCGCGGCGGGGTGTCAGACACCACCCGGCTTCTTTAATTTCAAGTTCTGGAACTCATCCGCCAGCAGGGATTTGAAAGATCCGGAAAAACTTCATCTGACATACGCTCAATACAGCGAGCAGAACGGCGATTTCGACACCGCCCGCACGTCGTACGAAACGGCGCTGGAACAGAATGAGCAGTCGTTCGACGCGGTCCTCGGCCTGGCCCGGCTCGATCTGTTGTCTGGCAAGACACCGCAGGCCGAACGAAATTTCCTGAAAGCCTTCGAGATGGCGCCGACCAACGAGGTCGCTATCGAAGCACTCGGTCAGTTCTACCTGACGCAGGATCGGTTTGTGGAAGCGGCCCAGTACCTGCAGCGTGGCCTGGACCTCGCGCCAGGCAACCGTCGACTACGCTACCGCATGGCACTGGCGCTCGCTCGACAGGGCGACATCCCCGCGGCGGAATCGCATTTTATTCAAGCCGTTGGCGAAGCAGAAGCTGACTACAACATCGGACTGATTCTGTACGAACGCGGCGAAGTCGGACCGGCCGAGCAGCGGTTTCTGCAGGCCGTGCTCAAGAAGCCCACGCTCGCCCAGGCGCAGCACTGGCTGGACACTGTCCGCCAGGAACGCGATCCACAGAACATGATCGCCCGACGAAATGCCGCAACCGGCCAGCAGTCCGCAGAGACATCGCAACAACAGCCGCCACTGCAAATCGCACAGGCGCCGGCCGGAAGCGACGCGTCTGTCCGAGGCAATGCTCCGCAGGAACAGCGACCATTACTCGATCCGCGGACGTTGAATGCGACGCAGTTGGAGCAGCTCGAAAACTCGATGACGCCGGAAGAAAGAACCGCCTTCCGCGCAAGTCTCCAGTCCGGTGGGACCGTGCTGCAATAGCCCGCGCCTGTTGTGCCTGCTGAAGTAGTACCTGAACTCAGTAGTGCTGCGGTGCAGAATTCGTAGGCCGGCAAGAAGGAGCGCTAGCGACGATGTTCCGGCAGGCTGTTTCAGGGGATTACTGACTTGCCGGACCTGCGCTTCGCTTGTTCCGGCCTACGACGCTTTGCATGGCGGATCAGCCGGGATCGACATATCACTCATCAATAGTGAACCCAACTATTGAGACCGTGCCGTATGAGTGATGCTCCATCCAACCACATTGAAACCACCGACGAGTTGCGGCAGCTCTATGCCGAACCGTCGCTGTTGTCGCAGCAGAAATTCATGACCGCTCTGGATGAGCATTGCCAGGCGATGGTGCGATTGTCTCCGTTCGTGTGCATTGCGACATGTGACGCGGACGGCTCGCTCGATATCTCGCCGCGCGGCGACCCGCCTGGCTCGATTCAGATACTTGATCCGTCGTTGCTGCTGATACCCGACCGTCGCGGCAACAACCGACTCGACACGATGTCCAACCTGACGGCCAACTCAGAAATCGCGTTGTTTTTCGCCGTGCCGGGAATCCTCGAATCGCTGCGTGTCAGTGGCCGTGGTCGGATCATCCATGACGATCCTCGGCTGGAGACCTGTGCCATTAATGGCCAGATCCCCACAGCGGGGATCCTTGTTGAAGTGCAAAAGGCGTGTCTGCAATGTGGGAAGGCTCTGAAACGTTCTGCCTTGTGGGAGGACACATACCGAGTCAAGCGGAGTGATCTGCCCTCGTTCGGCACGATGCTCGCCGATCAGACGGAAACCGGATTGTCACCGGAGGAGCTGGACTGTTCCATTAACGAGGCATACGTAGAACGCCTGTATTAGCTCCGCTTATGCGTCAAGTCATGTGGCAGTCGAGCCAGTTTGTTTTCGGCCATGAGGGAACACTAATCGACGCTGATTCTCGCTAATCCGGGCGACAGTCGTCACGTGAATCATCAGCGTGTGAGACCTCTCGAATGTGGATCGTGCGCTCTGGTTGGCGGACTGCCGCTGTCCTCTGCGTGGCGCCTCGCTGACCGTGAAGCGCCACAGACCCGGCTGCAGTGACAATGTGCGCCGCTGGTCACGGAACGGGTCGCACGCTGCCGTTTGGCTGTCAGTACGAGCGATCCTTCGGACTCAGTCTGTCATCCTCGCGCCAGATATGTACACTCGTCGCAGGCCAGTGTGGTGCGAACGTTGATGCTGCTTGCGACATTTCCCGATTGACCGGGGCGTGTGGCACTGGCCTGCGGCACGTTTGCGAGCGGATTTCAGAAATCTCAATTCAGTCACCGGAATTCCTGCACCGCGACGCAGCCGGAATGGACTCTTAGATACAGGGACGAGCGAAACCGACAGACACGACGACAAGTCACCGGCGACCTGATCCGCCGGCACGAGGGCCATCACATGCTGATCCCGAACTGGCTGAGACGACTGACCGAATTTCACGCGATTCGCCGTGCCAGCCGCCGGTCTTCCCGCCGTCGCCGCGACCGCAGACGGCCTCACAACCGCCTGGTGATCCAGTCCAGCATCGCCCGCTCGCCGGACGTCCTCGAAGACCGGACGCTGTTGACGACCTTCCTCGCCGACGAGCGGCATCTCGCCGATTCGGCGGTTCAGTCGACAATCGGCATGGAGACCTTCCTGCCGCAGCACGAAGTGAACGCTTCGTCCTCGCCCCTCAGGTCTCACCCCTCAGCCCTGCCGGACCTTCCCGGCCTGACGCTCGTCGATCCGGACACCGACGCCTCCGGCCAGATCATCTTTCTCGACTTCGACGGCGCGGAAGACGTGATCTACAACGGCCCGGTAACGGTGGGGCCGTTCGACGTGCCCGCGTTCGAGGCTCCCGGCGAACTGGCCGGTCAGGAAGAGGCGATCATTTCCTCCGTCGTCAAGCAGTTGGAACAAACCTTCGCCGGCAGCGGCGTGTTCTTCACGACAGAACCGTCTGCTGACGGCGTGGAATACTCGACAGTCTACATTGGTGGTGATGACTCGGCGTTTCACACGTATGGGTCATTTCGCGGATTGGCGGAGCAGGTGGATGCCGGCAACTCGAATGCTGTGGACAACGCGTTCATCTTTAGCAGCGCACTCACGGTGTCGGACTCTCCGTCACGAGCTGCAGAACGTTTGTCACACGTCATCCAACATGAAACCGGACATCTCCTTGGCTACAAACACTCAAGCCCCTCCGAAACTCGTCACGTACTTTCGATTGTTGCGGACGCGGGGAACAACCCTGGCTACACCGCCCAGGCCGTTGTCTTCGGATCGACGTCGATGCCGATCAACGAGCATGTTGGAGGAAGTGATTCTGCCGACTACTTTCAAATCGCGGCGGCGCCAAATGGCGCCTTGGGTCTCGTAATTGCATTGGGAGGATTAAGTGCAGACCTAGACCTTGAACTCATCGAGGATAAGAACAATGACGGCACACGCCAGGACAACGAGGTACTCGCTCACTCGCGTGCAGGTGGAACGACCAACGAATTGATCCAGTTCTTTCCGGCACGCGATACCCTCTATTATGTCCGCGTGTACCCGTTCGGACAGGCCGATTCAGACTATTCGTTGACCATCGCAGGTGCGAACGCATCGGTGCCCGATCCAGACCTCCGCAGGGTCGACGGTGTCCCGACGTCCGTGATCATTGGAGAACCATTTACGGTCACAATCACTGCTGAAAACGACTCTGGACTTGGTGGGCCCGACTCAGCAATCAATGCATCAGTGGTTCATTCGGCGGGAAGCGATGCCGTCTCCGTATCGAACCTTGATCTTTCAAACTGGGACGGTGACGAAAACTCGCCTGATTACTTTCGCAATATTAACCCAGGCGATGGACAGAATGTCTATCGCAGAGGACCGGAGCTCATTAGCGGTGGCGCGATCCATCACATCCGAGAAGCAGGCGATAAAAACTGGCGCAGCGGTGAAGAACACGAAATGTCATTTACAGTCACGCCGAACGAGGCGGGGACGATTCGGCTCCGTGTCCGTACGACAATGCGCGACGGTGTCAACGGAATCACTAATCCCAATGATGATCTCTGGTTCCGCAACGATCATAACATCAGTGGAGGAGTCGACGGCATCGACCAGCAAGGTTGGGATGTCGAGGAATTCACGATCAACGTCGTGCCACCGTTTGATCCGGGGCCCCGAATCATTGAGCAGACGCCGCCCGGGACGACGACCGGATCGGTTCGCTTTGTTGATGTGAGATTCAATGAAGCGATCAACAGTTCCAGCTTTACGGCTGCAGACGTGTCCGTAACCAGCAGTACGCAATCGCCTTTGATGACTGACGTGTCGCATGTCTCCGGCAACATCTATCGAATCAGCTTCAATGGCACGTTATTCACGCCCGACACATACAACCTGCTCATCGGACCGAACATCACGGACGTGGCCGGGAACAAGATGAATCAGGACAACGACACGAGCAACGGTGAAAGCACTCAAGACCGCTATTCCGGAAGCTTCGTGATTTCGAGCATCACGAGCAGATACAGCGGCAACATCCCACGCCCTGCCAATCTCGCGTTCCATAACGAACCAAACATCGACGTCTATCTTGAGCGAATCACGTCGACCGGAGACGAGTCGTTCACGAATACACAGCCAATCCAATCATCTGTCGAAACGTGGGTCGTGATTCATGGACGGGCCAGCCGTGCGAACAACTTCAGGAATTTGGCCCAAGCAATATCTACGGAAACGGGCGATCAAGTTCTCGTTCTTGACTGGGAGACGGGAGCGGATGACAACCTGCCGAAATTTGGGGGCTTGCAAGGTGCCGGCTGGATTCCGTCAGTCGCCGATTGGGCCACAACTGTGCTTTCAAGCGTTTATGGGATCACCGGCCCCCAGCTGAGAGTTGTTGGCCATAGTTGGGGAAGTTTCGTCGCCTACGATATAGCTGAGAATCTCCCGGAAGGAGTGAGGTCACTTGTCGCGCTGGACCCGGCAACGGCAGCCGGGGGTAACTACGAAGAGAGTGCAGTTGACTTTTCGGAGGTGAGCGCACTCTCGTGGGCCTTTTACGGAAATGGGTTTTTTGGGAGTGATAACCGCGCCGCAACTGCCGACGAGTCGTTTTCGGTGAGATACTCAGATAGGGATCCTGATGATGGCGAACGACACGGAGCGCCTGTTGACGTCTTTGAGTTGCTCGTTCGACATGCCCAAGAACATCGGATCGGCGAGTTCTTCGCACTCGAACGACTTGAAAATGCCCTCGTCGGCCCGTGGAGAGAGGATCAATACACGGATAACTACGGTTTTCCCCTGCGAGCATTCGAAGGAGAAATCGAAGTGAGAGACGCACCTGTCGTCGACTGGGACGACATTCGGGAATTCCGATATCGGCGTCTCGACAACGGTGTGCAAATCGAAATTGCTGGATCCGAGCTTCCTTTTCCTCCAGTAGTTGGAACGATTCCAATCCAGTCCATCCACGAGAATCAGGCGACGAGTGAGATCGCGTTCACTGTCAGTGACTTCGAGACACCGGACGCACTGCTGAGCGTGACAGCAGAAAGCTCGAACACAACACTTGTTCCATTCGAGAATATTGTGATTGGAGGTAGCGGCACCACTCGCACAGTGCAAATCACGCCGGCCTCGACTCAGTTCGGCACAGGTACCGTGACATTGACCGTGACGGACCTCGCAGGACTGCCAAGTCGCAGAAGCTTCCCAGTGTCTGTAGATCCGGTCAACGATGAGCCCTCATTTACTCGCGGCAGCAATGTCACCGTCGACGAAAACTCCGGTGTATACTCGGCGATCTGGGCGACGAACCTCTCAAAAGGCCCGGACAATGAATCGAATCAGACACTGACATTCGAGATCAGCAACGACAACCCGGTCCTCTTCAGCGCAGGGCCTGAGATTTCGGCGACGGGCCGGCTGACATTCACTCCGGCCGCGAACCGTGATGGCATCGCGAATTTAACCGTGCGTCTGAAAGATAGTGGTGGGACCGACCGGGGTGGGGACGATACGTCATCCGCAATACCTCTGCGTATCACGGTGAATGACGTACCGCCGACGCTGGCAATTTCGACGACGAGCGCCGACAAGGCAGAAGGCGATTCCGGAAACACGCCGTTCACTTTCACCGTTTCTCGCAGTGGAGACGTCAGCACTGCCCTTGATGCGACATGGACCGTCACGGGCAGTGGCGGCACGCCTGCGAACGCCGACGATTTTGGCGGAACATTCCCGAGCGGACCAGTGCATTTTGACTCGAACGAGACGACTGCTCAGATCATTGCGATCAATGTCCGCGGCGACGGCGTGGTTGAGCGGGACGAGGAATTCACGGTCACTCTTTCCGATGCGACCACCGGTGCCGTCATCACTATGCCCACGGCGATTGGCGCAATCCGCAACGATGAGACCGCGACCATCAGTATTTCCGGTCCCAATCCAACGGATGAGGGCGACACCGGACCGACCCCGTTCGATTTCACGGTGACTCTGTCGAATCCCGTCTATGTCGCGGTCTCAGTCGAATTCAACACAGTCGACGGCACGGCTACGACGGCCGATGATGACTACGACGCCGTCAGCGAGACGATCACATTCCAACCGGATGGGCCGCTTTCGCAAACCAGGAGCGTGCAGGTCAACGGCGACGAAGGAGACTTCCAAACCGAGACCTTCGACGTCGCTCTGAGCAGCCTCAACACCGGCTCCCTTGACGTGTCGCTGGGCACGTCAAGGGTGACAGCAACAATCCTGAACGACGACCTCGACCCGAACGCCGGTGAAATCCGAGGTCTCAAATGGAACGACGTCGATGGCAATGGCGAGCGGAATTCCGCCAATCCCGATGCGACTGACTTCGAGCCAGGACTCCCCGGCTGGACGATCTACATCGAGACGACCGGCAATGAGGAGTTGAACTGGACCGACTCGAACTCAAACGATCAGTGGGATCGTGGCGAGGGCGAGCAGTGGACGGTCACAGGATCAGATGGCACCTACGTCCTGACCGAAGTCCCGGCGGGTAACCACATCGTCCGTGAAGTCCAGCAGGACGACTGGGAGCAGACGTCCGGGAGTACCGATCGAAGCACGTTGTTTTCCAGTGACTTTTCGAGTGATCCCGGCATCGAGACCAACGACAGCAGCCGCTACTTCGTGTCCGCAGGTGCATTGGAAGCCCGAACGTTTACCAACAGTCAGCAATTCGGAACGTTTCCAGTGGCCTACGCCGGCGATTCCTTCGAGCTTGCATTCGACGTGGAGATTCAATCGAGAACATCCGGTGATGCCAATATTGGCCTCTTCTCCGGCTCACGCCAAACCAACTCTGGGGTGGATCCGGCTATCTACGTTCTGTGGGGTGGATTCGGACAAGTGATGGGAATTCGTGGACGTGATGCGAACGGTTCCGATTTCGTTGCACCAGCCATCGAGGGCGATGCACCGACGTTTGCACTAAACACCGTCTATCACAACGTGGTGACGTACAATGCGGTAAGTCGAAACGCAACGCTTGATGTGAGTTCCCCAGCGGATTTGGATTTCTATTCGGTGACCGTTGCAATCCCCGGCGGTCTTCCGCCACTTCCCAACATTGGAGTCTCGAGTGTGGGAAGCTGGTCACAATCCAACAGACAGGAAGTCGTTCGGATCGACAACCTCGTTCTGACGGGTCCCCCCGATTCCCGGACCGTCGTCGTTGAAGCTGGTCAAGTCGTCGAGAATATCAACTTCGGCAACCAGATCGCCGCAGGCCACGTCAACGAACCGCCGGTGAACCACGTTCCAGGAGATCAGCAACTCGACGAGGGTGGAACGCTCACATTCTCCGAGTCGAATGCCAACGGCATTTCTGTCAGCGACCCCGACGACGGGGGACTCCACCTGCAGGTGACGCTGACCGTCGATCACGGAAGTCTGCAGCTATCGACGCCTGACGGAGTCGGATTCACCGTCGGGACCAATGGAGCCGCGTCGATGACCTTTGCAGGGGCCAGCGTGGCCATCAATACAGCGCTCGACGGACTGGTTTATACGCCCGACACGGGCTACTTCGGCGCCGACAGCCTGCAGATCACGACCAGCGATCTCGGTCACAGCGGGACGGGCGGAGTGCGATCAGACGCGGACTCGATCGAGATCAACGTGCGGCCAGACGACATGGAACCGCCAACAGCGGACATCGTCGATGTGACCCCGGACCCGCGCAACACGCATGCGGGCTTGGTCACGATCAACTTCAGCGAAGCTGTCACCGGTGTGGACATCTCCGACTTCACGCTGACGCATGGTGGTACGACCATCAGCCTGAACGGACTGGCTGCCAGTGGCAGTGGTACAACTTACACAATCGATCTGACGACCGTGACAGCCCCCGAGGGTAGGTATGTGCTGACGTTGGTGGCAGCAGGTTCCGGGATTCAGGACCAGGCCGGAAATGCTCTGGCCAACAATGCCTCGGACAGCTGGTCTGTCGCTTTGCCGGCGATCGATTTTGATGATGTGACGATTCGCGGTTATGCGGTAGGAAGCCAGGATTTCTCTGGAGGAATCACGGTACTTCCTGGTGGTAACGGGATTGAACTGAACGGGAATCACTGGAAGGCAATCGACTTCGTTTACACCGTGACACCGAACACGATTCTGGAGTTTGATTTCGAGAGCAGCCGAGAAGGTGAGATCCACGGAATCGGGTTTGATACGGACGTCAACCTGCACGGTATTAACTCCCAGCCTGATTTCTTCCAGCTGTACGGCACGCAAGGCTGGGGACGTCAGGACTTCCACAACTACACGCCACCGAACTCCGAACCCTACCGCATTCCAGTCGGCCAGTTCCTCACAGGCAGCTTCAACCATCTCGTGTTCGTCCAGGACCACGACATCCGCTCAGCTGATGCCCAAAGCATCTTCCGGAATGTTCGCGTCTTTGAATCCGGGTCGGGGGGAGTGGACACGACACGTCCGACGGCGTCGGGCTCGGCGTCAAACATCACGAGTGCCAGCAGCAGCACACACTCGATTACGGTGGAGTATCGGGACAACGTGGCTGTGGATGCGTCGGACATCGGCACGGGTGACATTCAGGTCACGGGGCCGAACGCGTTCAGCCAGACGGCAACGTTCGTCTCGGTGAGTTCCAGTTCGGACGGGACACCGAAGA
>Ga0302123_10001035_pt1 | contig 20188 bp, 14 predicted proteins | sample CB21_321_MG_FD_203109 | JGI IMG/M metagenome (GOLD analysis project Ga0302123, IMG submission 203109) | Marine microbial communities from Western Arctic Ocean, Canada - CB21_32.1 | ecosystem: Environmental > Aquatic > Marine > Oceanic | place: Canada: Western Arctic Ocean | collected 2017-09-28 | reverse complement strand
GCCCCGACCAGTAGAAGAAGTGCGAGTAGTTGTCGATGCATCCGACCTTGTGCCCGAAAAACGAATCGAAGCCTTGATCGAGTGGGCCTCGGCCGTTGACGTGCCCGAGGTGCCATTTGCCGACGAGCGCGGTCCGGTAGTCAGCCTGCTTGAGCATCTCAGCGATGGTGACTTGCCGAGCCGGCATGCCTTCGGCCTGCAACCCCACGTTGCCGGGAACACCCGCGCGCTGAGGATAGCGCCCGGTAAGAAGCGCGGCCCGCGATGGGGAGCAGACGGGCGCGGCGGCGTAGAACTGCGTAAACAGCACGCCTTCGTCCGCCAAGCGATCGAGGTTCCGTGTATAGAGATCACGCGCGCCAAGCTTCGCCATATCCAGCGTGCCCTGATCATCGGCGAACATCAGGATCACATTTGGCGGACGGTCAGCGGCGCTAAGGGACGGCGCAAGGAAGACGAGCAACAGCGCCAGAGCTATCGCGGCGGATAGGCGTTCTCTGCGTTTGCGAGGAATGAGCGCCGAACTAGTCATCGCGGGAAAACCTGGTATTGAGTTTCTCCTCATGTCTTTCGATCGCAAGCTCGACCAAGCGATCAACCAAGTCCGCGTACCTCAATCCGCTCGCTTCCCAGAGCTTCGGGTACATGCTGATCGACGTGAAGCCCGGCATAGTATTGATCTCGTTCAAGAGAATGCGGCCGGTATCGTCTTCGAGGAAGAAGTCCACTCGTGCGAGCCCAGAACACTCAACGGCCTGAAACGCCTCGACCGCCATGCGCTGCACTTCCTTCGTTTGCGCTTCGGTCAAAGGCGCGGGAATCCGCAACTCAGACGTGTCATCAAGATACTTCGCCTCATAGCTATAGAAATCCGCGCCCGGCGTGATCTCCCCAGGAACAGATGCTTGCGGATCGTCGTTCCCCAGCACCGAGCACTCAATCTCGCGGCCGTCGATTGCGGGCTCGACAATCAGCTTGCGATCAAACTCAGCCGCGAAGTCGAGGGCTTTGCGAAGCGTCTCGCGGTCACCTGCTTTCGAGATGCCGACCGACGACCCCAAGTTGGCGGGTTTGACGAACATCGGGTATCCAAACCGCTGCTCGACCTCCGAGATCATCTCCGCACGCCGGCCGCGCAAGAGGGCGACATAGTCGACCGCGGCCAATCCGCGCTCTCGGAACAGACGCTTCATCACGTCTTTGTCCATGCCCGCAGCTGATGCGAGAACGCCGGCTCCGACGTAGGAAACGTCGGCCAGTTCCAGTAGCCCCTGAGCAGTACCGTCCTCGCCAAACGTACCGTGCAGCACCGGAAAGACGACATCCACCCCTGAGGTCGAACCGGGCTCCCTCGACACAACAACCACCGCTTCCGTCGACAGTGCCCCCTGCGCGTCCGCCGGTAGCAGTCGCGATGATTCCGACGGACTCAGCCAACGCCCTTCGCGAGTGATGGCGATGGGGATGACGTCGTACTTCTCACGGTCGAGCGCCTGCACCACGGAAGCAGCCGAACGAATCGACACGTCGTGCTCGCCGGAACGCCCACCAAACAGAACGGCAATGCGGATCTTACTCATGACAGATGTGAGCGGCGGACAGGCGCCAATCTAAACCCTTCAAGGATGCATGCGGTAAAGCATCCGAGGGAAAGCAATCGTTTCGCGGACATGCTCAAGCCCACAAATCCAAGCGACACAGCGCTCGATCCCCAGCCCGAAACCGCCGTGCGGCACGGTGCCGTACTTCCGCAAATCCAGGTACCACTCGAAAGCCTCGCGCGGCAGCTTGTGCTCTTCCAGCTTCTTGACGAGCAACTCGTAGTCGTGGATACGCTGGCCGCCGCCGATGATTTCGCCGTAACCCTCGGGCGCGAGCACATCCACCCCCAACGCCAACTCGGGACGTTCCTCATCCGGCTGCATATAGAACGCTTTGATCGCCATCGGGAAGCGATGCACCATCACCGGACGGTCGAAGTCTTCACTCAGTAGCGTCTCGTCGGTCCCGCCGAAATCCCCGCCCCACTTGAAGTCGACATCCTTCTTCTTGAGCCGCTCGACCGCGTCGTCGTAGCTGATGCGCGGGAACGGTTTCCTGACCTTCTCAAGCTGCGAAGTATCTCGCTCAAGCGTTTTCAGCTCGGCCGCTTTCTCCTCAACGACGCGCTGCACAACGTACTCAAGAAAGTCCTCCGCCAAGTCCATCACGTCGTCGATGGTGGCGTGGGCCATCTCCGGCTCGACCATCCAGAACTCGGTGAGGTGCCGTCGCGTTTTCGATTTCTCGGCGCGAAAGGTCGGCCCGAAACAGTACGTCTTCCCCAGAGCCGCTGCCGTCGCTTCGTTGTAGAGCTGCCCCGACTGCGTCAGATACGCGCTGCCGTAGTCAAAGTAAGGAACCTCGAACAACGTCGTCGTCCCCTCGCAGGCCGCCGGCGTCAAGATCGGCGTATCGACGAGCGTGAAGCCGTTGTTGTCGAAGAAGTCCCGTACAGCCCGGATCACCTCGTGCCGCACTCGCAGGATCGCATGCTGCCTTCGGCTGCGCAGCCACAAGTGCCGATGGTCCATGAGGAAATCGACACCATGCTCTTTGGGTGTGATCGGGAACGGATCTTCCGCGGAGACTTGCTGGAGAATCTCCAGCCCGCTGACTTCCATCTCGAACCCACCGGGGGCCCGCTCTTCCTTGCGAAGCTCGCCAGTGACCTCGACCGAGGACTCCTGCGTCAAGTGACGGCCACTCTCAAACAACTCGGGGGCAACCGCCGCTTTCACAACCACACACTGTATGAAGCCCGTACCGTCGCGAAACGTGGGAAAGAGGATCTTGCCCGAGCGGCGCAGGTTGTGGAGCCAGCCGCGGATGCGAACTGTCTGACCGTCGAAATCAGAGGCTGCGTCGATCCGGATCAGCGGAGCCGTGTCCGCCATCTACAACTCCTCCAGTCGATCCAGCGAACGGCGCGCCTCGGCGAGGGGATCTTCCATGGCATCATCCTCGCGCAGCTCCATCACAAGAGGAACGTCGTCCGGCAAGGTGCGCAACATCTCCATCGTGGGCGTCCATTCGACCGAGCCGCCCTCTGAGTTCAAGGGGAAGAGGTGGATGTCGCCTTTGCCGTCATTGTCATGAATGTGCGTCGACTGGATGCGGTCCTTCATCAACATGAACTCGTGTTCGACGCCGTTGTGCAGGTTCGCATGCCCTGTGTCGAAGCAGAACGAGATCGGCAGATGGGTGGTCGAGATCAAATACTGGAGCCGCTGAGCGGTTGAGAAGTCGTTCGGCGTGTTCTCAACGAGAATCTCGACTCCAAGTTGTTTGCCGAAAACAATCAACTCATCCAGGCAATTGAAAACAGCCTCAAGCTTGTCCTCTTCAAACTCCTCATCCTCCATGCCAACATGCTGAATGAGATAGCGAAATGGGATGGTATCGGCGACCTCGATCACTCTCTTGATTTCATCGGTGACCTCGATGCGCCGCGCCCTCGACTTCTCCGTGAGAGAAACCACGGAGTGAGGTCCACTCCGTCCCCAGATGTCATCGCTGAACAGAGGCGAGTGCATCGAGTGCACATTCATCTCCGAGTCGCGAAGCCAGTGGCCAAGCTCCGCGATCTGGCTTTTGTTGTGATAGTCCAGATGCTGTCGGGCGCAGAAAAACTCGATCTCGTTGATTCCGCTCTTGAGAATACGGTCGAGCAGAGCCACCGTGACACGGTGCTCGACAAATAGGTAGGTCGAAAGGGCGTGTCGCACTGAGCTTCAGCGGCATTCTAGACAGACCCACCGAGGCCCGCCTGAAGAGATGCAGGACTGATTGTAGCTAAACGCGGCTCCCGATACGGCTAGAACTCAATCGCGATGGTGACAAAGTCCGAGAAGCCATTCGTCGTGACGATCGCCACCGGCACGCTCGTTCCCACAATCGACAATCCGGGCACCTTAACGTTGATCTGGTAAAGGCCCACGAAACCCGGCGCGGCCCCGGAGTATTGGATCTCTCCCGCGATCGCCTCGAAGCCGAACAGCACTTGAATGTTCTGGTCCGTCGCGCGCGCGAATGGCTCAGCGCCGGGGGCGACCGTGCCGTCGGCTACAGTTGGGTTCACATTCCCGAGTCCGGTCAAGAAGATACTGACAAATTGATCCTCCGACGCCGGATTGTCGGCCGAGATCGGTTGGAACGTAAACGAGTCGACGATGATGCCCGCGCCGAGGCCGTTGAGATCAAACGAAAAGACGCCAGGGCTCGTTGGCCCAAGCGGGACGGACACGACATTCGAGGCAACGCCTCCGTTGGTAACCACAATCACCGCGCTGGTCCCTACGGTTGCGAACGGCACTTGCGCGTTGATCTGGAGCGGAGACACGAAGAACAGGGGCGCCGGCATACCATTGATGGTCACCGAAACGCCGCTGAGCGCGATCGGCAACGGGGTCGCGGCGGCGGTGGTCGAGGTTCCCGCGGGCGCCATGCCGCTTCCGAACAGAGACACGATCGAGCCCGCCGAAATCGGATAGGTTGTGGGCGCGAACGAAGCTCCGTTCAGCACCCCGAGCGGATTCAGAAACACGCCGGCTCCGGCAAGGTCCGGCATGCGGATCGCGATGAAAATGCCGTGGAAGAAGCTCGTGGTCGTCAGTCCGTTGACCTGCGCTCCGATGGCGGCCAGCGGAACACTTGCCCCACCTTTTGCTCCGGAAGGAGCGCCCAGGCCCATGTTGATCGCGTCGGCCTCGATTGTCGCCGCGAGCTGGCCTGTGCTGTTGGCGTTGATGGCGTAGTTATTGACCGTGCTGAAATCGCTCGAAAAGTCATTCGCGAGCAGGCGTTCTGAGATCGTGGCGACGCCCGTTCCGAAAGTCGCCAAACCGCCCGCGGCGGATGTCAGGCTGCTGAACTCTGGGTCCAGAATGATTTCCGCGAACCAGTAGTTGCCCGACCAGTCTTGATCAGAGGCATCGGTTCCAAGATTGCGCGAGGCGATGAAAATCTCGCGGCCACCCGTTTCCGACGAAGTCCCGAGCACGAAGTTTCCGTTGGCTGAGACGAAGATGTCCTGGTTGCCACCGAACAGGCTGGCGCCCGCACCGAGCGCGGCCGTTCCCGTACCGTCCGCCGCAACGACGTATGTCGCACCGGCAATCGCCTGTCCCTCGTTCGTCTCGCCGGCATTGATCGCGTGGCCGCGCGCCGACATGGTCGTGAAACCGCCGGTGCCATCGGCGTCGAACTGTACCAGCGCCGTGCTCAACTCAGACGCCGTGCCTCCCGGAAACGAAAGCGTGCCGCCCGTGTAGGCGCCACTCACCACGGCGTTATCGACACCCGCTGGAGCCTTGATCGCCATCAGCAAGTCGTATGAACCATCGACGGATTCCGTGCTGCTACCGATAAAGACTTCCAGCTCCGCTCCGACGCGTGCGTTGATCTCAAGCGCATCGTCAATCGGGTTGGTCATCGTGATGAATCCATTGGACTCAACCGAGTAGAGGCCCGCGCCCGCGCTCGCCGTCGGTGCGTCTCCCGCGCTCCCGAGCTGGCCCGTAAAGGCAAAACCGCCGGCCCCATCAAACGTAAACGTGCCGCCAAGATTCTGAACATTCGTGACCGTACCCGCCTGGTTCGCGGTCACAAGTATCTGTACGAAGTGGTAGTCACCGGTCAACGTCGTGTTGTCGAGGACTTGGGCTCCGAGCAAAACAGGGAGCAGAGCGCCGATAAGGGTTCGTAGCAAGTGTTTCATTCTTGGTTTTCCAGAGCCGTCCGTACGGTGTCGAAAAGGGGTTGAGTTTAACGCGCCGGGTCTTCGCAAGGCGGGGTTGGAAACCGTGACGTCGATTCCAGCTCGTTCGATTCCCATCCTACAGTAATTCTCAACCCTTTCGCTGTGCGGAAGTTTCGGTTGCGAAGGCCGGAGCTAAGTGCCACGGCTTGCACCGCATGGATTGACGCGGGTATCGCGCATCGACTCGAAACAATATGCAACTTTTGTGAGTAGCGGGTGTTTCAGAGCTAGAACGGTTTTTTGAAAGACCGCCCGGCCCAGGGTGATATCGATTCGAGACTCCAAACAGGTGTGGACAAGATCACGACGACGTGAGCCGAAAAGAGAACCCTTCTTTGATTTGGAGTGAATTGGGATGAAACGCCTTCTGAAAAACTTTATGGCCTTGATGGGTGCGGCGCACCTCGCTATCGCGGTGCTCGCTGGACCCGCTCTTGAAAGTCTGCACGCTCAGCGACCGCATGACCTAGAGGCGAACGGCGGTGACATCGGTGTCCAGCACGCCGAGTGCGCGTTCTTCACCGATGCCAGGGAGAAACTTCTCCAGAGCGGTCTGGCGGCAAACGCGCTCCCGAAGATGGCAAAGATATTGCCGCCCCGCAGCCGTAGCGGATCGAGCCGGAGCATGAGCTCCGGCGGCGCAATCGACGACAACATTTTCGGCACCCTTGCAGGCGCGAGCGTGACACCCGCCCCCAACTCGACCGATGCGGAGTTCCTGCGGCGCGTCACACTCGACCTCACGGGCAGAATTCCCACCGTCCAGGAAGTCACAGCGTTTCTCGCGGACGTCTCGCCCGACAAGCGGACACAGGCGACCAACCGCCTCCTTGACACACCGCAGTGGGCCGACCGCTGGGCGATGTTCCTCGGCGACCTACTCCGGAATACAACCGTCACGGCACAGGTGAACCGCTATCCCGACGGGCGTGACGCTTTTCATCTCTACTTGCGCGACTCTCTACGCGTCAACAAGCCCTATGACCAAATGGCGCGCGAGATTCTCGTTGCCTCCGGAACGAATGACGGCCGCTATTACCCTGCCGAGTTCGCAAGCTACCAGGAATACATCTCTGCCATCCAGGACTACGAGGGCAATCCAGTCACGCCTACCCCGGCAAGCTACATTGTCGGCGCCATCACCCGCGGCGGCCCGATCCACGATACCTATGACGCTGGCGCTTTCAGCGTTGCCCGCGATTTCCTGGGCGTCAGCCAGATGGACTGCATCCTGTGCCACGACGGCGACGGACATCTTAACGGCCTCAGCGTATGGGGCGAGCAGGCGAAGCGTTCCGAGGCCTGGGGCATGGCGGCCTTCTTCGCAAAGACCGGGCTGGTCCGCCCGCGGCGCGCTCCCGCTCCGCCCGAGGGCGGTCAAGGCCCACGGCCGCGCTGGTGGAACGTCATTGATCTGGAGAGTATCACTGGCACGCTTCCACCGGAGTTACGTCGAATCCCCGGCGAATACGTTCTGAACACCACGACCGGGAATCGCCCCGAACGGCAGCCGGACGACAACAGCGGAGAGGTGATCGCCGCTCCGGTGTATCCGTTCGGAGCCGGTGGAAGCCCGAAAGGCGGAGAGTCGCGGCGAGAAGCGCTCGGGCGTCTGCTAACGGCCGATATTCAGTTCGCCCGCGCCGCCGCCAACTATGTCTGGCGCGAGTTCTTTTCGCGCGGCATTGTCGAACCGCCGGATCAATTCGACCTCGGCCGCCTGGATCCCGCGAATCCGCCGCCTGAGCCCTGGGATGTTCAGCCCTCGCACCCCTACCTGCTGCAGGCATTGGCCGATGGGTTCGTGGCGAACGGGTTTGATCTGAAGTGGTTGATGCGGGAGATCACAAACTCGCGCGCCTATCAGCTCTCATCGCGCTACGAAGGTGAGTGGGACGCGGCCTACGAGCCGCTGTTCGCCCGCTATCAGGCCAAGCGTCTGAGTGCCGAACAAATCCACGACGCCTTGGTGCTATCGAGTGGCGTCGTACAACCGTTCGTGGTCTCGCGATCGTTGGGGCTCGTGCCGTTCGCAATGCAGTTCCCCGATGTGCAGGACGTACCACGGGCTCCCCGGCGAGACACGGACACCTTGGTCGCGGTGTCTGCTAGTTTCCTCGACGCCTTCCTTCGCGGTGACCGCGAAGAGACGCCACGCAGCGCCGAGGCCACGATCATCCAGGCGTTGCATTTGATGAACAGTCCGCTCGTGATCGAGCGCGTGAAGGCCAGCCAGGCCAACGGCGCACTGGCCGCTCTACTGGGCCAGGAGAACGACGTCCTCGTCGCCGGACTCTATCTGCGGGTTCTTAGTCGCTATCCAACGGTCGACGAGCTTGCCGCCGGCGTGCAACTCGTCCAGAGCGGCAACCGAACCGAGGCTGCGGAAGATCTGATGTGGAGCCTCTACAACAAAGTCGATTTCATCTTCAATTACTAGGGATGAGGGTCATCATGAACGAGCAAGAACGGTTCGACAAATTGATCGAGAAGCACCCGCATCCTCACATGCCCTCTTTCCACCGCTCGCATACCAGCCGGCGACGGTTCTTTCAGATGCTGGGCGCGGGCGTCTCCGGGTACTTTCTGGCCGGCCCTTGGGCGCCGACTCCCGCACAGGCAATGGCTGAGGTCGAGACGAAGAATACCGCGAAGCAGGTGATCTTTATCTTCTTGTCAGGAGCCCCAAGCCACATTGACACGTTTGACTTGAAATTCGACGCCGGTGTTACGCCCGCCGACTTCGCTCCCGAGACGATCAACGGCATCGAGTTCCCCACGGGACTCCTCGGCAATACCGCCCAAGTCCTCGATAAGGTCGCGATCGTCCGCTCCGGCCGATCCTGGGCCCTGGCGCACAACTTGGCGCAGACCTGGGTCCAGATCGCTCGCAACCCGACCTCGGCATTGGGCCGCCACGCGCCTCACGTCGGCAGCGTGATTGCGCGTGAAAAAGAGCCGGAGCGCCGCTCGGATCAAGTTTTCCCGAGCTTTGTATCGTTCAACGCGCGCAACTCTCCCGGCTCGGGCTACTACCCGGCTGAATTCAGTCCGTTCAAGACGAACCCCAGCCCCACCGGACTCGCCAATACGAGTCATGCCGACGGGCAGGTACGCTTCGAGCAACGTTGGGATGTACTGCAATCCGTCGATGCGCCTTTGCGTGCCGCGGATTCTCCCTTGGGCGACGGCGTGGCGGGGATGGGCGGCTTCTATGACAGCGCTCGCAGCCTCATGTTCAATCCCGTGGTGGACAACGCCTTCAGCTTTACCGAGGAAGAGAGTCTAGCCTACGGCGGAAGCGCGTTTGGGAACTCCTGCCTGCTCGCCAAGAAGATCATCGCCGCCGACGGCGGCACTCGCTTCATCCAGATCACGCACAACAGTTGGGACCACCACCAGGGCATCTACGACCGCAACGAGGTCAATGGACGTGAGGTCGGCGACAACCTCTACGCCCGTTGCGGCGAGTTCGACCCCGGGTTTGCCAAACTCATCACGGACCTCGAAGCCGATGGGCTACTCGACGACACGTTGATCGTCGTCTCCGGTGAATTCGGCCGCACGCCCGGACCTTTGAGCGCCGAGCGCGCTGGCCGCGACCACTACTTGCAGATGTTCCATGTGTTCGCCGGCGGCGGCATTCAGGGCGGACAGACAATTGGAGCGACCGATCCCACCGGTGCCTTCACGATCGATCCCGGTTGGTCACGCTTCCGCGACATTCGCCCCGAGGATATCGATGCCACCATCTACTCGGCCATGGGTATCAACTGGACAACGCGGCGCGATGACGACCCGCTCGGCCGCGGCTTCTACTATGTCCCCGAAGCGGACAAAGATATCTACGGCCCGGTGAATGAGCTTTGGAGTTAGGGACGGGACACCTTTTCGTTCAGCAACATCGATCAGCGCTTCAGGCGGAATCCGGCTTCCTTCGCAGCGGATCAGCGCAGCCTAACGGCAGCGGCTCCGAGATTAGGTGGGTATCGATTGAGCGCAACCGCGAGCACGGTGTCATGACGGGTTCACCGCAGGCTTGCCATCTAAAGAGAGGGTTCACATCAAAGAAAGCAACAGCCCAGATAGGTCACTCAGAGCCGCAGCCGTGAGGCTGCGATGACCAAGCTCGCAGCGTGGACGGAACGTCATATTCGTCCGGCGGAGGATTGGCAGATCGGGCGGACTCAGTACCTAGCTAAGAAGTCTTCGGTGGTTAGTAGTGTGACCGTGTCTGTCTCATAACCCTTTGCGCGCAGCCGGCCCGACGAGATCAACAGCTGCCCCGGCGCGACTTCGAGCAAGTAGGGGTAAGAAACTTCCCTCGCGCGTGCGGACAAAACGGCATCCAACCAAGTCTTGCCGTCATCATCGGAAAGCGCGACGTAGAGGCCTTCACGATGCGCCGTGATGAAGCCGCGCTTATTCGTGTCCACCGTCGGACGCCCATGATTCCAAACCAGCGCCAGCCGGCCGCTTGCGAGCCGCGTGATGTAGGCGGGCGCGCTGGTCGATACGATGCCGGTCGCGCGGGCTTCACTCCAGGTCGCGCCATCGTCGCGAGAAAGCGATTCCCAAAACCGTCCGCGAGTCGTGCGAATGAGCATCCACAACGTGCCGTCTTTGCGTTCGACGACGGCCGGCTCAAGCGCGCCGGAGTGATCGCCGGTGCCGCCCGTGCCGTGGAAGTCCAGACTGTTCGACTGATTCCAAGTCTCGCCGTTGTCGTCGGAGTAGACGACGGTGCTCAACAGCCGCATCGGACCCGGAATCATGAAGCTGAAAGGAACAACGATCCGCCCGCTCCTTGTCTGGACGGCACCATTCGTCGCTCCCGTGTAGCCGCTCCAAATCTTCCGCCGCTGCGCCCAAGTCTTTCCTTCATCCGCACTTCGGATCGCCCACAAGTCGCTCTTTGCCTTGGCGGCGGGGTCTTCGTCATCGCGGCTGTAGTGAATGAAACCGTAGTAGAAGATCCAAATCGCACCGTCGTTGGCGCGCATGAAGGACGGCCGACCGGTTTGGCATGCCGGGTTGTACTCGATCAGTCGCTCGTCGCCCCAGCTCCGTCCGCCATCCTTCGAGACGACGCCGTACAGCTTGACGGTCCCCAGCGGCCCGCCGCGCATGTCAGACGGTTTCGCGTAGGACAGCAGGATGGATCCGTCCGCCAACAATACAGTCGAACCACCACGCTTGCCTTCTAGATGGGGAACGGCCATCGTGAACCCATCTGAGACAACGAGTTCCGAGAGATCCTGCGCCGGCGCGGAAAGCGCGGTCAATGAGACGACAAGGGACACCAAGATCATTCGCACGCGTAAAGTCTAACCCCTGAGTGGCTCGTCCGCCACACCGCCACGAGTTGGTATGCTTTCGCCTTGGCTACACTGTCGCGGAATCAAGCTTGAGGAGACACTCGTGAACGCCACTCATCAAACGAAGAACACGTGCCGCTCTCTAGTCCTTTGCTTCGTGGCAGCGTTGGCGCTGTCGGTCGGTACGTTGAATCCTGCTTCCGCCAACGACGGCATCACGCTGGAAGCCCGTGTCGAGGCCATGTCCCAGATCAAGGCCGCGCCTTATACGAAACTCGCCGACGGCTCCGCCATTACCGTGGACGACAAGTTCGCCCACATCACGCCGGACGACGGCCAGACGTGGCTCGAACCAATTCCTCTGTTCCCCAACGGCCCTGACCTCAAGGTGAGCAACGAACGTGTCCTGCTTCACACACGGGACGGCGCGATCATCTTAGCCTTCATGAATCTCAACTCGAGAATCTGGGGTTGGGACGACGAAAAGAATGCGCCTGACCGGGAACTCCGCCTTGACGTGTGGACCGTTCGTAGTCTCGACGAGGGCCGCACTTGGCAGGACGCACAGCGTATACAGGGCGGTTGGTGTGGAGCCATCCGCGACATCATTCAAACCAGTTCCGGACGCGTCGTATTCACCGCGCAGATCCTCACCGACAACCCGCCGCGCCATGTCACGCGCACCTACTCCTCCGACGATGACGGCAAGAGTTGGAAAGCGGGCAACATCCTCGACCTTGGCGGCCACGGCCATCACGACGGCGCCATCGAGGCCACCATCGTCGAGCGGCGCAACAAACGCATCTGGATGCTGATCCGCACCAATCTCGACTACTTTTGGGAAGCGTTCTCCGACGACCAGGGCCGCTACTTCCGGGAGATGCGGCCTACAAAGATCGACGCCAGCAGCTCTCCGGCCTACGTAACGCGCCTGCAAAGCGGGCGGCTCGCCATGACATGGAATCGGCTTTACCTCGAAGGCAAGAACACAAGCAATCGGCGTGGCGGTTCACTTTCTGAATCGGAGGCGAGTTGGGAGCGGTCGGAACTCTCGATCGCGTTCTCCGCCGACGACGGGACGACCTGGACCGACCCGGTCGTCATCGCCCGCCACGAGGATACGTCGAAGCGCGTCTCCTACCCTTGGATCTTCGAGCGGCGTCCCGGCGAGCTATGGATCACGACCATGCAGGGTGGGCTGAAGTGCCGCCTTTTCGAGAAAGACTTCGCAAAGTAGCGCCTACCGCCTCTTCCACTTGCGCTTCTTACCGGATTCCGGTTCCGGCGGCGGGGCCGGTTTGAAAGTAATCGAGATACTCGTGATCACCTCTACCGGCACACCGTTGAGTCGCGTCGGCCGATAGCGCCACTGGCGAACCGCGTCCATCGCAGCCTCCGCCAGCAACGGATGGCCGTTGAGAGCTTTCAGAGAGCGGATCGTCCCCTCCTTCGTGACCGTCGCTTCAAGCTGTACGGTACCCCCGAGGCGTTGCTCGCTCGCCTCCGCTGGATAGACGGGCATCACTCTACTGACGACACGCGCCGCTTGCACGTTGCCGCCGACGCGAATGGGCGCGGGCGGCAAGATCGTCATCACGTTTGAACGCGAGAGATCGAGAATGCCGCCCGCCACGCCGCCAGGAACTCCCGCCGCCACACCGCCCAAGGTTGGACTGGAAACCGCGGCTTCTTCGTCGACCACTGCGATCTCATCGGGGATTTCCCGCGGAGCCAGCAACGCTTGCTCAAATCGGGTTGGCGCTCTGCGGACCGGTTCGGCCTGCGGTTTCGGCGTGGCTGCGGGCGCAGGGGGTGGGGGAGGCGGTGGTGGGGCCAGCAGAATCGCATTCGCCAGCCCGTGAAGAGGGATTTCGTAGGTATAGATCAGCGGCAGCAACAGAGCTCCGCCGATGAGCAGTGACTGCCCAAATAGCGAAACCAACAGCGTCCAGGGCTTGACGCCGCTGCCTTCGCGCTGTACGAAGGTTTGTTCGAACACGATGAGACCGCTGGGCTAAAGCCTACAGGATCTAGTCGCTCCAGAGCGCCGTTTTGTTACGGAAGTGAGATTGGGGTGAGAGTTGAAGCCGCTCGCCGGGGTCACGGCCAGTCCGGTCTAGACGACCGAACCCTCTTGCAGTTCGCCCGAGTTCGCGCCCGGTTGGGATTGCTTCGAAGCGGCGCTTCGCGATTTCGCTTGCGCCGCACGGTCCGCTTCGTCGAGTTGACGCGTCGCATGCCAGGTGTGCGCAATTCGGTGGGCTACGGTAATGTTCGAAAGCACGGCAATCACCCAAAGAACGGGCGCCATGCGATTCGCCAGCGCACCGATGATAATCAACACCATTCGCTCCGGCCTCTCGAGGAACCCTACCTTGCAACTCGCGATCGTATTCTCGGAGCGTGCTCGGGCGTAGCTCGTCAGCACCGACCCCGTCATCACAACAGCCGTCAGCACAACATAGAAGAACCGATTAACACTCGCGTAGTAGACGAGCAGCCCCATCAACAGGATGAGGTCGGAGTAGCGGTCGAGCACGGAATCAAGGAACCCACCGAAGCGCGTGACTTGATTGCTCTGGCGCGCCACCGGACCATCAATCAAGTCGAAAACCGCCCCGATCACCACAACGATGCCGGCCGAGAAGAATTCACCACGCGCGAATAGCCAGGCCGCGATGCCGTTAATACCAAGCCCGATACACGTCAGCAGGTTCGGATGGACTTTCGCGCCAATCAGCAAGTTGACAAGCAGCCCCAGCACGTAATTTCCCGCGCTTCCGATCTTGTGCGTAAAACCCATCGTTCGTCTTTCGATCAGTCTCCTAGTCCGTGCCTACTTTTTCTGATCGTGGATCGTCTTCACTTTCAGGATTTCCATCTCTCTCGCGCCGCCCGGTGTGCTGATCTCAGCCACATCGCCGGGCTCCTTGCCCATCAGGGCGCGCCCAATCGGGGACGTCGTTGAGATCCTGCCCTTCGGCGCATCGGCGTCTTCTGACGTAACAAGCAAGAACTCGACTTTCGTGTCCTTGTTGATGTCATACACGTACACAATGGAACCGAGGCCGGCGACTCCATGAGGAATCTTAGTCAGATCGACCATGCGCATGTCAGCAAGGCGTTTCTTCTTCTTCGCGAGCAGCGCGCCGACATAATCCTGCCGCTCTTTCGCGGCGGCGTACTCGGCGTTCTCACTGAGATCACCCAACTCGCGCGCGGTTTGGATTTCCTTCGGCAGCTCGTTCTTGAGTTCGTACTCAAGCTTTCGGACCTCGTCTTCAAGCTTCTTGACAAAGTCAAAAACCATGTCGTACCTCGTTCATGAGTGTTCTAGTGGGCCGCACGCAATAAAAAACCGGTCCCGCGGAGTGCGAACCGGTACGAACGAGCGCCTTGTTGAAGTAACGCCGCGCCCTGCCATTCCCAACAATCGTGGGCGCCTAAAGTAAGTCAAGCCCCATTATATGACAGGCCCGTAGCCGATCGGGCGGCTCGATTGTTGACCTGCCCCGAGAATAGAAAGGGGGCTTTCGCCGCAGCCAGTCCTCTAGAATGGGAATCCCGCACCCGATACATCATGCCTGTCCTCAACCGATTGCTTCCTAGTCTGCTGCTCGCCATCTTGCCGGCCATCCTTGGCGCGCAATCCTACGACGTGCTCTTGCGCGGCGGACATGTCATCGATCCCGCGAATGAAATCGACGGAGTGATGGACGTTGCGATCTCCGGCACAAACATCGCGAAGGTCGCCAAGAACATTCCGTCCGCTGACGCCAAGAAAGTTGTAGACGCCGAGGGCCTGTATGTGACGCCGGGGCTAATTGACCTGCATGGCCACGTCACTGGCTACAGCGGCGCGATTTTCCCTGACGACACGGCGTTGCCGGCGGGTACGACCACCCTCATTGACGCCGGCGGAGCGGGCTGGCGTACCTTCGAAGCCTTTCGCAAAGAGATCATCGAGACCGCGAAGACACGTGTGTTGGCTCTAATCCATATCGCCGGTGGTGGCATGGTGCCCGAAGCCGAAGGCAACCTCGAAGACATGGACCCGGAAAAAACCGCCGCCATGATCCGCAAGCATCGCGACGTGATCGTCGGCATCAAGCACGCGCACTACCCCCATCCCGGATGGGACGCGATCGAGCGCGCCATCAAGGCAGGCAACCTCGCCGATGTCCCCGTGATGTTCGATGACAAGATCTTCACCAATAGCGGCCGCCATTCCCGCGAGAAACTGCTGGACTACATGCGGCCGGGCGACATGCACACGCATTGTTACAACGACCGGCAGGTTGAGATCGTCGACCGCTTCTCCGGCAAGGTCCACGATTACGCGCGCGAGGCGCGGCGGCGCGGTGTGCTGTTCGACCTCGGGCACGGCGGCGGAAGCTTCATGTGGCCGGTCGCGACCAAAGCGATGGCCGACGGTTTTCCGCCGGATACGATCAGCACGGACCTACACCAGTCAAGCATTCTCGGCCCGCAGCCCGACATGCCCAATTGCATCTCAAAGATGATGCTGCTCGGAATGAGCCTCCAAGACGCCGTCATGCGCTCGACGGCCAATCCCGCGAAAGCCATTCGACGCTTCCCCGAAATCGGCACGCTTGGCGAAGGCAAGGTCGCGGACGTTGCGGTCCTCCGCCTGAGCGAGGGCATCTTCGCTTACAAAGATGCCTGGGGCAAGAAAAATACCGGAACAAAGAAGATCGAAGCAGTCATGACGGTGCGTAACGGAGAGATCGTTTTCGACGTTGAAGGCCTTGCTTTCCCGAAATGGGAAACCGCCGGTGAGTACGAGCAACTCCAGTAGCTCCCCCCTCCCAGCATGAGCGCTACACTACCGCCGCTCCGCCGCGAGCTTGACATCATGCCCTCGCCGGTCCCTGACCAGCCGGGACTGTTCATTCGCGACCCATTCCGCTACACCGACGCGATGATCATCGTGCCGCCTGCTCTCGTGCAGGGCCTCAATCACTTCGATGGCGAGAAGACGGAACGGGATCTCCACGAGTTTTTCACCCGCGCGACCGGCGGCGACGTACGCGTCGGCGACACCGTTCGCCACCTGATCGACACCCTGCGGCAAAGTGGTTTCCTGGACTCGCCCGAGTTCCACGAGATGCGCGACCGTAAGCACAAGGAGTTCGCCGACGCGGAGGAGCGAGTGCCCGCGCACGCGGGCACCGGCTATCCGGATGAGCCTGAGCCTTTGCGGTTACAGCTCTCGGAGTACGGCGCGAACCCCGAACCCGAGCAAGACGGTAGCGATTCGCTCGCCGCCATTGCCGCGCCGCATGTGAGCCCCGAGGGAGGCTACCAAAGCTACGCGGCCGCTTACCGCCGGTTAAACCCGAGCTATGCGGACAAGACGTTCGTCATTCTCGGCACGTCGCACTACGGGACGCCCGAAAAGTTCGGGCTCACCCGCAAGCCCTACGTGACGCCGTTCGGTCCGCTGCCCACAGATGTTGCAATCGTCGACCAGCTCGCTCGCCACGCGCCCAACTCAATCGAGATGGAAGACTATTGCCATTCGAGCGAACACTCGATCGAGTTTCAGTGTGTCTTCTTGCAGCACGTGCTTGGACGCCCCGACGTGAAGGCTGTCCCGATCCTGTGTGGCCCTTTCGCCGAAAGCCTCATGACCGGCAAAGCGCCCGAGAATAACGAAGACGTCCACCGATTCTTCGATGCTCTCTCGGAACTTGACGCGAAGCACGGCGACCGTCTCGTTTGGGTGCTGGGGATCGACTTGGCACACATCGGCCAGCGCTACGGCGACCAGTTCGAAGCGAGAGCCGAGCAAGGGGAGCTCCTTGAAACACGCCGCCGTGACGAAAAGCGCCTGGAGCACGTCTGCAAGGGGGACACGGAGGCCTTCTTCGAGCTAGTGAAACCCAACTACGACGAGCTGCGCTGGTGCGGCTATTCGCCGATCTACACGTTCCTGGCGTCGGTGAAGGGTGTCCGGGGAGAAGTGCTCCGCTACGAGCAGTGGAACATTGACGAGAAGTCCGTTGTCAGCTTCGCGGGCATGGAATTCCGTCGAGGCGATTGAGCAAGCCGCCGATTGTTTGACAACCCAAAACCCGTCTGCGAGCATAGAAAAGGTAGTCTTTCCACCCCGCTACTCCTCAGTAGCTCAATTGGTAGAGCATCCGGCTGTTAACCGGAGGGTTGTAGGTTCGAGTCCTACCTGAGGAGCCAACCTTTTCAATCACTTGCACGTTTCCAGCGTAGACGCTGCACCCCAAAGCTGCACCCAATAGTAGTCGATGGCGATCAGACCGACTCATTGCACCGTCCTCTTGGGGTCGTCCCGCGGCCGAATGCGCTCGAAGTAGTCTTCCATTTTCCGCCCAGCTTCCTGTACGTGACGATCCGCTCTGATTGTGTAGCGGTTCAACATCGCTTGGGTCTTGTGCCCCACGATTTCCATGACCCGGTTCTCATCAATCCCTGCTTCGATCATGTTCGTGACTGCCGCATGACGCACGTCGTGAAAATGCAGATCCGTGCGGCCGATCTCTTTCCGCGCTCGCTTCCATTCGGCACGGTAAGTCTTGACCTGTGTCCCGGCTCTGTGTAAGACCCATGGGACATGAGGCCAGTACTTCTCGTGTTCGGCCTTGGCAACGAGCAGGGCCCTAGTGAGATCACCATAGATCGGCGCGGTCCCGACCCACTTGGTGGCTGACTGATTCGCAGGACGGCGGATAAGGTCATTCTCGAACTCGACCTGTGACCACTTCAACCCAATCAGTTGGCCAGCTCGCCAGCCTATGTGATACGCCAGAAGAAACAGCAGCTTCACGGGCTCCCGAAGTTCGGCCTTCAGCTTTCGGTACTCCGCTGGCGTCAAGTCGATGTCCCGCACGTTCTGGACGGGAAGCATGGTGATTTTCGGCTGCCAATCCATCAGTTCCTTCGCTATCGCGATCTTGAAACCGCGGCACAACGTCTCCAACTCCCGGTTGATCGTAGCCGGAGACATGCCATCTGCCTCTCGACGATCGATGTACGAGTCCAAGTCGGCGGCTCGGAAACTGTGTGCTCTCAGGTGTCCCAGAACGGCCTCGATGTTCTTCGTGCGACTCGCGAGTTTATCGAGCGTCTTGAACTTTTTACGCTCGTAGTCTCTGCGTACAAGGGCGATCAGATCCGCAATCGTTAGGGCATCGGTTCCTTTGGGGGCGCGTTTGCGCTGGCCAAGAAACTGGCGCTGAAACTCTCCGGCCTGACGCTTGCTCTTTGCCCCGGTGCTGATGTCCCGGCCCTGAAACTTGAATTTCCAGGAGCCGACTTCACGGCCGTTGATCTTGGATCGAAACAAGCGGCCCATGCCAGTTCTGTAGCGTGCCATTGCGGGTATTCTATCGACCCCCGTTCCGCGCTGCGCGATTTATCGCTGCGTCAAGATCGCAGACCCGATATAGAGGCTTCGAGCAGTCCGGCAGATGAATCGGCTCGATTGTGGTTGACCGCCGCAGTGTAGCCGTGCTGATTCCGAGATAGGTGGCCGCCTGTCGCACGTCCATCAGAACAGGTTGAATTCGACGACTCGCAACCCGACGCGCCAACTCGTCTAGCGCCATGTCATCCAACGCCGCGATGAGAGCCTGTGCGATCGCAGTCAGATCCATCGTCCCGTTTGTCACGCGGCACCTTCCTGTTGGTCGGCACTCTCGAAGCCAAATCGTGTCCAGGTGAGAGTAAAGCTGCGCTCTTCCGCGATACGGTTCTTGAACTGACGTATCCGGATGGTCCGATCGGCGATCCGGTCAACCCGGCACGCGATGTCCGGCGCCGCTTCGATCTCACTTGCACCCCGGAAGTTTTTATCTGATTCCTTCCCCGCGTGGTGAAGCACGACTTTCTTCGGAATGTGTACGCAGGCTAGATCCTCCCGCAATGCGGGAGTCAATGCGGGATGCGGGAGAAATCGGTCGGCTAGTTGGCCGAGTCAGGGCTTGAGGTGGGGTTTCTCGCGGAGAACCCGTTCTTCGGGTATTGCACACTTGCGTGCTGCAAGACAGTGATTTGTCGGACGTACGCATCTGTCGCCGGATCGAAGAGAGTTGGATGCGGATTCAAGTTCGGGGAACCGTAAACTGACTGTCAGAGCGGCGAGCCGCTCACGCAAGGCACAGCAAGCCACGTGGCTTCACGGTTAGGGCAGTGGCGACTTGGACGGCCACACGCTCGATGAGAAAGCTTTGCTCGCATTTCTTGCTTCAGGCAGCACTGCGGTCTATCCTCTTAGCGCGGCACTACTTAGCTGTTCCTTTTGGGGTGATACTTCAGCCATCCCGAGCGCAGAAAAGCGCTGTTCGGAGGGCGACTCGATCCGTGAGAGCACCAGGCCTTCGATTTCGGTTTCCGCGAGATTGCTGACTTCTCCACCGCTCCGGACGAGAATACTGCCAAGCGGTTCACGCTGGCAACTGACATCGCTGTCTACTTCTGCGATCCGAAGAGCCCTTGGCAACGCGGTTCCAATGAGAACATCAATGGGTTGCTGCGGCAGTACTTCCCCAAGAAAACGGATTTGTCCGTACACTCACAACAGCATCTCGACGCGGTCGCTCGCCAACTCAACGGGCGGCGCTAGGTACCTGAAATGAATTGCTTTTGGCCGGTCGGCGCAGCGACTGGGCGGATGCTGGTTTGCTAGTTGCTGGATGAGAAAGTGTTTCTCAACATCTATCGGCGCTCCATCTTCACGGCAATGTGGCTCCAGTCGTGCTCAATCCTATCGAATGCCGCCTCGTCATCGACGTTTGCCGCGACAGGAGCTGCCATCGCCCCCTACATCTCGATGCCGCATTCCTCGACGGTACATTGATGCAACCTGCTGAGCAAAGTAGCTGCATCAAAAGGAACACCCATCAGCCCGCCGCGCTCAACTTGGGGTCGATGAGGCGCTTGCGTGTCTGAGAACGGCGCTGACAAACTAGACCACAGAGCGGCGATTCTAAGCCGCGTGAGAGCGGAGAGAAACTAGACCGCTCGAGTGGTCCAGCGAACATTCCTGAGGTGTTTGTGGGACACGGAAGGGATG
>Ga0302123_10001033_pt1 | contig 20206 bp, 20 predicted proteins | sample CB21_321_MG_FD_203109 | JGI IMG/M metagenome (GOLD analysis project Ga0302123, IMG submission 203109) | Marine microbial communities from Western Arctic Ocean, Canada - CB21_32.1 | ecosystem: Environmental > Aquatic > Marine > Oceanic | place: Canada: Western Arctic Ocean | collected 2017-09-28 | reverse complement strand
GAGATCCTGATTCGGCATTCAACGCATCCAGTGATATGGGTGAAAGTAATGATTTATATAGTTCATGTTGTCGGTTGCCTCCTGCCATGGTTTGCTCAGGGTGATAAGACATACCGCGTGCATTTGTGGTGTGAGGTGACGTTACTTCGTGAGAAGCCACTGTCTCATCTGAATGAGTTTCATTATTCGCATCTTCGTCCGTTTGCCCATTCGCTGTCGCGATGGCTCTGTGAATTTTACTGAAAATAAATTGATGCACCAAACGCGAATCTCTAAAACGTACCTCACTTTTTGTCGGATGTACATTCACATCTACTTCGGCATAGTCTAGTGAAAAATATAAAACATAGGTCGGGTGTTTTTGATGATGCAACACATCTCGAAAAGCTTGCCGCACTGCATGTGAGATTAATTTATCTTTAATCATCCGTCCATTGACATAAAAATATTGGGCGTTTGCTCTATTTGAGGCAACAGCAGGCTTTCCGATCCACCCCCAGATTTTTAACCCTACGGCTTCTTCTTCCAAATAGATAGATTCAGAAATAAAATCTGGCAGATATAATTGGCTAATGCGTTCAAGTTGTTGCGATTGCTCTAGTGCTTTTTGAAATTGACGAACCACTTTACCATTATGAATGAGTTTAAAGGCGACCCTAAAATGGCATAAGGCAATTTTTTTGATTAACTCATCAATATGTGCGAATTCGGTTTTATCCGTTTTTAAAAATGTCCTTCTGGCTGGTGTATTAAAAAATAGTTCTCGCACTTCAACGGTGGTTCCCAAAGGATGTGAGACTGGGTGCAAGTCCATTTTTTCTGCATACCGCCCTTCTTGCTTGATTAGCCATGCATACGTTGAGTCTTTTGTTTTAGAACTAATGGACAACTTTGAAACGGACCCAATACTCGCCAATGCCTCACCTCGAAACCCCAATGTCGCAATATTGGATAGGTCTTCAAGTTCATAAATCTTACTAGTTGCATGTGCCGATAATGCTAAGGCTAAATCTTCTTTAACAATACCTGATCCATTATCTTGAATTCTAATCAGCTGTTTACCGCCCTGTTCTAACTCAATCGTAATCTCATCCGCACCTGCATCAAGGCTATTCTCAAGCAATTCTTTTACAATGGAAACTGGGCGTTCAACGACTTCACCTGCGGCAATTTGATTTGCAAGATCAATAGGAAGTTCTTTAATTCTAGGCATGGTCAGAAACCCCACATATTGAGTATCTTAGAGGAATAAATAGAGTATAAAAAAAAACGCATTAAGATAATACGTTTAATAGATATTTAATGTCTTATATAGGTGTGTCTAATTACGGCTTAGGAATGTTTGAACAGGTTTTCCAAAGATCTTTATTCGATATTTTGCTATCTGCACCCACATATTTATAGCTTTTAGCACCTGATGCAATACCACATTCTGCACCATACTTTTGAGCATCTGCGGCATCCACACGATACCAAGTTTGTGTACGATAGAAAAACATAATATAACCACGAACTTTTAGCTCTTTGCCATTTTCTTCCGTCCACATTTTTAAGGTATAAGTTTTGCCATTCGAAGGATCCATAATTTCACCTTCTTTATAAGTTACACCATCAGAACCATCCGCGGAACCTGACTTTTCAGCACCCGTAATAATTTGTAACCCCACAACTGGCTTATCCTTCAAGTCACCGGTGCAATGTGTACATAAAAGATCTGGGATTTGTTTTTCACCATCTACCACATTGACAAATGGAACGAGTATTTTCCCAATGAGTTTTGATTTATCTTTTGGATCATTCATGATTTGAACAATTGACTGCACCACAGGTTTCCCACCTACTTCGTCATCACTTACCGTCATCCAATATCCTACTGGAGATTGGATGTCAGTCTTTGTCTCTACTTTCGGTGCTGGAGTTTTAGCCACCACTGTATTTCCTATTGAACTTGTCGTAGGCTGTGATGCTTCTTCCGTTACGCCACTAGCTGAGTTTGCAGCATAGATACTCACTGAAAGCATCATTGCAGCAGCTAAAATCGTTATCTTTTTCATAAAAACCCTCTAGTTGTCTATCAAAAAATCATCTTGAGCTTAGATAATATTGATTAAAAATCATATACCTGATTCAATCCTTATACATAATATATATTACAGATTCAATAACCTTCATAATAAACAACGATATAATTTATACATTAAGATTAAAGACCAATATAGGGGTATATAAAATTTGCTGCGAGCGCATATTAATTTTGATGGATAACATTCTCTAACTGGTGCAACCCATCTAAAGTAACTTCCTTCTCTTGGCTTTTAACATCTCCCAATCGTAGATTAAGATTGTATATTGGTTCAATCTCAACTTTCGCTGATTTCACCGTCGCATTAAGCACATGTCCTGTAATTTTATAATCTTCACTTAAATAGTGAGTATGGAATCCTGGCACCCCTATTCCAACAATATATTTGGGGGTATAGAACACTACAAAAGTACCTTCTACATTTTTTAAGTTGAATTTGTGTTGATGTGTTTTCATCCATTTAACTAACGGCGTTTGTGAGTCCATATCACGATCTTCACTACGAGCCAACACCGAAGTAAATTCTCCAGTAATTTTGACTGCATACATGATTTGGTTATTCGCTGTTTTCTCCAAAATTAATTTTTGTAAATCTGTAATTGAGATTTCCTTATTTACCCTAAACGACAAAGATTTTTTAGGGTTAAAGTTTATTGCCGTCATATAGGACAATCCGTCTTTCTTCTTCATTTTCGAGGCATTTCCATTTGGATCCGCTAAATAAAAGTCACCATTAACGGCAATAACTTCACCGATACCAACACCTGCACCCAAACCAAAATCATTATGTTTTTTAACTTCTGAGACACTCGCTTTAACTGAATAATCACCCCCCATTAAGGCCGTAATTGTGCCATATTGATATTCCGTAGCTTGCCCTGCATACGCTAATCCAGCAGCAGAAAACACCGCTGCCATTATGAGTATTTTAGATAGGTTTTTCATTTATCCTCTTAATATTTATCGTGATTCTACTTAATTTAAAAAATTAACACACTCTTGTATCTTTATCTAGAGAAAGTTCCGATAGTGGCAACAAATTTATACTCGAACCCTCATCACAAAATCCAACCTTGCCCAAATAAGGAATGTCTATTCTCGGTATTAAGGTTTCGATATTTTCATGTTGAACATTACTCTCTGGCTCTACACAGTTTGCAATCCACCCAACACAATTCACGCCTGAGTTTTTTAGTGCTTCCGCACTCAACAAAGCATGATTAATACATCCTAACTTAATGCCCACAACCAGCACCACATCCCAGTCATTATGAACCACTAAATCTGATAACGATTCTTCATCATTTAAAGGCACATACCAGCCACCAGCCCCTTCAATCAAGCAAATATCATACTCTGTCTTTCTTAACACTGTAGAAATTTGATGCGATATTTGCTCAACCGACAAGCTTCTTCCTTCATGACTTGCAGCGATATGGGGTGCAATCGCCTCCTTATAGCAAAAAGGGTTCACCTCACTGTAAGGCAACTTAACCGAGGCTGCAGCTTGCAAGGCAACGGCATCTTCATTCTTTAATTCACCATCCATTTCACAAGCACCTGCAGCAATGGGCTTTAGTCCTATTGTTCGCAAGTCCTGATCGTTTAACAAACATAAAATCAAAGATGACACATAGGTTTTACCCACTTCGGTATCCGTGCCTGTTATAAAAATATTTCGCTTCATTAATCACCCACTTTTTGCGCACTAAAAAAACCGATTTCATAGGTTAATGTATATGTTTTATCTTTTTCTTCTTGGATAAGTCGCCTAAGTTTTGCAAACTGGCTTGGCACACTTCTCTGTATTACTTTATTTGCGCCTGTTAATTTAATGGATCGTAAACGCTCAGATTCACTTTGGTAATCCAAAACATAACGCTCACTATCTACCATCACATTTTTAAAACCGTCATTTTGTAGTATCTTGTACATTTCATTCACGGTGAAAAAATCATTCATCTGCCAATTATCTTGCAATTCAATAAAAGTACCCGCTATGGGCAATGTAAAAATAATTTGACCATTTGGGTTTAAATGCTCAAAACAGGTTTGTAAAAACAAGGGCAGATTTGCACTCCACTGAAGAGACATATTTGCAAAAATAAGATCGTATTTGCACTGTGAATCAGGCAACCAATTATCAAAATTTGCACAAATATAGCGCACTGCCTCACGATTGAAATTTGTTCTGGCTTGTTGCAACATTAAGACTGAAATATCAACGGCATCAAGCTCTTTTGGGATTACTGCTCCAAACAACGCCTGAGTCGTTCTCCCTGTGCCACACCCTAAATCCAAAACCCTCTCAAACTCAATATTCTGATTAATAAACTCGTCAATCAACTTCAAACCTGTTGAAACCTGTACAGGAGTATGGTCATCATAGGTTTTATATGCTTTATCAAAAGAAGATAATTTAACGGCTTCACTCACAGCCTTGCCTCCTTAAATGTTTTACTGTTTCTGCCTCATGTGACAAAAACGGTACATGCCCTGCCCCTTCTATGGTGGTCACGTTGCCACCAAGTGCTTCTAGTTGATGCACCGTATTTTGAGGCAATATGGCATCATGATCGCCAATAAGATAGGTTATCTTATCTTGATATTTTGATGCAATTTCTCGTAAATCTTGACCAAATAAGTAATGTAAATAAAACAATCCAGAAATATTTTCTTGGCCTATCAAGCAATGCATTTCAAGAAGATTTCTAACTTGACCGTTTCTTATTGGGTAGGCAATTTGCTTTAAAAAAGTCGGCTTCAAAAAGGCTTTATTGGTTAAATAATTTTCAATAAATGATTTTTTAAATGCTTCTGAGACGCCGCGCCAATCCTCTATTCTAGAAAAATAAGGGGTTGAGCCAAGCATGATTAAACGTCGGTATTTGTTTGGATATAAGGACAAAATCTCCAACGCAAATAAACCTGATAAAGACCACGCGACCACAATAGATTGATCTGGTATCTTCCCAGCTAAATATTCTATCACATCCATTTCAGTACTTACATTCTGTGGTAATCCAATACACTCAGCTGATTCAAATTTTTGAAAAATCGACTCAAAAATATTCGCATCAAAGCCCCAGCCTGGTAAAAATACATAATGATCACTCACAACAATTCCACAAGCATCCGCACGAGTGCCGCTATTTGTGTTCGGGTATGCCCACAAGTTAAAGTGATACGTAAACGTGCCGTACCCTTTGGCACGGTTGCTGGACGAATACAAGAAACTATTATTCCTTTTTTACGCAACGCTGCTTGTACAAATTCTGTTTTTTGGTTATCTCCGATCAATATTGAACGAATCGGTGTCAGTTGGTTTGAAACCAATACAATACCATAAGCACCGCAGAGGTAATTAAAGTGTCTAATATTTTCTATGAGTTGCTCACGACGTTCTGGTTCTTGCTGAATCACCCTTAATGCTGCAAGCAACCCTACTGCAGAAGACGCTGGCATTGCCGTACTATAACGGTAACTTCTTGCATGTTGCACCAAGTATTCAATATCTGCTTTGCAACCAGAAACGACTGCGCCCACACCACCCATCGCCTTACCAAGTGGCGTAATGGTCAATCGTGCTAAGGCTGTTCTGGAAGGGTCATTTCCTAAAGTACCAAAACCATGTGCATCATCCACAATAAAGGAAGCATTATGCTGTTTTGAAAGCTCCGCTAACTTCTCAATATCAGCAATATCCCCTTCCATACTAAAGACACTTTCCGTCACCAATAGTTTCTCACCCGATAGGTTCGCTAAAATCTCTCTTGCGTGATTATAATCTACATGCCGATAACGCTTTAAGGTTGCACGCGATATTTGCACCCCGTCCAACAAGGAAGCATGTACCAACTTATCAGCAATTACTGTTGTATGTCGATCTGAAAAACATTGCATCACGGCTAAATTTGCATGGTAACCAGAGTTAAAGAGCAAAGAAGCTTCTTGCTCAACATGCGCCGAAAAAGCATTTTCAAAAGCCTCATGGGGTGACTGAAAGCCTGAAACCATTGCCGAGGCACTTGCCCCAAAACCATAATATTTTACTGCCTCTACAACTGACTCGATCACATCTGGATGTTGTGATAATTGCAAATAATCGTTACTGATAAAATTAACAAGTTTTTGGTCTTCAATGGTTAAATACACATTCTCTCTTGCTTGAATAGACAAGCGTTTTCGGTATAAGCCATTTGCTTTCAAGTATTCAATAGAATCTTTGACTAGCATACCGCTTCAACCACCTCATGCTTCACTGCTTGAAGTCCTAATGTTTTCATCAGTTTTTCATCTTTAGAGTGCCCAGGGTTTGCTGCGGTTAATAATTTATCCCCATGAAAAATAGAATTTGCACCCGCCATAAAACAGAGTGCTTGCATTTCATCAGACATATTGGTTCTACCTGCTGATAGCCTGAGCATAGAGGACGGCATAATGATCCTTGCCACTGCAATGGTGCGAATAAACTCAAACTTATCAATACTTGTTTTTTTATCCCCCAGAGGTGTCCCTGGAATTGGGATCAATTGATTGATCGGCACGCTATCTGGTGCTTTAGGTAAACTCACCAATTGGTGTAATAAGCTAATACGATCTTCTCGTGTCTCGCCCATTCCTAAAATACCACCACAACAGACTTTAATATCTGCTTGGCGAACTTCTTCTAAGGTATTTAAACGGTCTTCATAAGTTCTCGTTGAAATAACATTGCCGTAGAACTCTGGTGATGTATCAAGGTTATGGTTGTAATAATCAAGCCCTGCTTCTTTCAATCCTCCCGCTTGCTCTTTACTTAACATCCCTAGGGTCATACAGGTTTCCATACCCAGCCCACGCACTTCTCGGACCATTTCTAAAATTTGTGGGAAATGTTTCTTCGGTGGATTACGCCAAGCACCCCCCATACAAAAACGTTTTGCGCCAAGATCTTTCGCACGCTTTGCCTGTGAGACAACCGCTTCAATATCCATGAGCTTTTCTTTCTCAATTTCCGTTTTATAATGCGCACTTTGAGGGCAGTATTTACAATCCTCAGGGCAGCTCCCTGTCTTAATGCTTAACAATGCACATAATTCAATCTCGGTGTTATTGTGGAATGATCTATGGGTTGATTGCGCTTGAAATAATAATTCATTAAAGGGTAACTCAAATAGAGCCCTAATCGTTGTTTTATCCGTCATAGTTTTTTATACCTTCACTACAAATGAAGCAAGATTATTGCTATCCTCGACATCTGTCAAGCAGATCACAAAATAGGGTTTACTAATGCCATCTAAAACATTACTAGAATCGAACTTGCAACAAAAGCCTCAAACCTGGCACCCTTGCACCCAAATGAAAGAGCAAGAACATCATCAACCCTTCAGAGTTAAAAAAGCAAAGGGAGCATATATCGAACTTGAAAATGGTCATAAGATGATTGATGCTATTTCAAGCTGGTGGTGTAAGTCTCTAGGGCATAATGACCCTCGCATTAAAGCGGCTTTACTTGAACAGTTAGATGATTTCGAGCATGTTATCCTGGCAAACACCACAAGTCGTAAAATTGAACAATTAACGGCAAAATTATCACAACTCTGCCCTAGCCTAGACAAAGTATTTTATGCCGGAGACGGTGCTTGCGCCATTGAAGTAGCACTCAAAATGTCACTCCTTAGCCGAAAAATTAAAGGTGAAACTCATCGAATCCAATTTATTTCATTACAAGATAGCTATCATGGTGATACCAGTGGCGCCATGAGTGTGAGCGACTGCGGATTATTTACTGCACCCTATGCTGAGCTGATGTTTGATTGTGAGTATATTCAAAATATCCCTTATGTTTCAGGTAAGCATGATCCCCTTTGGCATGATTGTGAAACAGTTTGGACAAAAATCGAAGCACAACTTGAACCTTTCAAGCATACCGCTAATGCGGTGATTTTTGAACCTATTGTGCAAGGGGCTGGTGGCATGAAAATTTATAGCCAAGATTTTCTAAAAAGGCTTGCCCAATGGTGTAAACAAAATAATGTCTACCTCATTGCAGATGAAATTATGACTGGAATTGGGCGAACTGGAAAAATGCTCGCTTGCCACCATGCCGATATCACCCCTGACTTTATTTGCTTATCAAAAGGACTCACCTCAGGGTGGCTACCGCTCAGCGTCGTGTTAACTCATGATAAAATGTACCAGTTGTTTTATGATGATTATGAATCAGGGAAATCCTTTTTGCATTCACATACCTACAGTGGTAATGCCTTGGCAGTGAGCGTGGCACTTAAAACCCTTAAAATTATGGAACAAGATCAAATTTGCAATTACGTCACTCATACACTCCAGCCCTATCTACTTTCATCACTTCAACAGGTTGCCAATGAAACAGGGAAGCTAACAAATATTCGAGGCATTGGCGGAATTGTAGCCGCTGAGATGATAATGGCAGATGACACAAAACGTTATGCGCCCCTCATTACCGAGAAAGCGGGCGAACTCGGGGCTTTATTGCGACCTATTGGAAATACGCTTTATTGGTTACCGCCCTTGAATATTGAATTACAGACAATTGATCGATTAAAAGCTATTACCATCGAAGCTTTGCTGTATATTAGCAAATAATCCAATTATCCTTTAGCATACTAATTATAGAAATAACCGCCTTTAGGAAAACTATGTCTCACATACAAAATGCACTCGACGTTATTGATATTGAAATGAACGCCATCCATAAGTTACGATCCTCCATTGGTCCTTCTTTTAAGCAAGCTTGCAAACTCCTTGAGTCTTGCAAGGGTCGAGTGATTGTTATTGGCATGGGGAAATCTGGACATATTGGCTCTAAAATTGCGGCCACGCTTGCAAGCACTGGCACACCCTCTTTCTTTGTTCACCCCGCTGAAGCTGGACATGGTGACTTCGGCATGATCACCAAAGGCGATGTAATTCTTGCCATTTCTAATTCAGGCTCAACAGCGGAATTGGTGCAGCTTATCCCCTTAATTAAACGCATTGGAATCCCTTTAATTTCCATCACTGGAAAACCATCTTCTATTTTATCTACGCAATCTGATGTGAACCTAGATATATCTATTGATAAAGAAGCCTGCCCTCATGGTCTTGCGCCAACTGCCAGTACCACAGTGACACTTGTGCTTGGTGATGCCCTCGCCATTGCTGTTTTAAAATCTAAGGGATTCACTGAAGAAGATTTTGCCTTCTCTCATCCGAGCGGTGCATTAGGAAAACGTTTACTCCTTAAAGTAAAGGACATCATGAAATCAGGAAAATATTTACCCATTGTCCCGAGTAATGCCTCAGTTGAAGACACCATCCTTGAAGTGAGCAATAAAGGACTTGGGATGACCGTTGTGAGTGATGATAAGAAAAAAGTTCTTGGCATCTTTACGGATGGGGATTTAAGGCGTATTTTTCAACTAGATCAATATACAAAAGGAGTGGTGGTTTCAACTGTAATGACCTCAGCACCACAATCCATTAATGAAAATGAGCTGGCCGCGAAAGCCCTTGGCATTATGGATGATCGTAAAATCACAAGCCTTGTGGTCACCAACGATAAAAATGATCTTGCCGGAGTTGTTCATATGCACGATCTGATTCAACAAGGAATTGCATAAAATCTAGTAAGTTTTAATGGCTCTACTCTGCTCTAGAACCCCCAAGGCCAGAATGTAAAAAATTAGTGACCTACCCCTCCAATTTGGGACAATCACCAACCCAGAGTAGAGGAATAAAAAATGACACGTACAAGGCACACAGGAGTATTGATTCATTCTGACAAGGGTTCTCAATATTGCTCTAAAGAATTTCAAAACCTCGTCACAAAATACGATTTAACATCAAGCATGAGTGGCACAGGTTGTTGCTATGATAATGCAGCCTGTGAAAGCTTCTTTGGAACATTAAAGGTGGAATTAATTAATGATGAAAATTACCGAACAAGAGAAGAGGCAAAATCATCAACATTTGAATATATCGAAGCTTACTATAATACAAAAAGGAAACATTCAACGATAAACTACAAGACTCCTAGAGAGTTTGAATATATGATGAAATCTCAATTACAAAAGTGTCCCAATTTGACGGGGTAGCTCAGAGTTGTTCATATGCACGATCTGATTCAACAAGGTATCGCATAAATCCTGTAAATTTTAGTATCCCAAAAATTATTCAGGAACCGGCATACCCGTACAGTGATAGCCTGCATCTACGTGAAGGACTTCGCCCGTAATACCGCCCGCCAGATCTGAACATAAAAAAGCCGCTGTGTTACCCACGTCCATAATGCTGACGTTTTTCCTCAAAGGGACTACTTTTTCATTGTAATCAAGCATTTTCCTAAAGCCCGCAATCCCTGATGCTGCCAAAGTGCGAATTGGACCTGCCGAAATTGCATTCGCACGCGTTCCCTCTTTACCTAAGGCGTGAGCCGTATAACGAACAGTTGCTTCAAGTGCCGCTTTCGCAACACCCATCGTATTATAATTATCCATGGCTTTTTCAGCACCAATATAAGTCATCGTAACTAAAGCACCATTGCGACCTTCCATCATTTCACGACCGCCTTTCGCCAAAGCGGCAAAGCTATAAGCGCTAATATCATGTGCAATATGAAAACCCTCTCGTGTAACAGCAGAGATAAAATCTCCATCTAACTGATCTGCAGGGGCATATGCCACTGAATGTACAATACCATCCAAGCCATCCCATACGCTACCTAACACAGAAAAGACATTTTTAATTTGTTCGTCTGAAGTCACATCGCATTCAATCAATGCCGCTGGGTTATATTTACCTGTGAGCTTTTCAAGACGACCTTTAAAACGGTCACTTTGATAGGTAAAGGCAAGCTCGGCACCCTCTCTATGTAACGCTTCGGCAACGCCATAAGCGATTGATTTATTACTTAAAAGTCCCACTATCAATATTTTTTTTCCTGCTAAAAATCCCATTTTATTTCTGCTCCATTTAAAGGTTATCAAATTTACTTGTGGGGAATTCTAGCCAAGTTTCTGCTCAATTGCTAGTTTCGCATATTATAAGTGATGCCCAAAAAACGATGTAATTTCCTTGATGTTTTTTGAAAAAATTACACTAAACTTAGATTATATAGCAAAATATCATAAGGAATAATGATATGAACAAGACACGCAAGCATACACATCCAAAGGCAATGAGTGATTCTTCTTTCGACAAGCCGAGAGATATTTGGAATGTCTTTAAAATAATTTCTGAAATTGTCGAAGGTTATGAAAGTTTAAGCCACGTTAAACCCGCTGTGAGTATTTTTGGTTCCGCCAAAATACCGAAAGGCAGTGATTTCTTTAATCTTACGGAAGAAATAGCTTATAAACTCTCTATTGAAGGCTATAACATTATCACAGGTGGCGGACCAGGAACAATGGAAGCCGCCAATATTGGCGCCTCCAAAGGACCCTCTCTCAGTATTGGATTAAATATCGATTTGCCTCATGAGCAAACTGAAAATGGTCATCAAGATATTATGCTTCGATACCGCTATTTCTTTACTCGAAAAGTCATGTTTATTAAGCACTCTATGGCTTATGTTGCTATGCCCGGTGGATTTGGCACGCTGGATGAGTTATTTGATATTGCCACATTGATTCAAACACAGAAAAAACGACCTCTGCCGATTATTCTGGTTGGCACTGAATTTTGGAGCGGCTTAATTGACTGGATCAAGGATACTTTAATTAAAAACAAAACAATCAATCTTGGAGACCCAAGCTTGCTCTCTCTTGTTGATACAGCCGATGAAGTTGTTAAGATTATTAATTGCCATAATGATGAACAGTGTCGACATAAATTTGACAAGGGCGGACCTAATTTTGAATTCTAACGTATCTAAAAATCACTTCGTATAACAATCATTTTCCACATCGACGATTTCAACCGAACAACTACAAGCCGCGCCAAAAGCTTGCTGCAATGTTGAAAATATTCTCTTCGATAAATCTTGCTTTTGCTCGATGGTTCGCCCACTTAAAAGCCGAATTATACAAGCAGCAAAAGGAATCACTTCACCACCCACACTGTAGTCTACATATGCATTCAACCTTACCTTGATTGCGGGCTCTACAAAAAGATCACTCGCCAACATGCTTTGATGAATGCTATTAATAGCTGCTCTTAAATCTACTTCTGATTCGACTGATAACGAATGATCAACAATACAGTGAGGCATGGCCTAGCTCCTATTATGGGTATCGTTCCTATTACGGGGTTCAGGGTTTAACCTTTATAAGCTTTGATGCTATTGAGAATATCTTTTTTAGCTTCTTCTGCATTTTCCCAACCATCTACTTTTACCCATTTATTGGCATCTAACTCTTTATAGTGCTCAAAAAAATGTTTAATTTGCGCTAATAATAGCTCAGGCAGATCGTTGACATCTTTGACGTGACTATAGATTTTGGTCAATTTATCCGTTGGTACCGCAATGATTTTTGCATCTACGCCAGACTCATCGGTCATTTTAAGCACGCCCACAGGACGACAGTTAATCACTGCGCCATGTTGCAAAGGAAAAGGAGTTGGCACAAGCACATCCACTGGATCACCATCTTCTGATAGTGTATTCGGCACGAAACCATAATTGCATGGATATTGCATACACGTAGACATGAAACGATCCACAATCAGCATATCACTATCCTTATCAAACTCGTACTTAACGGGCTCACTGAAAGCAGGGATTTCTATAACGACATTAATATCATTCGGGGCATCTTTACCATGTTTGATTTTTGATAACATTTATCTTCTCCTATTGACGATTCATCTTAATTTTTCTAAAAAGTCATTGTCTGATAAATAGATGAAATTTTCAAGGATGAAGTGTCTTATACATAAATCAATTAAAATGCTGCGATTGCTAAAATATTTACATTCAGTCCAACCTAATACACAATAAAAGCATATATTTTAAAATGTTAGAGAGCTCCATATAAAAATTATGCCTGATGCACCTGTGCTTTCTCACAAAATACCTTTTAGCTTCGTCGCTCGAATATTTTTGCTTCTACTAAGCGCCATTTGGCTCTCTGGCTGCGCCTATTACCAATCTTTTTTTCCTGAGAACAAACCAGATATTCCAAACTCTGCCAATATTATAAAAATTGAGAGCCGTCCAAAATTAACCCCATCCGCCATTGGAAACCCATACCAATATGTCATATTTGGCAAAACATATACTGTTTTAAATACCTCAAAAGGCTATTCCATAGAAGGAAAACCAACCTTTTATCAAAAACACTTTCAAGGAAAAACCACTAACTCTGGCAGAATATATAATATGTATATCCCCAGTGCTTCCAGCAATACCTTGCCTTTACCTAGCTATGCAAAACTCACCAATCTTAAAAATAAGAAATCCATTATTGTCGTGGTCAATGATCGAGGTCCATTTCATGGGACAGCTGTCACCAGAATGTCCTATGCTGCAAGAACCTTACTAGATATTTCACCAAATAAAGAAGAGGCGCCAAATGTCTCTCTCACAACCATCGCGCCCTATACCTTACTTCCAGAAGACTCAATGAGCCTCTCTGATCACAATAAATATTATGTCCAACTAGTAACATTTAATGGTAAAGAGAAAGCTGAGCGTGCTCAAAAAATTATTGAAATTGTGACCAATAAAAGCCCACTGAGCATTCGTAAGCTAAAAGATGATCCAGAGGGAAAGTCCTATGGCTTATTTTTAGGGCCTTATGAAACAAGACAAAAAGCTGATGCCATCGCTTATGACATAAAGAAAAATTATGCTTTTAAGGCAAAGGTAACACAATAAGAGTTATTCATACCCCAAACTTTTCAAAGCATGATCATCATCAGACCACCCTTCTTTCACCTTCACCCAAAGCTGCAAATAGACCTTACTATCCAGCAAAAGTTCAATATCTTTACGAGCATCGCTGCCTATTTGCTTAAGCCTACCACCTTGACCACCAATAATCATGGACTTTTGTGTGGCTCTTTCTACCAAAATGGTGGCGCTAATATCAATGATATTTTTCTCATCATCATGTTTAAATTGATCGATTTGCACCGTCAGCTGATAAGGAACTTCTTGCCCCATGGTGCGCATTAACTTTTCACGAATAATTTCAGACACCAAAAAACGTTCACTTCTATCGGTCAATTGGTCTTCATCATATATAAATTCATTTTCAGGCAAATAGGTCGCCACTAATTTTTCAAGTTCCTCGACCTGTTGTCCATTTTTAGCCGAAACTGGCATTACGGATGCAAAATCATATTTTGTGGAAACCTCCGCCATGAATGGTAATAAATTCGCTTTGGGTTTCACTTGATCCACTTTATTCACCACCAAGATAACAGGCACATTCAAATATGAAAACCTTTGCACGATACTGCTTTCAAGCGTTGTCCACTTAAGTGCCTCAACAATAAAAATAACCACATCGACATCATTCAAAACGCTGGTTGCCGCTCGATTCATTGCTCGATTAATTGCTCGCTCATTCCGATCATGAATCCCAGGGGTATCCACATAGATAGCTTGCACATCTCCTTCCGTCTTTACACCCACGATTTGATGGCGTGTTGTCTGAGGTTTGCGGCAAGTAATACTTAACTTCTGTCGAAGGATTCGATTCATAAGCGTCGATTTTCCCACATTAGGGCGACCAACAATCGCAATATACCCTGATTTTGTCATATTTTTTTATCTAAATAATTAAGCTCTGTCAGTATTATAACCTTGAGAGAGGATGATTTATACTTTTGTTTTTGAAACTCTCTTAATCACCTTTTCTAGCACTGCATCATACTCTGCCCGAATTGTCACTGACTCATCCGTCCCAGGCTTTATAAACGTCAATTCATAAGCATGTAAAAACAAACGATTTAACCCCTTATCCATAAAAGGTTTATCTAATTCACGTCTTGAATATTTCCGATCCCCTAATATAGGATGCCCAACAGATTGTAAATGCACTCTAAGCTGATGTGTACGACCAGTATGCGGAGACGCCTGTACCAAGGTACACCCTGAAAAAATTTCCAGCACTCTTGTTGTCGTTAAAGAAGCCTTTCCCTCTTGATCTACCCGCACAAAACGCTCACCTGAACTGGGAACAAATTTCTTTAATGGCATATCAATCTTCGTAATGGACTTAGGCCATACACCAGAAACTAATGCATGATAAATTTTCCTCACTTTGCGTTCACGCAACTGTTCATGGAAATAAGTTAAAATACTATATTTTTTCGCAATAAGAATGCAACCAGAAGTATCTCGATCCAGCCTGTGCACCAGCTCCAATTTCTTTTCATTTGGCCTTAAAACACGTAATCGCTCGATCAAACCTGAATCCAGCCCACTACCTCCATGAACGGCGAGCCCTGTTGGCTTATTCATCACAATAAAATCTTTATCTTCATATAAAATAAAATCTTCAAGATAACTAAAATCAAGTTTCTTAAGTTTCTCTTCCGAAGTATTCGGCTCTAAGAAAACAGGTGGAATTCGCACAATATCATCACAAACCACTCGGTAAGTTTGCTTAACGCGCTTTTTGTTTACCCGTACTTCCCCTTTACGCAACCAACGATATACCAATGACTTTGGAATTTTGCCTACATGCGCCAATAGGTAATTATCAATCCTTTGTCCTTCTCTGTCTTTAATCACAGTAATATACTGAACTTTTTGCATAGCTACTCTCTTAATCTCACTTCATCAATAAACTCATCCGACTGCATTTCATTTAGACGGCTTAGCGTCCGCTGAAATTCAAAGGTTAAACGATCTCCTTGATAGAGTTCTTGCATGGGTACGCTCGCCGAAATAATTAGTGCTACTTTTCGATCATAAAATTCATCAACTAACGCAATAAAACGTCTGGCTTCATCTTCTAAATTTTCATCTAATATTGGGATATTACTGATTAAGACTGAGTCAAAGTGACCCGCAATATCTATATAGTCCGCCACGCTTCTGCCATACCCACAAAGTACCGAAAACTCTACCCATAAGACATGGTCTGATTGTCTCAGTGTTTCAATCGAGCGACCTTGGAGGATAAAAGTTGAGTTCTCAAGAAATTCCGTTACGGCAATCTTATCAAAATAATCCGCCATAAACTTCTTTTCACCTTTTAATGGCGTGTGGTAGCGGTTTTGTTGCTTCATAGTGCGCCAACGATAATCAATGCCACTGTCTAAGTTAAACTCTTCCGTATGCTCAACAAGTGCGGCGATAGCTGGTAAAAATGAGTTTCGCTGTAAGCCTCCCGCATAAAGTAATTCAGGCTTCACATTTGAGGTCGCGACCAATGTCACGCCGTCCTCAAAAAGATGTTTAAATAGATCACCCAAAATCATCGCGTCGGCAATATCTTCCACAAAAAACTCATCAAAGCATAAAAGTCGAACCTCATCGGCAATTTGATCCGCCACCAATCCCAATGGGTTTCGTTTTCCCTTATGCTTTACCAAATTCTGATGCACATATTTCATAAAATGGTTGAAGTGAACGCGACGTTTATAAGGTGTTTTGGCATATTCAAAAAACATATCCATGATAAAAGTTTTACCTCGCCCCACACTACCCCATAGATACAATCCTTTTACTGCCTCAACTTTATGGCGACGTAAAGCACTATACCACTTCGCTTTTTGTTTTGGGCTTTTGACAAAAGCATCGCTAATTTTTTGAAGTGCCAAGATTGCCTCTTCTTGCAAATCATCTGCTTGGTAATGTTTTGCAAGAATTTCTTTACGATAGATATCTATCAACTGCATGTGGTGCCTTAATAGGTGGTAAATGAATGATCAAACACAGGATTAAAGAATATGCTTAGTATAGCAAATATAAAAGGCGTTAGGCGAGATTCGTAATTGAGAGACTTAGTTGCTCTAAAAGACTCGCTTTCTCAGACTCTGAAATATTTTGTCTATCTAATATTTCCAACACAAAGCCTTCGGTTAGCATCTGCACCGCAACCGCATGAGGAATCCCACGAGACTCCATATAGAAAATAGCCGTGGTATCTAATTGCCCAACCGTTGCCCCATGCGAACAAATCACATCATCAGAATAAATTTCTAACTCAGGTTTCGTATTAATCTGTGCCGTCTTTTTCAATAATAAATTCTTATTACTTTGCAATGCTTTAACAGCATGAATTCCTTTTGAAACCAAAGCTTTAGCATTAAAAATACCATTCGACTTATCCGTGGCCACCCCTTTAAAACAAACATCACTCGTGGTATATGACGCATTATGAGTGACCATAATATGATTATCACTGTGCATCTTGCCCTTCAGCATAAAAATACCATCAAGCCTTGCCATCGCCCCTTTATCATTCAACTGAATATCAAAGTCATAACGATTCAAATCACCTTGAGCAATAAAATTAAAGTACTCAAACTCACTATTCGCTGCTTGCTGAACGTCAATACTATTAGTGATTAAAGCTTTTTCTTGTTGGCTTGTCGTAGACATTAACCAATTTAATTTTGCACCACTATTCAAATTCACATTATAAGCAATATTAATATAGGCAGGCGCATCTTCGAACAACACGATTTGCTTCTCAGAAATTTTCAGTCGTGAGTTCTCAGCTAAATCGATCACATTTTGAATGCACAAAGCGTGGTGCCCTGAATTTTCAGTCGTGATATACAGCAACTCTATGCGTGACTCGCCAACTACATTTTTTGCCACTTTAATTTCGATGCCTGACGTAAAAAGTGCATCATTAAGGCTTTTTGCATGATCTTTTGCATAATCGTTCTGATGTGTAATCACTTCACTTTCCATCACATTTGTGATGGAAACCCCTTCAGGCACTGACGCAATATCTGATAGATCACTTTCAAACTGACCATCCACAAAAACCAAAGAAATAACGCCATCCGTGAGACAAGCAACTATGTCTTTACGCTCAAGTTTCTTACGAACAGAAACAGGCGTTAAGGTTAGTTGAGAATTCAAAATCCATTTATTTAGATTGGTATATTTCCATTTTTCATCTTGGCGGGTTGGCAAACCATTTTCTTTCAGAAACTGCCACGCCTGCTCACGCTTAGCAAGCAGCGCATCATTTTGCACTTCGGCATAAGCTTGGGGTTTATAATCAATATCAAACATAAAATTACCTCATTAATACTCAGGCGTTATGCCGTTTCATTAATCCACGCATAACCTTTAGATTCAAGCTCTACTGCAAGCGCTTTATCACCAGATTTGATAATATTTCCATCAGATAGTACATGAACAAAGTCAGGTACAATATAATCAAGCAAGCGTTGATAATGTGTGATCAAAACAAAAGCACGGTCTTCTGAACGCATCACATTCGCCGCATTTGCCACCACTCTCAACGCATCAATATCCAAACCAGAATCCGTTTCATCCAGCATGCAAAAAACAGGCTCAAGCATCATCATTTGTAACATTTCATTGCGCTTCTTTTCGCCACCTGAAAAACCTTCGTTCACGCCCCGTTTCATGAATTTTTGATCCATTTCGAGCAGCTGCATTTTCGCACGAATTTTTTTCATAAAATTCATCGCATCAAGTTCTGGCTTTCCTTGTGCTTTCAGAACACTATTGACTGCCGTTTTAATGAACTGTGTGTTACTCACACCTGGGATTTCAACAGGATATTGAAATCCGAGAAATATCCCTAAAGCGGCACGCTCATTAGGCTCTAAATCTAGGATGCTTACACCCTTAAATAATACTTCACCCTCAGTGACCTCATAGCCATCACGCCCAGCAATCACATTGCCTAGCGTGCTTTTACCCGCACCATTGGGTCCCATAATCGCATGTATCTCACCTGCGTTAATCGTTAAATTAATCCCATTTAAAATACTTTTTCCAGCAACTGTTGCGTGAAGATTCTTAATTTCTAACATTTTAAACCCTTATTTTTCATTTCTTAAAATTTGTTCGTTATCCCACTGCGCCTTCTAAGCTAATTTCCATCAGCTTTTGTGCTTCCATCGCAAACTCCAACGGCAACTGTTTAAATACCTCTTTACAAAACCCATTTACAATCATTGCGATGGCATCTTCTTCGGACATCCCACGCTGACGACAGTAAAAAAGTTGGTCTTCGGAGATCTTAGATGTGGTTGCCTCATGTTCGATTTGCGCTGAGTTATTCTTAACTTCAATATAGGGATAGGTATGCGCCCCACAATCATGCCCAATCAACAACGAATCACACTGTGAAAAATTACGTGCGTTCTCAGCTGTTGGTAAAATACGAACCAAACCTCGATAAGCATTCTGAGCACACCCAGCGGAAATCCCTTTTGAGATAATGGTACTCTTGGTATTTTTACCCATGTGAATCATCTTTGTGCCCGTATCCGCTTGTTGGAAATGACGCACTAACGCCACAGAATAAAATTCTCCAACCGAATTATCACCCTTTAGAATGCAACTTGGATATTTCCAGGTAATAGCAGAACCCGTTTCAACTTGTGTCCAAGATATTTTAGAGTTATTACCTGCACATAAGCCTCGCTTAGTCACAAAATTATAAACACCACCTTTGCCCTCTTTATCCCCGGGATACCAGTTCTGAACAGTAGAATATTTAATCTCAGCATCCCCTAAAGCAATCAGTTCCACAACTGCCGCATGTAGTTGATTTTCATCACGCATAGGGGCAGTACAACCCTCTAGGTAGCTCACATAGCTTCCCTCGTCTGCAATAATCAAGGTACGTTCAAATTGTCCTGTGTTGGCTGCATTAATTCTGAAATAAGTGGAAAGCTCCATAGGGCAACGAACGCCTTTTGGAATATAGACAAAAGAGCCATCACTAAACACCGCAGAGTTGAGTGCTGCGAAAAAGTTATCTCCTTGCGGAACGACAGTACCTAGATATTTCCTCACAAGCTCAGGATGTTTTTCTAATGCCTCTGAAATCGGGCAAAATATTACACCGGCTTCTGCAAGCTTTTCTTTAAATGTCGTCACCACAGAAACTGAATCGAAAATCACATCTACCGCGACGCCTGCCAAAAACTCTTGTTCATGCAATGGAATACCAAGCTTGTTATAGGTTTCGATTAATTCTGGGTCTACTTCATCAAGGCTTTTCG
>Ga0302123_10001030_pt1 | contig 20227 bp, 17 predicted proteins | sample CB21_321_MG_FD_203109 | JGI IMG/M metagenome (GOLD analysis project Ga0302123, IMG submission 203109) | Marine microbial communities from Western Arctic Ocean, Canada - CB21_32.1 | ecosystem: Environmental > Aquatic > Marine > Oceanic | place: Canada: Western Arctic Ocean | collected 2017-09-28 | reverse complement strand
CGCTCGGCGAAACCGTTGTAGATGGCGCCGCCGGAAACCATGTACGCTCCGATACCAGCCAGCAGCACCCCGATGGCCAGCCCGATCCATGGGAAGAAACCGACCAGGGGCCGTGCTCCCGCGTTGATGGCAATACCAACGATACCGAAGAGAACCACGAACCCAATAGTGACCACACAGCCCACCAGCATCGCCCGCCTGAGGCGAGTATCGAAGCGCGGTCGTTTTTGTGCGACGTCGTCATCGCCAAGGTACATGCCCAAATAGGCGGGTAGCATGGCGAAGCCACACGGGTTGACCGATGAGACCATCCCCGCGCCGAAGGCAAATCCAAAAGGGAGAAATGTGCTGAAGTCTGAAAGGAAGTTGCTAGAATTGGCAGATAACGATTCCACGCCACCGGTGACACTCCCGGTCTCCGTGCCGGTGAAGAGGGCCCCAATAATGGCAGTGGTAAGAGTCGCGGCGAATAACGTCAAAGGCCAAAACGCCGTGTGCAAAGCCCTTCGAATTCCCTTAGCCAGGCCGCGCAGCGTCGCTGTGTCGACCGTGAAACGTCCGTCGTTCAACGGTGTGCTCCTCATCCGCCTCCTCCAATCTACTATACGATATGCCCGTTCTATACACGGGGATGCATTTCGGAGAAGCAATCCGGGTGAAACTTTTTATACCATTGGATGAGATCATGAGGGCGGAGATGCAGGATGGACTACTCCTGGCCATAGATGGACGGCCGTGGCTGGAATGTCCACCGTCCACTCAACGGAAGCCGAAGCTCCACCCTCATGGTATCCGCGGCTTCCGGTAGCCTCGACGACCACGCGTGGCCCCTCGTGGTCGTCGACTCGTAGGCGCAATAGAAGCCGCTGCCGCGAACCCCTGTCTATGACCTGCTCCAGCCTGGCCGGTAGCCCGCCGCCCGGAGCGCGATCGGTAGCTCTATTATCTCCATTCACGATAGCGGCGCCAACTGGTTGGGCAACAATTTCCTCGGCGCGTATGCCCACCGCCACCCTCTCTCCCCGCCGCAGGCCGCTACTCAAGGTCCGTAACCGAACGCCGTCCACGTCAATCACCGTTTCATGCCCCTCGTTGGCGACGACCGTGCCTGTCATGATATTCTGGACTCCCAGGAGCCGAGCGGCTTGCGGGTTCGCCGGTTGGTGATACACCGATGCACGCTCACCCTGCTGTAAGACCCGGCCCTGTTCCATTACGATGAGGTGGGACGAGAGGGAGTACGCCTCCGCCACATCGTGGGTGACCAAAAGCGCCGTGAACCCCATTTGCGCTTGCAACTCCCTGAACTGTTCGGTGAGTGAAGCCCGGATTGGCGTATCCAATGCTGAGAAGGGTTCGTCCAGCAGCAGTAGCTGAGGTGATGCGGCCAAGGCCCTGCCCAGGGCAACTCGCTGCTTTTGTCCTGCCGACAGCTCCGTGGGCCGCCGTTCTTCCAAACCCTGGAGACGGAGCAATCCCAGAAGTTGGCTAGCCCGTTCTTTGGCCTTCTGTTTAGGCCATGCCGCGAGGGGATAGACGAGGTTCTCCCAGACCCTAAGGTGGGGGAAAAGCGCATATTCTTGGAAGACATAACCAAGCCGCCGGTGGTTCGTGGCGACGGATAGGCTATGCTTAGCGTCGAAGAGGGTGCGCCCGCCGAGGGCGATGGTGCCGGAGACCGGCCGGGCGAGTCCGGCCACGGAGCGTAGGGTAAGGGTCTTGCCCGCGCCCGATGGACCCAGAATGGCCGCGGTGCCACCGGGGACATGGAAGGCTGCTTGTAGATGGAAGCTGCCAGCCGTCGCTTGGAAATCAGCGCTCAATGCCGCCATGACCACGTACTCCCCTTCGCCAGGGTGCCGATTCCCACTAAAAGTCCCAGAGTGACCAATGCGAGGGTGACCGCCATAATCTGGGCGTCACCCGTCCTGTCCGCCTGGACAGCGTCGTAGATCGCGGTGGACAAAGTCTGCGTTCGGCCCGGTACGTTGCCCACGAGCATGAGCGTCGCGCCAAACTCCCCGGCAGCCCTCGCCAGAGCCATGGCGGTTCCAGCAAGAATGGCCTTCCATGCCAGGGGTATGGTGATGGTCATGAATATGGCTAATTCCGACCTGCCCAAGGTACGCGCTGCCTCCGTATAAACGGGGTCTGCGGACTCGAACCCCGCCTGGGCGGTCCGGATCAGGAATGGTGCCGAGGTGACAAAGGCGGCTAGCACCGCACCACTCCAGTGAAAGACGAGGGAGAACCCCAGTACAGACTCCAGGAGTCCTCCCACCGCGCTTTCGCGGCCAACCATCTGAAGCAAAAAGTAGCCCAGTACCGTCGGAGGCAGGAGCATGGGTAACAGCACGAGAGCCGAAAGAAGGTCCCTCCCCGGAAATCGCGCCCGGGCAAGCCACCACGCAAAGGGCAAACCCACCGCCACCGCTAGGGCTGTGCTAGTAAGCGCCACTTGGAAGGTGAGCCGGAGCGCGGCTAATTCCATGCTAAGGTCGTCCTCCTTCCGCTGGTAGGGTATACCCGTGGCGAGTTATGGCCTCCAGCGCCGCCGGTCCCGTCATGAACTGGACAAACTGGAGTGCCGCTGCACTTCTGTCTGAGTGCTCTAGCACCGCCACGCTATTGACGATGGCTGGATGGAGGCTCTGGTCCAAAACGCTGAACACAACGGTGTTATGCGGCAGTAGCGATAACGCGACGATACCCATGTCAGCGTTGCCGGTCTGGACGAACTGGAATGCCTGGCGAACATTTTGGGCATAAACGATTTTGGGCTTCACCTCTTGCCAAAAACCCAGAGACTGTAGTGCTGTCTGTGCCGCGGCGCCGTAGGAAGCGATTTCAGGATTGGCTAGAGCAATGAAGCGGACCTCTTCTGAAAGAAGGTCCGCGGGTATAGGAGGCGTTGCTCTCCCACCAGAAGGCGTCACCAGTGCCAAACGTCCTAACGCAAATGTCCGCCTGCCACCGTCCAGAAGATGGCCATAGGCATCCAAACGGCTGGTGCGAGCGTCGTCGGAGGAGGCGAAGACGTCCAGCGGTGCTCCCTGTTCGATCTGGCGTACCAACGCGCCGGCGGATGCGTACGAGAAGACCAGGCCAATACCTGTTTCTTTTTTGAACACAGGTGCCAAGTCTTCCAGGAGGGGCCCAAGACTCGATGCCGCGCCCACGAGCAGTTCTTCTTTGGGAGACGGGCCACCGTTGCAGGCTATTAGCATGAGAGCCAGGGCGCTCACCCAGGCGATCTGGAGGGGAGGGTGCTTCATGCCGCTGATGGCTGTGTGCCCATGAGTGCGGTATCGTAGCCGCCCAGGGCTTCCACTTGCTGCTTGAAGTCGCGGTCCGCCAAGGCTGACAGCAGTAGCTGCACTGGTCGATAATCCAAGAAGTGGTCGGGAATAACCAAGTCGTAGCGTTCCTGGCCCAGGGGCACGAAATCGAGGCCCGAGGCCACCGCCGCCGCCTTCACGCCCACCCCTACGTCCGCGAGTCCCATCGCCACCACCTCGCCCACCAGCAGGTGACCGCGCACCTCAGTGGTGTATCCAGCCAGGAGCTCCGACGAAACGCCAGCCTCTCGCAGAGCCCGGTCCAAGAGCGCACGGCTCCCCGACCCGGCCTCTCTGTTCACCATGAACACTCCAGGGCGTGTTAGGTCCGCAACCCCCCGGATGCCCTTGGGGTTGCCCGGTGCCACAAGAAGGCCTTGCTCCCACACCGCAAAGGTCACCAGCGTTGTGGGGAAGGGAATCAGCCGCTCCACCCACGGTAGATTGAACTGCCCTGTCGGCTCGTCCAGTAGGTGGCAACCCGCTACGTGGGCCTGCCCCAGGGCAATCTGCTCCAGCGCCGCCCAGCTTCCGTCCTCAAACCGCGCCAACTCCACATTGAGGTGCTGCATGGTTGCGCTGACAAGGCCCATGGCCGGATCACAGCCCACTGCCACCAACGTTTGTAGACCGCTTGTTGATGCTCCTTGCCACCGCTCAACCAGTACACGTGAGGGGTCGGAGCCTCTGCGGCCTATCCCGTGGGCCAAGGGCAGCGTGTGTGAAACGCCGGTGCGTTTCGGACCACCCTCCAGTGCGCGCGCCACGTGGTGGTCGCCCACCTGATACAACCCCATGCGCACCGGCCCATCGCCTAAGGAACCACTCCCTTCACCTGCTAGGTCCGCCTCCACGGTCTCTCCAGCATCTGCGGGAATCCTGAACAGGTCCTCTACCGTGGTGCCAAGCGCCCTGGCAAGCCGGAGCGCCACCAGCGTCGAAGGGACCGCCTTGCCGCTCTCTACCGACGCGTACGCCTGCCGGCTGACGCCAGCCGCCTGGGCCAGAGTATGCTGGCTCAGACCAGCGGTGCTCCGGGCGAGACGCAGGGATGTCTGGAGCGAGTCCATACAGTAGAATATAAACCTAACTTAACTGTTAGGCAACTAGACTTGTCATGCATTTCACCAGGCATTCTTTAAATCGCACTGTTGGGCTGCGCTTGCAGGGCCTCGAGCACCGCCTGTACGTGTCCGTTGACTTTCACACTGCGGAAGATGGTGGCTATTCTGCCCCCCTCATCGATAATAAAGGTGGTCCGTTCAATGCCCATGTAGGTGTGTCCGTAGTTCTGTTTTTCCTTCCAGACACCGTAAGACTGTACCACGACCTTGTCCTCGTCGGAGACTAAGCCGAAGGGCAGGCCGTACTTCTCCTTGAAGCGTTGATGGGACTTCACAGGGTCCACGCTCACGCCCAGCACCACAGCATTCTTCATTTCAAAGGCGCCTAGGGTATCGCGGAACGCACACGCCTCTTTAGTGCAGTCCGACGTGTTGTCCTTGGCGTAGAAATAGAGCACCACCTGTTTGCCACGCAGGTCTTTGAGCGAGATTTGCGCTCCTTGATCGGTGGCCGCGGTAAAGTCAGGGGCAGGGTCGCCAACGTTGAGCATCGAACGTTCTTTTTTGTAAGTTTTGGATTCGTATAGCAGGCTATAGACTGGTTTGTCTTGGACAAAAGTACCAGTACGGTGAGCCGATGTGGCGTGACGAACGGCCGGTAATGCTACTCGTGACCCAGCGTCCGATGCCATATCGCCCCTGGGTACACATGATAGTGATTCTGTTTGGCTGGTGCTGTGTTAAGGCGATGAGTGCGGAGGTTGCAGACCCGCGGGTATTTCCCACGCGGGCCAGGGTATCCAGGCCCTGCGGCCTCCCGCGAAGGAACCTGGCACACTGTCCCGGTACTGAGGGTTGGCCGCAATCGCATATGGGACGTCAACAGTGCCGTTGCTCCTATTCTTTGCCTATTTCCCGTGCTAAATGACTTCAGCTATAAGGATTAGTGGCTAGACGAGAAATTGGAAGCCGGCAGCGGTCCAGGAGCTGCGTGCTAAAGCAACGAGGACCCAAGTCCACCGAGTAACCCCTACGTATCGAAGCGTTTTCAGCAATTAAACCAGGAGCATGGTACGTAGCACTCCCCACTCGATAGGGTTTCGGGCGGGAGGCAGTGTGTTTTTTGGAGGAAGGGTGACGTAACGTGCCTTCCGGAGGCCAAAGGCTGCAAGCGAGGCAGCTAAAATATGAGTTATTCTATCGATTTGCTGATAATATCAGCAAATCGATAGAATAACTCATTGACATGCTCTGCTTGGCGCCGTATATTGCTGCCAATAGCCCTAGTCTTTCAATGGCGGGGCCTTTAGGAGGGCCGAATGGCAAAGTTGGGAACTTACTCATACCCCGATATCCGGTTTGGGGATGCTGTCGAGATAGCAGGTCGGATTCTTTCTAAGTTCAAGGGTACGGTCAGCGTTAAGGGTCTCGCTTGGGAATTGGGGATGGCCGAGGGGAGCGGGACTCTCTTTGCCAAGGTCGCGGCGCTGCGTGACTTCGGGCTCGTGGAGGGAAGGGGAGAACTTCGTATTTCCGCGCTGGCTCAACGTATTCTTCACGCTACGACGCCTGAGGATGGACGCCAAGCTCGGGCGGAGGCCTTTAGTCAGGTGGAGTTGCTTCGGCAGCTGTACAACCGCTTTGAGGGCGAAGTACCCGATGACCTGGGCCTCCTTGTTGGCCTGGAGGAGATCACGCGATCGTCACGGGATGAAATCGTTCGGAGGTCGTCCCTTATCCAGAAGCACCTGGCTGACGGGGTCCGTGTGCTTGGCCGCGTCCAGAAAAAAGATGAAACACCAGAATATTCTGGGCAACCTCAGAATATTCCTTTAGGTTCGAGCACCGCACCCCTTGCTCCTCCTTATCAAACCGTGGAAGGCGCGTCAACAGCGGGTGAGGGAGGCCTTCTGCTCTCTGCCGGCCACCTTCGTCTAGCCGTTCCCCTGACGGCAGAGTATGTGGATATTGCCATAAAGGTGTTGGTGACCTTGCGGGCAGAGTTGCAGGCCGAAGAGGCCTCTGAAGCCCATGTCGCACCTACGACGGTTTCAACGCTTTCAACGCTTTCAAATGGTGACTTGTCGGGGACTGAGACACAGGACGATGAATCCCCAGGCCCTCAAGGCAATGTGCTTACTTTCGAGGTTACGGACGACAGTGGCACGCTTGCTGATTCTAGGGGCGGGGGAAGTTAGAAAAACACGAGCAGGGGAGTGGACTCTTGAGAGACACTGGCTATCTTGTTAAGCCACTCCGACTCGATTCTCACTAGCGGCTGTACCCCCCAATAGTAAGGGAGCCGTACGAATATCACTCACTCCCGTGGCGCGCGAAAGTAGGCAGACCAAAGCGGTCTGTCTACTTTCGTTTTTCCATGCTGTAGCGCTCGCCGTTAGTCAGGTGTAGGGGTTGTGTAGCGGTCGTCTAGGCAACGAATAGACTGCCGGCGCTCACCAGCACCTTGCCGGAGTAGACCTCCGCACCCGCGCGATTCGTTTAATCAGGGATTGGTTGAATTCAATGAGTTGATTAGGTATCCCGGCCCCCTAGGGTGTCCTTCACCCTTTGCGCTAGGGCCTTGGTTATCCCAGGTACGGCCGCGACCTCGTTGAGCGTCGCCTCCCGTATCTGCGCCACGCTCCCGAAGTGTCGTAGCAACTCCCGCCGCCGCTTGGGGCCCACGCCCTGCACGGTGTCAAGACTGGAGCGGACCGCTGCCTTACTCCGCCGTTGCCGGTGGTAGGTGATCGCGAAGCGGTGCGCCTCGTCTCGCACTCGCTGGACGAGATAAAGCCCCTGCGACGTCCGTGGCAGCAGGACCGGTTCGAGTTGGTGAGGTATAAAGAGTTCTTCCCGTTGCTTGGCGATGCTCGCCAGCGGGATGTTCGTGATTCCCAACTGCAGGAACACCTCCAGTGCCGCCGAGAGGTGTCCCTTCCCCCCGTCAATCAGCACGAGGTCAGGTATCAGCCCCCACGTCTCCTGCTTCGGCGTTGCGGCTGCCGCCTCTGGCTGTTCTGGGGCGATGGGACCCGCTTTGGCGTATCTACGTTTCCTGTGCCTTAGCTGGCGAGTGCCCAAATCGGGGACGGCGTGGTGCGCTCGCTCTTCGACGGCCAGAATATCAGCCCCAGGCTGCGCTCGGGCGGCGAGCACGTTGCCCATGTGCTTGAACCGCCGCCGCAGCATCTCCTGCATGGAGGAGTAGTCGTCCACGCCCTCGACACTTTTGATCTGGAAACGGCGGTACTGGGAGTTCTTGGGCCGACCTTCCTCGAACACCACCATGCTGCCGACGGTGTTGCTACCCTGGATGTTGGAGATATCGTAGCACTCGATGCGCCGCGGCAGTTCGGGCAGGCTTAGCGCCTCCTGCACCTCCGCCTGGGCCTGGAACACCTTGTCCGACTCCGTCAGCCACTTGAGGCGCTTCTGGGTCAACCCCTGGCGGGCGTTTTCCGCCACCATGGCCACCAGCTTGCGTTTCTCGCCCCGCTGAGGGACGCGGATGGACACGGTGCCGCCCCGTTTCTGGCTGAGCCAGCCTGACAAAAGCTTCTCGTCTTCCAGCGGGTGCTGGACGAGGAGCGACGGAGGAACGGTGGTGGCCGAATCGTAAAACTGCTGGACGAAGGTGGTCAGGAGCGCGGACTCGGTTTCATCCTCAGTTCCCTCCATGATGAAGTGATCGCGGCTCACCACCCGGCCGTGGCGGATGTTGAAGATCTCCACCCACACCTCGCCCTGGTCAACCGCCAGCGCCACCACATCTTCGTTTTCGTCCTTGCTGGAGGCGATCTTCTGCCTCTCGCTTACTGACTGGATGGCCCGGACCTGGTCACGCAGCGCCGCGGCCCGCTCGAACTGCGTCGCCTCGGAGGCCTCGTACATCTTGCGTTGCAAATCGTGCAGGATGGGGTTGGTGTTACCCTCAAGGAACAGGACGACCTGGCGCACGACCTCTTCGTACTCTCCCTTGCTGGCCGCGCCGGTGCAGGGCGCAATGCAGCGGTTGATGTAGTACTCCAGGCAGGGCCGGTCGTCCGTTCCGGTGATGACTTTGGTGCAGGAACGGTAGGGAAAAAGCTTTTTCAGCAGGTCCATGGTCTTGCGCACAGACCCGGCGCTGGCGTAGGGGCCGAAGTAGCGCGCGCCGTCGGCAATCACGCGTCGAGTGAAATAGAGCTGAGGGAACGGTTCGGTAAGATCGATCTTGATGTAGGGGTAGGTCTTGTCGTCCTTCAGCCGAGCGTTGTAGCGGGGTTTGTGCTGCTTGATGAGCAGGTTTTCGAGGATTAGTGCCTCCGAGACAGTCTCGGTAACAATGTACTCGAAATCGGCGATTCTGCTGATCATCTGCTGGATCTTGGGCTGCTTGCCCGTGGGCGTTTGGAAGTAGGAGCGGAGACGGTTGCGGAGGCTCGCCGCCTTTCCCACATAGATGATTCCCTCCGCCGCGTCCTTCATTAAATAAACGCCTGGCTGCGTGGGAGTCGCATTCAGCTGATGGGAAAAGTCTTTGATCTGCGTGCCCGTCTTCATGGCCCCTCTATTCTACCAGGCAGGGCGACCCGTCTACGTTGTAACCAGCAGGGCACGCCCTCGACCCATAACTGGCGGGAAAGAGACCGGCATCGCCATTCTCAACACGTCTAATGATGAACGTGGATGGAATGCCATGCTGACCCCGTTGTAACAAAGGGGGCGGTGAAGCATCTCGCGATGAATAGCGATGATGCGAGACCCTCTCACAAGCTCAGGGTGACAGAGTGAAACGCGCTATCCTTCCGTTCCGTGACTGGATTGCATCGGGACGAGGAATCCGATAGTAGTCCTGTATCTCAGGATCCGGGTAAGGCCACGTTCCTCAGGAAGTAGATGAACCGCCGCCATGTTGTCGAAGCCTCAGATAGCCTAGGGTATCTGGGTTCCCGTCAATCAGAATTCCTTGAAGGATGAGCCGGGGCCCTCTAAGCGATGGGGCCTAATCCCCGAGGTCGGTAGCCAGCTTGAGGACCGCGAGGGTGATGCCGACAATGCTCGTGACGATGCCGATGCGCAGCAGTTCTGAGCGCACACGGGGCCCCGCTTGGGCCACCATCGCCTGCTGTTGACGTCGTGCGCGGAGGGTTGGCGCCCGGGCGGGACCGCTCGGAGTCAGAGGAGCAGCTGCAGTAATGACGCCGCCGTTCTCTTCGTCCTCCGGGGCTGCCAGTGCCTTCTCGTTGGTCGGTGGCGATTCGACAGTGGTATCCGAGCCCGCAGTGGAGAGGTGCAACTGCGTTTCGCTTAAGGCAGGTGCGTGCCGTGACTTCTGCTTGGCCTTCCGTTGGAGCTGCGCCTGCCGCGAGGCGATATTCTTGCCCTTCTTGATGGGCATCAACAACCTCCGTACCCTTGGGAAATGGCCGCTATGCGGCGAGGATTCCGGCCGCTTGAACGATGATACCAAGGCTTTGCTCATCATCCAACCGGTCTGTGTTCAAAATAAGGTCGTAAGCGAGCCAATTTGTTGCCTTCTCGTGGAAGAGACGGCGGAAGTAGGCCTCTCGTCCGCGGTCGGTGTCAATCAGATATTTCCCCGCGGAGGCTTCGTCCAACTGTTCCCGCTCCATCAGTCGCTGAATCCGCATTTCCTTGGAACCTTCCAGCCCCACGTGGAGCACTCCTGGCCAGTCCTTGAGGATGAGGTTGGAGCCGCGTCCAATGATGACCACGTTGCCTGCGCTTGCCAGGTCGGTGATGACACTGCGTGTGACCTCCAAGAGATGAGCATCGCTGGCCGCGCTTGGGTCTCCTTCTTCTGCGATGTCCCGGTACTCCCGGACCAACAGTGCATCGGTCCCCGCGCCGTAATACGGGTCACCCGACGACCCGGCCATAGCTGAGCGTTCTAGAACGGTGCGGAAGAAGGAGCCCAGCCGGTCGCTCAACGTCGGAGACCGCTCGGTCCTATCGGCCATGGCTGCCACCGACGTGCCCATCACGCGCGCCGCCTCCGCCAGAATCAACCTGTCCACGTAGTCGTAGCCGGTCGCCCGCGCCACCTTGGCGCCCACTTCGGTTGCGCCACTCCCTGTCATCCCGGTGATTGTTATGACTGTCATGGCCTTTTCCTCTCTACGCCCCTAGTCCAACCCTGCCCCAACAGGCTCACCGAAGCAGATGTTCTAGACTTAGAACACCCCCGGCGTATGAGCGCGCTCGAAGGGTGATAAAGCCAACAATAGCGTATGCTGCCGAGGTGATCTTTAGCTTGCTGCCGATTGCTTTTCGCATGGCGTTGGTTGTGGTGGAGGCCTATGCCCGAGGGTGAGCTCGCTTGTAAACTTCCTGCACATGGGCGTCGGTGATGTGGGTATAAATCTGAGTTGTGGCAATAGTAGCATGGCCCAGCATCTCCTGCACATGCCGTAGTGAGGCGCCTCCGTGCAGCAGATGGGTAGCGAAGGTATGCCGTAGCGTGTGGGGCGAGAGGTGGTTGTGAATGCCAGCCGCGCGGGCGTGGCCCTGTAGCAACAGCCAAAACCCCTGACGGGTGAGCACACGGCCGCGGCTGTTCAGGAACAACGCGCTGGGCACATGCCCCTGGCGGTTGTGCGAGCGCAGCATGGGCCGGGCCTCGCGGAGGTAGCGTTTGACCTGCTCCACCACTCCCTGGTAGAGAGGAACGACCCGCTCCTTGGACCCCTTGCCTAGGCACCGGACCCAGCCCTCCTCCAAGTTCACGCTTAAGGTTCCCAGTCCTTGGGGCCCCACGACCTCCGAGACTCGAAGCCCCGCTGCATATGTGAGCTCCAGCATGGCCCGATCACGCAGACCCTCTGGGCCTGGCGCTGCATTGGCAGCCTCCAACAGCTCCACCATCTGGCGCTCGGACAGCACTTCGGGCAGCGATCGCTGGGGCCGCCGGGGCCGGAGGACGTCGGCAGGACTTACTGCGATTACGCCCTCTTCGGCGAGAAAGCGGAAGAACGAGCGCGCGGAGGCTGTTTTCCTTGCCGTGCTGGCGGGAGAGTATTCCCGCACCTCCAGTGCGAACGCGTAGCGCTCCAACGAATGGCGGTCAAAGCTTTCCCACGCAACGGCAGTCGGCGAGTCGGGAGAGAGGATTTCTACCAGTTGTTCCAAGTCGCTGCGATAGGCGGAAACGGTGTGGGGCGAAAGGCCGCGCTCGGCGCGGAGGTGGCTCAGGAAGGCATCCAGATGATTATCATGCGCGGTATTCCTGTGAAGGAACGTTTGTACCGTCATAGCCGCTGTTCTCCGGGCTGCTCAGGGGAGAATGAGACCTTGTAGGAATGCTGTTTAGCGGCGTCCTTCTGCGGCGTGAAGGAGGCCACGCGCCGGGAGCCGTCTGCAAAGACAAGGGTCCCTTCATCGAAAGCCAGGGGTGTCGCCGTGGTCAGCCGCACCTCCAGCCATTTTTGGTAGGCTAAAGAGTGTTCGCTGTTGCCCAGCTCCGTCTCGGCGATGCTGCCTGGCTCCACCATGGCATTGAGTGCTGCGCTCACTCTCGTGCCGTCGGGACCCGCAATCCGCACCGTTTCTTCGTAGTCGAGAATGTCCATGTGCGCTTCCGCAAGCCTGCGTGGACTGGCCGTGGCCACCAGCCTAGTCTATTGTAAGCACACCTTGCCCGTGGGCGACATCCATCAGAGTCGCATGAAAAAGGGATTTCCGAGGAGGTCGCAGGTGAATCAGCTTCTCATCCGTCCGGCGACGTTCGACGCAGACGCGGTGTACGAGCTTCTGGGCGCCCTTGCAACCAGCTACATGCTGGTGTGCTCCGTCTTCAAGGCCAACTATCCGAGGGTGCTGGACAATGACGACACAGATCCTTTGGTGGCGGAACCAGACGGCCATTGGGTGGGTTACCTTCTAGCATCGGATGCGGCAAATTGTTTCGCCACCGGAATGCTGACCGAAGTATTGGAGTTGTACCTAGTGGAAAGGAATTACCGTAGCGAGATTAGCCGAGGCCTCATGCAGGAAGCCTTGGCCCACGCCCAAAGTCGAGGCTCGGTGCAGGTGACCATTCCCACAGGACCAACTAGCTCCTTTTATGCAGGTATGGGATTCCACCGCAGCGCCAAGTTTTTCAAGCTGAAGTTGGAGCCAATTCCGATTCCTCCGAGTGATCTATGACCATCGGAACCAACCCCGTGGCCGCGAGCCTTGGGCCCCTCGAGTTGGAATGGGTGAGTCTCTTCATCGTGGCGGGGATAGCACTGGCCGGTGGGCTCAGCATCTGGCGGGCCCGGCCCTTGGGCCTATCGGTGGGGAACGGGTATGGGTTGGCACTGCGGGCTGTGATTTGGGGGTTGGTAGGGGGGCGGCTGTTCCACATCGTCGATAACTGGGACTTCTACAGTTCCGTGCCGTTGAAAGTTTTTGCTATCGGAACTGGCGGCATATCGCTGTGGGGCGCGATATTGGTGGGGAGCCTGGGCCTGGCCTTCTCCGCCCGCAAGCAGCGTCTGCCGTTGCGAAAACTGGCGGATGTTGCAGCGCTGCCAGCCCTGGCGGGCCAGGCTCTGGGTCGGGTGGGTGACGCGTTGGTGGGTGAACGGTTGGCCGATGTCTCCTCTTTGCCCTGGAGCGTTACCTACCTTCACCCTGACAGCGTCTCATACAGCGTCGAAGCGGCGAGCCGTCATCCAGTTGCGTTATACGAGCTGGTCTGGGATGTGGCGGTGTTGGGCGTGCTGTGGCGTTGGCGCGGGAGGTTGCACCACGACGGTGCGCTGTTCGTGGCCTACCTGGCAGCCTACGCTGCGGGCAGGTTTGTTATATCTTTCATGCGGCTAGACCCGGTCTGGTTTCTGGGTTTCCAGCAGGCCCAGGTGCTCAGCTTGGCGGTCTTATCGACTGCGCTGTGGGTTGCGTGGCGTTGGCGGGGTCAGGCCGCAGGTGCGTAGTCGAGGACGGTGAGGCGGAGCTTGGAGGTGCCGCCCCAGTGGTCGATGTCCAAGGTGTAAACCACGTCCACCCGCTTGGTCCCGGCGACGAAGCTCTGACGGAAGGCGACGGCCTCCCATACCGCGGCGTTTGAGCGCAAGCGCATGCGGAAGTGGGCCTTGTCAGCCCCCATGGTGCGGACGCTCTCTACTTCAAGCCCTCGGGTGAGAAATACCGGAGCCGGGTTGCCGACGCCGAACGGGGCAAGGGAGCGACAAGCGGTGAAAATGGGGCCCATTAAGTGCTGAAGCGGTAATGCAGCATCCACAAATCCATCGGTGGTGCGTGGTTGGCCATCTAGCTGCTCGGAGGCGATGGCGGCTAAGCGCTCTTGAAGCTCCGGCAGCACGGCGGCATCGCAGGTAAAACCAGCTGCTTGTGCGTGGCCGCCGTAGCGTGTTAACAGAGGTTCGCACGCCTCTAGAGCTTCGGCCCAGTGAAAGGAGGGAGCGCTCCGGCAACTTGCTCTGACCACGTTACGGTCAACGGAATAGACTGCTGTGGGCACCCCTAGCTCTTCGGTTAGCTTTCCGGCGACGAGGCCCACAACGCCGGGGTTGTAGTCGGGGCTGCCCACCATAATGAGAGGGCCGATGTCTTCGGCCTCAAGTACCTGGGCTCTGCAGCGTCGCAAGACCTCGTCGGTAAGCTCCCTGCGCTGATTGTTGTGGGTCTCCAGCTGCGCGGTCAGGGCCTTGGCGTGTGCCGAGTCAGTGGTCATTAATAGATCGTAGGCCGCCATGGCATGGTCCAGTCGTCCGGCTGCATTCAGGCGTGGCCCAATGCCGAAGCCGATGCCCTCCGCTTCCAGCAACAGCGGTTCCAACCGGGCAGCACGCATGAGTTCAAGGAGGCCGGGGGTGGTGGTGTGACGAAGCTGCTCCACTCCTCGCCGGACGATGTATCGGTTCTCGTGGAGCAGCGGCGCCATGTCTGTGACGGTGCCGATGGCCGCCAGCTCAAGCAGGCCTTCAGCCCAGGTGTCTGGGAGCCCCGGTTCGAGGAGCGCATGAGCCAGCTTCAGGGCCATACCCACGCCGGTGAGGTCGTAGAAAGGATAGGTGGAGTCGAGTGCCTTAGGGTTGATGATGGCCACCGCTCCGGGCAGCGGGCCGCCAATGGTGTGGTGGTCAGTGATGATGGTTTCCATGCCCAGTTCGCTGGCGAGGGCCACGGCTTCGACGTCATTGACGCCACAGTCTACGGTGACGATGAGGCTGACACCCTGGCTGTGCAGCAGATTAATGGCGGGCGCATTCAGGCCATGGCCTTCTTGAACCCGGTGGGGGATGTAGGGGACCGAAGCGATGCCGAACCGGCCAAGGGCCCGGACCATGAGGGCGGTACCGGTGACGCCGTCGGAGTCGAAGTCGCCGTAAACGGCCACCGTCTCGCCGCGGTCTCTGGCGCTTTGGAGGCGCTCAACGGCCGGGGCTATTCCGGGCAGCGTATTAGGGTCTTCTAGAAGCGAATCGCTGACTTCGAGGAAAGCGGTTGCCTCGCTAGCGGTGCGGACGCCCCGGCGGTGGAGGAGCTCGGCGATGAGGCTCGGTAACTCGCCTAGGGGTGAGAGCTGATCACCGGTTAGCGGAGCGGCGATATGCCAGCGTTTGCTGAGGCCTTGAAAGAGGTTGGCGGGGGTAGGGATGGAAGAGGCCATACGCTCTTAGGTAGGCTAGCGCCGTACCGTCTCAAGACGCAAGGGGCTGAGGTCCTATTTTTATGGACGTACGATGCGTTAGTGGAGCTTGCGTATGGTGGGGCTGAAGGCGACGATGAGGGCTCCGACCCCCATGAATACCGCGGCCATGATGCCGAGAGCCGCGGGGGCGCCGAAGAAGTCGCTGCCCATGGTCAGCGGTAGGACGGCTGCGGGCATGATGCCGAAACCTAGCATGTTGAAGCCCATAACCCTTCCCCGGTATTCGGGGTCGGTATATTCCATGACCATGCTTTGCTGGAGGGTCTGCCGTCCGGATTGGATGGTGCCGGAGAGGGCAAGGATGCATAGGGCGAAAAAGTAAACGGGGAGGAAGGCCGACATAAAGGAGAATCCCAAGAGTAGCGCTCCTGAGAGGATACCGGTGAGGGCGAGCACAAGACCCCGGCTGCTCATGTGTCCGACGGAGGCGATGAAGAGTGCTCCAGCGAGGCTGCCGAAACCCATGGCGCTGAACATGAGGCCGAGGCCTTCGGGACCGACCTCGAAAACATCCTTTGCAAAGATGGGCATGATGAAACGGATGGGCATCATCAGCATCAACTGGATGATGCCCATGAAGAAAAGTATCCGTATGGCTGAGTTGGAGCGCATATACCGGAAGCCTTGACCCATCTCCGAGAGAATTGAAGTCTTGAGTCTCGATTCGCTTTGGATGAGTTTGGGGAGGAATCCTATGAAAAATACGGACGCAGCGTTCATACCGGCCATGACATAGTAGGCGCCGTCGGCGCCAATGGCGGCGATGAGGCCACCGGCTATCGCAGGGGCAGCCATAGTGGTGACGCTCATGCCCAAAGCGTTGAGGGCCATCGCGTTCATAAGGCGATCTTGTCCCACTACCTGTGGGATCAGGGCCTGACGGGCGGGCATGACGAGGGACATGATGATGCCCTGGACCATGGACATCGCCAGGAAGTGGTACCAGGTGATGGTGTCGGTGGTGATGGATATAGCGATGAAAAGTCCAGCGGCGAGGGATACCAGTTGACCTGCTTGGATGATGCGTTTCTTATCCAGGCGGTCGGCCAGCGTGCCGCCGAAGAGGACTAGGGGCAGGGTGGGTATGGCGGCGCTGGCGGTGACGATGCCCAGGATGGTGGCGGAGCCGGTGAGATCGAAGACGTAGAACCCCTGAGTCATCATCTGGATCTGCATGGCCCCCATTTGGAAGACCATGCTGATCCAAAGAATGCGGTAGGAGGGCTGACTCAGAGAGCTGAAGGTCTGCTTGATACTGGGCTTGCCCATTATGCGCCGGGTAGGCGGAGGCAGGTTGGCGGGGGTCGCACGTATTCCTGTTAGCTCGCTCTCTAGGCGTGCTTCGTTGTTTTCCGGTCCCAATCCGTCTCTCCTATGGCCAATGAGGGCCAGTCGATTGAGTGTATGGCCAGAGCAGCCTTGTGACAATGGCCCTTAGCTAGTGACGCGCGTGAAGACGAGAGATGCGTTATGGCCGCCAAATCCAAAATTATTGGACATGGCTGCGCTCACCACGCCTCGATAGGGGGTATAGGGGGTATAGTCGAGGTCGCAGTCGGGGTCTGGGGTGCTGAGGTTGATGGTCGGCGGAGACTCGCCACGGTTGACGGCGAGAACGGTGCACGCCGCTTCGACGCCGCCGGCTGCGCCAAGGAGGTGGCCGGTCATAGATTTGGTGGCGCTAATTTTGACCTTCTGGGCTTCGTTTCCCATGACCCGTTTGATGGCCAGGGTTTCGTATTTGTCGTTGAGGAGGGTTCCTGTTCCGTGGGAGTTGATGTAGCTCAGGTCCTTGGGCGTGATATTTGCCTGATCCATGGCTTTTTTCATGGCCAGGGCTGCGCCTTCTCCAGTGGGCTTCGGCTGGGTGATGTGGTGAGCGTCGGAGGAGGCGCCGTAGCCGGCGAGATTCGCTAGAGGGCGGACGCCACGCCGTTCCATGCTGGCTCCGCTCTCCAGCACGAGGACTCCGGCACCTTCGGCGAGAACGAAGCCGTCCCGTTCGGCGTCGAAGGGACGGCTGGCCCCCTTGGGGTCGTGGTTGCGGGTGGAGAGGGCAAAGCAGGAGTTGAAACCAGCGATGCCGATGGGGCACACCGGCGCTTCGGCGCCACCCGCGATGGCGATGTCAACCTCGCCTCGGCGAATCATCTCGGCGGCGATGCCGATCGCGTCGGCCCCGCTGGAGCAGGCGGTGACGATGCAGTAGTTGGGGCCCCTAGCCCCGAAAAGGATGGAGACCTGCCCTGCGGCCATGTCGGGCAGCATCATGGGCATGAGGAATGGGCTGACCTTGGCTGGCCCTCGCTCTTCAAGTAGGCGCGATTGTGCGGAGGTGGTGATGATGCCGCCCATGCCGCTGCCGATTACGACTCCGACCCTAGTGGGGTCCACTGAACCATCGTCGATGACGAGGCTTGCGTTGTCGAGGGCCTGTCTTGTGGCGGCTACGGCGAATTGGGCGAAGCGGTCTAACCGAAGTGCGACCTTGCGTTCCATGAAGTCGGCGGGGTCGAAATCGGTGATTTCTCCGGCGAAGGTGGTCTTAAATCCATCGGTGTCGAAGGTCTTGATGTAGTCGATGCCTGAGGCACCCCTGAGGAGCGCCTGCCAGGTGGACTCGGTATCGAGGCCAACGGGAGTTACGAGGCCAAGGCCGGTAACAAAAACGGAAGTGGGCACGAGTTTCTTTCCTGAGGTGTATCAAATGACCGTTGGGTGTGGGATTGGTAGGCCGTGCTTATGATAGGGCAGGGTGCATTGCTTCGACAACCGTTCCGGACAACGATGGCCGAGCGGTCTGTACCCCTTTTCTCCACATGGCATCGGAATTACAGAACAGACCAGTGAATGGATTAGGTAAGGGGAGTAGCTTGAACCTGGATACGTTGAAATCGCAGGCGGCGCATCTTCGTAGCAGTGTGAAGCTGGCTACGTGTTGTCCTCTCATAAAACGAGAGGGTGACACGGGGCAGTAACCGCTCTTCGCTGGGGTCGTTTGATTGATGGGGGTCCGCTGAACACGCCCCTTCCAGACCCTTTTAACCTATGAGGTCCTCTTCGGGGTTTTCCAGCTGCTGGGCTTTGCTGAGGTTGCGGGCGGTGTGGATGAAACCGATGTGGCTGAAGGCTTGCGGGAAGTTTCCGAGCGCTTGCAGGGTTCGCGGGTCGATCATTTCGGAGAAGAGACCAAGGTGGTTCTTATGGGCGCTGACCTGCTCGAAGCGCTTGAGCGCTTCGTCACGTTCGCCGACGGCCAGCAGTCCGCCGATGAGCCAGAAGCTGAGCATGAAAAAGGCGCCTTCGTCGGAGCCGAGGCCATCGTCGGTTTCCTCCGGGATGTAGCGGCGGACGAAGGGGCCTTCGGAAAGTTCCTGTTCCACGCGCTTGATTGTGGAGTGGACGCGGGGGTCGTCAATGGGGAGGAACCCGAGGAAAGGAATGAGGAGCGCGCTGGCGTCGATGCTGTCGGAGCCGTAGCGCTGAGTAAAGCTCTGCTTTTCCGCACACCAGCCTTCGCGCAGGATTTCTTCTTTCAGCTGGTCTGCCTCTGAATGCCAGTGTTCGACATTCCCGTCGTATCCGTGGGTTTCCACTAGGTCAATGGCGCGGTCCATGGCCACCCAGCACATGATTTTTGAGTAAATGAAGTGTTGCTCTTCGCCCCTTACTTCCCAGATGCCGCGGTCGGGTGCGCGCCACATGGAGGCGGCGAGGTTGGCCATTCGCTGGACCAGGGACCATCCACCGTTGGGCAGGCGCCCGTAGTAGAGGTGGAAAGTCGAGAGGGTCAACACAACCTCTCCGAAAACATCCAACTGCCGGTGAAACGCGGCGTCGTTGCCGATGCGTACCGGTCCGGAGCCGCGGTATCCTTCGAGGTGGTCGAGGGTTTCTTCGCGTAGCTCGCTCTGTGGGCTGATGCCGTAGAGAATCTGCATCTGGTCCACCTCAAGCTGACTGTGCTTGATGACCCAGTCGGTAAACGCATCTGCTTCGTGGGGGTCTCCAAGTCGTGCGAGGATTCCGACCGTCCACGCGCCGTCCCGGAGCCAGCAGAAGCGGTAGTCCCAGTTGCGGGACCCGCCGATGGTTTCGGGCAACGAGGTGGTTGGGGCTGCGACGACAGCCCCGGTGGGCCGGTAGGTGAGCAGATGCAGGACGAGGAAGGAGCGGACAACGTCGTCGCGCCAGCAGCCCGTGTAGTTCACCTTGGCACCGATGGCCTCCCAGAACCGGATGGTGCGCTCCATTTCGCTAGTGGAGTCCATGGCTCCCGGCGATGGCGTCCGCTCGAGCCCATAGGCCAGAACGAATGGAAACTCGGCTCCAGTCTCCACGGTGAAGTGGGCTGATGCACGTTGCTTAGAAGATCCGAGGCTCAAGGGAACGCTGGTGACTAGGGCCATTATTTCTTCTCCCCATTGTGCAATCACGCCGTTGCGGCTGAGCGAAAGAGCGGTGGTGCCTCGGGCGTAGTTAAACCTGGGCGCGAAGGAAATGGCAAGCTGCACGCGGCCTTCGATGCCGCGCACAATACGGTGGATCTGGTGGGGAGGTGCTCCGGCGTCGGCTGCACGAGGCGGCGGCATGAAGTCGGTGATGGTGACGGTGCCAGAACTAGTCCGGAAGGTGGTTTCGAGGACGTTGGTGTTGTGGAGGTAGCGTTGGGTGGACTGATGCTCGCCTACGGGTGCGATGCTGAAGTGGCCGCCTTTGGAATCGTCCAAGATGGCAGCGAAGACGCTGGGTGAGTCGAAGCGGGGGAAGCATGCCCAGTCAATGGAGCCGTGCAATCCGATCAGGGCGCAGGAGTTCATATCGCCGATGATGCCGTAGTCGTGGATATCGTGATAGGCCAATGGTTGCCTCTGTGAAACGGATAGGGATCGCAACATAGGTGTTATGGCCTCCGTAGGCTACTACGCTGGGATAGCGGGCCTAGAGGAGGAGACTGTTTTGCTCGTAGGTCGCTTTACTGGAGTTCGACAGAGCGCAGGTGGGGACGGCCGTTGCGATTTTCCAGATATCCTGAGCGATCTTTGGTCCCGTGACTGAAGACCAGCAGCCAACCGTCGTGGGTCGCCTCGTTAAGGATTTTTCGTTTGCTGTCGAGGGTTACTTCGGGGGTGCGGTCGCTGGAGGAGATGCACCCCAGT
>Ga0302123_10001020_pt1 | contig 20382 bp, 17 predicted proteins | sample CB21_321_MG_FD_203109 | JGI IMG/M metagenome (GOLD analysis project Ga0302123, IMG submission 203109) | Marine microbial communities from Western Arctic Ocean, Canada - CB21_32.1 | ecosystem: Environmental > Aquatic > Marine > Oceanic | place: Canada: Western Arctic Ocean | collected 2017-09-28 | reverse complement strand
GTCCCGGTTGCCACGACCTGCCTGAAATTGACCTGCCAACGCGAACCGGCGACATCACGGCCCACCTCAGCTGCACGTTGCACATGAGCCAGCCCCCCACCAAGCGCGAGCGGCGGGTGATGTACTCCGACTTCCGCTTCCCCGACCCGGTATCTCCCGAAAAGACCGCGGCCCGCGCGCGCCTGCGCGAAGTGCGCGAGGGGGCATACACCACGGTCTCCCAGGAACCGGCCCCCGGGGAAACAGCCGTGGAGGACTGACCCGGCCGGACATTGCCTGTACCCGGGCAGGCGTATAGCTGTACCCCATGCCTGCACACCCAATACGCTTTGGACTTCAGACCGGCCAGCAGAACGTCGAGTGGAAAGACCTCGTCGACTTGTGGAAAGCGGCCGACGACTGGGGCTACGACAGCCTGTGGACCTTCGATCACTTCTACCCCATTTTCACCGACCCGACGGGTCCGTGCATGGAGGGCTGGACAACGCTGGCGGCCCTCTCACAAGTCACAACGAATGCCCGTATCGGCCATCTCGTCAATGGCAATACCTACCGCCACCCGTCGCTCGTGGCCAAGTCGGCGGCCACCCTCGACATAGTGAGCAATGGCCGCTTGAACCTCGGACTGGGCGCCGGCTGGTTCGAGCAGGAACACCACAGCCTCGGTTTTGATTTCAAGACAGTGCTCGGGCGGCTGGAAGCGCTCGAAGAGTCGCTGATTATCATAAAGGGCATGCACGCGGGCGAAGCGGTAACGCTGGAGGGCAAGCACTACCAGGTCAACGACGCCATCTGCGTGCCCGCGCCGGTGCAGGACGGCGGAACGCCGATCATGATAGGCGGAACCGGGCGAAAGATACTGCTGCGCATCGTCGCCCAGTACGCCGACATGTGGAACGCTCCTGGATCCGCGACCCAGTTTGCTGAAATGGTGGGAGTTATAGAACAGCACTGCAACAAGGTGGACCGCGACCCGGCAAAGATAGAAAAGACCGTCATGATGCCGCTGTGCTACACCGAAGACGAGGCGACCCAGGACTTCGTCTGCGATCTGCTCGTCGGCGCCTACGGTATCTCGAAAGAGGAAGCCCGTGCCCAGTCGATGATAGGGGGCAAGGATGAATGCCTCGAAAAAACACGGGCATTTGTTGATGCCGGCTGCACGCATTTTATATTCATGCTCATTCCGCCCTACTCGCACGACCAGTTGCAGGCTTTCATCGAGGAAGTCGCCCCCGCGGCCCGCGCCTGACAAACAGCTACATCAACCGACGCAAAGAATTAACGTGGATTTCTGGTTCGATTTCGCAAGCACCTACTCCTACCCGGCTGCAATGCGCGTGGAGGAACTCGCGGCCCAACGCGGCATCAAAATTTCCTGGCGACCTTTACTGCTCGGGCCGATCTTCGCCGAGTACGGTTGGCAGGACTCGCCGTTCAACATTTTCCCGTCCAAGGGACGTTACATGTGGCGAGACCTTGAGCGTATCTGCCAGGACCAGGACATAGCCTTCTGTCGCCCGTCGGAGTTCCCTCGCAACGGGCTCCTGGCCGCACGGGTTGCCTGCCGCTTCGCAGACAGTCCATGGCTTCCTGGTTTCGTCCGGGCAGTTTATCGGTCCAACTTCGAAAAGGATCTCGACATCTCAACACCGGCAACAGTCGCACACTGCATTGTTTCTGCGGGTGAAGATCCCGCCACTGTTATCAAGGAAGCCCAGGCCACGGAGTCAAAGGACATGCTTCGCGCTCAAACCGAGGAAGCCTCCCGGCTCGGGATATTTGGAGCCCCCTCCTTCGTTGTCGGGACGGAGCTTTTCTGGGGAAACGACCGCCTCGAGGATGCGCTTAATTGGGCGGCGGAACACCACGGCTGATGAAACCCGGCTGTTCGCGAACGTTTTCCCGAGGCACAAGGCAGCGCGCCGAGAGCCCGGTAGACCCTGACCCCGGTGTTCAATCCTTGAATACCACCCGCCGAGACGGCACTATCTCCACCGGGAGCCGACCGGCACCCCGACAACAGTGATCGACGAAAACAAGAGCAAAACACCCAGCGCATTGCTGGCGGCGTTGCGCAGGATCGTGGGCGTGGCCACCGAGCCGCGCGTGACCCGCGACGACGTCAACCAGGCCATGATACGGCACTGGTGCGACGCCATGACCGATCACAACCCGGTGTACACCGACCCCGCGTTCGCGGCCGAGAGCGTACACGGCGGCATAGTCGCGCCGCCGGCCATGCTGGACACCTGGTCCATGCCCGGCCTTGCGCCGCGGCCACGACAGGAATCATCCAGCGGCGAGGAAGCCGGTATGGTGCCGGTGCTCGACCAACTCGACGCCGCCGGTTTCACCTCGGTGGTCGCCGCCGGCATGACCCACGAGTACCATCGCTACCTCAGGCCCGGCGACCGCTTGACCATCAGCCAGGTCATCACCAGCGTGTCGGACGAGAAGCAGACCGCGCTGGGCGTGGGCCACTTCTTTACCACCGAGAGCAACTTCGCCGACCAGCAGGGCAACAGTGTTGGTCGCATGGAGTTCAGCATACTCAAGTTCAAACCCGGCACCGGCACCGTTAACATGGACGCGTCGGCACTCGAGGGCCTCGAGAAGATGCCCAGGCCGCGGCCGGCCATCAGCCGTGACACGAGGTTTTTCTGGGACGGGATCGACCAGGGCGAACTGCGCATTCAAAAGTGCAAAAGCTGCGACGGGCTTCACCACCCCCCCGTCGTGCGCTGTCCGGGTTGCGGCAGTTACGAGCTCGGTTACCTGGTCTCGCAGGGCCGCGGCACCGTCTACAGTTTTGTGGAGGTCCACCACCCGCAGTTTCCCATGTTCGACTACCCCCTGGTCGGCGTGCTGGTGGAGCTCGAAGAGGGCACCCGTATAATCAGCAACCTTGTGGGAGTTAAACCCGAAGACGTGGAAATAGGCATGCCGGTGGAGCTGGCCATAGAGGCCACCGACCCCGGGCTCAGCCTGCCCCTGTTCAGGCGCGCGCGGCCCGCTCGCCGCGAGTCGACGCTGGTCTTTGCAGACCTTGAGGCGGGGCAGAAACTGCCGCCCTGCCCTGTCGCTATTTCGCGTACGCTCATCGTTGCCGGCGCGATGGCGAGCCGCGATTTCCAGGACGTGCACCACGACCCCGACCTGGCAAAGAAGCGCGGCTCGCCCGACACCTTCATGAATATCATGACCACCTCCGGGCTCACCAACCGCTACGTCACTGACTGGGCCGGCCCCAACGTGATTTTTCGCAAGCTGTCGCTACGACTCGGGGTGCCTAACTTTCCCGGCGATACCCTGACTTACACCGGGCAGGTGCAGTCGACCGAGCTGCGCGACGGCAAGGGAGTGGTCGAGCTCCTGGTGACCGGCACCAACAATCTCGGCGACCACGTAACGGCCACCGTCGAACTGGAGTTGCCGACACGATGAGCATGTCGTTCGCCGGCAAGACTGCCGTGGTGGGAATCGGTGCCACCGAGTTCTCAAAGAATTCGGGCCGCAGCACCCTGCGCCTTGCCGTCGAGTGCTGTGACGCGGCCATCGCCGACGCCGGCCTGCTGCCCGAACAGATCGACGGTATGGTCGGCTTCACGGTCGAGGAAAACCACGAAATCGACGTCGCACGCTGCCTCGGCATCAAGGAACTCACTCACTTCAGCCGCATACACCACAGCGGCGGCGCCGCCTGCGGCACCTTGCACCAGGCCGCCATGGCCGTGCACACGGGAGCGTGCAAGTACGCACTCGTGTACCGCGCCTTCAACGAACGCTCCGAGACCCGTTTCGGCGCCGGGGTGCAGGGTCTCGACAACGCGCCCACCCCCATCATGGTCGACTTCGGCTGGTGCCTGCCCTTCGGGCTGCTGACGCCAGCGTCGTGGGTGGCCATGTTCGCCACCCGTTACATGCACCAGTACGGCGCCACCAGCGAAGACTTCGGTAGGGTGTCGGTGGCCGACCGTCGCCACGCCGCCACCAACCCGGCCGCGTTTTTCTACCAGCAAGCCATCACCCTGGAAGACCACCAGGCCAGTCGCTGGATCGTAAAGCCCCTGCACCTGCTCGACTGCTGCCAGGAGAGCGACGGTGGCCAGGCACTGCTGGTAACCACGCTCGAGCGCGCCCGCGACCTACCCAACAAGCCCGTGGTCATTGCCTCGGCGGCCCAGGGCAGCGCAGACGACCAGCAGATGATGAAGAGCTACTACCGCGACGACATAACCGGCATCCCCGAAATGGGGCTGTGCGCGCGCCAACTATGGAACGACACCGGCCTTGGCCCCGACGACATGCAGGCAGCCATCATCTACGATCACTTCACGCCGCTGGTGCTACCGCAACTCGAAGAGTTCGGCTTCTGCGCACGCGGTGAGGCGAAGGACTTCATCAAGGACGGCAACCTTGAGCTGGGCGGCAGGCTTCCCATTAACACCAACGGTGGCCAGCTGGGCGAAGCCTACATACACGGCATGAACGGCGTCGCCGAGGCAGTGCGCCTGGTACGCGGCACGTCGGTCAACCAGGTGCCGAACGTCAGCAACGTGCTCGTCACCGGCGGTACGGCCGTGCCCACAAGCGCTGCCATCCTCTCGCAACCCGGTTGAGCAGCGGGAACCTTGTAAAACAGCACTAGCGATGCGCGACGGACAGCACATAGAGCCGGCCACTTCGGGCAGCTATCCGCTTCGCGAGGGCAACCTCGTGCGCCCGCTGGTCGACGGTGGTCCGGCCTTCGAGCGCATATGCACCGCGGTTGAAGCGGCGCAGCACAGCGCCTGGATAACGGTGGCCTTTCTCGAGCAGGCCACGCGCATGCCCGGCGGACGCGGTGGGTTTTTTGACCTGCTCGACGCGGCAGCCGCGCGGGGAATCGAAATCCGCGTTCTGTTCTGGAGCGAGCCCGACATCGATCGCATGATAAAAGGCGCCGAGCACTTTGCCGGTAATGCCGACAACAGGGCACTGCTCGAGTCACGCAAAACCGCTTGGCTGGCGCGCTGGGATCGCTTCGCCAAGCACTGCCACCACCAGAAGAGCTGGGTGGTCGACGCGGGCCGCGAGGGCGCGCTGGCCTTCGTGGGTGGCATAAACCTGGACAGCGGCTCCATCAGCTGGCCGGGGCACAGCGCGCCCGCAGGCACGGCGGACGCGAATAAACGCAACGACTCTTACAACATCCACGACGTCTACCTCGAAATCCACGGTCCCGCGGTGGCCGACGTGGCCCACAACTTCGTGCAGCGCTGGAACCAGGCCAGCGAACGCCACGACAACTGCGGCGCGTGGCCGGATCTATCAGTCGCCGGCGACCTCGAGTTTCCACTCGCACTACCCGCCGCCGCGGGAAACGTGCCGGTACAGGTCTCGCGCAGCGTGCAGGCCTCGCTCTACAGCAACGGCCACGCCGCGCCGGGTGCGCCGGGCTACGCCATCGAGAACGGCGAGTCCAGCATACGCGAGCAGTACACGCGTGCGATAGAGGGCGCGCGCGAAGCGATCTACCTGGAAAACCAGATGCTGATCTGCCCGCAGGTCATAGAAGAGCTCAGCTCGGCGATGAAGCGTGGAGTCGAGGTGGTTGCCCTGGTACCCGGCCTGCCCATGCCCGAGGTCGCCGCCGCTCGCGACAACCCACTGGCAAAACCAGTGTTCGAGGCTCTTGGTCGTCTCGGCGAGCACGAGAACTTTACGCTTGCAGCGCCCATGGTGGCCATTAACGGCAGCGCGCCTGAACACGTGTACGTGCACTCCAAGATGATGCTGGTCGACGACTGTTTTACGACCATAGGCTCGTGCAACACCATGGCGCGTTCGTTCCTGGGCGACACCGAGATGAACGCCAGCTTCTGGGACGAGAGCGTCACCCGCGCGCTCAGGTGCGAGTTGCTCAGCGAACACCTCGGCCGTAACACCGGGGGACTGGACGCGGCGGCGGCGCTGCGGCTGTTTGCCGAGACCGCGCGCGCCAACCGCCGGCGGCTCGAAGCGGGCGAACCCCTAGCTGGCATGGCCGTGGCGCTCGACCCGGCCCGCTGGGGCCTCTAGGAACCTGCGCGCCTAGAAATCACGGTCCATCACCGTCTTGCGGCCGGCCTCGTCAGCGCGCAGGATGGCGTCATCGGCCAGCCGCCGCATCTGCCTCGACAGCGCCTGCATGACCGAGTCCGAGGTCTTCATGCCCGAGCGCGCCCGGATGTAGGCCTTGAGCTTGCTCGCCACCACCAGCACGTCCTGGGGAATGTCCTGCGAACTCAGCGACACCCCGGCAGCTTCGGTTTCTTCGGCAGCGGGTGGCGTGCTTTTATCGGCAGCAGCCGGTGCATTATTCTCCTCGGCAGCGGCAGGCACGGCGGTTTCCCGTGCGCCGGCCTGGCCCTGCTCCCAGGAGCTGCGCGAAGGCGAGCGATTCTCCTCCGCCCAGGCTTCGCGGTGGCGCATCACCGGCAGGTGCGCGCCAAAGCATTCCATCGAGCAGAACACCAGAGACTTGTCCTTGCGGTTGCAGGTGCTCACGCTGCAGTTGTAATAGGCAGAGTCGAAGCCCAGTGATTTTTTGCAGTTGCTACAGCGGCGCCAGAAGGTTTCCTGGTTCAATTAATCATCCTCACTCTCCCGCGCGCACTGCAAAGGGATACCCCAGCACCGCGCCCCGTTCGGTCAGCTTAACGCGCAACGCGTCGGTATCAACCGTCGAGGCGTCGCCCTGCTGCCCGCCGGTTGTCAAAGCGACCACAACTGCCATCTCCGCAGCCGAGCTGGCAACAACAACGTCGACTTGCCCGACTACCGACAGCTCGCGCGCGAGCTCAAGTACCGTGTCGTCAGTTGGCATCCACGCGCAGCGCACGCAGGCGGGCAAAGTCCTCACCCGCGTGGTACGACGAGCGCGTCAGTGGCGAAGAAGCCACCATTGTAAACCCGCGCGCACGGGCCTGCTCGGCCAGCTGCTCAAACTCCTCCGGAGGCAGGTAACGCTGCACGGCCAGGTGGCGCCGGGTGGGCTGCAGGTACTGGCCGATGGTCAGAAAATCAACGCCGGCTTCGCGCAGATCGTCCATTACAGTGAGCAGCTCGTCGCGGGTTTCGCCCAACCCTACCATCAAGCCCGACTTGGTAAACAGCGCGGGCTCGGCCCTGGCTGCCAGCGCCAGCAGATCGAGCGACACCCGGTAGTCGGCCCCCCGCCGCGCGCTTGAGTACAGGCGCGGCACGGTCTCGAGGTTGTGGTTAAAAACGTCGGGCTGCGAACGAAGCACGAGCTCACCCGCCCCCGGCTTGCGCAGGAAGTCGGGCACCAGCAACTCAACGGTGGTGTCGGGGCAGCGTTCGCGCAGGCGATCAACACAGTCCACAAAATGCGAGGCGCCACCATCGGACAGATCGTCACGATCAACCGATGTTATGACCACGTGGCGCAGGCCCAGCCGTTCGGCCATACGCGCCACCCTTGCCGGCTCCAGGGGGTCCGGCGCCCGTGGTCGGCCAGTAGCCACGTTGCAGAAGGCGCAGGCCCGCGTGCAGACCTCGCCCAGTATCATCACCGTGGCGTGCCCCTGCTGCCAGCACTCGCCAAGGTTGGGGCAGGCCGCCTCCTCGCAGACAGTGTTGAGGCCCAGCTCGCGCAGCGTTCTACGGGTGGGAGCAAGCAACGGGGCAGACCCCAGCTTGACGCGCAGCCACTCGGGCTTACGCCGTGGCAGGCTGCCCGAGGAGGGCGCGCCCTGTCCAGTCGTAGCAATACCGGTTACGATTTCAGCCACCCGCCCCGGCCTCCAGCGCGTCCTGCGCCGAGGCGCCCAGCGCCTCTGACAAGGTAGGGTGAGGAAAAACTGCCCTGGCCAGGTCCTCGGCCGTGCCATCCATTGCCTGCAGCAGCACGAGGTTACCAACCAGCTCGGTCACGCCCGGCCCTATCATGTGCGCTCCCAGCAGTCGCCCGCTGGCCGCGTCGAACACCGTCTTGACCAGGCCTTCTCGCTGACCGATGGCCGTGGCCTTCCCGTTGGCCGTAAAAAACGAACGGCCTATGCTCAGCTCGTGGCCACGCTCGCGGGCCGAGACTTCGCTCAGCCCGACGCTGGCTATTTCGGGGTGGGTGTAAACGCACGAAGGTATGCGCTCGTGGTCCACCGGGCGCGCGCCAGGCAGCCCGGCTATGTGCTCAACGCAAGCCCTGCCCTCCTGCGCGGCCTTGTGGGCAAGGCAGGGCGGACCCACGAGATCGCCGATGGCATAGACACCCGGTTCTCCCGTGCCTCCCCACTCGTTGGTGACCACGAAGCCGCCGTCGAGCTTTACCTCGGTATTCTCCAGGCCCAGCTCGTCGATGTTACCAGTCACTCCCACCGCCACCAGGGCGCGCTCGACCGACACGCTGCCGGCGGACTCCCCGGCCAGTTCAAAAACGAGCCCGTCGTCGTTCTTGTCCAGCGATTGCACGTGCGTGCCACAGTGGACCTCCAGTCCGCGTTTTTTAAACGCGAGGCGAGCGAGTTCCGATATTTCTTCATCCTCGCCGGGAAGCAGGCGTTCTTCGAGTTCGACCACGGTCACGCTGCTTCCCATGTCGGCATAGAAGCTCGCGAACTCCATGCCCACCGCACCCGAACCGACCACCAGCAGCGAAGCTGGCAACGAGGCAGCGGTCCAGGCGTCTTCGACCGACCACAGCAGGCTACCGTCGGGCTCCAGTCCCGCGAGCGTGCGCGGGCGAGAACCGGTGGCAAGCAGCACCGCCTTGTCGGCGCGTAGTTCGCCGTTGCCTTCGGTGCCTTGCAGTTCGACAACGAGCCCACCCAACAGGCGGGCGCTCCCCGCCATCACTTCGACGCCTGCGCTCTTGAGCAACTGCTTGACGCCACCCGACGCAACCCGAGCCGAGCGCTGGGCGCGCCGAACGACCAGGGCAAAATCAAACCCGGTCTGCTCCAGCGGCACACCGTAGTCTCCCGCCTCGAGGACGGCCCGCCGGGTGTCGGCGAGGTGCAGCAGGGACTTGGTGGGTATGCAGCCACGGTTGGCGCACACCCCGCCGAGGTTTTCGCGCTCGACCAGGGTCACCGACATGCCCAACCCGGCCGCCCTCAAGGCGGCTTCGTAGCCGCCAGGGCCACCACCGATAATTACCAGGTCTCGTTTTGTTGCCACGCTCTTATTTGCCACGCTGTTGTTCCGCCCGCTGCAGCCGGCCGCCTGGCCGGTTCATGGCCATTTTCAACAGCATACGCCGGAGCTTTTCAAAGGGACGCCGGTCGCCGCTCAACGCGCGTCGACTACGCTTATCCTGTAGTCGCTGAACTCGGGCAGGTCGCCGGAAGGAATCAACATGCGAAACGAGTCCGCAGCACCCGCCTCGAGGGCCTTTACCGTGGCCAGGGTAGCCGCTGGATCGGGGTCGCCCTCTATGGGCAACAAGCCCTCGGCAAGATGGTTGTAGCCATCCGCGCGAAACCGCACCCGGCCCTCTTCGTCGAGCAGCTCGTAGCGCAGCACAACGTGCTGAACCGGCTCGGCCGAGCGGTTTCGCAACTCTCCGGCCACCACGTACAGGCCGGCCTTTGTCGTCGCCTCGCCGGCCAACGAGAAGCCCACCCCGGGCGAGGTCCAGTAGGCCCTGCGTTCGGTAATCTCTATCTGGCCCGCGCGGTTGCGCCCTGCCTCGCCTTCGCCCTGCGAGCCGCCAGCTGACTCGACCGGCAGGGAAACGGCCTGCAACGGCCACAACGAGGTCTGCTCGTTGAAGGCCGACCAGGCAAACCAGTAAACCACGGTCGAAGCCAGTTCGCGGTCGCCTTCGAACACGCGGGGGCCGCGCTCATCGACAAAAACCTTTACCCTGTGCCCGCCCACGCTGTCCAGCAGGCCACCGTCGGGAGCCACGCCGTCGGGAGCAGCGGCGAGGTCGGTCAACGACCAGGCCCTGCTGGCGCCACCGAGTTGCAGGCCCAGCACTTTCTGCTTGTGCCGCAGGCGGCCGTCTATCACATCGACCGGAAACATGAGGTCGTCAGAAGTCTCGTAAGTAGCGTAAGGATTCCTGGAGTAGTCGCGGCTGTGGCCGGTGTCGAGCGATAGCACGCTGCTGTCGGGGTATTGCCGCCGCCACTGTGCCCAACGCAAGACCCGCGAGGGCAGAACCGTCAGCGTGCTTCCGTTCGACGGCCCGGCCACCGAAGCACCGCCCAGCTGTGACCACAGGCTCTCGCCGTCGCGGTCGTACATGAGCACGTTGCCCTGGTACAGCAGGCCCGACACGCCGAAGCTGAGTTCGCTACCACCCACGCGTCGGTCGAAAACAACCGCGCTGGCCGTCAGCGGACACCAGCTCACCACCACCGGGGTGTCACCAAGGCTGTCGTTCACCAGTTCGTGCCAGTTAAGCAAGCGCAGAGGATAAGCGCGGGCCTCGCCCTTGATGACCACCCCGACAACGCGATCGTCGTCGGCCAGCCAGGAAGCTTGCGACGCAGCTTCGGTGGCCGGCCCCGTCAGCGCGGGTATGCCACCGCGCGGGGGACCGACCGCCGCCACCAGCCGCAGCTCCACCGACCGTTGGCCCAGGTCGAAGCCGTTCAAGAAAGGCCCGTCGGCGGCCCTTGCCGCAGTGGTTGATAAGAAGGCGAAAAACAACAGCAGGGATGAAAAACCCAGCGTGGCCAATCGGCCAATAGAAGCGCGGAAGCCAGTCATGCGGTATTATACGCAGAAGCGCTGCAATGGTTACCCCGTCCCGAGGGCAAGCAACGCCACCGCCCGAAAAAACTGCCGCAAGGAGAAACCAACAACATGAACAGCGATACTGAAAGCGCGATTAAAACCATGCGGGCCGGGGTCACCCTGGCCCTTCTCACCCTTTTGTACGGCTTCGGACTCGGGCTGTCCTTCGGTGCGGCCGAGGACTCGATCAAGGGACACCTCCACGACGAAGCGCAGGCGGTGCTCGCCCAGAAATACGGCGGCGAGCAGGCTGCCGCCGACAAGGTGAGCAGCAAGTCCTGGACCTACTTCAAGCGCGCCCACCTGCACGCCAACGGGCTGGGCACCACTTCCCTGGCTCTCATAGGCTTGATGGCACTCGTGCCTGTACCAGCCGGCCGTCGCCGCTTGGCCGCCCTGCTGCTGGGAGCCGGCGCACTGGCCTACTCGATGTTCTGGATGTTCGCCGGACTACGCGCGCCGGGTCTGGGCAGCACGGGTGCGGCCAAGGAGTCGCTCGCGTGGCTGGCGCTACCCGGCTCGGGAGCCTGCGTACTGGGGCTACTACTGACGACAGTGTCAGTGCTCAAGACCAACTACCGGTCAGCAGATTCCTAGCGCTCGATAGCAACGGCGGTGGCTTCGCCGCCGCCGATACACAGCGAGGCAACACCACGCTTGACGTCGTACTTCTGCATGGCGGCCAGAAGCGTAACGATGATCCTCGCGCCCGACGCACCAATGGGGTGCCCCAGGGCACAGGCGCCGCCGTGCACGTTGACCTTGTCGTGCGGCAGGTCGAGCTCACGCATGGCCGCCATGGCCACCACGGCGAAAGCTTCGTTGATCTCGAACAAACCCACGTCGCGCTTGTCCCAGCCCACGCGCTCGAGCAATCGGCTGATGGCCTGCACTGGCGCAGTCGTAAACCAGGCGGGCTCCTGGGCGTGCACGGCGTGGCCGCGCAAGGTCGCCAGCACGGGCAAGCCCAGCTCGTCGGCCCTGCTGCGACGGGCCAGCAGAAGTGCCGCGGCGCCATCGGATATAGAGCTCGAGTTGGCGGCCGTCACCGAGCCGTCGGCCGAAAACGCCGGCTTGAGCGTGGATATCCTGTCGGGCCGCGCGTTGGGCGGCCCCTCGTCGAGCTCGACCACCATGCTCTTGCCGCGGGCAGAGACCGTTACCGGGTTTATCTCACGCGCAAAGCTGCCGTCCTGAGCGGCGCGCGAGGCGCGGGCCAGCGATTCGAGCGCGTAGTCGTCCTGCTGCTCGCGCGTGAAGCCGAAATGGCGCGCAGTGTCGTCAGCAAAACTACCCATGAGTCGGCCCGGCTCGTAGGCGTCTTCGAGCCCGTCGAGGAACATGTGGTCCTTTATTTCGCCATGACCGAGCCTCTGCCCCTGCCGGGCTTTCTCAAGCAGGTAGGGTGAGTTGGTCATACTCTCCATGCCGCCGGCCACCACCAGCGATGCACTGCCGGCCGCTATGGCGTCGTGCGCCAGCATGGCCGCCTGCATGCCCGAGCCACACATCTTGTTAACCGTCGTGCAGGGCACGTCGTTACCGAGGCCGGCCCCCAGCGAAGCCTGTCGCGCCGGCGCCTGGCCAAGCCCGGCCGGCAACACGCAACCCATCAACACCTGCTCCACGGTGCTTGAATCTACACCCGCGCCTTGTAACGCGCCTTCTATAGCCACCGAAGCCAGGCGCGTGGCACTCACCGGTGAGAACACCCCCTGGAACGAGCCCATCGGCGTGCGACTGCAGCCCACTATTACTACCGGATCATCATTCATCGCTTCATCGAAGCGCGATGCGGCCGCAAATGAAAACCCCTGTTTCCCGGGTCAGTTGCCCGGGTCAGTTGCCCGACGACTTGCCCAGGAACTTGCCCGATTTATTCGTTATAGCCGGTGCGCTGTAAGTCGATGTCCAGCAGCCACCCTGTTCGTTAATAAACTGAACCGTGAGCTCGGAGTCCATCGACACGGGTAGCGGCAACATGTCAAGACCGGCGCCCTTGATGTTCACCTTGATCTTCGACTGGAAGTCGCCGCCACTACGCAGCTTGATGTTGCGCACACCCGAAGCATGGCTGCCGAAGTCATCGCGGTAGACCAAGCCGTGCCGACGCTCCCGCCAGCAGTCCGTGCCGCGACAAGTGCCACCAGCGGGCACCAGGTGCTGCGATACCAGCGTCGGCACCCCGGCATCCTCGTCCCAGATGCACATCGCGTAGCCGAGCTCGCCACTTACAGGGTTGCCGAAATCAGCGGTGCTCACGGCGGGGCCGGGCAGCCATTTCCAGTGTAACTTGTCACGCGTCTCACCGGGCTTGTCCTTGATCTCGAGCACGCTGCGGCCAACCGACAAGGAACTCGTGCAGGCTTGGAGCGGCGCCGGCGAACATCCGAATGCCCCAGACACGCAGCCCATGTTGGCGCAGGTGTCGCCCAGGGTAGTAGCATCGCCGTCCTCGCAGGCAGCCGTGTTGGCAGCCTGCAAGCAACCGCTCGCAGGATCACAGGAGTGGTCGCTGCATACGTTGCCGTCCTCGCAGTCGGGAGGCACACCGCCCACGCAGCCGCCGGCAGCGCAGGTGTCGGCCGTGGTGCAGGCGCTGCCATCGTCGCAAGGCAGCGAGTTATCGTTGCTGGTGCAGCCGGTCACCATGTTGCAGCCGTCGTCGGTGCAACCGTTACCGTCGTCGCAGTCGGGCGGCAGTCCGCCTACGCAGAGTCCGTCCGAACAGGTGTCGGCCGTGGTGCAGGCGTTGCCGTCATCGCAGCTGATAGAGACTTTGACACTCTCGCAGCCGGTGGGCGACACGCAGGAGTCTGCCGTGCACTGGTTGCCATCGTCGCAGTCAGGAGCAGGACCGCCCACGCAGGTACCGGCCGAACAGCTGTCAGCCGTGGTGCATGCATCGCCGTCGTCGCAGGCCAGTGTATTGGCGTCGTTGCGGCAACCGGTGCCTGGGTCGCAACTGTCGTCGGTGCACCCGTTACCGTCCTCGCAGTCCACTGACGGCCCGGACAGGCAGGCCCCGGCCGAGCAGGTGTCACCCGCGGTGCAGGCGTTGCCGTCGTCGCAGGCCGCGGTGTTGTTCGTGCTGACGCAGCCCACCGAGGGGTCGCAGGTGTCATCGGTGCACACGTCGGCATCGTCACAGTCGGAAGCGGCACCACCCACGCAGGCCCCGGCCGAACAGGTATCGGCCGTGGTACAGGGGTTGCCGTCGTCACAGGGCAACGACACGTCGTCGTTCACGCAACCGGCAAAAGCGTCACAGCTGTCCTCGGTGCAGGGGTTGGAGTCATTGCAATCGAGGGGCATGCTTCCGAGGCAGTTGCCCTCCCAGCAGGAATCAACCGTGGTGCAGACGCTGCCGTCGTCACAAGCCAGCGTGTTGGGCTGGTTACTACAGCCCACGCCCGCGAGGCAGAGCTCGTCGGTACATGAGTTGTTGTCGTCGCAGACGACCAGGGGATCCTCGGCCATGCAGGTCGCCGAGCAGCAGTCGCCGTCTGTGTTGTTGCCGTCATCGCACTGCTCGCCCAGGTCGAGCACGCCGTTACCGCACACGTCTATCATTCGACCGAGCACCTTGAACTCCTCGGTCAGGAAGTCGCCGACCGGATCGGGGCCCTTGACCTTGAAGTGGTTGTCGCCGCAGGGGCTACCGGCTACGCGATGCGCTACGACCGGGTTGCCCACGAAGCCGGGCGCCGGTGCGCGGTTGGGGTCGGGATCATCAAAGACCAGGAAAGGGCCGACACGACTGTTATTGATGCCCGCAAACGAGGCGAGGTTGCCGGGCGGGCCGACGAGAAATCCCTGAACGTCTTCTATCACCACGGTGCCGTCGGAAGCTGCCGTGACCTCCTCGCTGCCGAAGGGGTGCTTGAAATCGTATTCGCCGCCAGGCACGAGTCCCGAAGCGGTCACCAGGATTACAGCCTCGGCAAACTGTTTGCCGTCAACAGGCAGGCCCCCGTCAAGCGCCGTTCGCAGGCCCATGACCAGTGTTGCCGTCGCCCCGGAAGCAGACGTGGCCGTGGCCTCCGCACGCCACCACCAGGCGCTGGACGGCCAGTTGCCCGGAAAAGACGCCGCCGCCGACGGGTCGGGAAGCTCCGAACCAGCAACGTGATTAAGACAGTTGGCCGCGTCGAGGCAGAGGTCGAGCGCGAGGGCCCCACTATCCTGGTAGTAAAGAGGATAGCCGTTGGCCGGATCGACGGGGCCGATGCTGGTCGTGCTGAACACGCAATCGTGGTCGGCCTGGGCCGATGAAGCGCAAAGCATTACAAAAACGACCGGCAGCAGCGCGGTCAATATCTTGTTGATGTTCATTCTTTTACTCCGAGTCCAGGCGCACCAGCTCGCAAAGTCGACGGATACGGCGGACTGCCTTAGATTGAGAGGCATAAAACGAAGCTCAGCAGCCCCCCGGCGGGGGAAAGACAGCCCGTGAGCGTTTTTCCCGGGCTTGAGCCCCTACCGAGGGGTGGAAACCCGGCAAGGGGCAAGGCATGTGCGGCACTGAGGCCTGCCCCCGAAGCGGGGGGGCGCGGGGCTGTTTCTGGCGAGCTCGTTGCCCACTGCGACCACCCTCTCTTGGCCTTTCTCGCGCGCGCAATTTACATTTGCCCTCGATGGCCTCGCGAATTGCACGTTACGACAACCCGCTGCGGGCCATGGAGTTCACACGCGAACCAGGCGACTACCGCATTGAGAGCCACGGACTGGTAGCCGCCGACTCGGGCAACTCCCAGGCCACGCTGTGGCTACCCCGGGGCGAGCGGCCTCGAACCGTGGTGTCGCTGCTGCACCCGCAGGCTAACTTTACGCGTCACTACGCCGTGCCACCGCTGCTCGAGGCCGGCCACGCGGTGTTCGCGCATAACAGCCGCTGCCTGGGCAACGACTCGACCGCCGTCCACGAACAGCTGCTCATGGATGCTGCCGCGGGCTTGTTGCGCCTGCGCGACCTCGGCTTCGAGAGAATAGTGCTGCTGGGCAACAGCGGTGGCGGCTCACTGTACAGCTACTACCTGCAGCAGGCCGCGCTGCCGCCCGAACAGCGGGTTGCCGATACGCCGGCGGGCCCCACACCACTGGGCGGCGCCGGCGGCGACCTGCGCAAAATTGAAATGCCCATGGCCGACGCCGTGGTCTTTTTGGCTGCGCACCCCGGCGAGGGAGATTTTCTGTTGCAGGTCATCGACGCGTCCGTCAGCGACGAGTCCGATCCCGCGTCCTGCCTGCCCTCCTTGGATCTTTACGACGCGGCCAACGGCTTTTGCCTTCCACCGGGTGAAACCCGCTACACCGACGAGTTTGTCGAGCGCTACCGCGCCGGGCAGCGCGCCCGCGTGGAGCGCATAGACGCGCGCGCGCGCAAGATACTTGGCGTGAGAACGGCGGCCCTCGAGCGGCTGGCCGAACAGCCCGACGACCGCGACGCCTGGCGCGCGGCGACCGCCGACACGCTGCTTACCACCTACCGCACCGAGGCAGACCCGCGCTGCGTGGATCTCACGCTCGACCCCTCGGCGCGTGACTACGGCTCGCTGTTTGACCATCGGCCCGACCTCATCAATTACAACCCGCGTGGATTCGCGCGCACGACCACGCCCGAAGCCTGGCTCTCAACCTGGTCGGGGCTGTCTTCACGTGCGAGTTTTGCCCGCTGCGGCAGCGGCATGACCATCCCCGCACTGATGATCAACTACACGGGCGACAACGCGATCTTTCCTTCCGAGGCCGAGGCTATTTTTGAATCGCTGGGCAGCGCCGACAAAAAATTCGTCGAGCTGCCCGGCGATCACTACGGCCACCCGCTGGCGGGCAGCGATGCCTGGGGACGAGACCTCGCGCTGGCCGAGATAACGGATTGGCTTGCCGGGTTATAGCTTTCAGGACTATAGCTTTTCGGGCTATGGCTTTTCGGATGGCGTTCCACGCACAACGTCGGCCAGGTTATCCACGTGACCGTCGTCGTTTGAAAGCAGTACGTCGTTAAAACCGCAGCCGGCTTCTATGACGTCGAGCACCGCGGGCTGGTAGAACGAGGTCACCAGCGAGCGACGCATGGAGCCGCAGCCCAGGGGCGCGGGCGCAGCGTGCATGGTGTCGCCCAGGTGCATCAGCAGGTCGCCGGGCTCGCCTGCGACCGTGACCACGGGTAGGCCGGCTTCCTCCTGGGCCGCGGGCGCGGAGCAGGCAAAGCGATGGCTTCCGGCCAGGAACTTGAGCGTACCCGTGTCAAGGTTGGCCGACTCGAGCAGCACACTCACTTGCACAACCGGGCAGAGAAGAGCGTGGCCCCCCATGCCGCAATCCACGTGCCACGGAAGATCCGACAGGCCGTCGGCGATGTCGGGGTTCTTGATGATGATAGCTATGCCGTCAAGACGATCGGGGCCGGGCAGCAGGCTGTCGTCAAAAGCCGCCACGAGGCGGCGCACGCGGGGGTCGTCGCAGATGGCGGCTATGGCGGGATACGAGAGGTTGGCATAGGTCACGCGGCACAAGCGGGTCTCGCCCTCGGCGCTGCGCGCCCACCAGCTGCGGCGGTCTCCCTGCCGGGCTGCGGCTACCGCACTGTCGGCCTCGGCTCGCAGCACGGCGATCTCGTCTGCAGAAAACACCCCGCGCACGACGGCGAAGCCGGCCTCGCGGATAAAAAGCCCGAGCTCGGCGGCGTCAACATCTGCGGGGAACACCTGCTCGATGTCCAGCCTGCCGCCGTCCTTGTCGCAAAGATCGAGCTCGGTGGGTACGAATACCGGCAGGCCGTGGTGCAAGGCCCTTATGGCCTGCTCCCAGCCCAACAGCAGCTCCACGTCACCGCGCTCAGGGCTGAGCATGCCCGAGTACAGCAGCGAGGGCACAGTACGCATCTGCTCGACAAACTCGCCCCAGGACACGGCACTCATGGCCACCACGCAGGCCGCGCGTTCATCTCCCGCCACTACTTCCACCCCGTCGGGTCCGGGCAGGTAAGTGTAACTGGCTCCGTCCACCTCGAAGGCGATGCCTGCCAGGCCCACCGTGCCCGCCGCCGCCAGGCGGCCGTTGCCCGCCTGTATGCGTCGAGGCAACTCGTCGTTGTGAAATTCTATAAAGTTCACGTTCTCTCCACCGGCGGCCCTGTTACCTTTAGCGCAAAAGGGGCCACTCGCCCTTGCGAAAGAACGAGGCCAGGTGGGGGCCGACCACGTGCGGGCGGGTAAATGTTATGGCGTGGGCACCACCCTCGATGGTGTTGAGTTCCAGACCCGGCACGTCGTCAGCCAGGAGTTTTGAGCTCGAATAGGGCACCACCTTGTCGGAGTCGCCCCACACCGCCATCACCCCCAGCTCGCTCGCGCCCAGTACGCGAAAGCGCCCGCGCATATCGCTCAGCGGGTACTCGACCAGCGTTGAGCCCAGGGCTTCTACGTAGCCCGGGTAGCGGAGCTGCTCGTTGTAGAGCTCCACGAAGTCACGCGGCGCACCGGCCAGGGCCGCCATCTCCTCGACCCTTGAGCTGAGTACCAGCGGCGCGAACTGCTCAAACAACCACTCACCCACCAGCGGCAGGCGCGTCAACCTGGCCGCCAGCGGCAAGCCCACCGGGTAGCCAGCAGGAGCGATCAGCGCCACGGCCGCCACGCGCCCGGGCCTGCGCGCGGCGTACTCGGTGACAATGGCACCGCCCATGGAGTAGCCCACCAGGCCCACGCGCGCACCCTCGGCCGTGAGTCCATTGATGACGCCATCGAGCTGCCGGTCGAAAAGCTCAAGGTCGTACGGCGGCCCCGGGCGGTCCGAAAATCCCCGGCCATAGTTGTCATAGGCGACCACCCGCAAGCCGGCATTGAGCAGGTAAGGCAGAACGCCGCGCCAGACGAACGACGGTACAGAAAACCCGTGCACGAGGATTACCGTGTCAGCGTTCTCTTCTCCGCTGACCTGGTAGTGGACCCAGCCGTCCGGCAGCTCGAGAAAGCTGCCACCCAGCCGCTCGCGTTCGGCCACGTCCAGCGGCACGGTCTCATCGGCGACGGTCTGCGCTGGCAGAAGGACCAGCAGCGAAAACAAAAACGCTGCCACCAGGCGAGCAACCCCTGCTACTCCTGCAACTACCACCCGGCTCTCCCTTTTTTCTCTGCCGCCAGTTCACCCAGCGGCCCCCTGTAGCCCTCACGGTAGCCGGGGTAGCGCAAGCTGAATCCGCTGGCACGCAGCAGCGCGTTGCTGCAACGCTACCGCCGGTGACTGTGGCCCGGCCGCGCGCTCTCACGCGGCCGGGCCAGGCTCAGTGCGACACAACCGGCACTCAAGGTCCCGGAGTCATGGTAGCGGCGTCTAGCGCCCCGCGGGCTCCACCCCACTCCCTATGCAAGCGGCGGGAAACGAAGTTCCGAAGAAATTATCCTTCCACTTGTTCCCGCAAACGGGCGGGTTACCGGTGTCGACTTGGTTGTCGTGGGCGTCGATATTAGTTGATAAGACTGCTGCCGAGCCTTGGACGGTGTTGCCCTCGACTTCCTGCATATGAATGCCTGTGCCACCGCTTTGCGCGACAAACAGCTGTGAGAGCTTGTTGCCTCTCGCGATCTCACCGTCATGACACCTGCGGGGTGGGGCACAATTATAGACGACTACTCCGTCCCCGTCGACGGCGAGCACCACCACGCCAGTCAACTTACCCTTTTCCCCTCTGATGGAGACACCGGATCGGAAGGGCTCTGGAATAAGGTCGCTCGTGGCGACCGCGTGACTTGACTTGATCTTGTTGCCAAACCCTTGAATGTCAAAGGCAACAGGGTTGTTGACGGACGAAACATTTAAAAGTGAGTTATTGGCGCCACCAACGTAAAAACCGTCATCACCGTTGGCGTAGGATGTCACGAACTTGAGCTTGTTCTTGACGCCACCGATACTGACGCCTTTGTCGTCGTTAGCATAAGCTATGGAGTTCAGGATCTGGTTCTTGTCGGCGTTCTCCTTTAGGTCAATCCCCTCGTCGCCGTTTTCCGACGCAGTTACCTGGCTGAGCTTGTTGCCGTCGCCGTTGATGTTGAATCCATCGTCCCAGTTTCTGGCTACGTGAACCATCGTGACCCTGGCCCCGCTGGCAGGTTCGGCGATACTTACACCGTCATGGCAGTTAACTATCGCGCCGTTGCTGAGCGAGTTCTTCGTTCCCAACAGATGCACCCCGTCCATCAAGACCGCGGTCACGTCGTCTTCAGGGTCGCCGCAAGTGATCGTGAACCCGTTCATGTCAAGCCCGGCGGAGCCGATGATATAGAGCGCTGCGCCGGGACCGGTGTCGGGACAGTTGAGGTCGCCGTCCAGCGTCGTTAAGCCATCTGCGGTTTCCAGCAGTGTGCCGCAGGCCGGATTGGCGGCAACCGCCCCCGGCAGGGCCAGCGTAAACAGCGACAACAGGCACAGCACAGGCAGGGCTGTAAGAGCCCGTAGAATAGATACCCTCAGAAATAATTTCATCGTAGAGTCCTCCCCTTTGCAGCCCATTCCCGGGCCGCTGATACATCTAGTACCTCCGGCACAGGTTTGGCCAACGGAAACGACTCGATTTCTTCCGCTTTCCATCGATTATTACCCGTACGGCGGGAATTATGACCCGTTCGGGGGGGGGGCGGAGGAGCG
>Ga0302123_10001019_pt1 | contig 20385 bp, 11 predicted proteins | sample CB21_321_MG_FD_203109 | JGI IMG/M metagenome (GOLD analysis project Ga0302123, IMG submission 203109) | Marine microbial communities from Western Arctic Ocean, Canada - CB21_32.1 | ecosystem: Environmental > Aquatic > Marine > Oceanic | place: Canada: Western Arctic Ocean | collected 2017-09-28 | reverse complement strand
CGCCGGCTCGGTCTATATCGTGAAGCCAAAGATGCACGGACCGGACGAAGTCGCATTTACCGATCAGATACTCGAACAGGTCGAGGATGTGCTGAGCCTCGACCGCTACACCCTCAAGATCGGCATCATGGACGAAGAGCGACGCACAACGGTCAACCTCAAGGAGTGCATCCGCGCCGCCAAGGACCGCGTGTTCTTCATCAACACCGGCTTTCTCGACCGCACCGGCGATGAGATGCACACCGCGATGGAAGCCGGCCCGATGATCCGGAAGGCCGACATGAAGACCGCCGTCTGGATGACGACCTATGAAGACTGGAACGTCGACGTTGGCCTGGCATGCGGTCTGCCAGGCCACGCCCAGATAGGCAAGGGCATGTGGGCAATGCCGGACTTGATGGCCGCCATGCTAGAGACCAAGGTCGGTCACCCTCGGGCCGGCGCCAACACCGCCTGGGTGCCGTCGCCCACGGCCGCCACCCTGCACGCCACCCACTATCACCAGATCGACGTCACGGCTCGGCAGGCGGCACTACAATCGCGGTCCCACGCCGATCTCGACGAGATTCTCACGATTCCCGTGGCCAAGCGTCCGACCTGGTCGGCGACCGATGTTCAGCAGGAGCTCGACAACAACGCCCAGGGCATTCTCGGCTACGTGGTGCGCTGGATTGACCAGGGCATTGGCTGTTCCAAGGTGCCGGATATCAACAACATCGGTCTGATGGAGGACCGCGCGACCTTGCGCATATCCAGCCAGCACATCGCCAACTGGCTACGCCATGGCGTCTGCAGTGATACCCAGGTGCGCGAGACGCTGCAACGGATGGCCGCCGTCGTCGACAGCCAGAATGACGGCGACCCGATGTATCGGCCGATGGCGCCCAACTTCGACGACAGCGTCGCCTTTCAGGCAGCCTGTGACCTGGTGTTCAAGGGGCTCGAACAGCCGAACGGCTATACCGAGCCGATCCTGCACGCACGGCGCAGAGAGGCGAAAGCTACATTTGGCGGCTAGCGCGAACTGGGCGGGGCGTGTCGCCGCCCGCACCGCCGGACTGATCTCGATCGCGCTCTGGGCGACCGTGATCATGGCCGGACGGATGATGGCGTACACGATGTACTGACGGACCGCAGCGAGGACAGTCTGTGGGGTACATGTCCGGCAATGTCGAACAGCCGCGCCGGGACCATGCACTCCCAGATACGCTGACAGCTTCAATGCGCAGGACAGCGACCACGCGCACGGCCGCTACGACGCCCCGTGCGATCGGGGCCAGCGGTGTGAATGGGAGCATCAGACGGCTGAGCGGGGTGAGCAACATTCTGCTCAACAGAACAGTGGAGGCCAGATATGTCGACATCGAAATACTTACCACGTCGCTATCGGTGCGCCGCCGCCACCGTGGTGGCATCAGTGGCCCTGGTGGTGTCCGTGCAGTCCAACCCCGGACTCGGCGCCGCCGAGGATCTGTCGCTGGTCTCGCCCGAGTCGGTCGGCATGTCTTCCGAGCGATTGGGGCGGATCAGCACGTATATCCAGGGGTATATCGACAGAGATCAGATCGCCGGAGCGATCACCCTCGTGGCTCGAAAAGGCAAGGTCGTCCATTTCGAGGCGCAGGGGTGGCGGCACAAGGAAGAGAACGTGTCGATGACCAACGACACCATCTTCGAACTGGCATCGATGACCAAGCCGATCGTCTCGGCGGCGCTCATGATGTTGTTCGAGGAAGGGCGGTTTCGGCTCGACGATCCGATCTCGAACTGGCTACCGGAGTACACGGATCACAAGGTGCGTCTCACCGGATACGGCGGAAACCGTACGGTGACCGAATCCAGGCCTATCACGATGCGGCACGTGCTGACACACACGTCGGGTCTCACCATGAACCCGAACGGCAGAGGTCTGAGCCAGGAAGAGCGGGGCCGCACCACCAACAACGGCGACGGATTCGGCACGATGCTTGAGCACGTGAAGGCCGCCGCGGTGATTCCCGCGTTCTTCCACCCAGGTGACGAGTGGCGCTACGGTGACTCGACCAACTACGTGGCGGCGCTGGTCGAGTCGATCTCCGGAATGACCCTCGGCGCCTTCCTCCAGGAACGAATCTTCGACCCGCTCGGGATGACCGATACCCATTACTACGTACCCTGGGCAAAGACCAGCCAGGTCTCGGCCCTGTATGGGTCCGCGGAAGACAACACGATCACGCTAACACGCGCACCCGCGTTCTTCGAGCCATCGCGGTATTTTCAAGGCGTGGCCGGTCTCAAATCGACCACGGCCGATTACTACCGCTTCGCGCAGATGTTTGCAAACGGTGGCGAGCTCGACGGCGTTCGCCTCCTCGGGCGGATGACAGTCAACAACATGATCACGAATCAGACCGGGGCGTTGCCAATTGAGCCGCGCGGCCCCGGATACGGATTCGGTCTCGGATTCGGTATCGTCACGAATCCGGCCAAGACGGCCGACGCGCTGTCGATCGGGAGTTACACCTGGGGTGGGGCCTTTGGCACGCTCTACTGGGCCGACCCGGTGGAAGATTTGATCGGCCTCTTGATGATACAGCTCGCACCGTGGACTCCGATGTGGTACGAGATCAGACCGCTGTTCTCCAATGTCGTGACCCAGGCCGTCGTCGACAGTCTGGCCGACCAGCGACCCAGGATCATGGGCCACGCGACACCGTTCTAGCGCAATGCCGCGTCGCACCGCCGTGTCGTAGGAGCCGAGCATCAGGCAGACGTGCGCAACCACGGTCTCGCAGGAGGTTTCAGATGCATGCTCGACAACGTCATGTGCTCGCCGTGACCGTCATGGCGTTGGCCACCACGGCCTTGGCGGCAACGCCGGCCGCGGGACAGTCCACGGTGAGAGACACGCCCTGGGGCGACCCGGACCTGCAGGGCATCTGGTCCTCGTCCGGGGCCACTCCGATGGAGCGACCGGACCGGTATGAGGGAAGAGAGACGCTGAGCGACGAGGAGGTCGCGCTGCTTCGCTCTGACATCGCGGCGCGAGACGAACAGGCCTCGCAGCCGGGGAACCAGAGAACCCAGGCGGGTGGGAATGTCGGCGCCTACAACAACTTCTGGATGGAGAGGGGGGCTCGGACAAACCGAACGTCGATGCTGGTGGATCCGCCGGACGGCCGGTTTCCGCCGTTGACGCCGGCCGGGAAGCTCGCCAGGACCGGCCGGTCGCGTGGCAACGATTCGTGGGACGACCGACACATCTGGGAGCGGTGCGTCACGCGTGGCGGGATGCCCAACGCCATGTTTCCCCGTGTCTACAACAACAACATGCAGGTATTTCAGGCTCCCGGGTATGTGGTGATCCTCCTCGAGCAGGTCCATGAGGTTCGCATTATTCCTCTCGACGATCGTCCGCCGCTGCCGGACAACATCGGCCAGTGGAACGGGAATTCGAGAGGGTATTGGGATGGCGACACACTGATGGTCGAGACGGCGAATCTCGATCACAGGGTGAGCGCGCTGCAGCCGTGGTCGGTCTTCAACTCCAAGAGCGGCTCCGGCGAAGGCCTGACGCTTGTTGAACGGTTCACACGAGTCGATGCGGGCACGCTCGAATACCAGGTGGAGGTCAACGATTTGCAGATGTACACGACGCCGTGGACGGTCGCGTATCCATTTTTACGATCCGCTGACCTGATGTACGAGTACGCCTGTCACGAGGGTAACGTCGGCATGGAAGGCATGCTTTCGGGCGGTCGTGCCGACGACTCCGACGTCGAGGAGGCACGGTAGGGGTGACGGATATAATCGCGGCTTCCGATATCGGGCGGTTCGATCTCAACGACGAGGACCACATCAGTTGACCACGCGAACGACGCTTGCGGTCGGGCTCGCGCTCGGCACCGTAGCTTTCTCAACGCCCGCGCCTAAAGCCCCCCTCGGCACGGTGGTCGCGGCCGCCGGCGTTCTCGCCCAGGCGGGGCGCTATCCGGCGTCTCGGCACGGCGGGAATTACATGCACAACTTTTACTTCCCACCCGCTCCCAGCTCGACGCCCTGGGCGCCGAGCTGGGCACCGGACGGCGAGTCGATCGCCGTGGCGATGAGCGGATCGATCTGGCGGGTGGCCCCCGACACCGGCATCGCCGACGAGCTGACCTACAGCCCTGACGCCTATCACTCGTCTCCAGACTGGTCGCCCGACGGCCGGTGGATCGTCTACACGGCCGACTACGACGGTGAGCGAGTGCAACTGGAAATCCTGGATGTCGACACCGGCGAGACCCGGGCGCTGACCGACGACCGACACGTCTACAGCGACCCCGCGTTCTCTCCCTCCGGCGACCGCATCTCCTACGTCTCGACCCGCCCGAACGGCTACTTCAACGTGTCGGTGCGACCGGTCGAAGAAGGCCGGTGGGCCGGCGACGAGATGCAGGTCACGACCGACAACACCTTCCGCAGCGACCGGTTGTATTTCGGCCCCTGGGACATGCACCTCACCCCGACCTGGCTCCCCGGAGGCGAAGAGCTGCTGCTGGTCTCGAACCGTGAGGTACCGCTTGGCTCGGGCAACGCGGTACGCGTACCGGCCGTGGAGGGAGGCATCCGCGACGCCACCACCGTCTTGCGAGAACAGACGCTCTATCGCACGCGACCGGACGTGGCGAGCGATGGAATGCGGTTCGTCTACTCGTCCACGCGCGGCGCCGCTGACCAGTTCAACAATCTCTACGTCCAGCCAACGGCCGGCGGAGAGCCCTACAAACTCACCTTCTTTCAGCACGACGCGTTTCACCCGCGCTGGTCGCCCGATGATGAGTGGATCGCCTTCATCATGAACGAGGGCGGACTGCCGTTACTCGCGCTACTCGAAACCCACGGAGGCGAGCTCCGCCGGGTCGCCATCACCGAACGTCACTGGAAACGCCAGATGGGCGTGCTCTCCCTCAGCACGCGCAACAGCGACACCGGCGAGGTCACCGGGTCGCGGGTGCACCTCGCGGCATCGGACGGCAAGTTCTATGCGCCTGCCGACGCTTACGCCCGGCTGAGCGGACAGGGCGACCACCTCTTTCACACCGCGGGCCGCGTCACGATGGAGCTGCCGGCTGGCGATGTTGACCTGACGGTGGTCAAGGGCTTCGAGTTCTGGCCTGAGACGACGACCGCCACCATCATCGCCGGCGAGGTGACAGAGGTCACGGTCGAGCTCAGACAGATGCGAGACATGGCCGCCAAGGGCTGGTACAGCGCCTCAACGCATGTGCACTCGAACTACGGCGGAAACCTGCACAACACACTCGAAAACCTGATGATGATGTCCGAGGCCGAGGACCAGGACCTAGTACTCGAGCAGGTCGCCAACAAAGACAACCGAGTTCTCGACTATCAGTATTTCGAACCGGGTGGTGGCCCGCACTCGACCTCGACCCCAGAGCGGCTGGTCGTGGTGGGACAGGAGTATCGTCCGCCGTTCTACGGTCACGTCTTCATGTTTGGCATGCGCGATCACCTGCTCTCGCCGTTCACGATGGGGTACGAGGGCACGGCCATCGAGAGCCTGTACCCAAGCAATACGGATATGTTCCGTAAGGCGAAGGCACAGGGCGCCACCGTCGGCTACGTGCACGCGTTCGGGGGCGAGACCGATCCGATCGACGGGACTCTGGGCGGCGGCAAGGGCTTCATCGTCGATGCGGCGCTAGGCACCACCGACGCGGTCGAGTGGTCGGATGCGTCGCGCGCCGGCTTCTATCCGCTGTACGCCGTCTGGAACAACGGACTCCGGATCACGGCGACCGGTGGTGAAGACTCGATCAGCAACCTGCACCGGTCGAAGCTAGTCGGCTCGATGCGCACGTATGTCCACACCGGGACTCGCGGCCTCGACATGGCCGCCTGGTTCGAGGGACTGCGCGCTGGACGGGCCTTCGTTTCCTCTGGCCCGTTGGTCGAGCTGACCATCGACGGACAGATGCCGGGCGCGCAGATCACGCTGCCATCGGAGGGAGGAACGGTCGAGGTCGTCGGCCGCGTACTGTCGGTGACCTCGCTCGACCGACTGTTCCTCGTCTGCAACGGCGAAACCGTGAACACCGTGCCCATCGGCGGAGACGGCCGTACAGCCCAACTACGGATGACGCATCGAATCAACCGCAGCGGCTGGTGTCACCTGCGGGCAGAGGGCACCCCCGTCGACCGGTATCCAATGGATGTGGCCTACGTCCAAGCGTTCACCAACCCGATATGGTTCAAGGTAGGCGACCAACCGGTCCGAGACCGCGCTGCCGCCGAGTACGCCTTGCGGTGGATCGACATGCTGCAGGAGATGGCCGACGCCTGGCCGGGCTGGCGCGCCGAGAAGGAACGAGCGCACGTGTTTGCCCAGTTCGACGAGGCGCGCGACGTGTATCGCCGCTTTGCACGCGAGAGCGTCAATTAAGACGGCCAGCCCCCGTACGAAGGAGACTGCCATCCAGGTCTTCGGCAAGACGCACGGCCTCAAGGCCAGCCAGATTCGCCAGCTCGAGCGCCTCTTTCGGCGCCGAGTCCCCGCTGATCAGCTGCTCACGCAGGAGCTCGCGAGGCAGCTGACCGAGATCAGCCTGGAGATCCGACGACAGGTCGGCGTCCTGGTCGATCGCCGCGGCGACGTCAAGCACGTGATGGTGGGCGACTCGCACTCGATCGAGCTGCCCGAGTGGGGTCGTCTGCGTGCCGGACGCGGCCGCCTGCGCGGACTGCGCTGCATCCATACGCACTTCGGAGCTGAAGGTCTGACGCGGGACGACAAGACGGACCTGCTCCTCCTCCGCCTCGACGCCATGGTGACGATCGGCGTCGACGACGACGGGCTCCCGACGCGTGCCCACACCGCCGCGCTCAGGCCGGCCAACAGCGATGGCGATGGGTTGGAGCTCCTCGATCCCCTACCGCCCGCACAGATCGATTTCGACTTCCAGGCCTGGATCCACGACCTCGAGGAGGAGCTCTCGCGCACGGTCGCGACACGTAAGGTCGGGGACGGCGAACACGCGATCCTCGTCTCGGTCACGGCGGGTCGCACCGCTGACGACCTTGAGAGCCACGTCGCCGAGCTGGGCGAGCTGGCGCGCTCGGCAGGCGTCAAAATCGTCGACGTGGTAACGCAGACCCGCCCGCGCGTCGACCCGAAGACCGTACTCGGCTCCGGCAAGCTGCAGGACCTCATGATCCGCGCCTTCCAGCGCGACGTCGATCTCGTCATCGTCGACCAGGACCTGACGCCCACACAGGCGCGCAACCTGGGGGCTCGCATGGAGCTGCGAGTCATCGATCGCACGCAGCTCATCCTCGACATCTTCGCGCAGCACGCGACCACCCGGGACGGCAAGCTCCAGGTCGAGCTTGCGCAGCTCAAATACCGGCTGCCGCGACTGGCGCAGCGCGCCGACGTCTCGCTCTCCAGGCTCGCGGGTGGCATCGGCGGTCGGGGCCCAGGCGAAACGAAACTCGAGGCCGATCGGCGTCGCACACGCGATCGCGTGACACGGCTCGAGCGCGAGCTCAAGAAGCTCGGCAGGCAGCGGGAGAACCGGCGGCAGCGGCGTGGACGCCGAGCCGTGCCGGTCCTGTCGATCGTCGGCTACACGAACGCGGGCAAGAGCACGTTGCTGCGTGCGCTGACGAAGACCGACGTGCTCGTCGCCGACAAGATGTTCGCGACGCTCGACCCGGTCTCGCGCCGCCTCCGCTTCCCGCGCGAGCGTGAGGTGATCATCACAGACACGGTAGGGTTCATCCGCGATCTGCCGCCCGATCTCGTGACCGCCTTCCGCGCGACCCTCGAGGAGCTCGCCGACGCGTCACTACTGTTGCACGTCGTGGACGCCTCGGCGCCCGACTGCGATCGTCACATCGACGCAGTGCGCGGTGTCCTGGACAAGATCGGAATAGATGCGCCCTCACTTCTGGTCTTTAACCAGATCGATAAGCTTGAGCACAGAGAAGGCGAGGCGCTAGCCCGCCGCTACGGCGGAGTCGCGGTCTCTGCCCTCGAACGCACCGGGCTGCGGAGGCTGCTCGAGCAGGCTGAGCGGATGCTGTGGTCAGACGACGGGCGCGACCGAACCAGAGAGTCTGGTTGGTCGGCTCCCACCGATGCGAGCGCGTCCGGCTGATCAAGCTGAGATCCGCCCGCTGACCAGCGAGTCAACGACGCCCGGATCCGCCAGCGTCGAGGTGTCGCCCAGATCGTCGACGTTGCCCTCGGCGATCTTGCGCAAGATGCGACGCATGATCTTGCCGGATCGCGTTTTTGGCAATCCGTCAGTAAATTGAATCTGCCCGGGCGTGGCATGCGGCCCGATTTCGCTCCGGACAGCCTTGATGATTTCGCCCTTCATTTCGTCTGTAGCAGTCTGGCCGGTCCTGAGGATGACAAATGCATAGATCGCGTTGCCCTTGATCTCGTGGGGATAGCCCACGACCGCCGCCTCCGCCACGGCCGGGTACCTCCCGATGGCACCCTCAATCTCCGCGCTGCCCAGGTTGTGCCCCGAGACGATGATGACATCGTCGACGCGCCCGGTGATCCAGTAGTAGCCGTCCTTGTCGCGTAAACAGCCGTCGCCGGGAAAGTATTTCCCTGGGAATCGCGCAAAATACGTGTCGAAGAAGCGCTGTTTGTCGCCGTAGATGCCTCGCATCTGACCCGGCCACGAGTCGAGGATGCAGAGGATCCCGCGAACGTCGTTCCCCTCGAGAAGGTTGCCCTCCTCGTCGACCAAGGCCGGTTTGATGCCGAAGAGAGGCAAGGTCGCGGAACCCGGCTTCGTTGGCGTCGCGCCCGGTAACGGCGAGAGGAGGATGCCGCCGGTTTCGGTCTGCCACCACGTGTCAACGATCGGGCATCTCCCCTTCCCGATGACCGTGTGATACCAGTTCCACTCGGGCGATTTGATGGTCTCACCAACGGTGCCGAGCAAGCGCAGGCTACTCAGGTCATATTTCGCCGGATAGTCATCGCCTTCCTTCATCAGCGCGCGCAGGGCGGTCGGCGCCGTGTAGATGATGTTGACTTTGTGCTTCTCGCAGATTTGCCAGAACCGTCCCCAATCGGGATAGTTCGGTACACCCTCGTACATCATCGTGACGGCGCCGTTCGCCAGCGGACCGTATGTGATGTAGCTGTGGCCGGTGACCCACCCGATATCTGCGGTGCACCAGTAGATGTCGCCCGGGTGGTAGTCAAAGACATAGTTGAAGGTAGTGGCGACATAGGTCATGTACCCACCGGTCGTGTGCAGCACACCCTTGGGTTTACCGGTCGAACCCGACGTGTAGAGGATGAACAGCGGGTCTTCCGCATCCATCGGTTCTGGCGCGCATGTCGCATCCGCCGCCGAGAGTGCGTCATGCCACCAGACGTCGCGGCCCTCGACCATCTCGACCGGTGCGTCGGTACGCTTGACGACCAGAATTTTCTCGATGCTCGGCGTCTGCTCGACAGCCTTGTCGGCGTTCGCCTTCATCGCGATGTCCTGCTTCACGCCACGCACACCGGTGTTCTGCGTGATGATCGCCTTGCACTCCGAGTCGTTGATCCGGGTCACGAGGCTGTCCGCCGTGAATGCGCCGAACACGATCGAGTGAATCGCGCCGATCCGGGCACAGGCCAGCATTGCGACCACCAGTTCCGGGATCATCTGCATGTAAATACAGACGCGGTCACCCTTGACGATCCCCAGGTTCTTGAGTGCGTTCGCGGCCTGTTGGACCTCGGCATGCAGATCGGCGTACGTGTAGTTCTTGCTCTCGGTCGGGTCGTTGCCTTCCCAGATCAACGCGGTGTCGCCGCCGCGTCCGGCCTCGACGTGTCGGTCGACGCAGTTGTAGCAGGCATTGAGCTTGCCGCCGAGAAACCACGCGATCTCGGCCTTGTGATAATCGACTTGACGCACGGTGTGCCATTTCTCGAACCACGTGATCCGCTGTTCGGCCTCCTGGGCCCAAAAACCCTCGGGGTCGCTGACCGAACTGTCGTACAGCGCGCGATACTCGTCGAGCGTCTTGACGTGAGCGCTCGCGGCGAAGGCCGCCGGTGGATTGTAGACAGGTACTTCGTTGAAGGTTTCAGCCTTGTCTGCCACAGTTGTCTCCTATCGCTGGGCTTCCGGGCCTGGCGCCAGGCTGAACGGCGTTGCTTCCTCGGTCACAGACCACAAGTCTGCTCCCTCGTCGTGCCTTGCCAGTCAGACGCCGCGCTCCGAAAACCAATTCTTGTGTGTCCTCCATCAACCCACCAGCCTCACAGCATACCCCGGACGCCTGGTCGATCGAGCGCCGAGACCAGACGACAGGGTACCGGATCTGAGGTGTCCCGAGTCAAAGGTCAGCGAACGCTACGGTCGCCACACTGGCGTATACTGCGGTCATGCAGACCAGGAACGCTGGGCTGGCGGCGGTGAGCCTCGTCGCCGCCATGCTGTCGGTGACTTCGGAGGTCGAGACGCAGGACGGCGAAGCCCTCTACACGTGTGTCGATGCCGCGGTCACCCGAGCGCTCGACATTGGCGCCACGGTCTGTGACGCCGCGCCGACTGACGCCCTGACCCAGCGACTCGAAATCGACAACCTGCAACTGCGGGCCGGGGTGCTTATTACCGATGTGGCAGCCGACGGCATATCGCAGAGGGCCGGACTGCAAGCAGGCGACGTCATCTATCGCGTCGGGGGCGTCGACGTGGACGATGATGTGGAAGTCACTGCCCGCCTCTCCCTGCTCCAACGGTCGTCCGACACCGTCGTCAACTTCCTGCGCCGCGGCCGGCCGTATCGCGTAAAGCTTCGACGGCCGTAGGTCGCTGGATGACCTCGCTGCGCTCCCGAACACCGGCGCGGCCGGCAGCCCTGCTGCTGACGCTGGTTGTCCTGGTCGGTCTGCCAGTGTCATCCCAGGCACACCCGCTGACGTTCACCGCGACGACCATCGTGCTACGCCCGGACGGCAGCTTCCAGTCCGATCTGATCTGCGACCTCGATGCACTGGCGCTGGGCGCCCCGCAGAGCGCCGACGACGCCGCACTGGTGGCGGCGCTGGGCGCGCTGACTCCCAGTGAGCTCGAGGCGCATCTCGACCGGCTACGCCAGCTGTTTCAGCGTCGCGTGCGGATGCGCTTCGACGGCGAGCCCGTACCGTTCGAGGTCTCGTTTCCAGACGTGGGCACACCGGCCGCAACGGCGTCGAGAATCCCGACGATGCTCGGGCTGACAGTAAGGCTCACCGGAGCGGTGCCAGCCGGCGCGACCGACATGGAGTTCTTCGCGTCGCGGGCGTTCGCCGACGTGCATCTCACGGTACGCGACGAGATCCGGGGCGTGTCCACTCGATCAGTGCTCGAGCGAGGCGCCCGTAGCGACCCGTACGCGCTGACCGGCCCGACCGAACCGCCCACAGCGGTCTCCCTCGGTCGGCAGTACCTGGGGCTCGGGTTCGTACACATTGTCCCCCGGGGTCTCGACCACATCCTGTTCGTCCTCGGTCTGTTCCTGCTTGGCACCCGGATCCGCCCCTTGGTGTGGCAGGTGAGCGCGTTCACCGTCGCCCACGCGGCGACGGTGTCGCTCGCCGTGTTCGAGATCGTCTCGCTGCCATCGCGCGTGGTCGAGCCGCTGATCGCTCTCTCCATCGTCTATGTGGCGGTCGAGAACGTCCTGACCGCCCGACTGACGCCCTGGCGACCGGTCGTTGTCTTCGGATTCGGACTCCTCCACGGTCTCGGGTTCGCCGGGGCGCTGGATCAGCTCGGCCTGCCAGAGCCGGACCGACTGCTCGGACTGCTGAGCTTCAATGTCGGGATCGAGCTAGGTCAACTTCTGGTCATCATCGTCGCGCTGGTATCAGTCGGCTGGTGCCGCCGCCGTCCCTGGTATCGAACGCGCATCGCCGTGCCGCTGTCAGTCGCCATCGCCGGGATCGGTTTGTTCTGGGCGGTCGAACGGATGATCAGAAGCTGAATCGGCGGCCGGGGGCGTGTAGTATATTGAGTTGTTTCACCTGCTTCGGTGGGTGCGCGTTTTCCATTTTAGTGAGGAATGAGGGGATGAACACTGCTGCACACGTCGCGTCGGCACGCGTGTCCTCGGCACTTCTCGCCGGCCTGGTGCTGGCCCTGGCGACGCCGGTCGCGGCCCAGGACTGGCCAAGCTGGCGCGGCAGAAACCAGACCGGAGTCTCCGATGAGACCGGCCTCGTCTCGAGCTGGTCGCCCGAGGGGGAAAACCTCATCTGGTCAGACAGCTGGGTCGGTCGGTCCACCCCGGCGGTGTTCGACGGCCGCGTCTGCGCCAACGGGCGCACCGGCAACGGGGTCGACGAGAGCGAAGTGGTCGCCTGCTGGAATGCCGAGAACGGCGCCAAGTTGTGGGAGCACACCTTCAACATCCTCAACACCACAGTGCCGTTCAACCGGGTGGGATGGGGCAGCGTGACCGGCGACCCGGAAACCGGCTATCTCTATGCCATGAACATCGATGGCCACTTGAACGTGTTCGACCGAGCCGGCGCCATCGTATGGAGCTGGCGGCTCGCCGAGGAGCTCGGCCGCGCTTCGGGCTACGGTGGGCGCACGTCAAGTCCGATTATCGACGAAGACCAATTGTTGCTGAGCGTCATCGGATCACTGTGGGGCAATCTGGCGGGCCCGCCGCGCCATCGCTATTTTTCGTTCAATAAGCGTACGGGCGACGTCCATTGGATCTCGCAGCCTGGCGGCACCGTCGCCGATATGAACACGCAGTCGGTCGGGGTGGTTGGCGTGGTCAACGGGCAACGGCTGTGGATTGACGGCAACGCCGACGGACACATCTATGCGCTCAAGGCCCGCACAGGGGAGAAGGTCTGGGAGTTCCATCTCAGCAAGCGCGGCATCAACGTCTCGCCTGTGCTCGATGGGAACATGATTTATGTTGCCCACAGCGAAGAGAACGTCGACGGAGGCGCCATGGGACGCGTCGTGGCGATCGACGCCACCGGAACCGGTGACGTCACGGCTACCCATGAGCGCTGGCGCGTCGACGAGCTGGCGGTCGGTTTCTCGTCTCCCCTCATACACGACGGGCGCCTGTATGTGATTGACAATTCCGCCAACCTCTTCGCGCTCGATGCTGGCACCGGCGCCACGCAGTGGGAGACGAGCGTGGGCACGGTCGGCAAGTCCTCGCCCGTGTGGGCCGACAACAAGCTGTATGTCACCGAGGTCAACGGCAATGTACGCATTCTGCAGCCGGGCCCGAACGGCGCCATCGAGCTCGACCATGATGAGCTGCAGGTGGAAGACGGCCGATATGCCGAAATCTACGGATCGTTCGCCATCGGCTACGGACGGCTCTACCTGACGAGCGAGTCGGGCATCTACTGCATCGGCGACTCGCGGGCCGCGTTCATGGCGACCGCCGGTGTCGCGCCGGACCTCGGCGCCGAGACGCCGGCCACCGGCACCCCCACGGTCCTGCAGGTCGTGCCGGCCGAGGTAATCGCGACGGCCGGGGACACGGTCACGTTCGAAGTCCTGGCGTTCGACGCCAACGGCCGGTCGCTGGGCACACGTGACGCGACCTGGGCACTCGACGGGCTGGCCGGGGCGCAGATTTCCACTCTGGGTGCACTTTCGACCGACGCACGCGCGACAAACCAGGCCGGATCGGTCGTCGCGACGATCGGTAACCTGACCGCCACCGCACAGATACGGGTCTTTGCCCCGCTGCCGTGGTCTGAAAACTTCGAGAGCGGTCGTCCGCCGCACTGGATCGGCGGCGGCGGCAGTCTCGCCGTCGAGGACGTGGGTGGCAACCAGGTGTTGCGGAAGGGCGCTTCGCGCACCGGCATCCATCGCCATGCGGTCTACCTGGGCCACTCGTCCTTGTCAGGCTACACGGTGCAAGCCGACGTGTTCTCAACCCAGCAGGGACGCCGACGTGCAGACCTCGGCGTAATTAACAGCGGCTACACGATGGATCTGCAGGGCAATCGTCAGAAGATTCAGCTCCAGTCCTGGGCGGCGGAGTTGCGGATCGGCGAAGAGGTCGACTTCTCCTGGGAACCGAATACCTGGTACAGGCTGAAGCTGCGGGTCGACATCCAGAACGACCGTGGGCTGATCCGCGGCAAGGTGTGGCCCCGTGACGAGACGGAACCGGCCGATTGGACGATCACGGCGGACGATCCACTCCCGAATCGGCAAGGGAGCCCGGGCCTCATCGGCTACTCACCGATCGACATCTACTTCGACAACATCAGTGTGGTGGAGAACCAATGATTCGACAGCGTGTGACGTCTTTCGAGACGCGTCGCCTTGACCCGTGGAGACTCCTCACTTCGACGCGACTGGCCCTGGCCTGCCTCGCGATGGTAATTGGCGTGGGATTGGCCGAGGCCCAGGATGAGGTGGCGATGTTCGGCAACACCCCGTCGCGCAACATGGTGTCCGACGAGACCGGAGTGCCCGACAGTTTCGACCCCCGCACAGGCGCCAACATCCTCTGGACACAGCCGGTCGGCTCGCAGGCCTACGGCGGTCCGGTGGTGGCCAACGGTAAGGTCTACGTCGGCACCAACAACGAAGGGGTGCGCAACCCGGCCTACGACAACGACATGGGTGTGGTCATGGCGTTCGACGCGACGACGGGCGACTTCGTCTGGCAGATGGTGCACGACAAGCTGCCGGCCGGACGCGTGAACGACTGGCCGCTGCAGGGGGTCTGTTCGACCGCCTTTGTCCAGGGTGACCGGGTCTACTATGTCTCGAATCAGGCCCACGTCGTCTGTCTCGACGCCAACGGGCTCGCCAACGGCAACGACGGTCCATTCACCGATGAGACCGGCACCGGACCCACCGACGGCGACATCATCTGGTCCTACGACATGATCGGCGAGCTCGATGTCTTTCCGCACAACCTGGCCACCGGGTCGCCGGTCATCGTCGGGGACGTGCTCTACACGGTGACCGGCAACGGGGTCGACGAAGGGCACGTCAACGTTCCGTCGCCCTTCTCACCCAACTTCATCGCGCTCGACAAAAATACCGGCGAGCTGCTGTGGGAGAACACCGTTGTGGGCGAAGGCGTCCTGCACGGGAGCTGGACCAACCCGTCCTACGCCGAGATCAACGGGCGCGGGCAACTGGTGGTCCCGGGCGGGGACGGGATAATTTATTCGCTCGACGCCGGAACCGGAGAGGTCATCTGGCAGTTCGACGGCAATCCGAAGGACTCGGAATGGATTCTCGGCGGCCGGGGCACCCGGAACAACATCCTCGCCACACCGGTCATTTACGACGACAAGGTCTTCATCGGCGTCGGCCAGGACCCGGAGCACGGCGAAGCGCCGGGGCACTTCTACGTCATCGACGCCACCGGCACCGGCGACGTCACCGACACCCACAAGGTGTGGAGCCGCGACGGGGACGATTTCTACCGCACGCTCTCGAGCGCCGCGATCGCCGACGGCGTACTCTACATCTCGAGCCTCTCCGGTTTTCTCCACGCGCTCGACGTGAACACCGGCGAGGAGCTCTGGGTCTATGACGCGTTCGCAGCGGTCTGGGGCTCGGCGTTCGTGGTCGACGGCAAGGTGTTCCTCGGTGACGAGGACGGCGACATCGCCATCCTCCGCGCCGGCCGCGAGATGGAGCTGATCGCCGAGCTCAACATGGGTGCCGCGGTCTACAGCACTCCGGTCGTACGGGACGGTGTGATGTACATCCTGACCCGCAACCGCCTCTGGGCCATCAAGGACGGCGCGCAGTCGGACCCGATCCGGTAGCACGGACCTTCCCGCTCGCCGCCCCCCCCCCCGCACGCGGGGATAGACCTCCGAGAGCAACTCGGCCCTCGGCAGCTCGACTTCACGGACGGGCAACGCCACCCCTGACACGCCTGGCTCCCAAACAACCGACGGCCCGTCCGAGCCGTCACCGCCCAATCGAGTTCTTGCACACTACGAGAGCACCGCTTCGACCGGACTGGGGCAGTCCTCGCAGACGAACCTGCGCGGACCGCCTCTGTCGTGTCTGAGTGCCGCTATCGAGCTAGCGGGTCTGGTCGGACCTGGAACTTGACCATCTTGCTGGTCGTGCCTTTGCCTCCCTCGGTGTGCCAGTTGAAGTTGGTACCGTAATTCGCCCACACCCCACGACCCTTCCATCCCGCGGCCGGATCGTCGATCCGGCCGTCGAGGCCACGGGAGTAGAAGCCCATCGGATACGGCACCCGCATGACGACCCACTCTTCGGTCTTGGGATCAAGCACCAGCAGGGAATCCGACCCCGAGCCGTTGGCGATCGGGAGGTTCTCGCCGAGCCCCAGCGTGTTGTAGATGTCGACCCAGTTGTAGTAGTGGAAGTCGGCTCGCACGTCGGTGCCCTTCATGTTCGGCCCGGGAATCTGATAGAGCGTCCACCCTTCCTGGCAGTGCTGCGAGTCGACCACCTCTGGACCGTTCAGCACCTCGCACTTGCTCCGGTCGAAGCTGGCGAAGTGGCTGCTCCCGGAGAGCGCGGTCCAGATCACACCGTTCGCATCGACATCGATACCCCGCGGGCCGAAGCCCTCGACCCGGCCGTCGACCACCGGCACCTCGTAGACCTCGGCCTTGCAGGTCTCGGGAGGATCAGCACCCAGCTCCACCCGCCAGATGCGGCCGGGAAACTCGGTGCCGCCGCCCCAGACCACGTTGTCGACCGGGTTGGCGATGATCCCGTAGCTCCCCGGGCTCATGCGGGTGTCCAGCGTCGGGTCGAAGTCTTCGAGCTGCTCGCCGCCGCCGCCAACGTCCACGCTCCGGAGCGGACCCACCGGCTGGTTCCAGGGCTTGGTGATCTGTCCGTCGCCGTTCGTATCGACGACCAACGGACACCAGCCCTGCGACAGGCGACCGTCGCCGGTCTCGTCGTAGAGCCGCGTGTTGATCCAACCCACCACGTCACCACCACCGCTGAAGTAGAGCGTGCGGTCGTCGTCGGGCGCGAAGTGCAGGTGATGGGTGCCGAAGCAGGTATCGATGAGCCCGAACTCCTCGGTCGCCGGATCGTAGTAGGACGCCTGGCGGCCGCTACTGCGCGTCGGATAGTACCGGGCGTACTTGTTGGGCGACCCTTCCTGGCACCACTCGGGCAGGTCGTTGCCGCGCACCTTCGTGGTCATCCAGACCCGACCCTTGCTGTCGAACATCGGGTTGTGCGGGTCGGCCGCCGCCTGCCAGAGCGCCTCGTTACCGTAGAAGGGAGACGGCTCTGAAAACCGCTGGGCGAACCGCGTGCCAGCCACATTCTCCGTCAGATCGAGCACTGGGATCTCGATGGTACGCCACGCGTTGGTCGACGGATCGAGCTCGAGCAGCGACCCATGACCACCGTCTACGCCATAGACCGGGCCACCCGCGTTGACCGTCGCCGGATTCCACTTGTCGGTCGTAATCTCGTCGTGGATATACGACGTGTCGTTGCCCCAGTCCCACAGGGTAACCACAACGTTGCGCTCACGGCCACTTGGCCGTGGCGGCGCGTCCGGTGTCTCCCCGGCCATAATCCGGTCGGTCCAGTCGGCGTACATCTCCAGCCCGGCCGGGCGGCCGAATCGGTTCATGAAGAAGTTCATGGTCCCGCCTCGGACTCCGACTTGCACCCGATGGTCCCACGCCTCGAGCGCCGAGTCGAACCGGAGGTGGCTCAGGTGCGTGATCTCGCGGGTCACCTGGTTGCCCAGCTGGTGACACAGCTGGCATCCCTGCTTCGTCATGTCGAGCCACTGCTCCCGGCTCCGCATGTTCTCCGAGATCCCGTTACCGCCGGAACCGGTTCCGGGAAACTCGCTCGCAGCAGGTATCTCGAGCAGCGAATACCAGTAGTTGGCTGGATAGACGCGCGCGGCCTCTTCGGGAGTCCTGGCCAGCGTGGCCTCCAGCGTCACATCGGCCCCGGGGCGAATCGCGACCGGCGTCGAATCGACGAGCCCGTAGCCGCGCACCCACACGTCGTAGATGGCATCGGGGAGCTCCGGCAGGACGAAGCGCCCGTCATCATCGGTGACCACGATCTTGACGAAGTGCGTCGGCAAGTCGGACGTCTCGGCGATGACCCAGGTCCCCGCCTCTGGCCCGTCGCTGCTCTCGACCACACCCTGGATGTGATCCACCAGGGCTTCGTTCTGACCGAACGTCGGCACGACCATCAGCGCCGTCATCGCGGCACAGCCAGCCACCCCAGCCAGAGTGAAACACCTACGGCGTCTCCACGGACTGTTCCAGACGATATCAACCACTCTGACAGCACCCATTAGCTTCCCCCCCCTGCCGGCCTTATGGTCGGACATGACTCGCAGCCGACCGTCCGGGCTGGAGTCCGACTGGCCACACGGCAAGCGAGCGAGCCGGCCGGTGGCATCTGTATCGACCAGCTCATTGTTGATCACTGAGGACGGGCCGTCATCGGATCTTGGGCACCGTTCGAGCTACGACCCTTGGATTGCGGCGACGAAGTGTGGGATCCTCCGCATGGCCGTAGAGTCACGGGGATCAGCCTGGAGCGGTAGACTTCATGACTAAGCTGGAGCGGTAAACTTAATGACTAAGATAGGTACGCGTTCGATGAACAGACCACTCGGACTCGCACTCGGCGTAACAGCCCTCGCGGTTCTGGCCGCAGGGTGCGCCTCGCCCGAGCCGGTCAGCGAGGAGCCAGTCGCCGAGACCGACGTTGCCGCAACGATGCTTCCCGCGCCGACCTTTCACCATATCCACATCAACTCCGTGGATCCCGAGCGGTCGCTCGAGTGGTACGGCACCTACTGGCCGCAGGGCACGGTGACAGCCTATGCAGGATACCCTGCCTTCTACGACGACATCTATCTGCTGTACACGCAGGTCGATGAGCAAGCTCCGGGTGGCTTCGATCGGGAGCTGCAGCGGAATGCACCGCAGAGCGGTTTCTGGACGTTCGGCTCGACGTTTGCGGGACCGAACACCGAAGAGTTTCGCGCGAGAATCGCCGCACTCGATTCCGAGGCGTTCGAGTTCGTCACGCTGTACGGCGGGCCCGGCGGAGACAACACGTCCCTGCACTCACTGGGGCTGCCACTGGGCGAGTCGCTGCTCCCTCTGAGCCAGATCAACGAGCGGCTGGCGGAGGACCCGCCGCCGCCAGCAACCACTGGTCTGGACTTCGGCTATCTGGTCGACCCCGACGGGATGTTGGTCGAGTTCACAGCCGGTCGCAACGCCAGCTTCCGCAGCCACACGCACTTCTGGGGCGAGCAGCCGCTGTGCAGCGCGAACTGGCATGTCGAGCATCTCGGGGCGACGTTTCCGCAGAATCAGAACACCTTCAGCTCCGAGTTCACCTTCGGAGAGAACGGATGGGATCCCTGCGATGTACCGACCGGCGAAGTGACCTATCCGACGTATATGGAATCAGGACAGCTTCGGATCCCGGCTGGCAATGCCCTAGTCGCCAATGCCAGCTGGCTGTGGTACCCACGTCAATGTCGCGATGGTCGCTGCGGACCAGGCACCGATCAGCCGCTCGCGCGCTCGCGCGGACAGGTGGTCGACCATGTCGGGATCGCCTACCCCGACCTCGACGCTGTGATCGCGCACCTCGATGCCAAGGGCGTGCCGATCCTCGAAGGGCCGTATACGTTCGGCGATACGCGAGCGGTGCTCATCGAGGACCCGGACGGCCTCGCCTATGAGCTGATCGAATCGGTCGACTAGGGACGGTCCGTGGTCTGTCTTGTGCGCTGACCCGCGATCGGCCAGGGCGCTCGGCCGCTGCGCATCCGTGGCTGGGCGCCATATCCACATTCAGATACGTACGTAGACACACCGGCGATGGTCCGCCGATACGCGCTATAGTGAGCCGCCGACCATGGTGCCGGTCTGTGGCCTCGTTCGTGCGTCTCGAGCGCCCCACCGGTCGACAGATTCTGCCGCGCCGAATTGATCGGTGCCACGGCGAAGAGGAGACACGCTATGCGCAAGACGCTCTCTACTCGGCCCCCTCTGATCCGTCATGCCGCTGCGGTGGCGGCTGTCGCGTGTCTGGGCGTGGCGGATGTGACTGCTCAGTCGGGCGCCGCCAATGGGGAGTGGGGTGTGTTCGGGGCGGATGCGGGTGCCACTCGCTACTCGCCGCTCGACCAGATTGATTCCGGCAACGTCGGGGATCTGAAGGTCGCATGGCGATGGAGCGCACGAGATCAGGGCACGCCCCCTCCCCGCCGGATGCAAGTCAGCCCCCTGGTGATCAACGGGGTCCTGTATACGACCGCCGGGAACCAACGCAGCGTAGTCGCCCTCGATGCCGCCACGGGAGAGCCCCTCTGGACCTGGCGGCCGGGCGACAGCGAACGAAGGTGGGGCGACAT
>Ga0302123_10001013_pt1 | contig 20428 bp, 13 predicted proteins | sample CB21_321_MG_FD_203109 | JGI IMG/M metagenome (GOLD analysis project Ga0302123, IMG submission 203109) | Marine microbial communities from Western Arctic Ocean, Canada - CB21_32.1 | ecosystem: Environmental > Aquatic > Marine > Oceanic | place: Canada: Western Arctic Ocean | collected 2017-09-28 | reverse complement strand
CCTCAGCGTGGATACGTCTAAGGCCGCTGCATTGCCCGGCGTGCTGGCCGTTCTTTCGGGACCGGACGCATCGCGGGATGGACGACGTGAGACCGATACCCGGGGTGGCGTAACTAATCTGCCGGACGTATCGGCAAATATCCTTGCGACCCACAAAGTTCTATACAAAGGTCACGCAGTAGCGGCCGTTGCGGCGGTGGACCGGGAGACGGCACGGGCGGCGGTACAACTCATCGAGGTCGAGTACGAACAACTAACACCGGTACTCAGCGGCGACGATGCCCTGGCGGAAGGTGCTCCGATAGTCCTGGAAGAGCTGATAGGTGACCACCTTGGCGTGGATGTAGCGGACACTAATCTTGCGATGCACTCGCGCATCGAGTTTGGCGACGCAGAAGCTGCGTTCAAAGACTCGGCTCTGGTGATCGAACGAGAGGTTGATGTGGGGATGGCCCACCAGGGCTATATCGAGCCGCACGTAGCCACCGTGCTCTGGGGCGAGGACGACCGGCTCACCGTCTGGTCCAGTACGCAGGGCATGTTTGGGGTCAGGGACCTGATGGCGGCCTATCTCGGCATAAACGAATCCCGCATCCGGGTGATGCCGGTGGAGATCGGCGGCGGATTTGGCGGCAAGGCAGCGGTATACCTTCCTCCCATCGCTGCGCTGCTTTCAAAGGAATCCGGCCGACCGGTGCGTCTCGTGATGGACATGCGTACGGTGCTTGAGGCCACCGGACCGACCGGCGCAGCCAAGGTTCGAGTCAAGGTGGGAGTCACCGAGGACGGGTTGATCAACGCCGCCACCGCCGATTTACGCTACGAGGCGGGCGCATACCCGGGCGCATGGCTGGGCGTTGGAGCCAGGTCTGTATTTGCCTGCTACAACATCGCCAACACGCGGATCGACGGATACGACATCGTCGTGAACAAGCCACGGTCGGCGGCCTATCGCGCTCCCTGTGTGCCGCAACCGGTGTTTGCAATGGAGTCTGTAGTGGACGAAATTTGCGAGACCCGGGGCTGGGACCCGATCGAGTTCCGGCTGCAAAACGCCTCACGAGAGGGCACGCGTCGAAGTGACGGACCGCGGTTTCCGCGCGTCGGTCATGAGGAAGTTTTGTGGGCGGCCCGGGCGTCTGACCACTGGAACGCACCGCTGGAGCGTGAGGGAGCTAACGGCGTGTTGCGCGGACGTGGCATCGCGTCCGCCTACTGCGGTAACGCGGGTGGGAAGTCGGCCGTTGCGCTGAGCCTGAACGCCGATGGCTCGGTGGCGATGATCGAGGGGTCGGCAGACCTGTCGGGCAGCCGGGCGATTGTGGCAATGGAGGTTGCGGAGGTCCTTGGTATCGAATCTGACGATGTGCAGCCGCTGATTCCGGACACCGGAAGCATCGGGTACACGGGAACGACGGGCGGAAGCCGGGTTGCGAATATCACGGGTATGGCTGCGGTGCAGGCGGCTGAGGGTTTGGTTGAGAAGATGAAGACCGGGCTGTCCCTGTTGTGGGAGGCTGATGTAGCGGATCTGTCATTCACGGATGGTGAGTTCACCTCATCGGCCGACGCAGAGTTGCGAATAGGTTTCAAGGAGCTGGCAGGCCGTCTGTATGGCAGCGCTGGACCGATAATGGCGTCCGGATCTATGGACGTTCCCGATGGCGGCGGCGGTATTTTTGGCACGCACATCGCGGACGTAGAGATCGACCCCGAAACAGGCAAGACGGATGTAATTCGATACACCGTTATCCAGGACGCAGGCACGGCGATTCACCCGCAGGCGGTGGAAGGCCAGATGCAGGGCGGGGCGACGCAGGGGATTGGATGGGCGCTGAACGAGGAGTATTTCTTCAACGCCGACGGAGTGATGGAGAACTCGTCATTCCTTGACTACCGGATGCCGACCATGACCGATGTGCCGATGATTGAGACCGTTATCGTGGAGGTGCCGAATCCGGCGCATCCATTTGGCGTGCGAGGTGTGGGCGAGATCCCGATAGGACCGCCGCTTGCAACGATAGGTAACGCCATCCACGACGCTCTGGGAGTTCGGCTAACGCAGGTGCCGATGAAACCGGGACGGATCCTAGAGGCGCTGGCGAAGAAGCGGGATGCATAAGGGTTACTGGCCCTCCGCTGACACCAGCTACGCTCCTGATCATGGTTCGACCAACGCACAGTTTAGGAAGAGGATCGACTGGAATGAGCACATTTGTGAAGGTCAGTTCCAACCGTTGGATTAACGCCGACCTCGTCCTGGATGTTGAGGATGTGTCGAACGAGGATGAAGTTCAGCTAAGGCTGAAGTTGGCCATAATGCGTGGCGACGGCCAGGCCCTACGCGCAGAGTATTTGCACGGTGTCGAAGCTACGACTTTTGCAGAGTGGCTTGAGTCTAGAACCACTCCGTAATGGAACGATAGGCTCAGGAACCGCCAACCTGCACCTGGACGCCTAACCCTCAGCCGGTACCAACTTTGCCTCTGCCGCGTTCCTGAACGCGTCCCGGGTTTCCTCGTCGGTGGTCGAGGCTGAGATCAGCTTTTCGGCCTCGGCGATCGCCAGTTTGACCTGATCACTCTCGCCTGCGCCCCGGTGCATCTAAAGTCGGGTCGTAGATGCCTGTAGGGCGACCGGCTTCATGCCCATCTCGCTGCCCGACATGCAGGCCTGCTTCAGCGCCGCGATGGCCTCGGTGTGTTCCTGTGTTGCGCCGTAGATCATGCCTCGTACAAGGCCGAAGAACGGGGTGTACTACTTCAGGTGGTGCTCGGTGGCGAACTCTTCCGCCTCATTGACCAGCGCCTTAGCTTGATCCGGGTCTCCGCCGATCAGCTTGACCAGTGCCGTGCCCAGCAAAAGCTGCGGTAGTGCCAACAATCGTGGTGCGGAAGAAGTATTCAGGCCGGTCTCAAACAACTCGGTCGCCTGTGGCAGATTGCCCATCATCAGCGAGCAGAACCCTACCTCGCCTATAACGCGGGGGTCGTCCAAAAGGACGCGTTAGGGAATCCCCAACCTAACGGGGGGACGGGTAGAGTCTCACGGTCTGGAATCTCTCTCCCCAAACCCCGCCAACTCCCCATAACAACTCAAAAGCTTAGAACGGTTTGACGTTCGGGCGGTTAAAGGCCTCAATTTATGCAATGGGATCCCACTCAATACCTGAAGTTTGCCGACCATCGCCTGCGACCGGCCATAGACCTTCTCAATCGGGTTGACCTCGAATCACCGAAGGTTGCGTACGATCTGGGGGCAGGTACCGGCAACGTGACCGAACTCCTTGCCCAACGCTGGCCGGACGCGCGTGTCATCGGCGTGGACAACTCTCCTGAGATGCTTGAACGTGCTGAGCGGGTTGAAAACCTGGAGTGGCAGCAGGGAGATATCGGGACATGGAGGCCGGATCAACCGGCAGATTTGATCTTCTCGAATGCGGCGTTGCACTGGGTGACCGGGCACACCGATCTATTCAGCGGCCTAATGTCCGCTCTGGCGCCCGGCGGGCTACTTGCCGTTCAGATGCCACGCAACTTCGGGGCGCTCTCACATACGTCTATTTCCGAAGCGGCCTTGGGCGGCCCGTGGAAATCTACACTGGAGCCATTACTCCGACCGGCGCCGGTTGAGCCGCCACCGTTCTACGTACGGATACTGTCGCCAATGGTGAGTTCGTTGGACGTGTGGGAGACGGAATACACGCAGGTCCTTAGCGGAGACAACCCGGTGAAGGAGTGGACCAAGGGCACCTGGCTTCGGCCGCTACTGGACGCGCTGGACGAACCAGAGCGCAGTGACTTCGAGTCGACGTATGCGGGGCTAGTGGAAAATCGTTACCCGAAGGAAGCTGACGGCACGACACTTTTCCCGTTCAAACGCATGTTCATAGTCGCCCAGAAAAAGTAGCCGGTCACAGAAACCGGAACAGATGGCCCGGCGATCCAACACTTACAACCAGCTGGTCACGGCCGAACTTTCACGACGGTTTGACGTTGGAACCTTGGATGGATATCCGATGTACAGGCAACCGGAAATACGCGCCGGTTCGGTCAGGCCAAGGACGTTGGATAGTTCAGGCGGCTTGCAGACCTTGCCGGTCGACCAGCCAACGCCGAGGCCCCGCGCATGAGCGGCAAGTGTGAGGTTCTGTACTGCACACGCTACCGCTGCGTAGTTCTCATCAGATATATCGTCCGAGTCGGCGGTTAACGAGTATACGTAGACAAGCGCTGGTGAATCCAGCAGTTCCTGACGTGCTGAATCGGCGCTCGCCAGCTTTCGCTCAGGGTTGGGGTTGGGAGTGTTCTCCAGGGTCCACTCGTGGACCAACTCGCCAATCCGTTTGCGGCCTTCCCCATCTTTTTTCAGTACAAAAAATCGCCACGGTTCGGTCATTCGGTGGTTAGGGGCCCAGATAGCGGCGTCAATCAACTCCCGTACGGTGGTGTCGTCGACCGGGGCAGGCGAAAAGTCCCGGACAGTTCTACGTGACTTGATTAGTTGATCAAGGGCGTCGATAGTCGCCGAGTCGTTGTTCGTCAAAAAGTCCTCCCTGTTTCGTACCTGCCTCGATCCGTCGCGGGGCAAGGGATACGCGGTCGCATGGTATCGCGACCGGCCATGTCTAGGAGCATCCGGTGGTCCGGCTCAGAAGCCGGAAGACGCGAAATGGCCGCCGGCAAGGGGTGGTGAGGCAGGTAGGTTTCTCGTCAGGAGAGATAGTCACTTGCGGACCGATCTCTCTTCAGATGCCTCCCGTTAAACCGTGTGTCGGTTAACGGAGGTCCATGATCGTGCTAAGTGCGGCCGGGAGTGTTCGCTCGATGTTGAGCGTTGCACCAGACTCTGGCTTCACTTCGATCGTGAACTTGTCGTTCTCGTCCGGGATAGTCGTAGCGCTGGTAAGACCCACCAGTACTGCTGATCTTGATCCCGTTGTTGTCCGTGGCGTTCGTGACTGTGTTGTCACGGTTAAACAGCCATACCGTTATCTCGGCCTTTTCGCCGGGATCGAGGATGTTGTCGCTGTTGTGATAGCCAGGGAAGGCTACCGTCCACGGGACGTCGTTTACGTACTGGTCCGTGGACGTGTAGCTAATGACCGTCCCGTACAGTGCACCGGCCGAAACGTCTGGGTCGTCGGCTGCATCGTTGGCGGTGTATGGCGGGGTCAAGTTGATGCCCTCACCCTGGACTGCGCTGGAAACGATGAACACGACTTTGGAGATCGTGTCGAAGGCTGGTGTCGCGCCAACCCTGACCTCGTAGGCGACGACGCTACCGCGCTGCTCGAGAGAGCTGCGGACTTCGTCGAGTCCTGCGAAGACGGTATCTTTGCTTCTCTCGGAGGCGAAGATACCTGTAGAGAGGACCGTGAACGCAAACACCGAGGCAACCACGACGAATGCGATCAGGATGTCGCTGTTTCGAGACCCGTGATTCTCTGCTGCGCCTCTTTACGGCCGGAGAGTAGTTTGAACATTACGTTTAGTCGACCTTTAGGACTAACGGTCGGTTACCGACCTCAACTAATCCGGGGAGGAATGACACCCCGTGACTCAGTCCGGATACCGCGTCAAGCAGTGATTTCAAGCATCACAACTATTTATCTGGATCACGACCAAGTGCACACCAAAGGGCGTTGTGCCGCGCCACGCGTGGCAGGCACGCACATCGGATTGAGGGTTTGTCCAGTTCGACTCGTGGACCCAGTATGACTACGCTCCGGTCTGTGTATGACCAGGCTGAGCTGTTCTGATATGAGGGGCATGCAGGAGAGCGTTGCTGAGCTTTGTAGAGCCCATATCTCACTGGTGAATTGGCCCAATTACAGACAAGTTGGGTGCGCCAATGGTCTGTAATGTCCTCTGAACTTCATCGTGATTACTCAAGCGACTTGAGAGATACACTCCCCAGAGTCATTAAAGGTATATCCAGATTTCCAACGCTCGTCACAGGTGAAACATGGAAATGAACAAGACCGGTTTGAATGACGCGGACGACCGTCGTGCCGCTCTGATGCAGCGCTCAGATACCGTTGTGTTTTCGGGTGATGGAGAACCCCAGACGCCGAGTTCTTTGATAGATCGTCTTCAAAGTTTGCTATCGGATGGCAAACTTCAGACCGACTACTACTCGCTGGGCGGCAGTGTGGAAGCACTGGAACGCCGAGTCGCAGAGGAGCTAGGGAAGGAAGCGGCCATCTGGATGCCTACTGGAACCCTGGCAAACCATCTGGCGCTCAGGCGTCATAGTGGGGGTAAATCGAGAGTAGTCCTCCAAGAACAGAGTCATGTCTACCATGATGAAGGTGACGCTCTCGCTCGGTTGAGCAGCCTCAGCGCTATCGCCCTCGCACCAGGGAGGCCTTATTTCACAGTAGAAGAACTCCAATTAGCACTGAAACAGTCGATCGATGGCCGCGTATTGAACCCCGTCGGCGTCGTTTCGATCGAAAGCCCTGTAAGGCGTCAGGCGGGACAGGTCGTCCCCTGGGATGAAATGCGGGCGATCACTGATTTGTGCCGGGAGGAAGGGGTGCCCGTACACCTTGATGGGGCGAGGCTCTACATGATGTCGGCGGCGACGGGAGTCGGGATTAAAGACTACGCGGACCTGTTCGACAGCGTTTACTTATCCATGTACAAGTATTTTGGATCGCCGTTCGGTGCGGTTCTTGCCGGAAGACGGGAGTTCATAGATGGCATGTTCCATGAACGTCGCATGTTCGGCAGCGGTATGTCCTCGGCTTATCTGATCGCAGGACTCGCCCTGGACGGGATAGATGGGTTTGAAGAGAGATACCAAGAGGCGTTTGAAAAAGCAAAGTCACTATTTGCGGAGATCAACAGCCTCCACGGCGTCGAGATTCGCCAATTTGAGCACGGTTCGAATATTTTTGAACTTCGGATCAATCCTGAGACCGATGTCGAACACTTTGTTGGGAAACTCATGGACGATGGGATCGTGCTCACATGGCCAAATAGCAACTGGCCGAAGCCGCTCTTGCATGTGAACACTACGTTGCTACGCCGTTCAAACGCTGAAATCACAGCGGCGTTTTCGGGCGCCATAACGAGCCTGTGACATAGCGGGGCGTCTGTCTATCGCTACAGCAGTCCGATCGTACGTTCGCCGATCATTGTGTTGACGAGGGGCGGCTGTCCAAGCGTTAAAGGGTGAGTCTCCGCCAAATCAGCGTGTCAGGGGCTCCAGATATAGCACTGATCGGTGCTCCCGTTGCACGTTCTCGCCATGGCTGGATATCACATCAACTAGTTCGTGAGGTGTAGCAGATTTGTTTCGTAGAGACTATCGTGATGCCACGAATCATGACTATACCAATCATCAGTTGAAAATAATGGTGTTCCGTCCAAAAAGACATGCGAGGTTAAATGTTGACAGTACTCAACAGGCGTTTCATAGTAATTCGCGATTTGCCCAAATCACTCTGTTCGTTCACCCCATGATTCGGGCAGGAATTATCCCGAATCATGGGGTGAACGAACGCATTAGGTGAAGGATGTGTAATAGAAAATGAAGATGTCCAAAATGGCCCTGCTGCTCTTGATCGCACTGGCAGCGTTCTCGGTAGTAGTGGCATGTAGCAGTGACGAGGACGCTACCTCTACTCCAGAAACGACGTCGATCAAAATTGGTCTGCTCAGCCCTGAGACGGGTCCGATCGCTCAGTTCGCACCTGGCTTTGCCGATGCGAGTGCTGTGGCGATGGCAGAGATCAATGCCGAGCACCCCGGTTACAAGTTTGAGTTGATTACCGTTGATTCAGGTTGTGACGGCACCCAGGCAGCGACCGCCGCTCAGTCCCTCGTGGACGCTGGGGTGTCCGCAATTGTTGGAGCAGCTTGCTCCGGTGCAACGCTTGGCGCTATCGCCGTGACCGCTCCGGCGGGCATCCCGATGGTGTCTTACGCCAGCACCTCCCCTGCGATCACGAACGCCGATGACGACGGCCACCTGTTCCGTATCGTTCCAAGTGATGCCCAGCAGGCAGTTGCGTTGACCGATGTTCTGTCCGACGCAGGTGTTAGCAACCCGGCCGTACTGGCCATGACCAACGACTACGGTGCTGGCCTTGGTGACAACTTTGCCGCCAACTGGTCCGGCAGCCTTTGTTCCCAAGTTGGATACGACCCGACCGAGGGATCGTACGACGCCTCGTCACTTGCTCAGGCCGTTGTTGACGGCGGCTGTGATTCTGTTGTTCTGATGTCTTACGGCACGGACGGAGCTGCGATCGTAGAGGCCCTTATCGGTCAGGGATTTGACGGCAGCATCTTCGGAGCTGACGGTATCTCTGACTCTGCGTTCCAGAAAGACTTCACGGACGTTTCGGCGCTGGACAATGTTGTTGCGACGAGGTCCCGACAGGGCGAAGATTCCAGTGCAAAGGCTGACTTCGAGAGTGCCTATGCAGCGGCCGGTGGTTCTGACGGAGCCATCTACACCCACGAGACTTACGACGCTATTAAGTTTGTGGCGGCGGCAATCGTCTCAAGCCAGGGTGGAGACGTCCTGGATGCGTTGAACGCGACCGGTCAGAGTTACGTGGGTGCCTCTGGAACACACACCTTCGACTCGAACGGTGACGTTCTTGGTACCGGCTACTCGGTTTGTGAGTTTGCGGTATCGGGTTCGGACGTCGACTTTGGATGCCCGAAGATCTGGACCGCAGACGGCGGTTTGAGCGCCGAATAGGCTCGCACCAAGTGTAAATCGAAAGTAGATAAAGGCCTGCAGCGGGATAACTTCCGCTGCAGGCCTACTTGTTTAGAAACTCCCTCGCGGCTAGCCGATCTGTGCCGCACTGGTGAGAAAACATTTGACTGAAATCAGGCCCTGGTGGACAGGACTATCACTCTGGCAGCGTCGGCTGATACTCAGCGCTGTTCTCTTTCTTGACGCCTATCTTGGTGTGAACTTCAACGCCGGCGTCATTGCATGGTCAGGACTGTTTTCCGGTGATCTGAAGTGGATGATCCTGGCCATAGAGATGATGGCGTCCGGGCTAATCGCCATCAACGCATTCCTCGTGGTGACCAGGGAAAGATGGCGAACGGCCTCGCTCCTAGCGACACCCTTCTTAATTGTCATCTTTGGCTTCGTGGTACTCGAGTTCCTTCTGACCGGAGTCAACCGGTCGGCCACGATCAATTTCAACCTGGCATCTGTCAGTCTCAGCGGACTGTACTGGTCTGCTGCTTACCTGAGTGTGGCGGTCGGCCTCACGCTTACGTACAAGGTGCAGCGCTACGCCAACTTCGCCCAGGTTGAGTTGTTACTCGTTGGGGCCTATGTTGCCCTTCTGGTGATGTGGTCAGACCGATTATTTTCGGTATCCGATGCGCCAAAAGACGGGTCGCTCGAATGGGAACTGCTGATCTGGGCCGGGATCTCAGCCTTCATCATCACGGGCCTCATTGGCCTGCTGATAGACCGACTGATCTACAAGCGGCTCAGGGGGAAAATGGCTACCCCACAGGTGATGATGATCACCTCACTCGGGGTCGCAATGGTGATCCGGGCGTTGCTGTTTATGCGCTTCGGGGCGGGTATACATAGATTTATTCCGGACCGTGACTGGCGACTCTCAACGTCCAGGTTTGAGATACCAACGGAGCGACTTCAACTCCATCTTGGAGATCGAGTTAACGCCCCTTTGATGGAGTTTGCGGACAAGGTCAGCCCCTATAGCTTTACCTACACAAAAGTCACCCTGGTCGTCGGCGTATTCGGGGCGGTTGCACTACTTCTATTACTGCTCCATCGGACTCGGCTGGGCATGCAAATGCGTGCCGTGGCGGACAATTCTGACCTTGCCGCATCCAGCGGGATACACGTGGAGCGGGTTCACGGGACGAGCGCCTTTCTTTCTGCCGGACTAGCCGGGTTTGGTGGAGCGCTCATTTCAATGATCCTTCCGATCAATCCCGAACTTGGGATTACGCTTCTTCTACCGGCATTCGCGATCGTCGTCCTAGGCTCTGTCGGGTCCATTCCCGGAGTTATCTTCGGTGCGTTAATAGTCGGTTTCCTAAGATCTGCGTCTGAGCCAATATTGATCGGCGCAGGGAACGCTTTGGATCGTCCAACGGCCTCAGGATTTGCCGAGATAACGCCCTTCCTATTCATGGTCGGCCTGTTACTAATCGCTCCTCGTGGAATTGGCCATGCGATGCAGAACTGGAACATCGAGCGGGGTAGAAAACGCCGCCCGGCAGATGCTGAAGCGGTTGATGGCACCTCTCAGATACGAGATTTACCTGAACCCGGTAGATATGAACCCGGATTGATGGACCAGGCCGCCGAGCAAAGAGATCGATTGTTCGGGATCCTAGCTATGGCGGTATCCATTATCGGAGAAATTGTGCGGCGGCTCTGGTATCCCGTCACTATTTCGACCGGGTTAGGGAAGCAGTTTATTTCGGCGCAAGTTGAGCGTCGGGGTAGATGGTTGCGCATTGACCGGGAGACCGAGCGTGGATCGTGGATAGCGTTCGCTATCTTCTTCCTCCTGCTAGTTGCAGTGGTCTGGTTCCTACCCAGCGTCAGCAACCTGACGAAGATCCTCCAGGTCGCTCGGATCGTCACGCTGGTCGGTATCTTCGCCTTGATGACTTTCTCCCTGAACCTGCACACCGGCATTACCGGGATGACAAATTTCGGGGTCATCTTCTTCGTCGGTATTGGAGCGATTACCGTGGGGTTGCTGGCCGCTCCCGTTGAGACAAACGGGTACGGATGGTCTCCGTGGGCGGCAACGGCTGTGGCGGTCTTTCTGGCGGCTGTGGCGGGCTGGCTACTGGCCTATCCGACAGCAAGATTACGCGCCGATTACTTCGCAATTCTCACCGTTTCGCTCGGCGAGATGCTTCAGATAGGGCTGCAGGCTGAACCGTTACTTCGAGCCGGAACGGTCACATCGGCCATCGGGATCTCGCAGTACTCCCGGCCGTTAGAGGGTTGGTGGGAATCTGGAGCGTCAAATTCGGTCGGGAATGTACTCGGGCTTCCAAACGGTGCTCCTTACGTGTTCCTCCTGGCCGTTATGACCGTCGCCGTATTGCTCGCCGTCTGGTACTTACTCAACACCCTGCTCGCGTCCCCGTGGGGCCGCATCCTGCGATCGATAAGAGAGGACGAGGAGGTCAGCCAGCACCACGGGCATAACATCATGACCCACAAGGCCGCGAGCCTCGCCGTCGGTGCAGCGATCGCCGGACTGTCCGGGGCGCTGTGGGCCTGGTTAAACGTCAGCATATTTCCTGACTTTATGAACCCGGTTAGATCAACGTTCCTGGTATGGGCCGCGTTCATCGTTGGAGGCCGCGGCAACATGCGTGGCATGGTCGTCGGCGCGTTCTTGATCGTCATTGTCGAGTTCGTTTTCAACGTGATGATCGTTGCGAGAGGTAACCCGGACCTGGCCTTTCACGGTCTGACAACATACCTGGACGGTGCATTCTCCTGGATCATCAAAGATCTCGGGGGGCTGATATGGTCCGACAGGTCTATTTCAGAAGCCTTCCCCAGGGAGGGAATCAGGCTGGCGTTGTCCCACCTGAAGCTCGCTCTAATCGGCGCCGTCATCATCGTTGCGCTGCTTGTCTCGCCTAAGGGACTTCTGCCAGAAGTCCCTGGGCGGCCGAAGCGCCCGGCGACGAATGAAGGAAAGGAGGAAGGGGAGTGATGGCAACGCCAGTGCTTAGCGTGTCTGACTTAACCAAAAATTTCGGTGGCCTGCGCGCAGTGGATTCAGTTTCGTTCCACGTGAACGAGGGCGAATTTGTGGGGCTTATCGGGCCTAATGGATGCGGTAAGTCGACCACGTTTAATTGCATATCCGGGATGCTGGAATCGACCTCCGGAACCGTTCAGGTACTGGGTCAAAACGCTACGGGTATGCGTCCTGACCAGGTCCAGAAACTGGGCCTGACCAGGACGTTCCAGCACACACGTCTTTGGCGCGACATGACCGTCATTGAGAACCTGCTTGTTCCGCCACGCCACCAGTTCTCGCCAAACCTCTTACTCTCACTGCTCCGCCCGGGCTCTCGTGATGCGGAAAAACGAAGACTTGAAGATGCCTATGCGCTTTTGGACACTCTCGAAATAACGCACATGGCTCACAACCTTGCCAGTGAGCTATCCGGTGGACAAAGCAAGCTCGTGGACATTGGGCGCACCTTGATGGGCGCTCCACGCGTCTTGCTGCTGGATGAGCCTGTTGCCGGTGTTGCCGGGCCTCTTGCCGAGCGAATCTTCCAGTTCCTTCGCACTCTGACGTCCGAACAAAACGTCGGGATGCTTGTCATCGAGCACAACATGGATTTCATTCTGCGTGCCGGCGTCGATAGGATCATAGTGGTTGATGCCGGGCGCGTACTAATGGAAGGCACCCCTGATGAAGTCAGGCAGAACCAGAACGTGATCGAGGCATACCTGGGCGAATGATGACTAACGCTTCCTTAAATACCGTTTCAACTTCCGTACTTGACGTAAAGGGGCTCGAAGCTGGGTACGGATCTGTCCAGATATTGAACGGTATCGACCTGCATGTAAATCCGGGCGAGTTCGTGACGATCATCGGCCCGAACGGTTGCGGAAAGTCGACCTTCCTGAAATCTATATTTGGTCTGGCCACGCACTACGAAGGCACCGTTGAACACAATGGGGCTGATATCGCTGGATGGCGAACGGATCGCCTTGTTGAACAGGGAATTGCCTACGTTCCACAAGTGGACAACGTCTTCCCTTCGCTTACCGTCCGTGAAAACATGCAGATGGGCGGCATCAAGCTGTCATCGAACAGACTTAACGATGGTATTGACCGGGTCTGCTGGACCTTCCCCGACCTCGTACCGAGGGTCAGCGACTTGGCGGCGTCTTTATCCGGTGGAGAGAGGCAGATGCTGGCGATTTCGCGTGCATTGATCTCGAACCCATCGTTTTTGCTGCTGGATGAGCCGACGGCGGCGCTTTCGCCCAAGTATCAGCAGCAGATCATGGGCTGCATAGATTCGCTCAGGACGCAGGGGCTGACCGTCCTGCTGGTAGAACAGAACGCCCGGCTGTCACTGGCACGGTCTGATCGCGGATATATATTCTCCGGCGGCAAAGTGGTCCACACGGGAAGCGCCGCCGCCATCTTGGATGACCCGCAAATAGGGGAGTACTTCCTGGGCGTGCATGACTGATCTGGTCACGTCCAAACTCTGTCTTAAATCGACCCGACGGTCCAGATTTGCAGACAATTTCTTTTACGCAGGCCCTCGGAGGTTAACGTTTCCGGCAGGTTCAATCGTGAATAGTTCCGGATCCTGAGATCCGTCCGAACCATTCCTTTTACGTCGCGATTTTCTGTTAGCGGGGACGCTATTCGAACTAGATCACCGTTGATCATGGACTCTTCAAGGATTGATTCGGGATAACTCTTTTGCCACACGTAGCTTGTGGTCCGTCGCCGTGGCACTTTGATTCAAGGTGGTTTTCCCTGGAATCTGCTGATAATTCGGCGATAGGGCGATCAGAAACATCCAAGCCGATACGTCGACCGCACTTTATTGAGAAACGGTAGATCCACTGTCGGCTAAGTCATGCCGCTCGTCTCCCAGTACCTGCACCAAAATCGCCTGGTCGGAGCTGAAAGCGTTTGCCGTCCACCGGCTCTGTAACATAAAAAGCCGCCCCGATGAATGAAATCACCGGGGCGGCTCAGTTGCCGAATGTTATCGGGCGTTAGCGCTTAGTAGCTGCTGGACTGCCGCTGCTGAGAGAAGCAGGAGTTGCAGTACACGGGTCGGTCGCCCCTGGGCTCGAACGGTACCTGTGCCTCTTGTCCGCACTGTGCGCAGGTCGTGGTGAACATCGGTCGGTCGGAGCGGAATCCGCCACCACCGCCGCCGCCACCGCCGTAGCCTCCGCCACCACCGCCGCCGCCGCCGCCACCACTTTGGGCGCGCCTTGCGGCTCGGCAGGATGGGCAGCGTTTGGGGTCAGAGTAGCCTCTCTCGGAGTGGTACTGCTGGTCATCGGCGCTAAATACGAACTCTTGTCCGCACTCTGCGCAACCTATGTTTCGATCTTGGAACATCTATCTAATTCTCCACGGTGTTGTTTCGACATTTCGGACTAATCGTCACGGGTCCGAGCAATGCCGGTTAACCATGGGACGAGCTTCTACATGCCACTGATAACGATATTACTCTTTTATCACAATAGATGTACCACTAAGACGGTGACTTTCCCTCCTGAACCAAAGGATTAGTGGTCGAATCGCCGAAGTTCAGGATACGAATATGGAGTTCGAGTCGCTTTCTTACATGGTTCCATATGAACCTCGCTGTCCATATGTTCCCGGCTTGGTAACCAGGTGCCGACAACTGAGCGGATGAATCTCAGCAGGATCGTCTGGCTAGTGCGCTATGACTGGTACCACTTCAGGGGGCAGGTCAAGGGATGTCATCTATACATCGCTCGAGCGATGTTGGTCCACGCCAGTCACATCACACTGTCTCATCCGCCCGTCAATCCCTCATAGATCAAGGTCATGAAAACTCAAGTTAATGCGTTACGGGTATTGAATGCGTTTCTAGAATCACAACCTATAGCATCCGTTCAGTCCACCCCGAGACGATCTAGTTCAATAGAGAACTCTATCGGGTACGGACATTCATCAGGCGAACTCAACACCTGATTTTAGATAGATAGTAGGAGAATGATCCATGAAGGACATATCCGTTACCAAACTGGCTGGCTATTCTCTGATAGTAGGGCCAATTCTTGCGTTGGTTTGTTACTTCATCCAACCCGGTGGAATCCTGGGTATTGGTGGAGGAACGGCAGATCCAACCGACTCCGCGGCTGTCGTGAAACTTCTAGCCGACAACTCTGAATTGGGGACCCTGACGTCACTTCTTATCCCGGTTGGAGTCCTAGTGTTTCTATCTGGCATCATGTTTTTCGTACAGAACATGGCCGGCGGCAGCGGTCACGCGGTCGCCCGACTCGGACTCCCCATGGTGATGGCAGGTATATTCGGATGGGTACTAAGTAGTGCACTGTCAATGGCAATATCTGCCGGTGTGGCAACCGACGCGGGCGCCAATGCGATGTTCGCTATAAACACCATAGCTGCCTTAACATTTGGTGCAGGACTGATCCTGATTGCGATAGGAGCTTCCACGAGGGATGAAATCAACTCCAACATCGCCTACATCGCAGCCCTATCGGGAATTGTTGTCGTGGTGTCTTCCGTAATAACGGCATTTTCGCCAGATTATGCGCAAGACATGAACGCTGTAACGGGGATTGCATTCATCGTCGGAACGATTTGGTTCATCATGATGGGTCGCAAGTTAGCAACTGACTAATTTGTCGCTGTCGCTCTAGAGAAAAGAGGCCTCGGACTTCGGTGCGAGGCCTCTTTTTGGTTCAGGGCGATGCGGAGATACTCGGCGACGAACTTCTGGCGACGGAGTGTGAGGGAGGTAGATGTCATGGTGCGAGGCGTATTAGGCGAACCTGTTAGTCAGGCCACATTGGGTTTACTTGAGGATGCCCATGGCCAACGGTAAGGCCCTTAGGTTCGTTGCCGTAGAGGTTGGTCCCTCTAGTTCCAGGACGTTATCTACGCCTGAAGTACGGAGAGCAGAACGTGTTCTCACAGTGAGCTACCTTGAGGTCACCGTTGGTGGCGTCGTAATAGCTGATCAGTCCTAGACCGTCTGCACCGATTGTGATCGATGTATATTCACCCACGTTGTCTGTCGCATCTAGCGTGGTGGTCGTTGCAGCCGTGCAGTTAGTGTCTGAACAGTGAGCTACCTTGAGGTCACCGTTGTCTAGGTCCCGATAGCTGATCAGTCCTAGACCGTCTGCACCGATTGTGATCGATGTGTCACTACCCACGTTGTCTGTCGCATCGAGCGTGTTGGTCGTTGCAGCCGTGCAGAACGTGTTTTCACAGTGAGCTGCCTTGAGGTCACCATTGGTGATGTCCCAATAGCTGATCAGTCCTAGACCGTCTGCACCGATTGTGACCGATGTGTAACGACCCACTCTGTCTGTCGCATCCAGCGTGGTGGTCGTTGCAGCCGTGCAGTTAATGTCTGAACAGTGAGCTACCTTGAGGTCACTGTTGGTGCGGTCGTAATAGCTGATCAGTCCTAGACCGTCTGCACCGATTGTGATCGATGTGTGGTCACCCACGTCACCTGTCGCATCTAGCGTGGTGGTCGTTGCAGCCGTGCAGTTAGTGTCTGAACAGTGAGCCACCTTGAGGTCATCGTTGGTGTCGTCGTAATAGCTGATGAGTCCTAGACCGTCTGCACCGATTGTGACCGATGTGTAACGACCCACGTCGACTGTCGCATCGAGTGTGCTGATAGTTGCATCTGTGCAGTTAGTGTCTGAACAGTGAGCTACCTTGAGGTCCTGGTTGGTGAAGTCCAAATAGCTGATCAGTCCTAGACCGTCTGCACCGATCGTGAACGATGTATATTCACCCACGTCGCCTGTCGCATCCAGCGTGGTTATGACGTTACTCACAGGTATATTTCTTACTATCGATGCACCTGACGCACCGATTAATCCGATTAATCCGATTGAGCCGATTGATCCGGTTGATCCAGTGTCACCGTTAGGACCTGCAGGACCAATTGCACCGTTTTTACCTTCAGCACCGGTTAGACCATCTTTACCTGTATCACCGGTGTCACCGGTTGGACCTTTTTCACCTGCTACTCCGGTTTTTCCTACAGGACCAATTGCTCCATCTTTGCCTTCAGCTGCAGCTGATCCGTCTTGACCTGCAACACCAGTGTCGCCCTTAAGACCTTGTGCGCCTTGTTCCCCGTCTGATCCGTCAGAACCGGAACAAGAAACCACAAGCAACATGACGATCAGGGTCGATAAGAAAATGAACGCGCTAGGACGCGTTGTGATGAATAACGGCATTGGGCTAGGTTATCCGATCGTGAACTCTAGCAGGCGGTTAACGGGTAGCAATCAGTGGCACAAGATACCCACTGCATTAACTTCGCAGGATTTCTTGGACCATGACGTGAGCCTGGAAGACGTAGCGCAGTCTCGGCGGGTAGTTTCGCCTTCGGGAACGGTTGTCTGGCGGCTACCGGACACACGCGAGCTAGCGGTGCTGTGGCAGGTGACGGACTACCGGAGCTGAACTCAGAACGTTATCTACGCCTGAAGTACGGAGAGCAGAACGTGTTCTCACAGTGAGCTACCTTCAGGTCATCGTTGTCTAGGTCCCGATAGCTGATCAGTCCTAGACCGTCTGCACCGATTGTGACCGATGTGTAGTCACCCACGTTACCGGTTGAATCGATCGTGGTGATAGTTGCAGTCGTGCAGTTAGTGTCTGAACAGTGAGCTACCTTGAGGCCTTCGTTGGCGAGGGTGAGGTCCCAATAGCTGATCAGTCCTAGACCGTCTGCACCGATTGTGATCGATGTGTGCCAACCCACTCTGTCTGTCTCATCTAGCGTGGTGATAGTTGCAGCCGTGCAGTTAGTGTCTGAACAGTGAGCTACCTTGAGGCCACTGTTGGTGGCGTCGTAATAGCTGATGAGTCCTAGACCGTCTGCACCGATTGTGACCGATGTGTAACGACCCACTCTGTCTGTCGCATCCAGCGTGGTGGTCGTTGCAGCCGTGCAGTTAGTGTCTGAACAGTGAGCCACCTTGAGGTCACCGTCGAAGTTGGTGTTGTCCTGATAGCTGATCAGTCCTAGACCATCTGCACCGATTGTGACCGATGTGTGCCAACCCACGTCGCCTGTCGCATCGAGCGTGGTGGTCGTTGCAGCCGTGCAGTTAGTGTCTGAACAGTGAGCTACCTTGAGGTCATCGTTGGTGATGTCGTAATAGCTGATCAGTCCTAGACCGTCTGCACCGATTGTGATCGATGTGTAGTCACCCACGATTCCTGTCGCATCGAGCGTGGCGGTCGTTGCAGCCGTGCAGGTAATGTCTGAACAGTGAGCTACCTTGAGGTTATCGTTGGTGATGTCGCGATAGCTGATCAGTCCTAGACCGTCTGCACCGATTGTGATCGATGTGTAGTCACCCACGCTGCCTGTCGCATCGATCGTGGTGGTCGTTGCAGCCGTGCAGTTAGTGTCTGAACAGTGAGCCACCTTGAGGTCTTCGTTGGTGTCGTCGTAATAGCTGATCAGTCCTAGACCGTCTGCACCGATTGTGAACGATGTATCTTTACCCACTCTGCCTGTCGTATCGAGCGTGGTTATGACGTTACTCACAGGTATATTTCTTACTATCGGTGAACCGGTTTCTCCGGTTTCTCCGGCTAATCCTTCTAATCCGTCTAATCCGGTTGATCCAGCGTCACCCTTAGGACCTACAGGACCAATTGCACCATCTTTACCTTCAGCACCGGCTAGACCATCTTTACCTGTAGCACCGGTGTCACCTGTTGGACCTTTTTCACCTGCTACTCCGGTTTTTCCTACAGGACCAATTGCTCCATCTTTACCTTCAGCAGCATCTAATCCGTCTTCTCCTGCAAAACCAGTGTCACCCTTTGGACCTTGAGAACCCTCAGAGCCATCCACTCCATCACTACCACTACATGCGAACGCAAAAACGATCACAAAAGACATGATCCCCAATACGATCCAATAGTAAATTGGGCGAAGATGGCGAACATGAAGTAGGTATTGCATAGCTTTAATGCTACATGTAAACAGCTGTTTCTTCTACATCTACATCCATGAACGTTCTGGAGACGGTAGCGAGTTGACCGGTTCCTTTTCCATGCAGAGAAGGGCGCAACCACCAACGAGCGCATGGACGCTGTTACATCACATCGCTAGCTGACAAGAGATTCGGTAAATTCGCTGTCGATCATTGGACAGTTGCTCCGCAGTCCGATGACTTCACCATCACGATAGGTGACACCGGTTCTATCGATCAGATAGACGCTCTGATCTAACCTTGGGGATTGGTTGTTGCAAAGGGACGCTCTGAAACAGCCTGAAGAAACCTAACTCGTCTTGTACCTTTGTGCAGACTAATCCCGTGTTCTATCTACTACCTACGCCTGAAGTACGGAGAGCAGAACGTGTTCTCACAGTGAGCCACCTTGAGGTCACCGTCGAAGTTGGTGTTGTCCTGATAGCTGATCAGTCCTAGACCGTCTGCACCGATTGTGATCGATGTGTCACGACCCACGTCGCCTGTCGCATCCAGCGTGGTGGTGGTTGCAACTGTGCAGTTAGTGTCTGAACAGTGAGCTACCTTGAGGTCTTCGTTGGTGCGGTCGTAATAGCTGATCAGTCCTAGACCGTCTGCACCGATTGTGACCGATGTGTCCAGGCCCACGTCGCCTGTCGCATCCAGCGTGGTGATAGTTGCAGCCGTGCAGTTAGTGTCTGAACAGTGAGCTACCTTGAGGTCTTTGTTGGTGTCGTCGTAATAGCTGATCAGTCCTAGACCGTCTGCACCGATTGTGACCGATGTATATTCACCCACGTCGCCTGTCGCATCCAGCGTGGTGGTGGTTGCAACTGTGCAGTTAGTGTCTGAACAGTGAGCCACCTTGAGGTCTTCGTTGGTCCAGTCGTTATAGCTGATCAGTCCTAGACCGTCTGCACCGATCGTGATCGATGTGGGGTCACTCACGCCGCCTGTCGCATCGATCGTGTTGGTCGTTGCAGCCGTGCAGTTAGTGTCTGAACAGTGAGCTACCTTGAGGTGATCACCGTTGCCCCCGTCCACATAGCTGATCAGTCCTAGACCGTCTGCACCGATTGTTATCGATGTGTGCCAACCCACGCCGCCTGTCGCATCCAGCGTGTTGATAGTTGCAGCCGTGCAGTTAATGTCTGAACAGTGAGCTACCTTGAGATAACCAAAACCCCCCAATTGATAGCTGATCAGCCCTAGACCGTCTGCACCGATTGTTATCGATGAGCTTTCACCCACGTCACCTGTCGTATCGAGCGTGGTGGTTGTTGCAGTCGTGCAGTTAGTGTCTGAACAGTGAGCTACCTTGAGGTCACCGTTGGTGTTGTCGTAATAGCTGATCAGTCCTAGACCGTCTGCACCGATTGTGAACGATGTGAAGTCACCCACGTTGCCTGTCGAATCGAGCGTGGTTATGACGTTACTCGCAGGTATCTTTCTTACTATAGATGGACCTGTTGGTCCGGTTGGTCCTGTAGCACCGGTTGGTCCTGTATCACCGGTTGATCCGGTTAAACCCTTAGGACCTTGTGTACCTAAAGTCCCATCTTTCTCACCTTCAGCACCGGTTAGACCATCTTTACCTGTATCACCGGTGTCACCGGTTGGACCTTTTTCACCTGCTACTCCGGTTTTTCCTACAGGACCAATTGCTCCATCTTTGCCTTCAGCTGCAGCT
>Ga0302123_10001011_pt1 | contig 20437 bp, 18 predicted proteins | sample CB21_321_MG_FD_203109 | JGI IMG/M metagenome (GOLD analysis project Ga0302123, IMG submission 203109) | Marine microbial communities from Western Arctic Ocean, Canada - CB21_32.1 | ecosystem: Environmental > Aquatic > Marine > Oceanic | place: Canada: Western Arctic Ocean | collected 2017-09-28 | reverse complement strand
GTTTCCCATAGCGCCCCAGGCTCAGCATGCCCGTTTCCAAAGCCATGCGTCGATTCATCCGATACCCTTCGCGGTTCTCTCGGACTTAACAAAGCAGCGAACGTCAATACTCGGACAGACTCCTAGGAGATCAAGTCGTGGAATCAATACTACCGGAAACGAATCGAGAAGAGAACTAGGGCTTGAGACTTATACCGAGACCGGGCCCCTCAGGCAACACAGCGCAGCCGTCCTCATATCGAATACCCTCCATGGCAATCGAACGCTCGTGATACACCGGCCCGATGATGTCGTGATTCACCGCCGTCGACAAGTTCGGGATCGCCGAAGCCGTGTGCAGCATCGCGGCCGTCCCTAAATCCCATTCGAGATTACTTCCGATCACGCATTCCAGCCCCGCGGCGTCAGCGATCTGGGCAATCTGCATCGAACGAAGAATCCCGGCATTTTTGCCCGGATAGATGCTGATGATGTCGCAGGCCTCGGTCCGCACTGCTTCGATCGCATGGTGCGCGGTGAAGACGCCCTCATCGAGCATGATCGGAATCGACGTACGCTTACGAATCCGCGCCGTCGCCCGAAAGTCACCGCGCGGCAAGGGTTGCTCGAGCACGTTCACGCCGAGCCGCTCCAGATGCGGCAGGGCCTCGATGGTCTGGCGCTCGTTCCAGCCGCCATTCGCGTCGGCGCCGATCGGGAAGCTTTCGCCCATCGCCGACCGAATCGCCACGACCCGCTCGATATCCGTCTTGACGTCGATACCGACTTTCACTTTGACAGCCTGGAAACCTTGCGCGGCCATCGATTGCGCCACTTTCGCCGCACCGTCGGGACTGAACGCGCCGATCGAGAACTTCAGCGGAATGGCTCCTGACCGCCTCGCCCCACCTAGCAAGGTGACTGTCGGAACGCCGAGTGACTTGCCGGCAAGGTCCAGCAGTGCCATCTCGATCGCCGCCTTCGCGAACGGATTGTCGATCAACGCCTTGTCCATCGCCGCCGCCGCTGCGGACACTTCTCGCGGGTCGCGTCCGATGATGACCGGCGCAAGCACCTTGTTGATCGCGGCGATTGCCCCGTCCTGCGTCTCACCACTCCACAGGTGCATCACCGTGGCCTCGCCGAACCCGACGTTCCCCGCGTCGTCGCGAACGGTAACGATGACGTATGGCGAAACGCGGTGCGTGCCGAGTGAACTGACAATCGTCAGCTCAGGCTTGACGCCGATGGAGACCGCCTGGGTTTCAATCGCTGTAATTTTCATAGGAGGCTACGTTAAGATAGTTCACTTCCAACCATGCCTGAATCTGACAAGAAACCACTCATCGCCATCGGCGGTATCCAGCACGAATCCAATTCCTTCAGTACGGCGAAAACGACGATCGCCGACTTCGAACGCAACAGCTTGGTTCGCGGAGACGACATTGTAACCGCCTGGAGCGAGACCAAACACGAAGTCGGCGGCTGCTTCACCGGTGCGGCCCAGTTTGGATTCGATCTCTATCCGACACTGTTCGGGGTTGCGACACCCTCGGGCCCGGTAACCGCCGATACATTTGAGACTCTCACCGGCGAACTCGTCGAGCGAATCCGCTCAGCACCGCCGCTCGATGGAATGCTGCTCGCCTTGCATGGCGCGATGTTCTGCGAGAGCTATCCGCATGGCGATGCGGAAATCGTCCGCCGCGTGCGCGAAGCCCTGCCGGCCGATCTACCCCTCGTCGTGACCCACGATTTTCACGCCAACGTCGCCCCTGACTTGGTCGACCACTGCGACGCGCTGACGATCTACAAGACAAACCCGCACGTAGATCAGCACGAGAGGGGTGTCAAGGCAGCCGAGATGATGGTCCGCGCCGTGCGTGGCGAAGTCCGTCTCACTCAAGCGATCGAGAAGCCCGACCTGTTCTACAACATCCGCTTCCAGAACACGAGCCTCGAACCGCTCGCGCCCATCACCGAAGAAACCCGCCGCCTCGAACAAGACCAGCGATTCCTCTCGGTCAGCGTCTGTGCCGGCTATCAATACGCTGACGTCCCCGCAATGGGCCCGAGCGTCGTCGTCGTTACGGACAACGACAAGGAGCTAGCGCGATCCGAAGCAAAGCGGCTCTCCGGTATGCTCTGGAACATCCGCGAAAAGCTCATCCTCGACGTGCCAGATGCGGCCGAGGCAGTCAGACAGGCCATCGCGGGGGATGAGTTCCCGGTAGTGCTTGTCGAGATGGGCGATAACATCGGAGGCGGTTCGGCTGCCGACAGCACGTTCATCCTACGTGAGTTACTCACGCAAAAGGCGGAGGGCTGGGCCGAGATTGTTGCCGACCCCGAAGCCGTGCAAGCGGCCGTGAAGGCCGGTATCGGCGGCAACTTCGACATGCTCGTCGGCGGAAAGACCGACGACCTGCACGGGGAGCCTGTCCGTATCCGGGGCAAAGTCAAATGCCTCCACGACGGAAAATTTGTCGAAAACGAGATCCGCCACGGTGGCTGGAAGTATCAGGACCAAGGGATGACCGCTGTCATCGAAGTTGAGGGCTCGACGCGTGATCTGCCGAACTCCCTCGTCCTGACAACATTACGCCTGCCGCCTTTCAGCCTGCATCAGTTGACGAGTTGCGGCATCTATCCCGAGCGCCAGAAGATTATGGTCGTCAAGGCAGCCATCGCCTATCGCGCCGCCTACGGCCCCATCGCCAATCGGATCATCGAAGTCGACACCGGCGGGCTGACAGCGGTCAATCCGGCGCGGTTCGAGTACAAGAACGTTCGCCGTCCACTCTACGGTTTGGATTAGGATTCTATACACGAGGTCATCATGCTGGACTACACAATTCGGTCGGGCGACACGCTTTCCAAGATCGCCAAACGGTTCAACGTCGGCTTGGATGCCATCGTGCGATTCAACGGCATCCGCAATCCCGACCGCATTCGCGTCGGACAGAAACTCAAGATCCCCGAGGCCACGACTGACGCGATGGACGCCGTGGTTCCTCCGGTTGCGCCGCCGCCTCCTGCGCCTGATGATCTCGACGGCCCTCCGATTAACCGCACGAAGTTCGTCTTGCCTCCCAAGGAGTACATCGGGGAAGTGAAGGAGAAGGACCTGATCGTCCTCCACTTTACCGCCGGCAGCAGTGCCAGGAGCGCCTTCGATACGTGGAAAAACAATCCGGTTCGCGTCGCGACCTGTTACACCGTCGACCCTGACGGCAGCATCTACGAACTATTTGATCCCGCTCATTGGGCATTCCATCTCGGAGTAAAGGGCTCCAACGGAAAGCACGACAAACGCTCCATCGGCATCGAGATGGCGAACGTCGGCCCGCTCAAGCCCGACGCAAATAATCTCGATCGGCTCAACTGGTGGCCCGGCGATTGGGGAACGCGCTGGTGCCACAGAGACGAGACTTCAAAATACGTACCGGCCTCCTATCGAGGAATTGACTTCTTCGCGGCTTTTCCCGACGAGCAGTTAGACGCTGTGGGTCAACTCGTGCGTCACTTGTGCGAAAGATTCGAGATTCCCCGGAAGATACCCCCCAAGACCCGCCGCGACAAGTTCGACATGCCGCGATTCAACAAGTTCAAAGGCGTCGCGTCTCACCAAAACTTCCGCAAAGACAAATGGGACGTCGGCCCGGCTTTCGACTGGGATCGCCTAGTCCTCTGACCTTTCAATGGGTCATTGAGTAAACGATGTAATTGATCGCCAAACGATAAGCCATCGCCGTATAGCGCTCCGGATAATGCGGCCAGTCGGCATGCTCCCAGGCGTCGCCCAGATCCATGTTGTGGTTGATCAACATCATCAGCCGGCCGTCATCATCGTACATGCCCTTCCATTGCGGATTGGCCCCGTCGTTCTCGTGCGTCTGGCCGGTATAGAGCATCTGGACGCCCGGAATCTGCTCGCCGGGTTGCAGGTCGTAAAGCACATGGAAGACCTCATCCGTCGGGTCGAGGTCCACGACCGGTCGGTCCGCGAAGATCTTGCGCATCCCGCGCATGAACATCGCCCACTCGTACGTGCCGTGAAAGTCGTCGAAGATGATGAACCCGCCGCGCAGCAGGTATTCCCGTAGGCCGTCGGCCTCTTCGTCCGTGAGAGCCCAATGGCCGGGCTCGACGACGTAGATCCAAGGGTAGTCAAACAGCTCTTCCGAGGAACCGTGAACGTAGACTTCCTGCGAACGCGAATCGATGTTCGAGAGCCTTTTCAACCCCTGCAAGAAGTGCCGCTCGGCGGCCGGGGAATCGATCATCCAAGGCCGGTCGCCCTCGATGCGGGGCCCGTATGGGTCGGTATAGGCCAAACGCGCGAAATAGAACTCCGCCGGCTTGTCGCCGTCCGGCGGCGGTTCGATCATGGCCATCTCCGGGGGGAATGGCGTGCCGCGATACTCGCGCTGAGCCAGCAGCGCACCCCCCGCGGATAGCACCGCTACGAGTACCCAAACCAACCGACGAAACCGCGGAGTGCCCATCACGTTTTTCAAGAATAACATGTGCCCTTACTACCTTATGACGCCCCAAAGTGCGGTTTCGTTCATGTCGCTTAACCTCCAATCGTCGACAAGGTAGAGCGACATGAGCAAGAAGGGAAAGAGGCGCGGATGTGAATCCGTGCGTCCGCGGGCAAGCCCGCGGTTCGGCCTCAGCATCCTAGCGATGGGTCTTACTTCGTTCCTGAACCATCCCCGATTGACTTGCATCGAGTGACCTGCCTACAATAACAATATTAGGACTGCCTAAATTTAAGATTCACGATGCCTTCGGAAGCCGTCGACGACTACCTCAAAGCGATCTACGAGATCGCGGGCGACAATGGCCGCGCCTCAACCGCGAATTTGGCGCGCAAGTTGAGCGTCGCCCCAGCATCCGTGACCGGCATGCTGCAAAAGCTAGCTGAGCGCAAGCCGGCGTCGGTCCAGTATGAGAAGCATCGCGGCGCAAGGCTGAGCGAGCACGGCAAACGTCGGGCGCTCGAGGTCATCCGACATCACCGCCTCATCGAGCTATTCCTACACCGCTTCCTGGGGTATAGCTGGGACGAAGTCCATGACGAAGCCGAGCGCTTGGAGCATGCCATTTCCGAGCAACTCGAGGACCGCATTGCCGAGCGTCTCGGCGATCCCGAAGTCGACCCACACGGGCATCCCATCCCGCGCAAAGACGGAACCATCCCGCCGCGGCGCGACATGAGCCTGCTGGAACTTTATGTCGGCGCGAAAACGACGGTTTCCCGTGTCTCCGACAGTGACCCGGAGATTCTCCGCTATCTATCCGAACTTGGCATCGCGCCCGGCACTAAGCTCTGCCTCACCGAGAGAGCCCCGTTCGACGGGCCGCTGATGCTCAAAGTCGGGACCGACGGGGAACAGAAGGCCTTGGGGCCGCGCGTGGCGGGTGAAATTCGAGTCGTGCCTCCTTCACCCGAGCAGAAACCCAAGGCTGACAAGAAATGACCGATTCCCTCTCAATTTGGCTATTGGCGCTACTGCTCATCGCGGTCGTGGCGGCTTGGCCGAAAGTCGGGTTGTGGGCGCAGTGGCAGCGGCGACGCACCCGGCGGGACCGAGCGCTGCTTGAGGACGCTCTCAAGCACATCGTTACCTGTGAACATCGCGGGCAGAGGGCGACGCCTGAATCACTGGCGGGTGCTCTAGCGCGGTCGGAGCGGCGCATTCTGAGCCTTGTTGTGAGTATGGAAAAGCACGGCCTGGTTCGGAGCGAATCCGGCGGGTTGGCTCTCACGCGCGAAGGGGAAAGTTGGGCGCTCCAGGTCATCCGGGCACATCGATTGTGGGAAACGTATCTCACCGACGACGCCGGCATGCCGATGGAACGCGTACACCAGGCTGCGGAAATTGCCGAGCATCAACTGTCCGCCGAACACCTCGACCGGTTGGAAGCGCACCTAGGTCATCCGGCGAGCGATCCGCACGGTGACCCCATCCCGACCGCCGAGGGCACCCTTCTCCCCCTCGACGCGGTATCCCTCACCGACTGGCCCGAAGACACACCCGCCCGTATCGTTCACATCGAAGACGAGCCCGACGCCATCTTCCGCCAGATCATCGCCGCGGGACTTCGCCCCGGATCGACGATCCGCATTCTGGAGAATACACCCGAGCGTCTTGTGATCTTGGATGGCGACACGGAGCATCGGCTTGCTCATGTGGTCGCCGCGAACGTGCAGGTCGCCGAGGCCAAACGGATGACCAGGCCCGAAGGTGCCATCCGGCTCTCACAACTGAAAGCGGGCGAAGTGGCCGAAGTCATTGAGCTCGATCCCGAATGCCGCGGGTTCAGCCGCCGACGTTTGCTCGATCTGGGGCTAACCCCCGAGACGCGTGTTGAAGTGACGCTCGATAACCCCTTTGGCGATCCTCGCGGTTTTCGCGTACGCGGCACAACAATCGCCCTTCGCAACCAGCAAGCCGATCAGATTTGGATCCAGCGGCGCGCGGCCGCTTCTCAAGACCAACCCGTCGCGGAGGAACAGCACGCATGACGACGACACCCGCCACGCCACAATCGGGTTGCGAGACCTGCCCCGCCCACGCCCAGCTTGCGCAGATGGGTGTCTCGCTCGGCAAGTACGACCATCTGGTCGCTCTGGCCGGCAATCCGAACACCGGCAAGTCGTCCGTCTTCAATGCGCTCACCGGCTTGCGCCAGCACGTCGGCAATTGGACCGGCAAGACCGTCATGCGGGCCGAGGGTGGCTACACCCTACAAAACCTTCGCTACAAGTTGGTCGACCTGCCCGGAACCTATTCGCTGCTCTCCGCTTCCGAGGATGAAGAGATCAGCCGCAACTTCCTGCTCTTCGGACGGCCCGATTGTACGGTGGTTGTCGTCGACGCGACGGCACTCGAGAGAAACTTGAACCTTGTCCTCCAAGTACTTGAAATCACAGACAAAGTAGTCGTTTGTGTAAACCTCATGGACGAGGCGCGCCGCAAAGGCATCGACGTCGATGTCCGCAGCCTTTCCCGTGATCTCGGCGTGCCTGCGGTACCCACCGTGGCCCGCACGAAGGAGGGTCTGCAGAATCTCGTACAGACCGTAGCCGATGTCATTTCCGGGGCGGTCACCACGAAGCCCGTCCGGCCAAAACACCCGCCTGAGTTGGAACGTGCCGTTGACGAATTGGTCCCGCTCATTGAGCAATCCGCTCCCGGTCTACCCAATGCGCGTTGGGTCGCCTTGCGCCTGCTTGACGGTGACCACAAAGTCCGTCAAGCGCTATTGTCGGGCGAATTGTCGGACTTGGAACAACAGCAGTCAGCCCCGGTCGAAGAGATGAGCAGCGTCGTGGCTTTGCAGGGGCGTCAATGACACCCAAGGTCGCCAATCCCCAAACCGTTCTAATCCGCGCGGATACGCTTCGCCGCGAGATGGGCGACGATTTTCGGGACCGCATTGTTTCCTCTCTGTATGCGGATGCGCAGCGCATCGCGGATCGCTCGGTCCACGTAGGCGCGAAACGCGGCTGGGATTGGGACCAGAAGATCGACCGCATCGTCACCTCGCCGGTGCTCGGCTTGCCGATTATGCTGGGCATCCTGGCGCTCATCTTCTGGCTGACGATCGTCGGCGCGAACGTCCCGTCGCAGATGCTGGCGGAGTTCTTCTTCGTCATCGAAGGTGCGGCGGTTGCGCTGTTCAACGATTGGGGCGTGCCGTGGTGGGTCACCGGGTTCATCTGGAACGGCGTGTTTCGCGGACTCGCCTGGGTCGTGAGCGTGATGCTGCCGCCGATGGCGATCTTCTTCCCGATGTTCACGATCCTCGAAGACCTCGGCTATCTGCCGCGTGTCGCGTTCAATCTGGATTGGCTCTTCCGGCGGTCCGGTGCGCACGGCAAGCAGGCACTGACGATGGCGATGGGCTTCGGCTGCAACGCCGCGGGCGTGACGGCGACGCGCGTGATCGACTCGCCCCGCGAGCGCTTGATCGCCATCCTGACGAACAACTTCGTCCCCTGCAACGGACGCTTTCCGACGTTGATCATGCTGGCGACGATCTTCGTGGCCGCATCGTTCCCACCGGCGTTCGCATCCCTGGCCGCAGCCGGTGCGGTAGTTGGTGTGGTGCTCATTGGAGTGGGCTTTACCCTGCTTACCTCGTGGCTACTCACGCGAACCGTACTGCAAGGCGAAGCCTCGGCGTTCACTTTGGAACTCCCGCCATACCGCCGCCCGAGCATCCTGCGCATCCTCTACACCTCGTTGATCGACCGCACGATCTTCGTGCTCTGGCGGGCGATCCTCACCGCGGCCCCGGCCGGCGCGGTGATCTGGATTCTCGCGAACATCGACATAGCGGGCGTGAGTCTAGCGCAGCGCTCAGCGGATTTTCTCCAACCACTCGGCGTCGCAATTGGGCTCGATGGCGTCATCCTACTCGCCTATGTGATTGCCATTCCGGCGAACGAAATCGTCGTCCCGACCATGCTGATGGTCTACATGGGGGTCGGCGCGATGTCCGACGTGACGTCGTATGACGAGATCCGTACGCTACTCATCGACGACCAGGGCTGGACGATGCTCACGGCCGTCAACCTGATGTTGTTCTCGCTACTGCACAACCCCTGCGCCACGACGATCATCACCATCTGGAAAGAGACCCGCAGCGCCAAATGGACAACGATTGGGTCTCTGATGCCGCTCGCCTTCGCCTTCGCCGTGACCTTCGCCGTAGCAACCATCTGGCGCATCTTCGCGTAAGGCCCGTAGCGCGGACCTCGGTCTTGAGGTCCGCGGGGTTTTCCTTCGTCCGACTCAATCTCCTACGCATTCCGTCTCTTGCTAAACTCTTCCTCGCACCCAATGAGGAAGCCGATGCCGCACTTAAACCAAACCCGTCGTGACCTATTCCGCACCCTGACCGCCGCCGGCGTCTACGCCACCGCCCTCCGGCCGCGAGCCGCCGCCGCACCCGAGGCTCACATCGATGACGCACGCGTCATCAGCATGCGGCCAAGCTACTACCACGGCTGGCCGACCGTGGCGCGGCGCAAAGACGGCGAACTCCTCCTCGTCTGTTCCGGGGGCAGGGAATCGCATGTTTGCCCGTTCGGGTGGGTCGAGATGATGCGCTCGAAAGACGGCGGCGAAACCTGGGGTTTCCCGCGCATCCTCATGGACACCGCGATCGACGACCGCGACGCCGGGGTCTGCGAAACTCCGCAGGGCTCGCTGCTCGTGACGACGTTCACCTCGCTTGCCTACGTCGACTACTTCAGCAAGGCCAGGCCGGGGACAAACGACCGATTCAACGATTGGACCGACGAGCGGATGGCCAAATGGAAAGCCGCGCACGAACGCACATCCACCGCCGAACGCGAGCAAATGCTAGGCACCTGGATGCTGCGGTCAAGCGATGGCGGCGTCACGTGGTCCGCGCCGTATCGTGTGCCGGTCAATAGCCCACACGGCCCGATTCCCCTTTCCGACGGCCGAGTCATCTACGCCGGCAAGCGCCTCTGGAATGAGACGCGGCGAATCGGTGTGGCGGATTCGCGCGACGACGGACAGACCTGGCGTTGGCTCGCCGAAATTCCGACGCGCGACGGTGACGATTTCACCGACTACCACGAGTTGCATATCGGCGAGGCGGCCAACGGACACCTCATCGCGCAAATCCGCAACCACAACAAAGCGCACGAACGCGAGACGCTCCAGAGCGAATCCGATGACGGAGGCCGGACCTGGTCCATGCCGCACTCGATCGGGGTCTGGGGCCTCCCGTCCCATCTGCTGCGTCTCAAAGATGGCCGCATGTTGATGACCTACGGCTACCGCCGCGCGCCCTTCGGCAACCAGGCCCGCCTGAGCGAGGACAACGGCAAAACCTGGTCCGCGCCGATGACGATCTCAAACGACGGCGATGCGGGCGACCTAGGTTATCCCTCGACGGTGCAACTCGATGACGGTACTCTCGCAACGGTTTGGTACGAGCGGATCAAGGGCTCGCCGCGCGCTGTACTACGGCAAGCAAACTGGCGTCTGCTCGGGTAGACTCTGGTCGAACGCCTAGTCGCGGACGCGGATGACGATCAACGTCGCGTCGTCTTGGAAGCTCGCATGGCCCGCGAACGCAACCGCCGATTCCCGGATACGATTCAATAGTTGCTCCGCCGAATCGTAGGAGCCCTCGGTCAAGACTTTCGGCAGAGCCTCGGTTGAGTATTCAACACCTTGCGCGTTCGCCGCTTCCGCCAGTCCATCGGTGAAAAGGACCAGGGTGTCCCCAGCTTCGAGACCCACCTCTCCCACCTCGTAGCCGATTTGGGGCAGCAAGCCCACGACGGGTCCGCCGGTTTTCAAAAGGGATTACCTGCTGAGAATCTCGACGCACCAGCATGGGAGGAAGATGTCCCGCGTTCACGTAGCGAAGCTTCTCTTCGGACGAATCGAAGTCGCCATAGAAGAGGGTCACGAATCGGGCGCTGTCGCTCACCTCGCACAAAAGCTTATTCAGCTTCGTGACAACGCCAGCAGGGCTTTTCGCAACGGGTGCGAGGACACGCAGGGCCATCCAGACGCAATGTCCAAGCGGCTGAGTTCCGGTGCTTTCTGGGGCAGCAGCCGGCGTTGCACCGTCTCGGCCAAGCTAAGGTCCTGAGCAAGCAACTCGTGTTGCTGGCGGACGGTCTCGGCGAGTTTCCTTTGTTTCCGCGCCATGCGGTGGACGATCACGATGAACACCGCCAAGACGCCGAACGTGATGATGATGCGCCCTGACAGATGCCAGCCGAAATACTGGAACGGACCGAGCAATTGACGCAGAGCCACGCAGAGCCCAGCCAGTACCAGTGTCGTCCCGAGCCGGTGGTAGAGCGCGCTGAGCGTGAGTGGCAGCAGATAGAGGAAGGCCAACGAAATGTTGCCTTCGACGATCGCGTCCGCGTAGGCGATACCCAATATCCCTGCTGCCACGCCGGCCGAAGCGAGATAGATCAGCTTAGTGTCGTGAGAAGTTGCCTGCACTCAGGGGAGGATTCTAATCTACCAGAAGCTGGCTTGCGGACGATCGTATTGGGCATGGACGGAAAGAGCAGCGTTGAGCTTGAGTCTCCCGCAAAGCTATTAAGCATTGTTTTGGCTCGGTCTGGTTCGCAGCCGACGATACAGTCGGTAGAGCCAAGTCGGCAGAAAGAGGCAGCGATGGACGGTGAGACTTCGGCCATCGCTGGTTTGGAATGAGAGCCCTTGTGCTCCGTCCCGCAACGCGGTGACCTCGTAGGTTCGTCCGCGGATGCGAATCTTCAATATCTCGAAGCAACGAAGTCGGTGAAGTAGCTCGTCGGCGGAAACCTGGCTCGGGTCCGCGATGGTGCAGAGGCGTTGAGCATCCTTGCGTGAGAAGTAAGAACCGGCCTCCTTCTGAGGGCGACCCATCGAGCGTTGAACCACGTGGTCGAGCACGGTGGCGGCTTCAGTCGCGGCGTCCCGGGATTTCTCCAGGCGGACAAGCGATGCGCTTGCGCCCGCCGGGATGGGGGTCTTCCCGTGTACGAGTACAGGGCCAGTGTCGATACCGGTATCCATCACGTGGTAGGCGTAGCCCGTCTGCTCTTCGCGGTGGTACATTGACCAACCGGTCGCTGCTAGACCGCGGTAGTCCGGCAGGTAACCGTTGTGATAGTTAACGGTCATTTCGAACGATTGCAGCAATTCCGCTCCGAAGATCTGTACGCAGCCGAGTGAGAGCGCCAGAGTCGGCTGCCACTCGCGGCGGAGGGTGGCAATGAACTCGGCTGAGTTGATATCGCGTCCCGACGGTACGAGCACCCGCACTTGATGTCGGCGGGCGACACGATAGAGCCGCGGCACTGTCACCTCACCACCGAACTCAGGGTTGAATAAGGACCCCATCGTTTGGATCGCGTGGTTGGCTAGCGTACTCCACGGCTCGGCCAATGGTGGTTTGCGGGATGTCTCGACAATCGCGATGAGCTCGATGTCATCGCGGCCACGTACCTCGTTGAGGAACGCGTCGAGTAGTATTCCCGTGAACGAGATGTGCGGAGAGCCGAAGATGACCAAGCGGTTCGGCCTAGTGGATCGTTCATTGGCGGACATGCTCTGGAATGGTGTCGATGACGCCGAATTCGACATCGTAGCCCAAGCTCTATGAGAGTCTGGCCTCATGATGTAGGGCCTTGTCCGGCCCTAGCAGCACTACCGCGGCTACCAGCAATCCCGCTAGTTTTGCCAGATCGATTCCGATATAGACGTCGTGGAGGCTGGACGCGGTCGGCATCGCTCCATCGATCACGGCCTGAGCGCGTTGGTCCAAGACGGGTAGCAGCCAAAACGTCTCAAGCAGCACTCCCAGCACCGCCACGCCCGCCGATAAGCAGACCGATAGAGTCCGCGAAGCGCCTACTATCAGCAGTCCTACGCTGATCGCCGCGCAGCCCAGTTCCACCCGGTTCAGCAATGCAAAGGTTGACCGCCCGACCTCGATCGCGACCGGCAAGGTTAGACTCGGCGCTGAGAACTTGACGGGCGTTGCCAAGAACGATACGCCGAACAAGATCCCCGCCCATAGAAGGAGGACGACGACTAGGGCACTGCTTCTCCAATCCTGCATGGTTGTTTATTGTAGGGATCGTTAGGGGCTGCGCCTGACGGCGCGGACGCGCGGGTTGACACCCGCGCCTCTGTTGCTTCTGGCATGAGTAGATTGAGTTGAGGACCGCTTGCTGTTGTGCGTCGGGTCTGTCTACGAAGAAACGATACGCTATACTCGTCCCCGCTGCGACGACCTGGCTGGTGTGCTGCGAGTTGATCAACGTCGAGATCCGTAGATGTGAGGCGAAGGCCTCCCTACGAGCCCATAATGAAGGAGCATGACGGCCGAAGAGCCTCCTGTCTTGCTGTCAATCGCTCCCACTTTGCATGGGGTTCATTGCTCAAGACGGAATTTCGACGGCGCGAGGGGCGCGATCTCGCGGATGAGTCAACGTGCGTGAACAACGGAATGATTCAAAGTCGAGTGCCGAGTCACGTTTGCTGGTGTAACGCCTGATGAGCCTTCGATTGATCCGTGTAGCTGGTGGTCTCGCTTGCCTGACCGTCCTCGCCGGCTTAGGGATCGGGCAAACCGCCGGTGGGACCGCGGGGCAGGTGACAGACACCTACTTCGCGGATCAGCTATACCCGATCTTCGAGGAGACGCAGTGCCGCCAGTGTCACAGCGACGATGGCGTGGCCTCGGGATCTCGGCTGAAGTTTCCCTCCGCAACGGCGGGAAGCGATGAGGTGCATGCGTTTGGAAAACGTCTCCAGGCGTTTGTCAATCGACAGGATCCGCGTGAGTCGCTTCTATTCCGGAAACCAACGAATCGACTCGACCACTCAGGCGGCGAGCGCATTCTCAAGGCAAGCGAACAAGAAGAAGTATTGCTCGCATGGGTTCGGTACGTGGCGACTCTGCCCGAGGGGCCTTCGCAAGATTCTTCTTTGAACGCGGCCGTTGAACCGGGTCCTCCGTCGGTGATTCGGAGACTCACGCACACGCAATACAACAATACGGTGCGGGACTTGCTCGGTGACCTCACGCGACCGGCGACGCAGTTTCCCCCGGAAGATTACGTCTACGGTTTCAAGAACCAGACCGGCGGCCAGAGTATGTCGCTGCTGCTCGCGGAAGCGTACAGCAAGGCAGCCGAGAAACTGGCCGCGAATGCGTTTCATGGGGGAGATCAGCAGGGGCTGCTTGCCTGTGAGCCCGTTTCGGATTCCGATGCGGCCTGCCGACGCCAATTCATTCGGAAGTTTGGACGACGCACTTTCCGACGGCCTTTGACCGCTTCAGAAACCGAGAAGTACGAGGAATTATTCGAGCAGAGCGTACGGGAACAGGGAGGTTTCCTGGCGGGGGCGCGCAGCGTTGTCGAGACGATGCTACAGTCCCCTCACTTTCTCTTTCGTGTGGAACGCGGCGACCAGGGCCCCTCGCATTCCTACGAGATTGCCGGCCGCCTGTCCTATTTTCTCTTGGACACAATGCCCGACGACGCCCTGCTCAAGCAGGCGGCGCGAGGAAATCTGGCGACCGTCGAGCAGGTTGAGGCGACGGCCCGCCGCATGCTTGAGGACCCTCGCGCGAAGTTGGCGATGGAGGAATTTCTCTCCCAATGGCTGCGGTTCGACCGGCTGCTGAGCGCGATCCGCGACCGACGCCTCTTTCCGAACTTCAATAGCCGCCTGACATCGTTGATGGCCGAAGAGACCAGACGCCTGTTCAACCATCTGGTCTGGGACAACGTCAACTTCATGGAGTTGTTCTCGGCGGACTATTCTTTTCTCAATGCGGACTTGGCCGCTCTCTATGATCTACCGGCGCCGGATAGGGATTTCGACCGCGTCGAGTTTCCCCCCGAAATGGGCCGTGCCGGTGTGCTCGGGCAGCCGATGTTTCTAACCCTTACCGGCAAACCGATGGACACGTCTCCGACCGATCGGGGACTCTATGTTCGGGAACATTTCTTGTGCCAGAATGTGCCCTCTCCTCCTCCGGGAGTAAGCACCACACTGCCGCCGGTTACCGACGCGAAACCGATGACGAACCGGGAGCTTCTCAGCATGCATGTGACGAATCCCAGTTGCGCGAGTTGCCATCGGTTGATCGATCCCATCGGATATGGCTTCGAGCAGTACGACACGCTGGGACGCTTTCGCGAGAAGCATTTCTTGACGGTGTTTCCGACACGTGACGAACTGTTGAGCAAGCGCAAGACAGAGCCAACCAAATATGAGTTGCCGCTCGACCCTTCGGGCGAAGTGCGGGGTATCGCCGTCAGAGGCGGTGTCTCGCACGCCCGATTTTCAAACCCGAAGGAACTCGGTGTGATCCTCGCGTCGGAACCCACTTGCCAGAAGTGCATCGTGAGGCAAGTGTTTCGTTATGCCCTTGGGCGGCCTGAAACCGGGGCGGACACGGAAACGATCGAGCGAGTCTTCGATGACTTCCGGGACTCGCGGTTTCGGTTTCAAGAGCTTATAATTGCGTTAGTCCGATCTGAGCCGTTCCTAGGAGGATTGAACTAGCCGATGGGTTTTAGCCGCGCACTGTCACGCCGTACGTTCTTGAGGGGAGTCGGTCTCTCCGGCGCGGCGGTTCGAATTGGATTGCCCGCGCTCGACGCGATGTTCAGCTCGAGCGGCACGGCCTATGCCGCCGCTAAGAGCGTAGGTACCGACGGCAGTATCGAATCGAGATTCGTGCTGTGGTTCAACGGTAACGGGATTCTTGAGCGTTTTTGGATCCCTCGCGAAGTCGGCGAAGACTATCGGATGACGGCGTGTCTGTCTCCGCTGGCGCCCTTCCGCAACGACATGCACGTCGTGACCGGGCTCGACAACCCGGCGGCCCGCATGCCCGGACCCGGCAACGACCACCATCGTTCCATGAGCGGCCTTGTTTCGGGCACTTCGTTTACGGGCCGCGGAGCAGGTGGGCCCTCGATCGACCAAGTGATTGCATCGGAGATTGGGAATGAATCCCGGTTTCGATCTCTGCAGGTGGGCGTGTGTCAGGAGTCACTGGGGGAAAGCATTCAGCGGAATCTCAGTTGGGTCGACCGTGATCGCCCCCTTCCTCCGGAGATGATTCCGCAGCGTCTATTCGACCGCCTTTTTGGAACCAAAGACGTAGACTGGATTCAGCAGAAAAAGAGCGTGCTCGATGCGGTCCAGGACGACGCGCGAAACTTGAAGAGCGACCTGGGCCATCAGGACCAGAACCGGCTGGACGAATTCCTCACCGCGGTGCGCGATCTCGAACGGTCGATCGTGAGTCTCCCGCCCGAGTACCGTCAGGTCGTCGAACGCCCCCGCGAGGGCGGCGATCTCAAAGACTGGCCGCGGATCGCCAAACTACAAACCGACCTGATGGTCCATGCTCTGGCCTCCCATCAAACGCGCGTTGCTTCCTACATGCTGACGAAGTGCCAAGGGACGTCTCGCTTCCCATGGCTGGGGCACTCCGCCCGGCGGCACCACGGTTACACGCATGGCGACGTCGAAACGCCCCACGGCCAGCGAGTTTTGCGGGACATCAATCGCTGGCATGTCGAAGAGTTCGCCTACCTACTGGCGAAGCTGAAGTCCATACCGGAAGGCAGCGGGACGTTGCTGGACAACACCTGCCTCGTCTTTGTCCACGAACACGCCGAAGCAAACTTTCACAAGAACAGCGGTTTGGCCGTGATTGCGGCCGGCGGGCTCGGCGGCCTGAAGACCGGCCTGCACACGAAGACGACCGGCACGGTTGGCGACTTCTACTTGACGCTTGCCAGTGAAGTCATGAAAACAAACGTTCAGAAATTCCCCTCGGCAAACAAGAAACTAAACGAAATCATCTAAGCGACGTTCAGGCGCAGTGGCTGGGGCGTTTTGGCGTTCTCACTTGTGCGGCCACCATGTAATCCGCACCTTCGGATACTGTCGCCGAAACTCGGCGACTCCTTCGGCGGTCACGCGAGACCCGCCCACGAAGAGTTGCTTCAGGCTCGTGATCCGTCCCAGGTCCGGCAGGGATTGGTCGCTGATTTGGGTTTCTGCAAGGTCAAGCGTTTCGAGGTAATCCATTTCCACGAAGGCGGCTACCGCTTGGTCGTCGATCCCTTCAACCTGAGCCAGTCTCAAGTCGCGCAGGGACTGAAGGGGTTGCAGCTCTTTCATTCCAGAGCTTGAGACGAGGGTCCGGCTGAGGTCGAGCGCTTCTAGTTCCGTGAGCCCTTGGATCACCTTCATGCTCTCGTCGGAGATCCTCATGTCGGCAAGATTCAGGCCGCGGAGACCTGTCAGGACCTCAAGAGAGTTCATGTTGAAATCGTTCAGTTCAAGGGCCCACTTTCCGGAGTCGGTCTGTTGCCTACCGCTGACGTCCAGATGAGTAAGCGAAGGCAGGAGCCGCAACAACGGCAGGCACCGCTCGGTCAATTTGTTGCCCCCGAATGCGAAAGTGTGAAGCCTCTCCAACGAGGCCAGTCGATCAAACTTTTCGTCGTTCACCAAGCTGAATCCGACGTCCAGAGTTTCCAGAGCCCTCAAGTGCGCCAAGTGATCGAAAACGGCGCTTGTTACCTCGGTTCCCCGAATGTTCAGGTAGCGTAGCTGCTTCCACCCCTTGAGGTGAGCGATCCCTCCGTCAGAGATGTATTCAACGAACCAAAGATTGAGACGCCGCACATTCTCAAGGGGTTTTAGATGCTCAAGTCCGAGGTCACTGATCCAGGTGTAAGAAAGGTTGAGGTCTTCCAAATCGTGTAGTGAGGCGAGGCGGACCAAGTCCGCGTCCGTGACCCATGTTGACGTGAGGTCGACCTCGATGATGTTGCCGTTCGCGTTGCGGCTGGAGGTCCCTCCTATCTCAGAGATCCAGAGGCCGACTTCGTCTTGCTCGAAACCCGCTGCGTTGCCGGCGCTAAGGCAGAACAACAATAGTAGGAGAGTCCGCAGACAGACCGCGATTTTCCAGCCAACGGAACGGGCAGAGATGTTTTCCATTTGATATCGCATGGATCTCGGGCTAGCCCATACCGAAGCTAGCTTCTCCGCCGATGCGGGAGACCGGACTCGGGGTCCCATATAATCTCGCATTCCGGCAAGGCAGCTTTCAGTCGCTGGTAACCGTCCGGGGTGATCTGGGTGTGATAGACGTTGAGCGTTTTCAATGTGGATAGTCGCGAAAGGTGCGCAACGCTTGCATCGGTGATGAGGGTGCTATCGAGGCTGAGCGTCTTCAGTTCGCCCAAATTTGCTATCTGAGAAAGTCCTTCCTCCGTGACGTCGGTGTAGTCGAGGTTGAGGTCCGTTAGCTTTGTCAACTTCCCGATCGACTTCATGCCGGCGTCGGTGAGGCGCGTTCGGACCATGGCGAGTTGCCGTAGTTCCGATAGATCCTCCAAGCTCACCAACCCTTCGTCGGTGAACCGTGTGTAGCTGAGCGAAAGCGATCTGAGACTGGTCAAGCCCTTGATGTGAACGAGTCCTTCGTTTGTCAGATCGGTTGCCGCCAAGTCCAGCAGCGTAAGGTTTCGCAGAGCCGCTAGAGCCAGCACCCCATCATCCGTAATGTCGGTTTCGGCAAGCCACAGCCTTCGGAGCGATTTCAGATCGACGAGTGGCGGCAGACCGACGTCGCGAACCGGCGCTCCGACCAAACTTAGGTCTTCGAGTGACTCCAACCCTCGAAGGTGCTCAAGCCCTGGTCCTTCGATCAAGGTTTGGTCGAGACGTAGTTCCTTCAGTCGCCCCAGGCTCTTCAGGTGCCGTAGCCCCGCATCGGAGATGATCGTGCTCGTGAGGTCCAGTTCAGTGAGCCCCGGGAAGTTCTCGAGACAGCGCACGCCGAGATCTCCGGTTTCGGTTGCTTCCAGGGAGAGGCGGCGTAGATTCGGTAGGTCCTTGAAGTTCTCCAGGCCGCTGTCGGTAACACCCGTTCGGGCGAGGGACACCGCGCGCAATGAGCCATCAACCGTCTCCGCTTCACCTTCCATTTGCCCGACCCACTGGGCAATCGCGTCCTCGCCCCCACCGGTAGGGATGGGCGCGGCACTTACATCGGGGTTACGCGGTGAGGTGTCGAGGAACAAGACTCTGGCGTCGGGTAGAGCGGACTGCAAGATCTTCACGCCCGCTTCGGTCACGCGCGAATAGCGCAGATCCACTTCCATCAGATGGTCAAGGTGCTTGAGCTGTTCGAGACCGGCGTTCGACACTTTCGTGTTGTAGAGATTGAGAACCTCGAGTTTCGTTAGCCGGGCCAATCGTTCCAGTCCTTGATCGCTAATCTCGGCGCTTCGCAGATCAAGCGTCTTGAGGTTCACGAGGTCTTGCAGGTGAACCAATCCGGCGTCGGAAACATTGTTGCCGTGTAGATGCAGCTCTTCGAGTTCACTCAGATCCCGCACATAGGCCAGCCCTTGATCGGTAATCCGCGTGTCCCCGATCCAGAGCTTCTGAAGGCCCTTCATGTGCTGGATGTTTTGCATGCCTTCGTCGTCAAGCCGGCAATAAGTCAAATCCAGGGACTTCAGGTTGCGAAACGGTCCGAGCGTATGCCCACGGATGGCGGCCCTTCGGACGCGGAATTCCACCAGATTCGTCAAAGGCGCAATCTGCTCCATGCCCTCATCTTTGAAGCGGCCGTTGAACTCTCGGAAGTAGTAGCTGAACGTAAACCGTCGCAGCGAGGTTAGTGACGCCAAGTGACCCATCTGAGGGTTCTGGTTGCCCTTCAGCTTCGGGTTATTGGTCCACATTGGCTGGGGCAAATGCAGTTCTCGAAGATACTTCAGGTCACTTAGTTCGACGAGATCGGGGGGGGCTGATATTCGTGCCGACCAAGCTCACCATGGCCAGCCGGAAGTCCCCATCCGGAAGGTGACTCACATCACGCACATGTTCTTGTTGCCCGTCGAGCGCGACTCGACCGCCTTGCCGAAGCGCCCATTCGGCGACTTTGCGATCCGCGGGATCCGCAAAGGCTGGAAGCGCTGCGATCAAGATGAGGACGGCGAGAACCGACCCTAGTCGGTTGTGGCACCCTGAGCAGCGGGAGTGAAGACGGATTAGAGGATGGACTCTATGCTTGTACATGGTCGCCGTCGTAGCGCATGAGATATTTCTCCCAGCCAAGCTTGCTGCCGATCGCGCGGGAACGTTGGTGCGTCCAGTGGGGCATCACGCTTGCGGCATCTTTCCGGTGGCTTCTTCGCCGGATTGCGGGTTGCCGGTGGCGTCGCCGCCGAGCCATCGGTATGGGCGCGGGTAAAGCGCTAGCGAACGATCCTCCAAGGGTAGCTTTACAGGCTTATTTCCCAGCTTGGCCGAGAGTTTCGATGCGATGGCGATCTCGAGCGCTTGGCGAAGATCGTGGCCCGAGACGAAGAGATTCCCGCCAGCCGTGACGACGTCAACAAAAGATCGAATCGAACTGACCAAGTAGTTGTCCGTTGCGCGAAGTGTCGGACGGTCGAGTAGATATCGCCAGGGAAAGGGAGGATAGTTTGCGGCGATCTTCCGGCGAGACACCTGGCCCTGGATGCTCTGGTGAATCTCGGGTGCCCCCCAGTCCCAGCGGACCAAGGTGTTGTCGGTCCAGGCGTCCACCCCGCGATAGGGTGTCTCCCTCGCGAAGACTTGGCAGTCGAGGCCGTTCGACATGTGGAAAACACCGTTGATATCGAGGCCTTCGTCGGTTTCTTGCTGGAGTGCTTCTGCGGGTTGTCCCCAGGCCATGACTTCACTGACTTCCGCGCCCGTAAACAAGCGGAGGATAGACAAGTGCTGGCAACCCCCTCCGGAGATCTCGCCGCCAAACCGATGCACTGCCACACCCTTCAGGGCGCCGTACTCGCTCGTGCGCAGACGGTGCGCGACGTCTTGCACTTCCCACATCGCAC
>Ga0302123_10001008_pt1 | contig 20471 bp, 17 predicted proteins | sample CB21_321_MG_FD_203109 | JGI IMG/M metagenome (GOLD analysis project Ga0302123, IMG submission 203109) | Marine microbial communities from Western Arctic Ocean, Canada - CB21_32.1 | ecosystem: Environmental > Aquatic > Marine > Oceanic | place: Canada: Western Arctic Ocean | collected 2017-09-28 | reverse complement strand
CGTCACCCTGTTTTACCGGCATTTCCGCAATTGGCCACACCGGTTCACCGGTGACCCGGTCGAGCACGAACATGTACGACTGTTTGGTCGGTTGGATCAGCGCCTTGATCGCGCGCCCGTCGACAGTGATGTCCAGCAGCACCGGCGCGGCCGGCAGGTCCCAGTCCCAGATGTCGTGGTGCACGGTCTGGTAATGCCACACCCGCTCGCCGGTCTCCAGATCTACCGCCACCACGCTCCCGGCAAACAGATTATTGCCTGGCCGGTGTCCACCGTAGTAGTCGCCGGTCGGTGCCTCGACCGAGAAGTAGGCCATGTTCAGCTCGGGGTCAATGCTCATCTGCGCCCAGACCCCGGTGTTGCCCGTGTAGCGCCACGAGTCGTTCTGCCAGGTGTCGACTCCGAGCTCGTCAGCGTCGGGAATGGTGTGAAAGATCCACTTCCGAGCGCCGGTCCGGACGTCGAAGCCGCGAACGTAGCCCTTGACGTTCGTGCGTGACGGCGGCGAGCCGCCGGGTCGATGCGCCGCGCCGATGATGATCGTGTTGTTCGCGACGACCGGCGCCGCATGCAGCCCGATTTCCGAGGTCGGCGAGAGATCCTGGTCGATGTTTTGCTTCAGGTCGATGATGCCGGCGTCGCCAAAGCTCTGGATCCGGTCACCGGTCCGGGCGTTCAGAGCGACCAGTTGGTAGCCAGGCGTGACATACAGGATGACGCCGTCCCCACCGTCGTTCCAGTAGGTGAGTCCGCGGCCGGACAACCGGCGCGGCGCTTCTTCGCCCCGCTCGCCCTCGTCGACCCGATGCATCCAGAGCAACTCCCCCGTCTCGGGATCGAGCGCAACCGCGGCGCGTCGAGAGCCGGCCGTCGAGTAGAGGATGCCGTTCACCATGAGCGGAGTGGACTGGAACGTGGTCTCGGGCCGCGGACCGAGGTTGTCGGTGTCGAACCGCCATGCCAGCTCCAGCTCGCTGAAGTTCTCTGCCGTGATCTGGTCGAGCGGCGAGTAACGGTCGTGCGAGAGGTTGCCGCCATACGACGGCCACTCGCCGTTGGCGGTTCCTGTCTCTTGGGCCGCTGCCGTCAGCGTGACGCTGAGCAACGCCACCGCCAGGCAGGTCTGGGTTCGCTTCGCTTGCAGTTTCATGAGTTGTCTCTCATCGGTTCGGGGCCGCGTCGCGCGACGACGAACGAACGTCCACACGCGACCGTGCTGTCCCGGGCGGCGAGTCCATGGGAAACGTGATGCAGCAGCATAATATCGGAAAGCGAGCCCTCGTCCTCACCTCCTGGACGTTGTCGTGGAGGCCTGCGACAGGGCACGGTGCGTCGGACCTGTGTCACCCGCCGGTTGGGTCGGCCAGGCGCCTGCGCGCGGATCGGCTGTAGGCTATAGCAGATGCATCGAGGAAGCCCGCCGCGCGCGGCGGGGACATGAGCGGGTGGGAGGATGTGTCGCAAGGGGCCGTGATGCCATCCGGGCCGCTGGTCAACCAGTTCGGCCTGGTGACGGTGACCGACGCCGGTGGGCTGGAGTGTGCGATCTACCACGTCGACGATGCTCGACCTCGCCCGTGCTACCCGTGACAGCTCGATGACGACCGCTTGCGACGATACGCGCGTGACGCTGGGGAGCCGTCACGCGCATCTCTGGTGGATACGCCCAGACACCCTCACCGACCCGGCCGAGCTCGCGCGGTGTCGCGCGCTGCTGACTGACGACGAACGTGCGAAGGTTGACCGGTTTCGTTTTGCCCGCGACCGCCACGTATGCCTTGTCACTCGAGTCTTGGTGCGTGCCACGCTCTCGCGCTACAGTGACGTCCCTCCGGACCGTTGGCGGTTCCGGACCAACGACCACGGACGACCCGAGATCCAATCGCCCTCGTCGACGATCCACTTCAACCTGTCGCATACGAAGGGGCTCATCGTGTGTCTGGTGAGTCTGGACCGCGAGATCGGGGTCGATGTGGAGAGCCTCGACCGCGCGAGCCGTTGGGGCGATCTCGCGGAGCGGTTCTTCGCGCCACGGGAGGCGGCCGCGCTTCAACGTCTCGAGGCGTCAGAAGGACCGACCCGGTTTCTCGAGTACTGGACCCTAAAGGAGTCATATATCAAGGCGCGCGGGCTCGGTCTTGCCATCCCCTTGACCGGCTTCTCGTTCGATCTGCCGGCCCGGGCGCCGGACGACATCCGCATCCGCTTTACACCGGCGGTCGACGATGATGCGACGCGCTGGCAGTTCACACTTGAACGGTTCGGTGACGACCATCTCGTGGCTACCGCGGTGGAACGCGGTGGCTCGGAACCGGTCCGCATCGCCCTGCACGAAGCGGTCGTACCGCTCGCCTAGCGGGTAGGTTGTGACTACCGAAGCCGTTGTGAGGCTTGGCGCATTCGCGAGCATGCTCGCGCTTATGGCCCTCTGGGAAACGCTGGCGCCACGGCGGACTCTGCGGGTCGGGCGGCGTCGCTGGTCCGCCAATCTGACGCTCACGTTCTTGAATACACTGGTTCTGCGCTTTGCGGTCCCGCTCGGCACCTACGGGGCGGCTGAGTTCACTGTCGACCGCGAACGTCGGCCCGCCGCTAGGTTCGGCGACCGTCGGCGTGTCGCGATCTTTCACACGCGGTGCTTGATCACCGCATGCCGTGAACACCAGAGCCGTTACAGTGAATATGGTTAGCCGTGTCTATCTCATGTGCGCACGTCCTTGAGAAGCGAACGAGCGAGTCGCGCATCGCCCATGTCGTCGTGAACGCGTCGTCGTACCGACGCGGGACAGTAGAGGTCGCGTGTTGAGCTATGTCCTACGGCGCTCCGTCCCTGTGCAGGATGCGGCTCTTGATCTTCCAGCCGTCCGGCGTCTTCACGAAGACGTCGTCGTAGTACCCCGAGGCGGCTGGTGTGGGCTGTCCGCTACTGACGTCCAGGAGTAACCAGTACGCGCGCCCCTTGGCACCATTGGTGGTCGGAGTGATGACCCAGCTGGTGTTGAGGTGGCGCCGGCCGTTGTCACCCGTCTGGCCCTGATGCCGCTCGGCTCGCTGGGCCAGCAGCGCCGCTCGCCCAACGACCTCCTGATTGGGACCGGTCCGAAAGACCGCGTCGTCCGCGAACGCCGACACGAAGAGATCGGCGTCTCGGAAGTCGCTCCCCTGGTTGTACATTCCGTACAGCCGCATGATCTCGGCATGGTCCTGTCCGCTCAGCGACGGAGCCGAGCCGTCGCGTTCTTGGGCGGCGATCCACCCGATTCCGGCCACGATGCCGACTAGCGTGATCGCGATCACAGCGCGCAGTTTTCGCATATCTCCTCCTGTTCGTTGATCGGCCAAGCCGTTCAAGTATAGCGAGCCGAGGTGGTGCTCGTCCCGACCCATAGGTGCACCGCCCAGGCGGCCCAATGTGGGGCAGGTGGTCGAGGAAGCCTCACAAGCCTGTCAGCCGTCTCGGTGAGATACGGTCCAGGCACGTCCTTTCCACGGTAGTCCAGGGACCTGGTGTAGAGGTCTGTTGCGTAGCTGATCGTGGGGTACAATGGCGCGCGCAATACAGCCGTGTGGGATCGCGACGCCTGTCCTGTCGTACCGGGTTTGGTACTGGCTTGCGTTCAATCCGGAGTGCGGGTCGCTGCCCGGTCTGGCGACCGTCATGTGGCCCAGAGAAAGGGAGATGGTCATGTGGAAGTGGATGATATTGGCGGTCGTGAGCGTGCTTGTCGACGTTGGTGCAACTGCCGGGTACGCACAGCAGGCCACTGAGCTGAGTGGAACCGACTATGCGGAGATCAATCGGCTCTATGCGATGTACGCCCATGCGTATGACAGTGCCGATCCAGAGCTGTACGCCTCGTTGTTTACGTCGAATGGCGAGTTCGTCATCCCGGGCCGAACGCTCAAGGGCCACGACGACCTTGCGGAGCTCGCTGGGGGCCGTGGTGCGGTCAAGGAGCGGGCCAAGCTGTTTCATATCACGACAAGCGTGATCATCAATCCTTCCGCCGAGGGCGCGACCGGCTCGGCGTATGTAATGCTGGTTGATCTCGCGCGCACCCCTGTGATTTCCGGGGGAGGGGTGTACGAGGATGTGTTCGTCAGGACACCCGAGGGGTGGCGCTTCCAAAAGCGGTCCTACTTTCCGGAGCCCGCTGCTGTAGCCACTAAGCAGTAAGGAGTCATGTGCTCAGGCCTTTTTCTCTCTGTGTAGGCCTGGTGTAGGCCTGTTGATTGTTCTGACGTCCGCCTGCGTCGACCCCGAACCCGATGGGAGGGACGACCTGGCTCAGGCCGAGTGGACACCGGAGGTCACCGCTGCGGTGGAGCGTCTGATGGTCGCCCCGTAGGTCATTCCAGAGCCCAGTCTTACCGCGTCGATCCTCGTGTCCCCGGGTCACATGTTCGACCCGCTCACGTTGATTCCATCTTCAAGGCGCCACTCAGCGTGGGTGGTGCGGTCAAGCGGCTACGCCCAGTGTCGACAGCTCCCGGGCGGCAGGTCCGACATGAAGAGGGGAGATCCCGGATCGCCAGGAACATCTACCGCAGGGCGCTCCCCGGAGCTATAATGCGGCTCAATGAACAGTGATAGCCGTGCGACATCCTTCGCACGAGGAGGGCTAGAGATGAGACGTCGAGTGCCGTGCCGGCTCGCGATCAGTATGGTGGCGGTGGCCTGCCTGACGCAGGGAACAGTGTGGGCGCAGCAGAACTGGACGGTGCCGCGCACGGCCGACGGCCACGCGGATCTCCAGGGTATCTGGACGAATAACTCCGCGACGCCGATGGAGCGCCCCGCTGCGTTCGAGGGGAAGGACGCGCTGACCGATGAGGAACTGGCCGTGTTTCAGGCCCGGGCGGCCGAGCTGCACGCAAGCGAACAGGCGGGCAACCTCCTCGGTCCTCTTCTGTTTCAGCAGGTGCTGGAGGACCCGAACTTTCGGGAGTTCGATCCCGGGACCGGAAACTACAACTCGTTCTGGCTGGTTGAGCGTTACCTTGACAACCGCACGTCCTTGATTGTCGATCCCCCCAGCGGTCGCGTGCCGCCGGTCACCGACGAATTTCGTGAGCGGCGCAGTAACCAACCGCGGCCCGCCGGTGGCAGGGCGGATTCGCACGAGAGCCGGAGCATGCTGGACCGGTGCATCAGCTATGGGGTGCCGAATCTGCTTGCCGGCTACAACAGCTATTTCCAGATCTTTCAGGCGGCCGACCATGTCGTCATCCTGCAGGAGCTGATCCACGACGCGCGGGTCGTCCCGATTGACGACTCGCCGCATCTGAATGCCGGCGTGCGCCAGTTGCACGGCGACTCGCGAGGGCATTGGGAGGGAGACACGCTGGTGGTGGAGACCACCAACTACTCGAGTCGCGGTGCCTACCGGGGCGCCACCGAGAATGTCCGGGTCGTCGAGCGGTTTACCCGGGTCGCGCCAGATACCGTCGAGTATGTGATTACCTTCGACGACTCGGCCACGTGGACCCAGCCCTGGACCCTCATGATTCCGTTGAAGCAAGCGGATGAGCAGATATTCGAGTATGCGTGCCACGAAGGGAACTACGCCATAGCCGGCATTCTGTCTGGCGCCCGTGCCGAGGAGGCGTCGGCCGCCCCGTAATATCTGTAACGCTGGGCAGTCGGGACACGCATGGGGAATTCCGCACAGCCTCAGTTGCACGCTCCACGTCAGTGGCCAGGCAGGCGGCATGGCTTGCCTGGTGGCCGAGAATCTGCAAGGTGAGACTCGTGAGGCGCGGCTCCCGCGCGGGCCGCGCGCTGCTGAGTGTGCTCGCGTCATCGGCGCTGAGAGCTGGGAGGACCGCGGTCTGTCGGAGCGGTGTTTGGTGGGTTTTAACTCCGGTCCGCCGATCGTACCGGCCTCGTACAACCAGAACATCCAGATCTTTCAGGCGTCGGACCACGTCGTCATCCTCCACGAGATGGTCCACGACGCGCGTATCGTGCCGCTCGACGGTCGCACTCGATTGCCCGAGGATTCGCCAGTGGATGGGTAGCCCGCACGGCTACTGGGACGGCGACACCCTGTTGGTGGAGTCGAGCAACTTCACCGACAAGACAGCCAGCTTCAGCCCGTCGATCATGACGGCCGCTGGGATTGGTGCCACGCTGCACCTGACCGAACGGTTCCGGCGGGTGGACGATGACACCTTGCTGTACGAGTACACCGTGGAGGACGCGGCCACATTCACCCGGCCGTTCACCGTGGCTCAGCCGATGAAGCGCGGCACCTCGATGTTCGAATTTGCCTGCCACGAGGGGACTTGCAGCCTGCGCGACCTGCTGTCGGGGGCCCGCGCGGCCGAGGTGGCACCGCCGTCCGGGCCATAGCGGCGCGTGAGAGACGTCTCGGTCTGTGCCGCCGCCTCGGTCGACCTCGACCATCTCGCCGCCGGCGCGCGGCCGCTCGCCCAAAGACGCGGCCCTGCGGTTCTATGACTTGAGCTTCGTACCATCTACTCTTCAGAGATCATGACACCAGAAACGTCGACCATCGAAACGACGACGCTATCAGTTGAGCCACTCTTTAGCCCGTTTCCCTGGGGTGGCCGCAACCTCCGCAACCGGATCGTCATGGCCCCGATGACTCGCTCCCAGTCGCCGGGCAAAGTGCCCGGCCCGGATGTCGCCGCCTATTATCGGCGGCGGGCCGAGGGCGGGACGGGGCTCATCATCACCGAGGGCACCAATCCGGATCATCCGGCGGCGAGCGCGTACCCGAACGTCCCCGGCTTCTACGGCGAGGAGGGTCTGGTCGGCTGGAAGCATGTTGCGGACGAGGTGCACGCAGCGGGCGCGGCGATCATCCCCCAGCTCTGGCATTGTGGGTCGGTCCGTACGCAGGGCATGGAGCCTGACCCGGCGGTTCCCGGCTTCGCGCCCTCGGCGATCCGTCACCCGTTGCACGATGGGGATGGTGAGGTGCCGCACGAGATGACGCAGGCTGACATCGACGAGACGATCGCTTCGTTCGTGCGGTCGGCGGTTTCGGCGCGCGAGCTCGGATTCGACGGCGTCGAGCTACATGGCGCGCACGGCTATCTCATCGACCAGTTCTTCTGGGGCGTGACCAATCAGCGCACCGATCGATACGGCGGCTCGTTCACGAAGCGGCTCACGTTCGCCGTGGAGCTCATCCGGTCGATCCGCGCGGCGGTCGGGCCTGCGTTCCAGGTCGTGTTTCGCTTCTCTCAGTGGAAGCTGGGGAACTTTGAGTGCAAGCTGGCCAGCAATGCCGCCGAGCTTGATCGTTTCCTGACGCCGCTCGTCGAGGCGGGTGTAGACGTGTTCCACGCTAGTACCAGACGATTCAATGACCCCGAGTTCGAGGGCTCGGATCTCAATCTCGCCGGTTGGACGAAGAAAATCACCGGGCTGCCCGCGATCACCGTGGGCAGCGTCGGTCTCGATCTCGACTTTCTCCGATCGACCGGCGGCGGGGAAGCGCACAAGGTCGGCCTCGACGCGCTTGTCCGTCGGCTCTGGTGCGAGGAGTTCGATCTCGTGGCCGTGGGCCGGGGCCTGCTGTCGGATCCCGCCTGGGCCCGGAAGCTCCAGGACGGGCGTGAAGAGGAGATCGTCGCATTCGAGCCCAAGCACATGAGTATCTTTGAATGACGCGCTTGGCCCTCGCCCTTGTGGGTCGCACCCGTTTTCGGCTGAAATTTTGCCTGTAATTGTTTCTGCCTGGTTTGGTCGCCTTGTTCCTGGCCGTCGGTATGCGGTCATAGGGGGCGTCAGTCGTGACGCTGGCGATACTGCCTGCAATTGCGTCAATGCGGGTGGCGCGGCACCTCTACAGGATGTCCCTAGCGTTGGATTATCCAGGCCTGCGATCGCGCACACTCGCCTGATCCTGATTGGCTTCGCGCTGATCCTCGGAGTGGTCGCGGGGGGCGCCTCCGCCGAGACGGTGAGAGACGTCAGGCTGAAGATGGGTTCGCGTTTCGAGGTCACGGTTGTGCACGCGGACGCGGACCGCGCGCGGTCCGCCATCGAGGATGCATATCGAGAGATCGATCGGATCGAAGCACTGATTTCCAGCTGGCGCGAGTCGTCGGAGACAGCTGGCATTAACCGCGCCGCGGGAGTGCACCCCGTCACGGTGTCACACGAGTTGTTCGCCCTGATCCGCCGCGCGCTCAAGGTCTCGACACTGACACGTGGGGCTTTCGATATCACCTTTGCCTCGGTCGGTCGCTTGTGGGACTTCAAGAGCTCGGTGCCGGTGCTGCCAAGTCCCGAACGTCTCGAGGCGGCGATGCGTGCGGTCGGCGCCACCCACGTGGTGCTGAACGAAGCAGACAGATCCGTCTATCTGACGCACCCGGAGACACGCATCGGCTTCGGCGCCATCGGCAAGGGCTATGCGGCCAACCGCGCAGCCGCGGTGCTCAAGGACAGCGGCATCACGAGCGGTGGGGTCAACGCCGGGGGCGATCTGCTCTCGTTCGGTCTCCGAGAGGACGGGAAGCCACGGGTCGTCGGGGTGGCCGACCCGCGACGGCCCGATCGAACTTTCGCGCACCTCAGACTAGAAAATCTCGCGATCGTGACCTCGGGAGACTACGAGCAGTTCTTCCTCATCGATGGTCGGCGCTACGCCCACATTCTCGACCCGCGGACTGGCTATCCGGTCGATCACACGCGCAGCGTCACCATCATCTGCCCGGACGCCGAGCTGGCCGACGCCCTCGCAACTGCGGTGTTCGTGCTGGGTCCAAACGATGGCCTCGTGCTGATCAATGAACTCCGTGGGGTAGAGGGGTTTCTGGTCGATGCCGCGGGACAGCTTCGCATGTCCCAGAACCTCACGACCTTGTTCGCGGAAGAGGAGGTGTCGCCGTGAGAGTAGTCATGATCCTGGTTGTCCTGCTCGGTGGTCTCGTCGGGTCCGGCTGTGTCACGGTGCAGTCGTGGGAGCGAGGGACCCACGCGCTGGCGCCGATGCAGATCGAGGACCCCGCCACCAAGCTGCTCGAGCGCAGCATCGACGTGTATCGGGAGGCGGCCGTCGGCGCCAACGGCGGCAAGTCAGGCGGAGGGTGCGGGTGCTCCTGACGCTGGTTTCGGCGATCGTGGCGGCGTGGCTGGTGTTTCAGCCGTTCGGCGGAGACCAGTCCGGCGCTGAGTCGCCGACCGAGCAGGCGCCGCCGCCGGCGTCGGTTCCCGGCCCCGGCGGAGTCGACGGCGAGTTTCTGTTCAACTACTACGACCAGGACGGTGACCATTCGCCGGTGACGGGAGGGCTTGGGACCGAGGCGCTCCAGGTGCTGTCTCCGGTTGTCGTGGCACGGTGGGCAATCAACGACCGCTGGGCGCTGAACACCTCGATCGGGCTCGATCAGATCATCTCCGCCTCCACCGACAACATCGACGACCACGTCAGCAGCGCATCACGCGTCGACCAGCGAGCGTTCACCACCGTCGAAGTGGCGCGCGAGTTCGAGACCCAGACGGTCGGGGTCAGCGGCGGATTCTCGAACGAGTACGACTACACCTCGGTGATGACCGGACTGCGGTGGACGCGCGACTTCAATCGCAAGAGCACAACCCTCGTGACCAGCGGTCGCTACTATATCGATCAGGTGTCGCTGTACGACATTGACGGCATCAACCGGGGCTCGCAACGGCGGCATACTGCCGACCTGGCACTGAGCGTCACACAACTGCTGGGGCGTCGAACCGTAGCGACCATTGACGTCGGCTGGACGGCGCAGCGCGGATTCCTCTCGACGCCGTTTCATGAGGTGATCGTCGCGCCGTCGCCGGACCTGCCGGTCGACCATCGCGTGGCCGAGCGTTTGCCAGACGCTCGTGATCGTCGCGCGGTCGGCGTGCGGGGCAACCACGCCCTGACGGACTGGCTCGTGCAACGGGGCGGCTATCGGTTCTACACCGATACGTTCGGCATCTCGGCGCACAGTGTCGAGAGCGAGACGCACGTCCGCCTGCCGGCCTCGAACGAGATGTGGGTCTATCCGATTCTGCGCTTTCATCGTCAGACGGGGAGCCGCTACTTCGGCCTACCCGGGACACAGACGATCGATACCGAGTTTTTCACCGCCGACGGAGACCTCGGCCGTTTCGACAGCTGGCGTTACGGGGGCGGCTGGAAATGGGTCGGCGCCGGAAACACCACTCTGGGGTGGCTGCCGTTCCGCAGCCTAGAGACGCGGGTGACCTTCTACGAACGAAGCGATGGGCTCCGCGCCGTCACCTCGTCGCTTGGTGTGGGATGGGCGTTTTGATGCAGAAGATCGGCCCCGTGGGGCTGGCGCTCGCGATTGTCACCATGTGGGTGGGGATGGCTGTCGCGCAGACCGACCAGCATGGGGTGCGGCACGACCTGGGCCAGCCTGAGCGGGTCACTGTCATCGATTTCGCGGCGGCCTGGTGCGTGCCCTGCTGGAAGTCGCTGCCACACCTGGAGGCGCTGGCCGCGCGACACCCGGACATCGGGTTTCTCGTCGTCAGTGTCGACGACAGTGTGAACGGCCGTGACCAGCTCGTGAGCAAGCTCGCGCTGACGTTGCCCGTCATCTGGGACGCCGACCATATGATCGCCGAGCACTTCGAGCCCCAGGGCATGCCCGCCACTTTTGTTCTCGATGTGCGTGGCACCATCATCTATCAGCACTTCGGGTACGCTCAGGATACCTGGGCCGCCTTCGTCGATTTGCTCGACGGCTTCTAGCAGTGCGTGGTGAACGTCCCGCTGCATCCCGGCCTGCGCTGGTACGGCTACAGTCGTGCCCCACAACCTTGTCCTCACTTAAATACTGCCGGTGTCTTCCCTCGTCACGCCATGTCAGTCAGGTGCTGATCCGCGTTCACAGCCATCCGTTGCTGGCCGCGCCGAGGTCGGCCTGGCGGTATAATCCCGCGACTCTCTGAGATCGGCTAACAGCAAGTCAAAAACGACGGCACGGTGGGAATGCCCCGGCCGTCAAGAGGAGACATGATGCGAACACGCGCGCTCATTGCGATGGTGCTCGTCGGATCGATTATCCCGGCGACCGGCTTGGGCCAGGGCCTACCCATCACCGACCCTGCCACGGTCGGCCTGTCTGAGGCGCGTCTCGGCCGCCTCGAAGAGGTGGTACAGGGCTATGTGGATGACCAAACGGTCGCCGGCGCCGTCACCCTGATCGCCCGTCGCGGCCGTCAGGCGCACCTCCGGACGTACGGCATGGCCGACCGCGGAGATGGCACCCCGATGCGCTCCGATACGATTTTCCGGATCGCCTCGATGACCAAGCCGATTACCAGCGTGGCGGTCCTGATGTTGTACGAAGAAGGCCACTTCAAGTTGAACGACCCGGTCGGACAGTATCTACCTGAGCTGGCCTCACTCGACGTGCTCACGGCGGCCCCGGGAGGCGGATTCCAGCGGGTCCCGGCACGGCGACCGATTACAATCCGACACCTCCTGACGCACACGTCCGGCATCGGGTATCGCTTTCTTGGCGATCTCGGTGGCAACCCGAAGCTGCGACGGCTGGCGGAGCTCTACGGTGCGGCGGGTGTCGCGGACGGGCTCTCAGAGCACGACGGCACGATTGCGGATCTGGTGGCCGCGCTCGGCGGGCTACCGTTGCTGCACGAACCGGGGGAAGCCTTCAGCTACGGGCTCTCGGACGACGTCCTGGGACGGCTCGTCGAGGTCGTCTCAGGGCAGTCGTTCGACGAGTTCCTCCGGACGCGGCTCTTCGCGCCCCTGGGAATGCACGACACCTTCTTCTATGTGCCCGAAGCAAAGGCGAGCCGGATGGCCTCGATCTATACCCCTGGCGCCAGCGGGCTGGCCGAAGTCGACGGCACGGTGGCAGGCGAACACCTTGTGTACTCGTCCACCTATTCGACCGGCGGACCTCGACGCAACTTCTCCGGTGGGGCAGGGCTCTCTTCGACGGCGCACGACTACTCGCGGTTCCTGCAGATGTTGCTCAATGGTGGCGAGTTGGACGGCGCGCGAATTCTCAGCCCGATGACGGTCGACCTCATGCGGACCGACCAGATCGGTGACGTGCCGGCCGGGTCGGTCGTGCAGCCTGGCAGCGCGGGGTTCGGGCTGGGTGTGGCCGTCCGCGGCGGGCCCGCCGTGGACGGCGAGCTCGGCTCCGCCGGCGCCTACTACTGGAGCGGCTTTTTCAACACGAACTTTTGGATCGACCCGACCGAGCAGCTGATCGGCATCCTCATGGTCCAGGTGTTTCCCGGTGCCTCGGATATCCAGGAGAAGTTCCGGCTCATGGCATATCAAACGATCGTGGAGCGCGACTAAGACCCACGGCGGGGACCGTGCAGGCTGATGTAGACTGGGCGACATCATGAGCGAGGCCCGTGTACGCGTCGGTGCAGCCGTCTTGGCTGGCGTGGCGTCCGTGGTGGCACCCCGAATTGCGCTGGGGCAGGACGCGCAGCCCGTCACGTTCACCAGGGACATCGCCCCCATCTTCCAGCGGTCATGTCAGGTGTGTCACCGGGAAAGCAACATGGCCCCGATGTCACTGATGACCTACGAGGAGACTCGGCCCTGGGCGCGGTCCATTCGGGCCAAGGTGCTGGCGCGCGAAATGCCCCCATGGCATATCGACCAGAAGGTCGGTATCCAACGTTTCAAGGATGACCGCTCGCTGAGTGACGACGAGATCGCCGCGATCGTGCAGTGGGCGGACAGTGGCGCCCCGCGCGGCAACCCCGCGGAGATGCCGCCACCGGCCGAGTTGCAGGATTTCGGCGCGTGGGCAATCGAGCCTGACATCATCGTGACGTCACCGCCCCATACCGTGCCGGCAGAGTCTGGCGACTGGTGGGGCGACTACGTCGTGCCGTCCGGGGTGACTGAGGATCGCTACATTCAGGCGATCCAGACACGAGCTGGCGATCTCCGTGTCGTGCATCACGCCCTGACGTATGCCGTCACCGACCCGAACTCGCTGCCGGACGACAGCTCGAACGACTTCTTTCTCAATGAGTATGCAGTCGGGAAAAACGCAGACCAGTACCCGGAAGGCACCGGTAAGCTGTTCTCCGCAAACTCCCGGGTCCGCTTCAGCTTTCACTACCACTCGGTCGGGGAAGCAGTCGTCGACCGCACTGAGCTGGGGCTGAAGTTTTACCCCGTCGGGCACGAACCGGACCACATCCTCTGGTCGAGGCAGTTGGGGGTGGCGGGGGAGCTCGACATTCCGGCCGGTCAAATCACGCGCCACGACGGTTACGCGAGGATGTATACGCCCGGAAAGCTGACCGCCTTCCAGCCGCACATGCACTTTCTGGGCACGCGCCAGTGTCTCGAGTTGATTTATCCGGACGCGACCACGGAAATGGTGAGTTGCGCCAACTTCGATTTCAACTGGCACATTGTGTACAACTACGCGGACGATGCGCAGCCGCTCTATCCAGCGGGTACAACGATGCACGTCATCACCTACCACGACAACACCGCAGGGAACCGCGGCAATCACGATGCGCGCAACTGGGCCGGCAGCGGCAATCGCACGATCGACGAGATGGCGTTTGGCTGGATCAGTTGGTACGACTTGGACGACGCGGAGTATATGGCTGAGCTCGCCGCCCGTCGGAACGCACGACGTCAGAACCACGATTAGGACACGAGATCCGCATGGCATGCTCACATTGGGTTCCTGTCGGCCGAGTGGTGATCGGCGTGCTCTGGGTCGCGGTGGCCCATCCCGTCGATGCCGGTGCGCAGGTCGACCGGCGGGACATCCCGATCGTGGCGCAGCCGCAGCAACGCTTTGACAGCGGGCAAGACATACAGCCTATCTACGAGGGATGGCAGCGGAACGACGATGGCACCATTACCCTGCATTTCGGATATCTGAATCGGAACTACCGGGAACAGCCCAGCGTTCCGGTCGGTCCGGACAACTACTTCGCACCCGGTGATCCCGACCGTGGTCAGCCGACGTACTTCTATCCACGCACCACCCGCTTCCAGTTCTCGGTGGAGGTGCCTGGGAACATGGGCACGGCCTTCGGGGATGGACTCGTGTGGACGGTGACGCACAAGGGCAGTGAGCAGCAGGCGATCGGGTGGCTTCAGGCGGAATGGGAGATTGACGAGGACACGATCATCAAGAACACCGGCATCGGCTTTGGCCGCGCCAAGGCGGAGTGGTACATCAACCAGCCGCCGAACCTGTCGGTCACGGCGGCTCAGTCGCCTGCGGCGGTGGGGCAGCCGCTCACGCTGACGGCCGTTCTCGAGGACGACGCATTGCCGAGGCCGCTTCCCCCCCGAGAGAGATCCACAGGGCAGTCGAGGTCCGGTGTGCCGGCGCTACGGCCGCCTGTCGATGCACCCGGGGTGCCGGACAACGTGCAGTGGTATCGGAGGCCTCGGCCCCCGCGGAACGGCCTGTCGGTGCACTGGGTGCTATACCGTGGACCGGCGGCCGTCACACTCGATCCCCCCGACTTTCAGCGGGCCGTATCGGAAGACGAAGCCGAGCCGACCGGGACGCAGAATCAGCGGTACCCGTCCATCGGTCCCGTCAGCAAGGTCTCGACATCCCTGGCCGGGGACGGGTGGACGTCAGCCACATTCGAGACGACCGTGACCTTCGCCGCACCCGGGACGTATACGCTGCGGGCGTTTGCCAGCGACGCGCTGCGTTACACGCCGGCGGATCTCACGGTGACCGTCACCGCACCCTGACGCGTCTGGTGTGGCACGGTTGAGGCCGTGCTCCGCCCAGATCTTTCATGGTACCGCGTCTTCTCCAGGGCGGATGGGTTCGGGGCGTCATGTGCCTGCTGCTCGTGGCCATCGTCGGCTTGCCGCTCTTGTGAGTATGGCCGCAGCGTGGTGTCACCGCACGGTACTACGACAACACCGAATGGACCGGTGACGCCATCGCCAGTTGGATCCAGTCGACCCTCACCCTGTCGACTGTGGAGCAAGAGCCGGAGACGTTTCCCCAACGGCAGTTCAGCCTCCTCATGGAGGGCTGGCTGCGGGTCGATCGAGCCGGGGAATACTCCTTCTCGACCCGATCAGACGATGGCTTGACGCTCGACGTGTGGACACGCACGCGAGAGACCTAGAATCGCAAGAGACGCGTGACCTTGACCACGAAGCCTCGGCTACGGAGCTCTGAGAAGCGGTTTGGCACGAGCGGGTCAGTATCGTGATCATCCGTGTAGACGACGAACAGTTCGCTCCCTGGGCTGTACTCCCAGCGCAAGCGGAGATTGGTGCTCAGTGAGTCACCACTCGAGCTGTACTGTACGAGCCCGCTGAAGAACATGCGCGGCGTGAAGCTGTAGGTGAGCCGGAGTCGGGCCAGTTCAGTTCTGAACGTACCCTCTGGCAGGTCAATCCAGTTGACTGAGACGCTCGGCTCAACCGAGAACTGTTCAAGAATCGCGGCGCGTCCCCGGCTGAACTCGACCGCCGTGATGTCACCGCTCCAAAAGCTCCCCGCTCGTACCGAGATCGTGCCGCTCACCCGTCGCTGGGCGCCGAAGGCGTACGAGACGTTGACGTCGCTGAAGCCGTACACGCCGACCGGGATGTTGACATCCGGGGCGATCTCGAACGGTTCGTCGAGTCGTTCAAACGAGTTGAGGACGTCAATGCTGACGCGATCGCTGTTCTCCAGCAGCGCATCGAAGGTCAGGCCCCGCAGACGACTCTCCAGCAGGCCCTCATCGGCCGTCAGGAAATAGTCAAGGCGTCCCTCCAGGGTAAACTGCCGGATCGACTCGATCGATCGTGGGCGAGGACTGAACCGGCCGGCGATATTCGTGCGTCGGAAGTTGTCACGTCTGACGAATCCGATCTCTGGGGTAAAGTGGTCCTCGACCGCCAGGTGGTCGGCGGTCAAGCCATACCGGTCCCCCGTGTAGCTGAATCGCCCTTGATAGCTCAGGTCCTGTCCGTCGAGCCCCGGCGTCTCCGTCTTGGCGACGTATGTGATGACCTCGAGGTTGTCGTAGAAGGAGAACACCCCGTCGACGCCGTAGGTCTGACTCGACCCCTCCCCGGCGATCGACACCGAGCGGTTGGTCATGATGGCGCCGATGCTGCTGCGCCGAAGGATGTCGCGACGCAGGCGGACCGCAGTGAAATTGGTCGACTCCACCGCACCGCGGATCTCATCGGACTGAATATTCAGCGCCCCGACATCGAAGGCGCCGACCTTGCCCGTCACACGCCCGCCGCCGAGGATCGGGACCAATGTCCCGTTCTCGAGTCCGATCCGGCGACTGAAGAACAGGGTCGGCACATCACCACCGGCGCCGAACCCTCCACCGCCACCGCCTCCACGACGGCTCCCGCCACCCCCAGGTCCGCGGCCGATACCGCCACGCGCGAAATTGAAAATGCCTCGGCTTTCGAGGAAGAATTCGCGCTTCTCAGGGAAAAACAGGCTGAAACGAGTCAGGTTCACCTGCTGCTCGTCGACCTCCACCTGCGCGAAATCGGTGTTGTACGTCAGATTGGCCGTCAAGCTGCGGGTAATGCTGATTTTTGCGTCAATGCCGCCGTCGCCGTCCCTGTCATTGCGCACTGCTGGATCGGCTGCGAGATCGGACGCCACGCTGCCGATTCCGTATGGCTTGATCTCGAGATTTATACCCTGGTCGGGGACCTCCAGGCCGACCAGGGTCGCTGCGGCAGACACGCGGAAAATGCCCGCGGGTCCGCCCCCCCCGGCGGAGATTGGTATCTGGGTGATATACGCATATTCGTTCTTGCGGCGAATCCCACGGCGAATCTGCACACCCCACACCTGGACCGGGCCGGGTCGATAGCGGAGCGACTTGAACGGGATCTCCATCTCGACGGTCCAGCCGCCCTCAAACCGCCCGGTGCGAACGTCCCAGACCGGGTTCCAGTCTTGGTTGGGATTCCCTTCGTTCGTGAACTGGGTATCGGAGAGCGCGCCGAGGGGGTTGGTAGAGAAACTGAACCCGTTACGTCGGTCGTAGAACGTGTCGAAAAACGCCCCAAACACGTCGTTTTGAATCAGTTGCCGCGTGTCGCGCCGCATCTCGTTTGCCACCCATTCGCCTGGTGGCGCCGAGTCCCAGACTCGGGCCCCGACGTAGAGGTTGCGCGCGTCGAACATGATCCAGGCGTCGGTTCTCTCAGTGGCGGGGGCGCCTTCGTCGGGGGACTGCTGGATGAAATCGGTGATCGCCGGGATCGTGTGATACACCGGCTCGTCGAGCCGGCCATCGAGACGAATCCCCTGGGCGAGCCTGATGGCGCGTATTGTTGCCCGCCGCTCGGCGTCGCGAGTGATGACGTCTGGCGCGATCGGCGGAGGTGGGCCGTCAATGATGGAGAGCAGGGCCGCACCGCCGGTCGTCGCGGACGATGTGATCGGTGCCACCGTGCCAGGCGTACGGTCATCCGAGACGACGTCCGGGATGGCGGTCTCAGCGCGCTGCGCGGTCGCAGACGTTGGAGAAATCAGATGCGCCGCTACGATGGCGGCAGCGCAGGAGACACCGACAATGTGATGCCTCAGCGTATGCACGTTCCCTCATTCAGTGATGAATGGCGCGTGCATTGAAGTGATCTATTATTCAGGTGCGTGAAGGAATTTCCACGCAGAATACCGTGGGCAGTGAGGCGTGTCAATTCTGGCTGCCCCCCCCCTAAATCTGGTTCTATCGGGACATCAACATCGGATTGCTGATGCGCTTTCAGAAGAGTTGGGCACGGCCGGCTGGTATGCGGAAAAGACGTGGCCGTGTCAGTGGGATGTGCCGCCACCAACCGCACCGGTCATGGCATTGTCGCTGGGTGTTCTGCGGCGTCGTGATGTGGGGTGTCGTGGTGAGCGCTCCCATACTCGCAGGTCAGCAGACTGAGACCTCGGTCCTACGGGCGCAGGAGGCAGCAGCGACAGTCTCAGCCGACGCCATTGCCGTCATCGACTTTTTCAACATTACGGCAGCCGCCGAGGACGAGTGGGTCGGCGCGGGTATCGCCGAGACGCTGGCGGCTGACCTGGCCGGTGACGGCGCGTTGTCGGTGGTGGGGCGAGAGAAGGTGTCGGGCGCGCTCGAGAACCTGAGCTCTGGTCGGGACGCTGGCGCCGAGGCCACCGAGGCGATTGAGGTTCGTGTAGGCCGCCGCCTCGGCGCACGATGGATCGTCAGTGGTGCCTACCAACGGCTGGGCGACCGCCTGCGGATCACCGCGCGTGTGGTCGAAGTCGCGAGCGCCGCGGTCATGCACACGGCGAAAGTCGACGGACTGATGACCGAACTGTTCGCGCTGCAAGATAGGCTCTCGGCCGACCTACGGCGCGGACTGCCGGGCGGCGCCGACGCGACAGCGACTGCGGCGCGTGCTCCGACCAGCAGCGTACCGGCGAACGACGCCGTCGGAAACGCGCCGCTCGTATCGGTTAACGCGACCACCGGAGATACGGCCGGTGCCTTCAGTCCGATGACTCCGCCCGGCTATACGGGGCCACCGCTCCCCGTCCTACCGGAGGTGATGTCACGGAGCGAAGCGGGCATCACGATTCGCGCCGTGCGGATCGACCAGTCAGTGCGTATCGATGGCGTACTCGACGAGACCGTCTACAACGAAATCGGGTCGATCTCAGGATTCACTCAGATCGAGCCCGACAACGGGGCACCAGCATCACAACGGACTCAGGTGTGGCTCCTGTTCGACGAGACCGCTGTCTATCTCTCGGCGCGGCTCTGGGAGAGCGATCTCGACCGGATGGTGGCGACCGAGATGCGACATGATGCCGCCCAGTCTCTCGGGCAGAACGAAATTATCAATTTCGCCTTCGACACGTTTTACGACCGACGCAACGGATACAGTTTCTATATCAATCCGCTTGGTGGCCACGGCGAGGGCCAGGTGAGCAATGAAGGCCAGTTCAATGGCGACTGGAACGGCATCTGGGAGTCGGCGACAGGCCGGTTCGACGACGGGTGGACTGTTGAGATGGCGATCCCGTTCAAGACGCTTCGGTATCAACGCGACGACACGCAGATCTGGGGCTTCCAGATTCAGCGCACTAACCGGTGGAAGAACGAGGTCACTTTTTTGGCACCCAGTGACCCGGCGCGGGGCCCTGCAGGCTTCATGATGGCCTCGTTGTGGGCCACCGTGGTCGGCATTGAAGTGCCGCCACCGGCGATGAACCTCGATATCAAGCCGTACGCGATTTCCGATCTGACCACGGACCGCATTGCGTCACCGCCACTGTCCAACGCTGCCGACGCCACTTTCGGCCTCGATGTGAAGTACGGCGTCACCGAAAGCGTCGTGGCCGATTTCACGTACAACACCGATTTTGCCCAGGTCGAAGCGGATGAGCAGCAGGTCAATCTCACTCGGTTTAGCCTGTTTTTCCCGGAGAAGCGCGAGTTCTTCCTTGAGAACCAGGGCACGTTCGCGTTCGGGGGGGCTGGTGCAGGCCCGTTTGGCGGCGGCGGAGAAACGCCCGTCTTGTTCTACAGTCGGCGGATTGGTTTGAGCGGCACCCGCGAGGTGCCGATTCAGGCCGGGGGGCGACTGACCGGACGGGTCGGGGCATTCACGCTCGGCGTTCTCAATATCCGGTCTGACGACGAACCGGTGGTCTCGGGCGCCCTGGCTACAAACTTCACGGTGGCTCGCCTCAAGCGCGATGTCCTCCGGCGGAGCGCGGTGGGGCTGATCGTGACCAATCGATCGGTCGCTGAGAACGGGGTCGGGTCCAGCCAGACATATGGGGTCGATGGCACATTCGCGTTTTTTTCCAACCTATCGATCAACACCTACTGGGCCCGGACGCAGACCAGCGGGCTCGCCGGCGACGACGTCAGCTATCGTGGGCAGCTCGACTACGGTGGCGACCGGTTCGGCGTCCAGATCGAGCACCTGCTCGTGGGCGACAACTTCACCCCCGAGGTTGGTTTCGTCCGTCGGGACGACATGCGGAAGAGCTACGCACAGTTCCGCTTCAGTCCGCGTCCGGCGCAGCCGTCGATCGTCCGCAAGTACTCCTGGGTCGGGTCCGGGACTTATATCGAGGATACCGCCGGTCGGGTCGAGACGCGCGAAGTTCGCGGCGAGGTCGCGATCGAGTTTCAAAGCAGCGACCGGATCTCAGCCCGCTATACCGGGTCGTACGAATTCCTCCCTCGCCCCTTCCGGATCGCTCCGGATGTCGTCATCCCCATCGGGGGGTACAGTTTTGGTTCCCTGGACGTCGGGATGAACTTCGGCCAGCACCGGCCAGTCTACGGAAGCGTGTCGGTGCAACATGGAACGTTCTTCGACGGGAATCGTACGACACTCAGCTTTCGACAGGGGCGGGTCGCGGTGACGCCGAAGCTCTCACTGGAACCGAGCTTCTCGATCAACCGCGTCGATCTCCCGGTGGGGTCGTTTACCGCGAATCTGGTCGGCACTCGCGTCACCTACACGATGACCCCCCTCATGTTC
>Ga0302123_10001004_pt1 | contig 20512 bp, 17 predicted proteins | sample CB21_321_MG_FD_203109 | JGI IMG/M metagenome (GOLD analysis project Ga0302123, IMG submission 203109) | Marine microbial communities from Western Arctic Ocean, Canada - CB21_32.1 | ecosystem: Environmental > Aquatic > Marine > Oceanic | place: Canada: Western Arctic Ocean | collected 2017-09-28 | reverse complement strand
CGACCCGTGCTCAGCCAGTAGCGCCAGGGCGTCATCGGCGCTCGTCGGCTGAAACAGCTCGAGTGGCGGTATGACGTCACGAATTACGGCCATGGTTATCGCCTCCCCTTCGTCAAATCCTCAGACGTGAGCCGTCAGCCGGTCGTGCCCGGTCGGCGCCTGCTCCAGCTGTGTCAGAATCATGTCGCGTGTCACCGGCGACCGGAAGAAGTCGCCGTGCTCCTCACCCAACGCTTCCGCGATGGCTACGACGACAGCGCCAGACCCGGCGCCCTGGGACGCCTCGCCGACGCCCTTCGAGCCGACCGGGTTAAACGGATCCGGCAGGTCCACGGCATCCCACTGCATCGGCCGCTCGTGTGGCACATCGAGGATGCCCGGCGGCCGGTTATTGTAGAACCGCTTCGCCACGAGCAGCCCCCAGCGCCGGTCGTAGACCCACTTTTGGCTCAGAGCCACGGAGAATCCCTGAATCGCGCCGCCAAACACCTGCCCCTCAAGTGTCTTGGGGTGGACCACAGTGCCAACGTCACATGCAGCGGCATAGTCGACCAGCCTGATATCGCCGGTCTCGATGTCCACCTCGACTTCAGCGAACCCGACCACGAAGGACAACCGCCGGCCACCTTCCTCGAAGTTGTCCTTCGCGACACCCATGAGCCCCTGCCCCGCCAGCGCCGTGGCCGAGGCGGTGGTCATTCCGTTGATGTCCTCCGGCAGCTCGTGTCCATCGAACTTCCCACCAAGCTCGACGGCCCGCTGTGCTGCCCTCGCGAAGCTCAACCCCTGCGACCGGTTGCCCCGGCGATAGACCCGCTCTCCGCCGATCTCGTAGTCACTCGGCGACCCACCAAGGTCACGTGCTGCAATCTCCTGTAGCTTCTGACGGGCGTCGAGCGCCGCGGCCCAGTTGGACCGCGTGTGGGCGTGGGTGGTCGAGCTGCCGCCTTGCGAACAGCTCCAGGGCAGATGCAGACTGGTGTTACCCCAGGCGATCTCGCACTTCTCCCACGGCATATCCAGGCCTTCGGCCGCCGCTCGCATCATGTCGAAAGTGGACCCGGTGCCCAGGTTCCCGATCCCAGACTTGATGTACATCCGGCCATCCGGCTTGATGACGAAGAGCCCGTCGACCCCGGAGGCACCGGCGTTATAGGTGCTGACCGCCATGCCGATGCCGGTTACCTTCGAGCCGGTGCGCCGGCCGTTGCGCTGGACCCGCTCACGCCAGTTAAAGATCTCTGCGCCCCTGTCGATCGCCTCCTTGACGAACGCGCTGGACGTGTTGCCCTGCTCGCCATTCCGCCCCGGCGCGCCGTAGCGAGCCTGGCCTTCCGGCGCATTGAGCTTGTGCACTTCCACCAGGTCGAGGCCCAACTGTTTGGCTGCCTTCGCGATGATCGGCTCGAACATCGTCATCGACTGGACGCCACCCGGCCCACGCTGCGGGCCACGTGGTGGCGTGTTCGTGTAGACGCCGGTACCGCGTATCCGCATGCTCATCGGCTGGTACGCAAGGGACCCCATGGTGCCGGCGTTCATGTGGTCACCGGACCGTCCATACGGGCCGCCGTCGCCGATGGAGTGCATCTCCACCGCGGTAATCCGACCATCGCTCCGCATGCCAAGCTTGATCCGCGCTTGCACGCCTGGACGCGCCTTGCCGAACGCGGTCTCGTCACGTCTGGTGACGCGCATCATCACCGGCTTGCCGATCTTCTTCGACAACAGGATCGGAATCTGCGCCTGTGGATATCCGCTGATCTTGCTGCCAAAGCCGCCCCCGGTGTACTCGTTGATGACCACCACATCGGATGGCTCGATTCCCGCATACCGCGCAATCGGACCGACGCTGCGGGCCGTGCTCTGAACAGAGGGATAGACGTAGAGCTTCCCGCCGTTCCAGTAGGCCAGGGTCGATCGGCTCTCGAGCGGTTGGTGGGACACAGATTGGAAGTAGCAGTGCTCCTCGACGACCACGTCCGCCTCAGCGAATCCGGCGGCGAGATCGCCATACTCCCACTCGGCGCCTGCCGTGGCCTCCATCGGGATCTGCCCCGGTTGCAACCCGGCCACCTCGTCCTCGGTCCACTTGATTTCGCCAAGCTCCCGCCCGATCATGGTATTGACGCTGACGGTTGTCCCGTCCTCGGTCTGCATGGTCCGCGCATTCGGCCCGCCCGGACGGAGGCTATCGAGCGGGTCGAGGACGAACTCCAGCGGCTCAAGGTCGATGTCGATCAGCTCGATCGCCGCCGCCGCGGTCTCCTCATCGACCGCCGCCACGGCCAGAATCGGCTCGCCCTCATACCGCGGCTCGTTGGTCAGGGATGCCTCGTTCGGCGCCGTCACCTCCGGGAGATCGTCGGCCGTCAAGATGCCCTCGACCCCCGGCAGCGCCTCGGCCGCACGGGTGTCGAGCGCCCGCACCCGCGCGTGGGGCATCGGGCTCACCAGCAGCTTGCAAAACACCATGCCCTCGGCGCGATGGTCCTCCGCATACTTGGCCCGCCCGGTGACCTTCGCGTAGAGATCTGGTGTCTGGTAGTTCTTCCCGATCAGTTTGTAATCAGCCACGTCAGGCCCCCCTCGTGATGGCCGCCGCCCGCATCACGGACGTCAGGATCTTGTCGTAGTCGGCGCACCGACACAGGTTGCCCGCCAGCCACTCCGCCGCGTCCTTTCGGGTGGGGCTCTCGTTCTCGTTCAGCAGTGCCACTGTGTTCATGATGAACCCTGACATGCAGAACGCACACTGGAAGCCCTGCTCCTCCAGGACCGCCTGCTGCATCGGGTGCAGCGTGCCGTCCTCACCTTCCAGCCCTTCGATCGTCGTCACCTCGCGGCCCCGCACCGTGTGCGTCAACACCGAACAGGCGTACTGCGGCACCCCCTCCACCAGCACCGTGCATGCGCCGCATTCGGCGCGGTCGCACCCGATCTTGGTCCCCGTCAGCCCCAGCTTGTACCGCAGCGAGGTCGCCAAGGTCTCCATCGGCGGCACCTCGAGACGCCGGCTCCGGCCGTTGATGTTCAGTGTGATGAGCCGCTCCACCGCCCCCGCCGCCGGGGCCTGCGCCAGCACCGCCCCCCCGTTCGAGCGGAACAGGTAGTTCGACGAGGACACCGCCGCGCTCGCAGCGATGGCGCCCTTGATGAAACCTCGCCTGGACACACCCGGCTGGGTCGTCTCCTCTGTCACTTCGATGATCTCCTGACTCATGAGACTATCGCCTCCCTCTATGTGCCGATGGCATGGATGGCCGCGACGCGGCTGTCGCCCATTGTGCCGAATACGCGGCGATACCACAAGAGTCTGACCAAGCAGAAGTAAGATGAGCGCCATGCGTCCGCGCATCCTTAGAAGCCTGGCAGGTATGGGACTGGTCTTCGCGGCGTGGTTTTTGCTCGCGGGCCGCGTTGCATGGCCCCAGGCCTGGGCCTTTCTGAGCGTGTTTCTAATTACGGTCTCCGCCTTTGCGTGGCGACTCGCTCGCAGGGATCCCGCCCTGCTTCGCGAGCGAAGCCAAACGCCGGTCAAAGGGGAACCCTGGGATAGAGCCGTGATGCGGCTCTATCCCATTCTGTTGCTCGTGCTGATGGTGGTCGTAGCGCTCGACGGGGGCCGCTATCGCTGGTCGGTGGTGCCGCCGTGGGTGCAATTAATCGGGTGGGTCCTGTGCGCCATGTGCGGCACAGTCGTCTGGCACGTGTCGACCAAGAACACATATCTCTCACGCTACGCCCGCATCCAAAACGACCGGGACCAAGTGGTCGTGCGCGACGGACTGTATGGGCACGTACGCCACCCGATGTACCTCGGTATCATCCTCTTGTTCAGTGGCCTGCCGCTCGTGCTCGGGTCGTGGTGGGCCTACATCCCAAGTACCGTCATTGCCTGCCTGTTTGTCTATCGAACGCACCGGGAGGACCGGATGCTGCAGGATGGATTGGCGGGTTACCCAGAGTACGCGCAGGATGTGCGCTATCGACTGGTCCCCGGCATTTGGTGAATCATGTCGACGCGCACCTGCGACATTGCGCCCGACCGCCGGTTCCTGTCAACGTGGAAGGTCTCACGGCAACGCGAAGATGATCACGTTCCCGGTCGCCGGCGGCGTCGGCCAGAACGACGAGGTGTTCCCGGCCATCACCGCGATGTACTGGGTGCCGTCGATGGCATACACCGCGTTGCCGCCGTTGATCGGCGCGCCCGTGTTAAAGCGATACAGCTCGGTGCCATCGGCCGCATCGAAGATGATGAAATCGCCCGTTAGTTCGCCGGTGATCAGGAGTCCCCCCGACGTCGTTGTCACCGACGCCAGCATTGGCTGCGGCGACTGGTAATTCCACCGAAAGGCCCCGGTCGACGCGTCGACCGCTGTGAGCCACCCGCGGGCATCATCGTAGGCATCGCCGACCGCGCCACCGCCGATGAGCCGAAATGTGCCAAAACGGTCCGGCTCGTCGAACGATTCGGCTCGCCGAAAGGTCGAGCACCAATCAACCGCCGGCGTGTAGAGCATGTTGAGCGCCGGATGGTAGGCCGGTCCGCTCCACTCCACGCCGCCCTGAAAACCGGGGCACGCGCGAACACCCTCTACGGTAACCGGCGCCGACGTGTTCTCGCGGCGCGTCACCGGCACCACGAATATGTGCTCCTCGGTATCGCGGTCGAGCACGTGCAGTAGGCCATCTTTGCCGACCGTGGCCACCAGCTTGCGTCGCTGACCGTTCACCTCCGTAGTGAATAGGGGGCTTGCCTGGGTAAGGTCCCAGTCGTGCTCGTCGTGCGGCACGACCTGGTAGTACCACTGCAGCTTCCCCGTGCGGGCGTCCAGGACGACCAGCGAGCTTGTGTACAGGTTGTCGCCCTGTCGCACATCGGTAAAGAAATCCGGCGCAGGATTCGCGACCGGGATGTACACGCGTGCCTCCTCCGGGTCGAAACCGAGCGGAGTCCAGACCGCGCCGCCGCCAATGAGCTCGCTCTCAGGGTCGGACCACGTTTCGGCACCTGGCTCGCCGGCGTGGGGAATGAGATTGAACCGCCAGACAGGGGAGCCGTCGTCCAGGCTGAACGCCCCGACCCACCCCCGCACGCCGAGCTCACCGCCAGCGGGCCCTATGATGACCAGGTCTTCAAATATCGTGGGCGGCATCGTGAACGAGGCGCCCAGCTCTGGATTGGCCGCCGGCGTGTCCCAGAGCAGCTCGCCGGTCTCGGCATCGAGTGCAATTAAATACGCGTCCACCGTACCCCGAATCACCTTGCCGTCCTTGAGCGCGACCCCTCGGTTGTTCGGTAAATTATTGTCTCTCGCTTTGGTCCTCCACTCGTGCCGCCACTTTAGATCGCATGTCGTGGCATCAACTGCCATCGTTGACGTGCCTGCGGTCAGATACATGACCCCCTGATAGACGACCGGATTCGTGTTGAATGGACCGGTGAAGGCGGTCTGATAGATGCAGATGGGCCGCAGCGACGCCGCGTTGTCCCGAGTGATCTGGTCGAGATCGACATAGCGCTGTGCGTTGTAGCCGTGTCGTGTCATTAACCAGTCGGTGGTGTTCGTCGACGCGGCGTTCAGCTCGGCCTGTGTCGGGCCCGGCTGTGCCAGGCCGTCTCCAATGGCACCGGCAATGATCAACGTCGACACGCACGCGACTCTGAATACCCTCATTCTCGTCCCCCCCCCCCGGCGCGTTGCCGTTCGGTCTCGCATCGCCGGCTGAACGCCGGTCTAACAGGTCGGCCAATCATACGTCGTACTGTGCCGACGGGCGTACATGCTTCTTGGGTGACAATCCGCGCAGGCAGTGGTACGCCTCATGTTGTACACTAGGACTTCCGGTCTTGTTCCGCTGCCTTGCTGACTCAACTCCTCGTGCACCGATTCAGTCGCTCCGCGTTCGTTCTGGCCGTTCTTGTCGTTAGCGCGCTGACGCCTTCGGCCGAGGGGCAGGAGCGCGTTCCTGCGCCCGCCTCGCCGTCGTCCACCGATATCGGCGCGTCGCAGGGGGCCGGTGAGCCCGGCAGCGTGGCCCCGGTGCCGTCAGCGGTCGGCGCATGGGATCCCGCAGTACTTGAGCTGATCTCGGGGCCACCACCACCGATACCCCCCGACGTGACCACCCGTGATGAGAGGGGGGGGACCACGGTCCGGGCGATCGAGCTTGCGCAAGGGATTCGTCTCGACGGCAGGCTTGACGAGCCGGTCTACCACACGGTGCCCCCGATCACCGGTTTGATCCAGCAGGTTCCGGATGAGGGGGCGGCCGCGTCGGAGAGAACCGACACGTGGATCATGTTCGACAAGGACCACGTGTACGTCAGTGCCCGTGTGTGGGATTCGGCTCCGTCGAGCGAGTGGGTGGCGAACGAGATGCGTCGCGACGGGAGGCAGCTGATACAGAACGACACGTTCGGAGTGGCTTTCGACACCTTCTACGATCACCGCAACGGCGTCTTCTTCTACACGACGCCCCTCGGGGCCTTGGCCGATATGCAGTTCACGAACCAGGGCAACCCCAACCTGGATTGGAATCCGGTCTGGGATGTTCGTACTGGGCGGTTCGAGGGTGGCTGGACCGTCGAGATGGAGATACCGTTCAAGTCACTGCGCTATAGGTCTGCATCGACCCAGCTGTGGGGCATCCAACTTCGACGCACAGTTCGGCGGAAGAACGAGTTCGCCTATCTCACGCCGATTCCGATCTCCTTGGGGCCGCCCGGCGTCTTTCGGATGTCCAGTGCCGCGACTCTCGTCGGTATGCAAGTGCCACGGAGCGGCGTGAACCTCGACGTCAAGCCTTACGGTGTTGGTGGTGTCAGGACTAATCTCGAGACTGATCCGCCGATGCGAAACGTGGGAGATGGGGATTTCGGCATTGACGCGAAGCTCGGCATTACCCAGAGCCTGACGGCCGATGTCACATTTAACACCGATTTCGCGCAAGTCGAGGTAGACGAGCAACAGGTCAACCTGACCCGCTTTAGCCTGTTCTTTCCAGAGAAGCGCGAGTTCTTTCTCGAAGGACAGGGCATCTTTGAGTTCGCGCGGGGGACTGGCGGTGGTCCTGGTGGCGGCGGCAATGCAGGTAGCGGAGGCGGTGGTGGCCGTTCCGGTGGCCGTAACGTGCCTATCATATTCTTCAGCCGGCGGATCGGCTTGGAGGCTGGTGGCATCGTTCCGGTCGTGGCAGGTGGGCGGGTGACCGGGAAGATCGGCGCGTTCGATGTGGGCGCCCTTACCATCCAGACGGACGATGCACCGACCGCCGGAATCGAGTCGACCAACTTCACGGCCCTGCGCCTCAGGCGCGACATCCTCAGACGGAGTAGCATTGGAGGGATCTTCACGAATCGGTCTGTGTCGCTGCTGCAGGAAGGTGCGAGTCAGGCGTATGGCATCGATGGGTCATTCTCGTTTTACGAGAACGTGCAGGTTGTCACGTACTACGCCAAAACCAAGACCCCAGGGGTGAAGGGGCGCGACACCAGCTATTACGGTCGGTTCGCCTATCGGGGAGATCGGTATTCGGCAGAATCCAGCCATCTGTTCATTGAGAAGGACTTCGTCCCGGAAGTCGGGTTCGTCAAGCGAAGCAACATCAGACGCACGTTTGCGCGGGCGGCGTTCAGTCCCAGGCCGCAATCGATCGAGTCGGTGCGACAGTTTCGAGTCGGAGGTCGCTTCGAGCGTGTCCTGACTGCGGATACAGGTCTGCTGGAGAGCCGGCTGGCATCGCTGCAGTTCAATACCGAATTCGAGAGCAGCGACGGCTTCAGCGCCGACGTCGCCAACTTCTCCGAGATCCTCCGGCAGCCGTTTGAGATTACAGCAGGCGTCATCCTCCCTGTTGGAGCCTACGATTTCACCAATGCGCAGATGTCGTATCGGTTCGGGCAGCATCGCAAAGCGAGCGGCTCGCTGTCGTTTCGGGCGGGCAGCTTCTGGAGCGGCGACATCAAGGTGGTGGAGTTCAATCAGGGGCGTGTGGCCGTGTTCGAACAGTTCTCGATCGAGCCCAGCGTATCGGTCAACTGGGTTAACTTGCCGGAGGGCTCATTCAGAACCGAGCTGATCCGGACACGGTTCAGCTACACGTTCAGTCCGCGCATGTTCTTCAGTGGCCTGGTGCAGTACAACTCGAGCGGCGAGGCGCTCAGCAGCAACTTGCGCCTCCGATGGGAGTACACACCGGGGAGCGAGCTGTTCATTGTCTACACTGATGACCACAATACGGACCCGTTCACGCCGGACCGTTTCTCCGAGCTTCGCAGCCGCGGTCTCGCCGTGAAGTTCACGCGGCTGTTCCGCTTCTAGCACGCAACACGCGGCGCAACCTGGACGGACAGACGGTATACGTTAGCCTTGTTTGCTGGCCAGCCCCGCCTTGAACCGCCCCTTATCCAGGGCAAAACGTTGGTGCGTCCCGTTCCCGATGTCGTCAAAGGCGTCCTTGGCCGTCCAGGAGAAGTCCACATTGCGGCGCCCGACAGCCTTGACCTCTACCTCCACGGTGACCTCGACGCCCGGAGGTGTCGCGCCTGTATGGTTGATAACGAGCTGCGTCCCGACCGACATCTGCCCATCGTCGAGATGGGGCTCCATACATGCGGCAGCAGTCGCTTCAATCAGGGCCGCAAGACTCGGTGTCGAAAATACATCCGGCGCGCCAGCGAACACTCCGCTCGCGTAGTGCTTCTCGCTGACTGTCACGTCCCCCGTAGCGGTCATTCCCATTGTGATGTCCTCGACGGCCATGTTGTTCTCCCTGGGTTGAGCCGGTAGCGTCAATCTTCTCACGTGCCGCTGCCAGAGCCCATTATCCCGTGCGCGGTTCCCGTCGGGAAGTGTGATGTCGTGCGTACATGCAGTGCGGTATGCCCGTGGAAGATCTGGGTGACTAGTCACCGGGCCTAGACCACGGGTATGCTCGAATGCGCGTGCCCTCTTTTTTAGACGTGGTCGGCAAGTTGACGGACGGGTACGCCGAGAAGGGCGTGAAGTTCCTGACCGTCTCGGCTTTCAACGTCGTCTTCGGTCAGTGTCTTCTGGTGTTGGCCAACGCCGGATTCGGATGGAGCTTCGTGCCCTCGAATTTCTTCGCCGTGGGCATCAGCGCAGGCCCCGCATACGTGTTGAGTCGGTACTGGGTCTGGCAGAAGAGGGGCAAGAGCCACTTCTGGAAAGAGGTCGTGCCGTTCTGGGGCTTGGCCTTCCTCGGCTTGGTCATTTCCACCATCCTCGTCGCGATGGCCGAGAACTACAGCGACATGACGCTGGTGCTCATGGGCACGAACCTCCTTGCCTTCGGGTGTGTCTGGGTCGCGAAGTTCTTCATCCTCGACAGGGTGCTGTTTAGGCAGGATCCCATACTTACGGATGCCCCAGCGCCTGCAGGTCCGACGCGACGCTCCGGTCTGCGGACCCGTATTGATGGCGGCGGGTAATCCATGTACAGGCTGTTTAACGACCTCGAGCCGGTTTGGTCACTGGACACCCTGCTTCACGATTGGCGACGCCACGATGTGCGAGGTCTATCAGGCCCGCGACACGAAGCTGGACCGCGACGTGGCGCTGAAGTAGGATCCGGTGCAGGTGTGGTCGTAAGTAGGTATTGGTCTTCGGCACAGATTCGTACACCGCCGCCGGTACATCCTGCGTGTCGTAGGGGAAGCGCCATGCTGACGAGCCAACAACTGTCGGCCATGGCGGCGGTTGTGGCTGTGCTTCTGCTGGCGGTACCACCGGCTGTCGGTCAAGTATTGCGAGCCGGTCCCGATCCGATCTCCATGTTGGATTCGTCCGCAGCGAGGGGCTTCATGGGGACCTGGGTCATCAGTATGGAGTCGCCGAACGGCGACACATTCGACCAGACACTGGCCATCTGGAGTGAAGAAGGCAAGGTGGCGGCCTTCTATGATGGTCCTCTGTGGGTCCCGGTCGACCGTGGCCGAGGCGTGCCGATCATCACCGATGTTTCCAAGGACGGTGACAACCTGACCCTCACTCTCGGACGGCGCGGCGACAGTGGCCCCGCCATCTGGTCCCGCGATGGGAGATCAATCCTGTACACCGATGGCGTCGTCCTGACCCTGACACTGGACGGTAAGATGCTCAACGTCACCGAGGAGTTCGCGGGTGGACAGACCAGCTTGAGCGGGTCCGGGAAAAAGCGCTAGGGTCTAGGACGCCGCGCCACGGGTATACTGCCTCGCTAATCGACAGCCCTCTGAGAACGCACCCCCCCAGCTGACGTCAGCAATGCCGATGTCGAGCTTAGCGTTGCGCCGCTCCGACGGCGAACGGCACCGCCGCCATCGTCGTGTCCCACGCGATAGCGAGTTTGCCGCCGGCGGCGGACATGTCCAGGAACGACCATGTGAGCTGGTCCACCGAAAGAGGCAACGGCGACAGCGCCATCGATACACGCACGACGTCTTTATCCGAAGTGTAACCGTACGAGCCCCATAGCTGCTTGTGGTTGCTCGGGTCGTATTGCCGCTGTGGCTGCCATTCAGACACGATGAGCGTCCAGTCGTCCGGCTCGAGCACGATGAACAAGGTGTACCCGCCTGGTTCGATACTCGTGTCGTTGATGACCAGCGGCACCTCGGTCACCAGATAGGTCGAGATGTCGGCGCCGGCGCGCCACACCGGCGCGCCTCGGTTCAGCCACTGGCCGTAGGTAGTAGGGGATCCCCAGAGATCGCGCCCGCGCTTGATCGGGCGGCCATAGCTGATCTCGATCCACTGGCCGTCCACGTAGGCCGAACCCCCAGTACCGACATAACGTCCGCCAATCTCGGTTGCGGCGTGCCCGTCCGGGCTCGGTAGCCGCTGTTGTGCCGTCGCCGGCGTGCCCGCCATGACCATCGCAATCCCAAGCATCACGGTCCGCACCATTCTTGACTCCTCCTACGGCTCAGAGCGTTCCATCAGTGACACTCGTTTGTCGTTGCCGCCTTGAGCCGCTCGTGGAGGGGGGCAGCGAGGTCGTTGAGGTTATCATGCCGATCGAACGACAAAGAGCGCCGCTGTATCGCTCCTTCGCAGCGCAAGACGAAGTCGTGGCAGCGCCTTAGTGTAGTGCGCCCAAAATAGATGGCCTCACTGACAGACGCCTGCGACCAGGCAATGGGGCGCAACATCGACCCAAACAGGACGTTGACGGCTGCGGCGAGGAAGGCTCGGACATGACTGAACATCGAGCGGCGAGCCGCCCCGGAACATCAACATCCCTCTTGGGAACAGCAGCTGGACCGTGTCGGATTTCAAGTCTCAGGCTGGCAGATGAAGACTTCGCGCTGCTGACGAAGTGATGCACCATCTGCGCTGACCAGATGCGACCCGCTCTGTTCCGGTGCCCTTCGCCGTTGAGTGACGCGACAGGTCCTGGCGAAGCTGCTGAAGCGGCTCGATCTGGAGTGCCCCGGCACCGCGGGTCGCAATCTGCCGGCTCGCTAGCGCTAGCCGAACATCAGGTTGACGATGAACACCGCGCCAAGAATGCCCGCGATGTCGGCGAGCAGACAGGCCGGCACGGTGTGCCGAGTCTCACGGATGCCCACCGCGCCGTAGTAAACCGCGAGCGTATAAAACGTGGTCTCGGTGCTGCCCTGGAACGTGCTGACCATGTAGCCGACCAGCGAGTCGGCGCCGTGCACGGTCATCGCTTCGGCCATGACGCCGAACGCCCCGGTCCCGGTCAAGGGCCGGAGCAGCGCCATGGGTAGCGCCTCGGCGGGCATCCCGATGAGTGCTGTAAACGGAGCGATGGCCGCCACGAGCAGATCGATGCCACCAGAGGCGCGGAACATCCCGACGACTACCAGGATGACGACCAGATACGGAATGATGCGAATCGCTACTTGAAACCCTTGCTTGGCGCCTTCCACGAGCGAGTCGTAGACGCGGATTCCGCGGACCCATCCGTAGAGGATGAGCGTCGCGACCAGAATGGGCAGCATCCAGGTGGAGGTGACACCGGTGATGATGTCGCCGGTCCCCTCCGTCCGGCTGGCCCAGACGAATCGTACCAGCAGGCCGGCCAGGACCAGCCAGAAGAATCGGCCAAGCCATCGGCGCATCGGCTGCGGCTCCAGCGCCTCGGGCGCGTCGACGGCGACATCGACCGCGGCCACGGCCCCGTCGTCGATGTCCGCGGGTGCCAACGACAATGGCGCGGGTTCGCTGCTTCGGTAGATCCAGAGCCGGCTCAGCAGCAGCGCCGCGATCACGGCGACCAGCGTCGCACAACCGCTTGCGAACCAGGTCGGGACGAAGATGCCCATTGCGTCTTCTGAACCCACCGACGCACGAATCCCAATGACGCCGGACGGGAGGATCGCCAGTGCGGAGGTGTTGATTGCCAGGAACATTGCCATGGCATTGGTGGCGGTGCCCGGCTTCGAATTGAGTTTATTGAGCTCCTCCATCGCCTTGATGCCGAACGGGGTCGCCGCGTTGCCCAGACCGAGCATGTTGCTCGAGATATTCAGGATGATCGCGCTCATTGCGGGGCTGTCGACCGGAACGGATGGAAACACGCGATGGAGAATCGGGCCGACGAGGCGAGCCAGATTACGCAGGAGACCGGCGTCCTCAGCAACTTTGAACAAGCCGAGAAAAAACGCCATGACCCCGACCAGTCCGATCGCCAGGTCGACGGCGCCACCCGCCGAGGCCAGGATCGAGTCGGTCAGCGCCTGCATCTCGCCGGAGAAGGCGGCCAGCAGGACCGAGGCCAGTGCGATGAAGACGATGAGTCCGTTGAGCATGTTGCGCGTCGGGCTAGTTAAACCGAGGCTGGTTCGCCATCAGCGCGTCGTGGATCGAAAGAAGTTAGCGAGCCCGCGCGCGTCATCCCCAGCTGCGAGGAGTCGTCGGTACTCGGTGTCGCGAGTCACCCCGGTGTAGAGGAAGACCCCGGCCATGGTCGTCGCCAGCAGCACCCCAATCGCGAGCCGCTTCATCTATCCTTCATCGGTTCCTTCGCTGCAGCGTGTGAGGTCTCTCTCAAGGCCCGGACACGGTGACCGTGTTCCGGAGCACGTCGGTTGCTCGGATAATGATCATGCCCCCACCCGGGTCGGTGAGCACCACCTCGAATAGCTCCACCAGTCCGTCCGGGATGCCGTCGATCGGGTACACCACACGCCACGTGTCGTCGCCCTGCGCAAGCTCGACAAGCTGGATCGCAGACTGGTCATCACGCACCGTGAATGACAGGACCGACCGACCGCCTTCGTTCCGAACATCGGCCATTTCGATACGCGGGGCGGCGTTGTCGATGCCGAAAACCTGGCTTTCGCGCTCACCGACGAGCGCGGTGTCAGGGGCGTTTGACGGGGCATCGCTCACGGTTACCTTGACCCGGTAGGTGCCGTCCGGAACGGCCGATGAATTCCACGCGAATACCGTGTCCCGCACATCGGAGCGCAACGGGTGCCAGGCGGCCTCACCCTCTCGTCGATAGGAGATGGCATATTCGAGCTGGTCCCCGTTTTCGTCGGCCGCCTGCCAGGCGAATGTCTGGATGCCTTTGCGATAGCCTTGACGTCCAAGTGTCGCGGCCTGGCCCTTGGACTCGACCTCGCCGTCGCTGTCGAGTCCGGCGAGCGGTGGGTCGCCACTGCTGAAGGCCTGCTGGAACACCGTGCCCGGTGGATGCACAGTCACCTCGGTGACCTCGGGCCGCAAATTCCGTGGCAGATAGGCGGTGGTGACCGAGGTCAGAATCGGCGAAACGCCGCCCGCGAACAGCGCCGCGCGCCACTGCAGATAGCGCGCCTTCGGGCTGGCGATTTGAGTGCCGACGGCATCGGCATAGGGGACCGACCAGTCACTCCATGTCCCATTGGGAATCGCGGTATTCCCGGACCGGCTCGAGAGCTCTATACGACTGCCATCTGGCGTCAGCCCCCGCCAGCTGATCGTGCCCCAAGTGGCGACCGTCTCGGCATCGCGCACCTCCGACTCGTAGGTGCCCTGCCTGGCAAGGGCACTCGTGATCCGGACGACCTTCCCCGGATTGGCCGTGGCGTAGAGGAGCGACCCGTCCGTATACGGCATGAAACGCATGACCTGTTGGGCGGGCGCCCGTCCCAGGAGCACTGTCCGCGGGGGGGTATCAGACACCTGATAGATCTTACCGTCAGGGCCGGTGCCGACGAGCAACGCACCTGCAGACGTGAAGACCGCATCGTAGGGCACATCCGCATCCGAGCTCCACAACATGTCCCACAGCCCATCAGATGCAATTCGGTAGACGGCGCCTGACGTCCCCCGGCTGCCTGTTCCCCCACTCGTGGACACGCCCGCCGTGCCGCGCGTGCTGTCAGCGACCACGACCGCCGTCACGCTGGTGGTCGTCGTCACCGTAGCCACGGCTACGCCCGCCGTATTCGATGCGTCGGCGCTCGAGGGCGACGAGGAGACCTGAGCGCCTTGCTCGTTGACCGCGACGACAAGGACAGCCCCATCCGGTTGCACGCGCAGCGATCGCATTTCTGAAAAGGGCGCATCCAGCAGCACGAACGCCCGCCCGTTCGGGTCTATCCGCAGCACCTGACCGGGCGACTCCGTACTGGCCAACAGCGCTCCCTCGGCCGCTAACGCGATGGAGAGCACGTGCGTCGCGTCGCTTTCGAAGAGTAGCTCGCTCTCACCTTGCGGGGTGACGCGATAGATGCGTGCGGAGTCCCCGGTCGCGGCATAGAGCGTCCCGTCGGACGCGACGGCCAGCGCCCAGATGTACGTGTCGTCTGGGTCGAAGACCGTGGACGTCTCGCCGTCAGGTGTCACACGGTAGACGCGTCCATCTGGTGAGGTGGCCGCGAACACTGCGCCCTCGGCGCCGGCGACCACGGCATAGATAGCGAGCTCGTCAGCGTCGAAGACCACCTGCCCATCCCCATCCGAGTCAATGCGATAGAGCCGGCCGTCGTTTCCACTCCCAGCCCAGAGCGCCCCGTCCGAGGCGCTGGCGAGCGACCAGAGCATTGGCGCCGTCGTATCGAAGAAGTCGATCGTCGCCTGACCCAGGACGAGATGCCCCTCTGCGTCGACAGACAGAGACTCGACGTCGCCGCGTAGAAACTCGGCTTGCGTCGACACACGCCAGAACGTCGGCGACGCCCCGATGAGTGCCGTGACCGTGAACGCGAGTGCCACGCAGAGGGTCGACTGATTCGACCCTCGTCGATGAGCGAGCCGCAAGGGGTGCGTCATCTGTCAGCGCGGGATGTCTGCGAGGCCGGGTTACGGTCCGAGGTCGATGGTCAGGACGCGCGAGCCGGACACGACGTGGTCCAACGGGATACTCCACTCTCGCACGACCGCGTTTCGCAGGGTTGTCAGGGCGCCGCCGCTCCGGTCAGCCCCCAGCACAGTGAGCACTGACGGGGGCAGGGATGTGAGCCGCCGCCCGTTCACGACCGCGCCGGCATCCGGGCGCAACAGCTGGACATATAGCCGGTTGTTCCGCCGGGCCGTGCTCACGGCGTCGATCAGCTGATTCAGGTCCGTGGCTTGGAGCCGCTGCCCAGACTGCTGCCGTTCCTGCCGAGCAAGCGTCTCGCCGTCAGCGACCAACAGCTGCAGACGACCACGGGCGGTGGCCGGTAAGTCCACCATGATCGTCCGGGTTACCTCGTCGCCGCGATGGGTGCGAGCCGTGATGCGAAGCGGAACGGTGTGGCCCGGGCGCAGGCGCGGATCGTCGAGCCAGACCCGCTCGAGCTCCGCGATACGCACATCATCGTATGCGGTAATCGAGAGGTCGACACCGGTAACTTCCACCGGCTCGAAGCCGTTGTTCAGCAGCGCGGTCAGGGGTCCGGACACATACAGTGCCGCCTCTACCGTCGCGGAATTTCCGCTGAAGGTTTCCTCGAATGTGGCCGGTGGATGGCCCGTCACATTGATTTGGCCGCGAATCACGTAGGTCGCGGCACCCACCTGGCGGCTGTGCGTGAACAAGGTGTTCAGCATGGCGTTGTAGGCGAGCAACGGGGTGAACAGGTCATCTGCGATGACCTCGAAGTCGAACGTATCGAGCCGATTGCGATCGGGCGCGTTCAGCGATACGCGCAGAGGGACCAGCCTCGGGCCAAGTCCCATGCTGCCGCTGATTCCGGTGGACCGATCCTGATCGATGGTGCCAATGACCTCCCCAACCGCCGCGATCTTCGAGGAAATCGCCTGACTCGGGAGCACGGTGTACACATACGCGCGCGTCATTGGAAAGCGGGCCGGGCCAAGGCTGTAGAACGGGTGTCCGAAGGCATGCACACGGCCGTCCTGGACAAGCGTGACCGTACCGGTGGCCGCCATCGATAGATCGCCTCGAATGAGGCTGACTCCGACCGCATCACCCGGCTGTAGAGGTCCGTCCGGCATCGTCTGGGCGGAGACGGAGCCGCCTGCCACCGCGACCATGCCGGCAGCCCGATACATAGGCGCGACGTGGTCGATGACGTCTGGCGTGAACCCGGTCATGACGAGCGGCGTCGCAATTGGTCGCAACTGCACGCCGAGGGTCGTGGCGGTCCCCTCCGGTAGACCGAGCGCGCTGACATCGCCTGGGCGTACGGCAAAAGGGTCAGGGCGCGTGAGCTGATTCGGAAACAGGGCCATCAGGGTGTCACTTGCCAGCGGCAACGTGAGGGGAGGGGCGACTCGAGCGACACGCGGGGCACTCCCGGAATCGTCCCGCAGCATCTCGTCGATCGGCGTAATCCCGGCAATTGTGTCCTTCGAGAACGAACCCATCGAGTACGAGACAGCGCCCAGGAGCCGTCCGTCGACGTAGACCGGACTGCCGCTCATGCCCTGGATGACCCCGGTCTCGGCGAGCGGGCCACCCTTGAGGCGTGCCAGGATCAAATTGCTCCCGGGGGCCATCGAGTTTTCGAGGACACCAAGGATCTCGACCGAGAACTCGCTGCGCTCGATGCCCTCGAACACCGTGAGCCCGGTGCCGCGCATGCCCGCCACTACCTCGTGGACCGGCATCGTCACGGTCGCGGCCGGAAGCACCACGAGCAACGCACCCATGAGGATGAGAGCAAGAATCAGCGGTTTGCGCTGGGTCATGAAGGCGTCAGGGTAAGGGACGCACGGAAGGTACTCGTAAGAGTTATATCGAAGGAAATGTAGACCGGTCAAGCAGAAAAGAAGCCGTCTCGGCACGACCTAGTGCACAAAATTGACAGAAAGTGGAAGGGTTTGCTAATCTGCAGAACGAGTTAGTGAAACTTTTAGTCACAGTGCAGACAGTGGGAAACAGCCGGATGGCCTCAGCGGTAGCGACTCAACCGGGGCGTGTAACGTCTTGGCGGTGGTACTACGCGTTTACCAGCCCTGGAGAGGCACGCCTGCCAGCCTGACCGCAGCCCACGCAGACAGCCATGACAAGCCTCTCCAGCCTTTCGGGTGGAGAGGCTTTTTTTGTGTCTATGACTCCAATGTCTCGTCCTCAGCTATGCGCCACCGTGACGGCAGAAACGACGGCCGAACTCCGATCCCGCCGGGATGAGGCGAGCTGCGAGGACGGGGCGGACCTGGTCGAGCTCAGGCTCGATACGGTGCGCGATCTCGACCTCGAAGGGGCGTTGGCTGGTCGGACTCGCCCGGTGCTGGTGACGTGCAGGCCGATCTGGGAAGGGGGACAGTTCACAGGCGCGGAAGATGAGCGCCGCGCCATTCTGCGTCGTGCGCTCGAACTGGGCGCCGACTGGGTTGATCTCGAGTGGCGCGGCGGTTTCGAGGCGCTGATCGCCGAACGCCAGGGTCGGAACATCGTCTTGTCGATGCACGATTTCGAGGGCACCCCGGACGATCTCGAGGACCGGTATCGGAGCATGCGCGGGACCGGAGCCGAAGTCGTCAAAATGGCCGTCCGCAGCCAGTCCGCCTGCGATGTCGTCCGGTTGCTGAGGCTGGGTCAGGCTCGCCGGGGGGAGCGACTTGTGCTCGTCGGGATGGGACCGGCTGGTGTTCCGACGCGTCTCCTGCCGGGGCATTTCGGGTCCTGCTGGACCTATGCCGGCGAGGCCGTTGCGCCAGGCCAGGTGTGCCTGACTGAAATGGTGCACCGGTATCGGTTCAAGCACACCTCCGCATCGACGGTCGTGTACGGAGTGGCCGGTGCGCCGATCGGGCACTCGCTGTCACCACCGATGCACAACGCCGCGTTCGAGGCAGCGGGTCTGGACGCGATCTACGTGCCATTCGAGGCAACCGATGCCGACGATCTCATGGCGCTGGCCGACGGTCTCGGTGTCGCTGGCCTCAGTGTGACCGCCCCCTTCAAGGAATCGATCTTGGATCATCTGCGGGAGGTCGACGCTCTGGGCCAACAAGTCGGTGCTGTGAACACGGTGCGTGCTGACCGCGAGGGATGGGTCGGGCTGAACACGGATGTGCCAGGCTTCCTCGCACCGCTCGACACGCGTGGGGATCTCAGCGGAGTGCGCAGCGCCGTACTCGGCGCGGGAGGTGCGGCGAGGGCCGTCGCGGTCGCCCTGGGGAGCCGCGGAGCCGCGGTGACGGTGTGTGCTCGACGGCCGGAGCGGGCGACGGTGGTGGCGCGGCTTGCAGGTGGGACCGTGGGTACGTGGCCACCGAGTCCGGGTTCCTGGGATCTGCTCGTTAACACAACCCCGGTGGGCACCGCCCCGGGGGTCGACCAGACACCCGTGCCGGCGGCGGCGCTTCGTGGGGGCACAACGGTCTACGACTTGGTGTACAACCCTGGTCGCACACGCTTGCTCCGAGAGGCGGCGGCCGCCGGGTGTGAGGCGATCGGCGGGCTGGACATGCTGGTGGCTCAGGCGGAGCGGCAATTCGAGTGGTGGTCCGGAGCGCGCCCATCAGCCGAGCTGCTCAAGACGGCAGCGTTGGCCGCGCTAGCAGACCAGGGGGAGGCGGAGTCCGCATGAGCCTTACGTCATTCGAGACCTTTCAGGATCTGGCGACGCGAGGCACGTTCGTGCCTGTTTGCAAGGAGATTCGCGCCGATCTGCTGACACCGCTTTCGGCGTTTCTCAAGGTGGCAGAACACGCCGACCACGCGTTTCTCTTCGAAAGTGTGGAGGGCGGAGAGCAAGTGGCGCGCTACTCCTTTCTGGGCAAGGACCCGTTCCTGGTCTTGCGTGCCAGGGACGGCGCGACGCTCGTCGAGCAAGACGGCACTACGACCACCGACAATGTGGCGTTCATGGACCGCCTGCGGGCCCTGATGAGCGACTACCGCGCGCCGATTGTGCCCGGGTTGCCCCGCTTCACGGGAGGCGCAGTCGGCTTCCTGGGGTACGACGCCGCGAGCTGGTTCGAGCCGTCACTGGACGGGATCTGGGCCCAGCGAGACATGCCACCGTCCGGTGACGACGACGCGGGCTTCATGGTGTTCGACACGATTCTCGCGTTCGACCATGTGAAGCACCGGATCCTGATCATCGCGAACGCGCGCGTGAATTCCGGAGCGGATCTCGACACCGCGTATCGGTTTGCGTGCGCCAAGATCCATTTCCTCGAGGTTGAGCTCGAGCGAAGCCTCTCGGAGCCGTCCGACCTGCCGGGAACAGCGCTCGAGGTGCAGTCGAACACGAGCCAGGCGGCGTTCGAACGGGCCGTCCTGGCGGCGAAAGAGCATATCACCGCCGGCGATATCTACCAGGTCGTGCTGTCACAGCGTTTCGAGGCGTCGGTCACCGCCGACCCGTTCACGGTGTACCGTGCGTTGCGGCATGTGAACCCGTCGCCCTATATGTATTTCATCCGCATGGGAGCGTTGTCGATTGTTGGCGCGTCGCCCGAAATGCTGGTCCGGGTGGAAGGGCAGCAGGTGGTGACCCATCCAATCGCCGGCACGCGCCCTCGAGGAGGTGACGATGCGGAGGACGAGCGGCTGGCGGACGAATTGAAGGAGAGCGAGAAGGAGCGCGCCGAGCACGTGATGCTTGTCGACCTGGGCCGGAACGACATCGGACGGGTGTGCGAATACGGTACGGTGCGCGTGGCGCAGTTCATGGGGCTCGAGCGGTTTTCACACGTGATGCATCTGGTGTCGCGCGTCGAGGGGCGGCTGCGCGAGGGCCAGGACCGGCTGGACGCGCTGGCTGCCTGTTTTCCCGCCGGCACAGTCTCGGGCGCACCAAAGATCCGGGCAATGGAAATCATTTCCGATCTGGAGCCCGCACGGCGTGGCATCTATGCCGGCGCCGTGGGATACGTGGACTTTGCGGGCAACCTCGATTGCTGCATCACGATCAGGACGATCACGATGAAGTCCGGTCGCGCGTACGTCCAGGCCGGCGCCGGCATTGTTGCCGACTCGAACCCGACAGCCGAGTTCAACGAGACTCGCGACAAGGCTTCGGCGCTCCTGCGGGCACTGGAAATGGCGTAACGAGCGGATGCCGATGAAAGCAGGTGGCAGGAGACAGGAGGCGGGATGGAGCCGGAGGGCTTCGCCAGCTTCAGCTATCGGACGAGAG
>Ga0302123_10001001_pt1 | contig 20527 bp, 16 predicted proteins | sample CB21_321_MG_FD_203109 | JGI IMG/M metagenome (GOLD analysis project Ga0302123, IMG submission 203109) | Marine microbial communities from Western Arctic Ocean, Canada - CB21_32.1 | ecosystem: Environmental > Aquatic > Marine > Oceanic | place: Canada: Western Arctic Ocean | collected 2017-09-28 | reverse complement strand
TGTAGGGCTGCCAGGACGACCGACGCGAGGAGAACGAACAATATGGCACGATATGCAGGCCCCGTATGCCGACTGTGCCGGCGGGAGGGCATGAAGCTTTTTCTGAAGGGCGAGCGATGCTACGCGGAGAAATGCGCCATCGAGAAGCGCAATGTTCCACCCGGTAGTCAGCAGGGGCGGCGGCGCCGTCCCAGCAAGGTGATGGGCTATGGGTTGCAGCTTCGTGAGAAACAGAAGGTCAAGCGCACCTACGGTGTACTCGAGAGTCAGTTTCGGCGCTATTTCGCCGAAGCCGAGCGTAAGCGTGGCATCACTGGCGAGACCCTCTTGCAGCTGCTCGAGCGTCGGCTCGACAACGTGGTCTACAGGCTCGGGTTGGCGACGTCCAGAGCGCAGGCTCGACAGCTGGTCCGGCACGGGCACTTCCATGTGAACGGCAAACGCGCCGACGTGCCCTCGTATTCGCTCAAGGCCGGCGATGCGGTGAGCGTGCGGGAGCGCAGCAACAAGAAGGCGTCGATTCTTTATGCGATGGAAGAGGTCAAAGGCCGTGGCATCCCAGGGTGGCTGGAATTTGATGCCGGTGAGATGACCGGCCGGGTCGCGTCGCTTCCGACGCGGGAACAGATTAACCTGCCCGTGCAGGAGCAGTTGATCGTCGAGCTGTATTCGAAGTAGACGTCGTGTTCCGAGTCAAATTCCGTCGCCTCCGTGTAGGCGTTCGGAGCCAGACTGGCAAAGCGCGACGAGGGAGTAGATTGGACCTGTGTGACAGTGGAGCAACGCCGCCAGGCGGGATGCCCCGGCCTGGATGTGGGTGACAGATTTCTGACTCGGGACACGAGATGCGTGCGCCGCCGGGCAGCGGACCCGGCCGGTCCCGGAGAGAGAAAGGATTGACTTGATGTTGTGGAAAGGCTTCCAGCGACCAAAACGGCTGGAGTTCGATGCCGAGACGCTGACGGATCGGTTTGGTCGGTTCTATGCTCAGCCGTTCGAGCGCGGCTTCGGGACGACGATTGGCAACGCATTGCGCCGGGTGCTCCTATCGGCCGTTGAGGGTGCCGCGGTCACGAGCGTCAAGATCGACAATGTGCTCCATGAGTTCTCCCCGATTCCAGGTGTTGTGGAGGATGCAACTGATATCATCCTGAATCTGAAACAGATTCCGATCAAGCTACACGCGGAGCACGCGAAGTCCCTGTACTTGCGGGCGGACAAGCCGGGAGAGATCAAGGCGTCCGACCTCGAGACCGATGCGAGTGTTGAGATCCTTGATCCGGATCTGCATATCGCCACCGTGGGAGAGGGCGGTTCGCTGCAGATGGAGATGCGTGTGAAGCAGGGACGCGGCTATGTACCGGCCGACCAGAACTTCGACGAGGACCTGGGTGTCGGCTGGATCCCTGTCGACTCGGTGCACTCGCCAGTCAAGAAGGTTAACTATCAGGTGGAGGCTGCTCGACTCGGGCAAACGACCGACTACGATAAGCTCACGGTCGACGTCTGGACCGACGGGACCGTGACCGCCCGCGAAGCAATTTCGCTGGGTGCGAAACTGGTCCGGGAGCATCTGAGCATCTTTATCAATCTCGAGGAACCGGTCGAGGCGAAGGCCGAGCCGCATGGGGACAATGGACAGCCCGGTACGAACGAGCATCTCGACAAGAGCGTCGAGGAGCTCGAGCTTTCAGTGCGGTCTTACAACTGTTTGAAGAACGCAAGCATTCGCACTATTCGCGAGCTCGTGCAGAAGAGTGAGCCAGAGATGCTGCGTACGAAGAACTTCGGACGCAAGTCGCTCAACGAGATCAAAGAAATTCTACAGAGTATGGGGCTTGGTCTCGGAATGCGGCTCGACCAGCCTTCGGCGGTAGACGACGACGAGGAGACCGAGGGCTAGCAGCCCGTCGTGATCGAGACGTTGGGAGGAAGGAAGAAGCTGGATGGCTTCGCCATCTTCAAAGTAGTAGTTAGTGAAAGACAAGACATATGCGTCATCGAGTAGCGCACCGAAAACTGGGTCGCGTGACCGAGCATCGACTGGCCACGCTGCGGAACCTGTCGCAGATGTTGTTGCGCCATGAGCGGATCGACACGACTCTGGCGAAAGCGAAGGAACTGCGCCCGTTCGTGGAGCGGCTGATCACGGTTGCCAAGCGCGGCCTTGAAGATGGCGTCGACACGCCGCGCGCGTTGCACGCGCGGCGGCTCGTGGCTCGTGATCTGGCAGACAAACAGATCGCTAGCAAGTTGTTCGAGTCGATCGCGCCCAGATTTGCGTCCAGACCAGGTGGATATACCCGCGTGTTGCGCCTTGGGCGGCGCCGAGGCGATTGCGCCGAGATCGCGCAGATCGAGTTCGTGGGCAGCGAGTACGACCCGAACCTGGAAGAAAGCACGGAGGGGACCGAGCAGGCGGCGGCGTCTTCTTCCGAGGGGGTCGGTGGTCGGCTGCGTGCGGCGGCCAAGCGTCTGCGGGGTGGTCGGAAGTCCCAAGCGGAGAAGGACGCGGACACCGAGACGAAAGACGAGTAGTGTTAGCCTTTCCGGACGCGCACCGCCGGCGCCTGGGCAACGCAACGCGTCCAGACGACGCGTGTGAGATTAGCCCTCCTCTTCGTCGTCCGCCTCACCCAGGTCCGCTTTGGCCGCTGAGATGACCTTGCCTTGCAGGTGCGACGGCACTTCCTCGTAGTGTGAGAACTCCATGTGGTAGGAGCCGCGTCCGCCGGTTGACGACGTGAGCTGTTGCTCGTACGTCAGCATCTCGGCCATCGGCACCTGTGCCTTGATCGAAGTCAAGGCACCGCGGGTCTCCATCCCGGCGATCCGTCCACGACGGCCATTCAGATCCCCCATCAGGTCGCCAGCGAAATCGCTCGGCGCGTAGATCTCGACGTCCATCACCGGTTCGAGCAGGGTCGGTCTGGCACGCGACATCGCATCCAGGAATGCTAGTCGTCCAGCCATCCTGAACGACATCTCGTTAGAGTCGACCGGATGAAATGACCCGTCGATGAGCGTGACCTGGAAGTCCACCATGGGGTATCCAGCCAGATATCCCCGGTCTCGCGCATCCCGGATCCCTTTCTCGATGGCGGGAATGAAACCACGGGGAATCGCGCCGCCAAAAATCTCGTCTACAAACTGAAAATCCTCCCCGCGTGCCAGAGGTGCCATCTTGATCTTGCAGTCGCCAAACTGGCCGTGTCCGCCCGTCTGCTTCTTGTGACGGCCGTGAGCCTCGGTGGAGACCTTGATGGTCTCGCGATACGGGATCCTGGGGAGCTTGAGGTTGATCCCCACTCCGAACCGTCGCTTGAGTTTGGCGACCGTGACCTCGATGTGCAGCTGGCCCTGTCCAGATAGCAGCAATTGCGCCGTCTGCGGATCGCGGGCATAACTGATCGTCGGGTCCTCTTCCTGCATCCGTTGCAACGCAGTGCCGATCTTCTCCTCGTCGCCCCGACTCTTGGGCTCGATGGCGTACGAAAGCACCGGTTCAGTAAACTGGAACGGCGCGAAGCGCCATGTGTCGGCCTTGGCGGCCAGGGTGTCGCCGGTCCGTGTCTCCTTCAGCTTGGCGACCGCGCCCAGGTCACCCACCTTGATCTCCGCAACGCCGTGTTGCATCTTGCCCTGCATCAAGGTGACGCTCCCTACCCGTTCGGCTACACCGGTGCTGACGTTTTCAATCGTTGAGTCCGACTGCACCGACCCCGCCGCCACGCGGAACATCGTGATCCGTCCCGCGAAGGGATCCGCGATGGTCTTCCAGACCAGTGCCGCGGCTGAGCCGCCGTCCGGATCGTAGGAGGCCGGTTCGCCGCTGGAGGGGTCCACCACCGATAATGTCCGCTGTGCTGGGGATGGTACGTATGCGAGCATCGCGTCCAGCAGCGGCTGGATGCCGAGGTTGTTCGTGGCCGAGGTGCACACCAACGGAAAAAGATGACGGCCAGCTGTCGCGGCCCTGATACCCGCCCCTAGCTCTTCCTGTGTGAGCGTACCCGAGTCAAAGAACTTCTCCATGAGGCTGTCGTCCGTCTCAGCCACCAGTTCGATCAACGCTTCTCGCGCGACGCCGGCTTCATCCCTCAGTTCAGCTGGGACGTCGCCAACCGTGGGGGTGCTGAGGCCGTCGTCGCTGAAGGTAATTGCCTGCATGGCGACGAGATCCACCACTCCGCGAAAGGCCCTTTCCTCCCCGATCGGCAGCTGGATCGACACGACGACGCGACCGAAGGCCTCTTGCAGCGACTCGAGCGAGCGCGACAAGCTGGCACGTTCGCGGTCGAGCCGGTTCAGCACGACGAGACACGGCAGCTCGAGCTCCTGCGCGGCGGTCCACACCTTTTCGGTCAGTACCTCGGCGCCCGCGACGGCATCAACAACGACAATTGCGGCGTCGGCGACCCGCAACGCAGTGCGCGCGTCGCTGAAGAAGTTCGCCATGCCAGGCGTGTCGATCAGGTTGATCTTTGTCTTGTTCCATTCGGCGAACGCCGTGGCGGCCGACAGCGTATGCTTGCGCGCGATCTCCTCTTCGTCGAAGTCGGTCACGGTGGTGCCGTCATCGACGAGGCCCAGTCTGTTTACCGTGCCGCTATCGAACAACAGCGCCGAGGCCAGCTGTGTCTTGCCGGCGCCGCTGTGACCGACCAATGCCACGTTGCGGATATGGTCCGAGTCGTAGACCTTCATGCCTCGACTGTCCTCCAAATGTGATGACGCTCGTCGCTTGGCCCTCTCGTGGCAAACTAAAACCACATCCTACGCGACTGCGTGACATCGCTCAAGGGGCGAGTGGACAGCTTGATGAGCAGACGCAGGGCAGGCGTGAGAGCCGCGGGCCACTCGTCGGACAGGCTACTCGTGGCGCAGCGCCTCGATGGGGTCGAGATTGGAGGCCTTGATGGCGGGAATCAATCCGAACATGATGCCGACGCCAGACGAGAAGCCGAGTCCGAGCGCGAATGACCACCATGGTAGCGAGATTGGAAACCCAGTGGCGTAGTGGACCCCCACCCCGAGTCCGCTTCCCAGCAGGATGCCGATCACGCCGCCCACCGAGGTCAGGAATGACGCCTCCAGCAGAAACTGCCAGAGGATTTCCCTTCGCTTTGCGCCGATCGCCCGGCGCGTGCCGATCTCGCGTGTCCGTTCCGTTACCGAGATGGTCATGATCGCCATGACCCCTATGCCCCCCACCAGCAGGGCGATCGACGAGACGACGATCAGCGAAAGGAAAATCGCCGCGCTCATCTGGTCCCATAAATCGAGAATCACGTCCTGAGTCATCATCCCGAAGTCGTTGGGCTCGTCGAGCCGCAGCCGGTGGCGGATGCGCAAGACGCGTTCGATGTCCGCCATCGCGACGGCTTGGTCCACGCCATCCCGCGGGACGGCGGCAATCATCGGCATGCGCATGTCGCCGCCGAAGTCGAACATGCGTTGGGCCCGGACTCCGAACTGTTTGGAATAGCTCGTGTGCGGGATGACGACGATGTCGTCCTGGCCCATGTTGAACCCGCCGGGGCTGGGCGTCGGGCCGAGCACGCCGGCTACCGTGTAGCGGGTGTCTCCCAGCCGCACTCGTTTGCCGATTGGGTCGACTTGCGGAAACATCGCTTGAGCTACGGTCTGGCCGAGGACGATCACCGACGCCTGACGGCGTGTCTCACCCGGTGTGAAGAACCGGCCCTCGACCACGTCGATGTGGAAGACGTCGGGGTAGTTTGCCGTCGACCCGAGGACACTGATCTCCTTCGAGCGTTCGGACCGGTAGTAGAGGCGCTCGAATGTCGGGATCATCTGGCCGAGTACGATGTTGACCGACGCGAGCGACGGCGCTTGGCTGGCGATCGCCTTGGCGTCGTCCGGGGTGAGGTTCGGACGTCTCATCAACTCCATCATCTCGCGACCGGAGCCCATGCTGACGACGCTGAACTTCGTCACCATGATCGTGTCCGATCCCATCGCCTGGATGCTCTCTCGCAACGTTTGGTCGAGCCCGCGGATGAGCGATGTGCTGCCGACGATCGACATAATGCCGATGACGACGCCAAGCACGGTCAGACTCGAGCGGACCTTCTGCTCGAGCAGTGTGGTGAGCGCCATGGAGACGATCTCGCCGGAGAGTCCGCTGCGGAGAGGGCGCGTCATGTCGTCGGTGTTGGTGCGATTGTCAGCTTCGACCCAGCGCCGATATCGGGTCGAGCGCGGCGGCGCGTGATGCTGGGTAGAGACCGAAGGCCAGTCCGACGACGGCGGTCATCGAGATCCCGAGCGCGATGGACCACAGTTCCACGGAGGCGGGTACTGGTGACAGCGCGCTGAGGGTGATCGCCACGCCGAATCCAAGACCAGTGCCGATGAGCCCGCCAAGGACGGAGAGGGTCACCGATTCGGCAAGAATCTGCCACAGGATATCGCGTTTGCGCGCGCCCAGCGCCTTGCGCAATCCGATCTCCCGCGTGCGCTCCGAGACCACCATCAGCATGATATTCATGATCACGATGCCGCCGACCACGAGCGACAGTGCGACGATCCCGATGAGTACCGCGAAGATTCCGGTCGTCGCCTGCTCGTAGATAGCCAGGACCGTGTCCGACGTGAACAGGCCGAAGTTGTTATCTTCGGCCGGATGCAGCTGCCGTTTAATCCGCATCGCGACCGTGACCTCGTCCATGGCACGTTCAATTTGCTCGGGTGTCACAGGCCGAGCCATCAGCGTCAGCGACTGACGCGACCCGAACAGCTTGCTGAATCGTCCCAGCGGGATCACCGCAAACTCATCCTGCGACCGCCCCATCCTCGAGCCGGTCGCTTCGCTGACACCGACGACGCGGAAGTGGACTCCCTGAATTTTGATAGTGCGTTCGAGCGGATCCGTTTGACCGAACAGCCGGTCCGCCGTATCCCAGCCAAGCACGGCCACCGCGCGGTTCCGGTCGACCTCGGTTGCGCTGATCAGGCGGCCCTGCTCGGCGGTGAAGGCTGGAAACTCAAGATAATCGCGCGTGACTCCTCTGATCCGCACGCTCTCGAGCTTGTGGTCGCGATAGCGCACCTCGCCGTCGCGGCTGGCCTCGGCCATGATTGCGCCGAGATGCGTGCCGAACCGCCGGATCGCCTCGACGTCGTCCAGCGAGAGGCGGGGATTGTTGCGTGCCGCCTCGAGCTCGTCCTCGTTCATGACCATTCCGACCCGTTCGATTGTGAACGAATCTGAGCCGAGCTGCGAGACGATGAGGCCGGTGACTTCGGTGTTGATGCCCTGGATGAGGGACACGACGGCGATGATCGAGCCGACCGCGACGATGTTGCCGAGCATCGTCAGCAGCGATCGGAGCTTGTTCGCCCAGATGGTGCGCAGGGCGATCTCGACAAGGTCAGCGACCCGCTTCACCGCCCAGTTCCCTTCCCAGGCCGCGAAGTCCGCCCAGTAGGCCGCCTTGGCGAACATCCTCTTCGGCTCCGTCGACCACTCTGATCGCGTCGCCGTCCCCAAGATTCCGTACCTCGCTGAACGGACCGGTGATGACGAGGTCCCCCTCCCTCACCCCGGTCAGCGCCTCGAAATACCGCTCGCCGGCGATGCCGGTCACGACCGGTATGAACACCGCGCGCCCTTGTCGTGTCACGAAGACGCCCTCAAGCTCTTCCTCGAGGGCGGCAGAGGTCGGCAGGGAGGCCTCAGGCGTCGCCTCGGCGCCCTCCGATTCCAGGCGCTCGATCATTCGCTCGAGGTTCTGACGGACTTCCGGATCCTCGATCGCCTCGACCTGCTGACGGAGCTCGGCGATCTGTGGGTCCTGGGAGCTGCCGTCCGGGAGCTCGGCGGCCGAGACCGCCGGTTCGATCCCCCCACTCCGCCCTCCTGGATCCGCTCGAACCAGGTCGCCATCAGTGCCAACCATCACTTGTCGAATCGTGGTCGCCTGGATCGGGATCGCCAACGAGTCGAGGCGGACCGCTGTCGTGATGTCGGCTGTGCAGGTGAATCCGGGGCGGACGTTCGGAATCTCATTCTTCAAGGTAACGATGACTTTGAATGTCGTCGCCTGGGAACCACCACCACCACCGCTGGCTGTCGTCTGGATCGGGCTGTTGCCGATTTCGGTCACCACTCCGGCGAAGTGTCGGTCCGGCAGGGCGTCGATCGTTACCTCCGCCGTCTGACCGAGCTCGACGCTGGGAATGTCTGTTTCGTCGACTTCCACCTCGGCTTCGATCACTGAGAGGTCGGCGATGGTGGCTAGGACCGTTCCCTGGTTGTTCATCGTGCCGACGACGACCGTCTCGCCTTCCTCGATGTTGCGGCGTGTCACCACGCCGGTGATTGGCGCCGTGATCGTCACCTTGGTCAACTCGTAGCGTGCGCTGTCGAGGTTGGCCTCCTCCTGTCGGATGCGTTGCGCCTGGGTGGCGACCTCAACCTCTCGCGCCTCTAGCTCGGTCTCTCGCAAGGTCACGTCGCTCTCCGCAATCTCGTAGGTTTCACGTGAGATCAACCGGAGCTCCCACAGGTTTTCCTGCCGCTCCAAGCTGTCCCTGGAGAGTTCCAGGTTGACGCGCGCCGACTGGACCGAGACCTCCGCCTGCCGTTGCGTCGAGCGAGACGCTTGGAGGCCAGCCTCGCCGCGGTCCACTGCCGCTCGCAGCACCTCCGGATCGATCTCGAGCAGGAACTGCCCGCTTTCGACCCGATCTCCTTCACTGAACGCCAGCCTGGTCACCCTGCCCATGGTGCTGGCGCTGATGTCAACCGAGAGCTTTGGCTCGATTGTGCCAGACGCCGAGACGATCGCCTCGAGATTGCGACGCTCGACAGCCTCCACCTCTACCTCCGGCCCAGTGGCCCGTTCAGACGTGAGGTTGACGTATCCTAGGGTGCCGCCGATCGCCAGAACCGTGACGATGAGACTTGCTTTGCGAAGACCGGTCAACGACTCAACCTCCAATCTGTGTAAGGACAATCGCCGCGTTCACGGCGATAAGGGAGCAGAGCGTGTAGATGGAGACGACGGGGCCGGTGCGCCTGCCATAGAGCACCACTACACCGAACGTCCGGTGCGGTGTCAGTAGCACGCCCACCAGCCGCGACGCCAACCCTCGTTGACCCAATGCCGATGGCCGTGCTGGACTGTCGTCTGCCTCTGTCACGGAGATCCGATGACCGCCTGAGCCTCCGTGGCCAGCCCGTCGCATCTTCCGATCGTGGCTGTGCAGTGAGGATTACCATCTATTCTATCCTGCTTTTCTTGCTGGTCCTTGCCTGTTTCAGGCGACACTCTGCTTCTATACAGACGAGCGCCAACCGGAAAATGTTCATCTGTTCAGCCTCTTGGATTCGACGTTCGATCGGATGGCCCGGTACGGTAGCCGGTCTGTTCGGTTGACGAGGGGAGTGATCGCACGGTAGTTTGTGCGTCGAGGGCGGTAGAGAGCGGCCTCGCGAACGACCCGTTCAGGGCCCGACGAGCGAGCAGGCCGGTAGCGTCGATCCAGCTGAGTGAGCAGTCCGGCGCCCAGGTTTTCACTGGAGCAGCGCTTTTCACCACGGGCTGGTGTGGCCGCTGCATGACCCGCCCGAGGCGTGATGTGATTGAACTCGTTCCCAAAGAGCTGATCTTCACCAAGGGCGTCGGCAAGCACAAGGAGAAGCTGACGTCGTTCGAGTTGGCGCTGCGTTCTGCCGGCATCGCCGCCTGCAACCTGGTGCGGGTATCCAGCATTTTTCCCCCAGGATGCAAGATTTTGCCTCGGACCGCTGGTATCGCAAAACTCAAGCCCGGCCAGGTGACCTTCGTGGTGATGTCGGAGGCGGCTACTCGCGAGCCCCACCGCCTTATCGCCGCCACCATTGGTGTCGCCATCCCACGCGACCGCAAGCTGTTTGGGTATCTATCGGAACACCATAGCTTCGGCGAGAACGAGGAAACCGCCGGCGACTATGCCGAGGAACTCGCCGCTGAGATGCTCGCGACCACCTTGGGGCTCGATTTCGATCCGGACGAGAGTTGGGATGAGAAGAAGGAAGTCTATCGATTATCCAACCAGATCGTGCGGACGCAGAATGTCACCCAGACCGCGGTGGGTGACAAGAACGGGCTGTGGACGACCGTGATCGCGGCGGCGGTGCTCGTTGGGTGAGTTTCCCCAGCGAAGCTGCGCCTCGGACCAACCAGAGAAGACAGCGCGCACCCTCGCGAGTGGAGGCCTGTCTCACAGCCCCGCGTCACGGCACTCATTTCCAGTAGTATCGGGGTGACCTGCTGACGACCTGCGCAATGAACCCGACCGAAATGTGTATGGGTACAACGCGGGTCCTACGGACGTTCTGCGTAGTCGCGCTGGTGCGGGGGCGAACGCCGCTGTCCGCGTTGGACCGCCTCGGGCACCGCTCGTACAGAGGAGTTACACCATGAGCCTGGTTGTTCGCCGTGCAATCATTCTGCTCGCCCTGATCGGCTTCGCGTCGGCGGCCGCGTCCACCTACGTGCACTACCAGTTGGTCCAGGACCCGGGGTACACGAGTTTCTGCGACATTAGCGACAGCGTCAGCTGCACTCAGGTCTACCTCAGTCGCTTCGGGTCGGTGAACGGTATTCCGGTCGCGCTGCTGGGCACCTTCTGGTTCGGTCTGGTCCTCCTGCTGACGATGGCCGGTGGTCGCGATCAGAGCGAGCTGGGCCAGAATATCGGTGGTTACCTGTTAGTGCTTTCGACGCTCGGGCTGTCCGCCGTGCTGTTTCTTGGCTACGCCTCTTTCATGGTGCTTGGCACGCTGTGCGTCTTGTGCGCCGTCGTGTATGTCGCGGTCGTGGGAATCTTCCTGCTCTCGGGTGCTGCGGCGTCGGTGCCCCTGCTCTCGATCCCGCGTCGCGCGTTCACCGATCTGGGACGGCTAGCCCGGACCCCGGCGGCGATGGGTGTGGCAGGCGTGTGTCTGGCTTTGACCGTGGCCGTCGCCCTGGCGTTTTCGGCCGGGCGCGGTGAACTGGTCTCGCAGGCGGCCGTGGCCGTGGCCGTGGCCGCGGCCCCAGACCCGGCGACCGGCGCTGAGGATGCCGTGTCTGAATTCGAGCGGTTCTGGGACGCTCAACCGCGTGTAGAACTGCCCGTAGCACGCGACGGGGCGAAGGTGCTGGTACTGAAGTTCAACGACTACGAGTGTCCGTCGTGCGCCAAATCCTATCTCGACTACGAGCCGGTTTTCGCCCGTTACGAGTCCAGTCATCCAGGGGCTGTGCGGCACATCAGCCTCGACTATCCGTTGGACCCAGAGTGCAACGCGCAGACGCCGAGGGGCGGGCACATGGGTGCCTGCGAAGCGGCGGTAGCGGTGCGGCTGGCGCGACGGGCAGGCCGTGACGGGCAGATGGCGCGCTGGCTCTACGAGAACCAGCAGAACCTGTCACGGGAGACGATACGCGAGGCGTTGGCCGAGGTGGCCGGCGTGACGGACTTCGACGCCATGTACGACGCCACGTTGGAAGACGTGAAGGCCGACATCGCGCTCGGCGGCACAATAGAAATAGACGCGACGCCCACATTTATCATCAATGGGGTGCAGATCAAGGGCGGCCTGCAAGTGCAATTCTTCGATGCCGCGATTGCCCTGGAACTCGAGCGCTCGGCAGAAGTGGGGTCGCAGTAAATCTGGACCAGGGCCCGAACCGGATGACGTGATGTCGGGTTACGCCGCCAGGCTCGAGGAGCTCACCAAGGATTACCCGGTTGGGTTTTGGCGCCCACATCCAGTGCGCGCGCTCGATGGCGTGTCGCTCGATGTCGAGCCCGGAGAGGTCATCGGGTTTCTGGGACCGAACGGCGCCGGCAAGACCACGACGCTGAAGCTCTTGATGCAGCTGATCTATCCCACGTCTGGTCGTGCCGAGATTCTCGGTCGACCGGCCGGTGACGTGGAGGCCCGGCGCCGGCTGGGCTACCTGCCAGAATTGCCCTACTTCTACGATAATCTGACGGCCGAGGAGCTGCTGGTGTACTTCGGTCGACTGTTCGGACTATCGGCCTCCGACGCGCGTACCCGCTCCGCGACGTTGCTCGACCGGGTGGGGATCGGCGCGCAGCGGCGGCGGCAGTTACGGAAGTTCTCGAAGGGGATGTTACAGCGCGTCGGGATCGCCCAGGCGCTGATCAACGATCCAGAGGTGCTGTTTCTCGACGAGCCGATGTCCGGTCTGGACCCGGTGGGCCGTCGCGACACGCGCGATCTCATTCGCGAGTTGTGGGACGAGGGTCGCACCATCTTTTTTAGTTCGCATATCCTGTCCGACGCCGAGGCGCTCTGTAGCCGGGTGGCGATCCTGGTGGGGGGGCGGTTGGTTGCCAGCGGTCGATTGACCGACCTCGCGTTCGAGATTCAAGGGTGGGAGTTGATCGTCACCGGCACCGACCAGGGGGCCTTGTCAGCGCTCGGGCTCGACGCTGTGAAGACGGTGGGCGACGGGCGGTTTGTCATCGAACTGCCATTCGACCGGTCCCCAGACCAACTGCTACCGGAGCTCGGCCGGCGCGGGTTCAGTGTCGTGTCGTTGACGCCGCGGCACGAGTCGCTCGAGGAGTATTTCATGCGGCTGGTGGAGCACCCGCAGCAGACGGCGTCATAGACACCCATGGCCGTCATTCCACAGATTGCGTTGCAAGTCTTCAAGGAGTCGGTGCGGGACAAGGTGTTTTACAACCTGGTTCTGTTCGCGGTGCTGCTGATAGCCGCCTCCTATCTCATCGGACAGCTCACGGCTGGTCAGGATGTCAAGATCATCAAGGATCTCGGTCTTGGCGCGACCCAGGTGTTCGGGTTGTTTATCGCCGTCTTCATCGGGATTGGACTGGTGTCGAAGGAAGTCGAGCGGCGCAGCATCTACAGCCTGCTGGCGAAGCCGGTCCGGCGGCACGAGCTGATTCTCGGAAAGTACGGCGGGCTCGTACTCACCCTGGCTGTCAACATCGTGGTGATGGCGGTGGCGCTGTATGTGGTGCTCGGGTATATGTCCTGGGTGGAAACCGAGGAGTTCCGTCAGTCGTGGGAGGCGCGGGCGACCGACTCGGCGCTGCTCCGAGCGATCTTCCTGATCTTTGCGCAGCTGATGCTGGTGACCGCGATCGCCCTCTTCTTTTCCACGTTTTCGAGCCCCATTCTGTCGGCCGTGCTGACATTCGGGCTGTTTGTCGTCGGTCATTTCAACGCTGACCTCCGGAATTTCGAGAACGTGGTCGACTCGCGTGCCGGTGCCTACCTGGCCCGGGCTCTGTACTACCTGCTCCCGAACCTCGCACCGTTCGACGTGAGGGCCGAGGTGGTGCACGCCCAGCCGGTGTCGCTGGGGTACGTGGCGTTAACGACCGGGTATGCCGCCGCCTACATCGCGGCGCTGCTGCTGGCGGCGATGTTCATCTTCTCGCGGCGGGACTTCAAATGAACAGTCGCCCGCAGTGGTGGGAGCGACCCCTGCCATTCGCGGTCGCGTTGATGACGCTCGTGGCGGTCTTCGTGTCGTCGGGGGAGGTGCGCGACCGGGTCTACGCTGCTTCGGGTCTCGAGACCAGGCTGCTGTACATCCAGGACGGCAAGGTGCTCGACCGGATGGCACTGTCGTTCGACGTGCTGCTGGCCGACGTGTACTGGATACGGGCGTTGCAGCACTACGGCGGCACCAAACGGTCCGAGGGCGAGGAGAAGAGCTATGATTTGCTGGGTCCGCTGCTTGACATTGCCACGACCCTCGACCCGCGGTTCAATGCGGCGTATCGCTTTGGAGCGATCTTCTTGACCGAGGGCTTCCCGAACGGACCCGGTCGACCCGACCTGGCCATTGCATTGCTCCAGAAGGGCATCGAGGAGATGCCCGACAAGTGGGAGTATTACATGGACATCGGATTCATCCACTACTGGTGGCTTCAGGACTACGACACCGCGGCGGCTTGGTTCGAGAGGGGGGCGGACGTGCCTGGCGCCTCGTGGTGGTTGCGTTCGCTGGCGGCCAACACGCTGGCGGCGGGCGGGAGTCGTGCGTCGTCCCGCACGCTGTGGCAGCAGATGTATGACACGGCCGACAATGATTGGATACGCAGCGAGTCGGCGCGGCGGCTGACTCAGCTGCGGGCGCTCGACGACATTGACCAGCTGATCGTGGCGGCGCAGCGCTTCATCGATCAGAGCGGGCGGCCGCCGCGGTCATGGGAGGATCTGGTCGATGCGAGGTTGCTGGACAGATTGCCAATCGACCCTACCGGCTGGCCGTATGTCCTCGACGACGTTAGCGGCACGATCAACGTGTCGTCCAATTCAGAGCTGTTTCCCTTGCCAGGCGAGACGCTGCCGCCGCAATGACTGAGCCTTTTGCGGTCGGGCTGGTCGTGGTGCTGGGGCTCGTCATCGGTAGCTTTCTCAACGTCTGCATCTATCGTCTGCCGCGCGGCGAATCGGTGGTGAACCCGCCGTCACGGTGTCCGTCATGCGGCCGTGGGCTGCGCTGGTTCGAGAACGTGCCGGTGCTGGGCTATCTGCTGCTCGGCGGGCGCTGTCGGACCTGCCGTGTCGCCGTGTCGCCGATGTATCCGATCGTCGAGGCGGGGACCGCGCTCTTGTTCCTGCTCCAGTACTGGCAGCTCGGCTGGCAGCCGCTGCTCGGGGTTCGCCTGGTGTTCGTCGCCGCGATGATCGCGCTGTTCGTGATTGACCTCCAGCATCGCATCCTGCCCAACGTCATTACGCTGCCGGGGGTTATTCTTGGTGTGACTGCCAGTCTCCTGGTCCCACCGGGATGGCAGGCGTCGCTCATCGGCGTCGCGGCCGGTGGCGGGGCCCTGTGGGCGATCGGTGAGGCCTACTTCCGAATTCGCGGTGAGGAAGGTATGGGAATGGGCGACGTCAAGATGCTCGCCATGATCGGAGCCTTCCTCGGCTGGCAACTCATGCTGGTCACACTGCTGATCGCGTCCCTGACCGGTTCGGTGTTCGGCGGCGCCATGATTCTGCTCGACCGGGGCAGCATGAAATACGCCTTGCCACTCGGGTCGTTTCTGGCGGCCGGCGCGCTGATCGCCACTCACGTCGGTCAGCGGCTGCTCTCGTGGTATCTGGGGCTCTATTAGAGCGCTCTGAGCGCCCGTAGGCGGAACGCCGTGCCCCACAACAAGAGATCTTGAGGTCCGGCTGCAGAAATCTGGATTAGACGTTACTCAGGAGCAGTGCGCCTCGACGCTCCACAATGGGAATGTATTCTGACCAGGGGGCTGAGTGGTGCTGCATCACGCGCGCACACCGATGCTCCGCAGCGCGCGACGCGTGTCTTTCTCGGTGACGTCGTCCACGATGACAGTGTCGCCGAGGCCGTTCGGCAACACCACGTGAAGCTGTCCGGCGACCACCTTCTTGTCCCGCCGCATCGCGGCGAGCACCGCTGACGCCGACAGGTCCGTCACCGCCGGTAGCGGGCCCATTCGATCGATTAAATCGGTCAGAGCCGCGTGGTCCTTCGGGTCGAGCAGACCGCGGGACGCCCCGATTTGCGCCGCCACCAGCATCCCGTATGCGACCGCCTCGCCGTGACGCAGACGCCGGTAGCGCGTTACCGCCTCGAGCGCGTGCCCGGTCGTGTGCCCGAAGTTCAGCACACGGCGCCGCCCGGTTTCCCGCTCATCCGCCGCTACCACCTCCGCCTTGATCCGGCAGGAGGCGGTGACGATTTCCGTCGTGACGTCCGGGTCGCGCGCGAAAATGCGCGGGAGATCGGTTGCAATCCGTTCGAACAGGGCGCGGCTGGCGATAACACCGTATTTCACAACCTCGAAGAGACCGGCGCGGAGCTCGCGTTTCGACAGGGTGTCCAGCAGCCGGGGATCGGCGATGACCGCCACCGGTGGGTGGAACGCGCCGATCAAGTTCTTCCCGAGCGGGTGATTGACACCCACCTTGCCGCCGATGGAGCTGTCGACTTGTGCAAGTAAGGTGGTGGGAACGTGCACCAGGTCCACGCCGCGCAGATACGTGGCGGCTGCGAAGCCAACGGTGTCACCGATGACCCCGCCGCCCACTGCGATGATCGTCGACTGTCGGTCGGCGCCGATCCGGATCAGCGCATCGTAGATGCGGGCGACCGTCCGCAGGGTCTTCGAACGTTCCCCGTCGGCAACCAACAGGTGTTCGACTCCAGGCAACGCCGTCATCAGCCTCTCGCCGTGCCGCTCCCAGACTGTTGGACTCGATACGAGCAGTCGCTGCGTGCCGAGATTGGCGGCCGCCAGCCAACGGGCGATCTCGTCCACGATCCCGTGTGCCACGAAGACTGGGTAGGTATGCGTGATGCTGGGAATGTCGATCCGTGTCGGCTGCATTGGTGTCCGTTCGATGGGATCGCGTGAACCGAAGGGTAGGATACCAGCACTTTTTCGAGCGGAGGCCCCCTTTGGTGTCTGACGAGGGCGGCGCCGGGGTCGCCGGCCAGGCCCGGGACCAGCACGTCGTCACCGTCCTGCAGCGGAACTATTCTGTCCGGCGCCGGGCCTTCTTCTTGACAGAAGCTCCATCCTAGACCTACGCTCCGCCGGTGCCGACCCACTTCACAGAACTGTTTATCCCGACGCTCCGAGAGGACCCGGCTGAGGCGGAGACCCGCTCTCACAAGTTGCTTGTCAGGGGCGGTTATATTCGCCAGCTGGCGGCTGGCATCTACTCTCTCCTGCCCCTCGGCCAGCGATCGCTTCTCAAGATCACTGCCATCGTGCGGGAGGAGATGAACGCCATCGGCGGCCAGGAGTTCCTTCTGCCGGCCCTGCACCCTGCCGATCTCTGGCGGAAGACCGGTCGCTTCGACGACATGGGTGAGATCCTTTTTCGCCTCAAGGACCGCAGCCAGCGCGACCTGGTGCTGGGACCCACTCACGAAGAGGTGTTCACCGCCATCGCCCGCGACGAGCTGCGATCCTATAAGCAACTGCCCCAGATCTGGTACCAGATTCAGAACAAGTTCCGGGATGAGGCCCGCGCGAAGTCGGGCCTGCTGCGAGTGCGGCAGTTCACCATGAAGGATTCGTACTCCTTCGATCTGGACAGTGACGGTTTGGATGCTGCGTACGACAGGCACGATGGCGCCTACCGCACGATCTTTACGCGCTGCGGCCTCGAGTTCTCTGCGGTCGAGGCCCACTCGGGGGCCATGGGCGGTTCCTCCAGCCAAGAGTTCATGGTCCGTACCGACGCCGGCGAAGACGATATCGCCGCCTGCTCAGATTGCGGCTACGCTGCCAACCTGGAGAAGGCGACCTCCCGACTGGGGCCGGTGGAGGACAGCGACCCCGAAGGGCGCCAGCCCGCGAGGGTCCACACGCCAGGACAGAAGACCATTGCCGAGATCGAAGCCTTCCTGGGTTGTCCCGCCAACCGTCAGATCAAGTCGCTCATCTACAAGGCCGGCACGTCGCCGGTAATGGCCCTGGTGCGCGGGGACCATCAGCTGAATGAGACGAAGCTGGCATTTGCCATCGGCGCGGCCGAAGTGCGACCGGCGACGGCCGAGGAGGTCAGGGAGCTGATGGGGGCTACCGTCGGTAGCTTAGGCCCGTTGAACTTGCCGCAGAAGCTGACCGTCCTCACCGATGAAGCATTACGGGACCGGCGCAACATGGCCTGCGGCGCCAACGAAGACGACTACCACCTAATCGGAGTGACACCAGGTGAGCACTTCCAACCTCACTGGGAGGAACTGCGCACCGTGGCTTCCGGTGAAGGGTGCCCCAAATGCGACGGCTCGCTGGAAGTGTTTCGTGCCATCGAGGTCGGCCACATCTTCAAGCTCGGAACGAAATACGCTGAAAGCCTGGGGGCCAACGTCCTGGATTCCGACGGCAAGGCGGTCCCCGTCGTGATGGGATCGTACGGGATTGGCATGGAGCGCATTCTCGCCTCCGCGGTGGAGCTCTACGGCGATGATGCTGGTATTGTCCTGCCTCCATCGATTGCCCCCTTCGACGTGATCCTGGTTTTGCTCAAGGCCGGCGATCGGGATCAGCGGCAGGCGGCGGATCGTTTCATCGATGAGCTCGAGGCGGCCGGCCTGGAAGTCCTCCTGGACGACCGTAAAGAGCGGCCCGGCGTCAAATTCAAAGACGCCGATTTGATCGGCATTCCCGTGCGCGTCACCCTTGGAAGAGGCCTGGCAAGCGGTGTGGTGGAACTTACGGACCGTCGCACGGGCGAGACTATCGAGACGGCCGTGGATGACCTCGCGGCCGCGGTCACGACAATCCTGGCCCGGGCGGGCGGGGCGTGAACCCCAAGAGCCACATCTGACCGGCCGGATGGCCCCGGTCGCGCCCCGTCCCACGAGCTACTGGAGGCGAACCACGAGGGCAGCCCGGCGGTTCAGACGCCTGGTTTCCTCGCGGGCGTTGTCGTGCATCGGTCGTTCTTCACCGAACGTCACCGTGCGCAGCCGGCCGGCTGGGATACCACGGCTCGTCAAGTAGTCGCGGACCGCACCGGCGCGCCGTTCACCAAGCGCCTGGTTGTACTCGGAGGTGCCGATGTTGCACGTGTGGCCCTCGATTTCGAGACTCAGATCCGCATCGTCGTTCATCGCGGAGACAGCCTCGTCGAGAATCCGTGTGGCGCCCGGTCGCAACGTGTAACGGTCGAAGTCGAAGTGCACGTCCTCAAAGGCGTACTCTTGCGGCGGGGGCGGGGGTGGTGGTGGTGGTGGCGGCGGTGGTGCTGGCGGCGGTGGTGACGAAGGAGGAGGCGGTGGCGGTGGCGACGCTGGTGGCTCTGACGGCGGCGGCGCCACATACCGGCGCACGCCAGGGTGATACCCGATCCGCAGCTGGAAGCCAAGGATGTTGCCGGTCGTGCCCTGGAGCCCCTGGTCCTGGTTGACTGCGTAGCTCAGGCCAGCGCTGACGAATGCGCCGCCCCGCGCCTGCCACATCAGGCCGACTGAGAGGTCGACTGGCGCGCTGATCGCCGACGCCAAAGACGCTTGAGTGCCGTCGACACCGAACAGTGACGTCGTCAGCACCACGGTATCTTCGAGTGGCACCTCACCGCGCAGCTCGGTGAACAGCTTGACCGACGCGCCGGTCTGGAACCCGGCGCCGACGCCCCATCGTATGCTGTTCCCCAGGGTGGTACCGGTCGGTTCGCCGCGGACGAGGAAGCCGCCGAACCCGGAGAGCTCCACCCGCTCTTGGAGGTTCTTGCTGACGATGAAGTCGATCATCACGTCAGGTTCACCGGTGCTCCTGCCGACGTCCTCGTCGCCGGTCGGCACCTTGACGGTGGCCCGGAGGGCCAGCGCGGCCGGCTGCTGCCGATGCTCGGAGGCGATGTTGAACTTCGCTCCGATAATCACGTCGCCGATACCGTCGTCGTTCCAGAAATCCGTAATGAGCGGGTACTCGTTCAAGACGCCGCCGTTGTCGGGGTTGGACGGGTCGAAGAGCGGCCTCCCGACGCGTTTGATTCGCGTGTCGGCACGAACCGACCCGAAGACCTCGACACGATCGCCGATGCCGAATCCTACGGTGCCGATAAAGTGACTGATATCCGTCAGGCCCTGTGCACGGTCTATGTTGGCTCGGTAGCCGCTGATCGACCATGTGCCGGACGGCAGGATCTCCCCGGTGGGTACGAACCATAGCCCGGTGTCCCCAAACCATGTGGTGCTGCTCGGTCGGGTGTCGGCGTCGCCGTCCTGCGCGTTTGCTACGCCAATGGCAGCGAGCCAGATGCAGGCTGCCAGAGATACTTGGGCAAGGAAAGGTCTCATGATGGGCGTACCTTCAGCACTGCACGGACAGGCGACACACGTAGGTCCGCGAAATGATACGGCTGAGTGTGAATGAAGTCAACGGAGACGGGTTCAAAGTGTTTGATGTCGAACGGGATCGCTCTACAATCATGGCCTGTCGCGCTGGCACGCCGGACGGTTACGACGGACCGGGTGCGAAGCGGCGCCGTGCTGTCTGGTTGGAACGACGTGTTGAGGCGGAGCCTTGCTAGACCTCGTCGTCCTTACGCCGCCGCGGGGCGACCACCCAGGCGATGCCGATGCTCAGGCCGTAGAGCACGATCATGGGCGCTGCCATCAGCGTCAGGGTGGCGGGATCGCCGGTCGGGGTAAGCACCGCGGCGACAATGAAGATGATCAGGATGGCATATTTGGTATTGCGCAGGAGGAAGCCGGCGCTCACTACCCCGACGCGTGCCATGAAGAGCACCAGCGTGGGCATCTGGAACACGACACCGCACGCGAGCATCAGTCGAACGTACAGCGAAAACGTTGGCTGTATTCTTGGCATGAACGTCATGAAGTCGGTCGAGAAGCCAGCGAGGAACCGCCAGGCGGTCGGAAACAGCAGATAGTGCGAGAACAAACATCCCCCCACGAAGAACAGGCTGGTCAGCGTCACGAAGGGGACGGTGAACTTCTTCTCGTGCGCGTACAAACCGGGGGCGACAAACCGCCAGAGCTGCAGGAGGACCACCGGTATCGCG
>Ga0302123_10000999_pt1 | contig 20538 bp, 21 predicted proteins | sample CB21_321_MG_FD_203109 | JGI IMG/M metagenome (GOLD analysis project Ga0302123, IMG submission 203109) | Marine microbial communities from Western Arctic Ocean, Canada - CB21_32.1 | ecosystem: Environmental > Aquatic > Marine > Oceanic | place: Canada: Western Arctic Ocean | collected 2017-09-28 | reverse complement strand
GAAACCGGTCAACTCATCGACCCGCAATGCCTCGGTTTCGTTCTTCCCAAGCTCGCAAAGTTCGTTCATCACCCTGTGGCTGTGGTGATACAGCTTCATTCCTTTGATGTCAGAATTGACATCGTCCATTTCGAGGCCTCCCCCGCTGACGGCGGCTTTCGCTGACGATGGCGCCCCCGGCAGGATTTGAACCTGCGACAAGTGGATTAGAAGGCCACTGCTCTATCCGGGCTGAGCTACGGGGGCGGGTAACACAGCGAGGCTATCGGGGCCTTCAGATCCCTCTTGGTGCAGGGATCGCATTGAGGGCTGGCCGGAGACCCGGGCCTCGCCGACCGTGGGTAGGTCTGGCGTCGGGACTCAATCGGGACTCAATCGGCCTCCAACCATGCGCGCGGGACCCCGGGGCCACACATACGGTCGATCACATGAAGCGGCAGTACGGCACCGGGAGCATCACCTGGCTCAGCGAGGGGAAGGCAAAGCTTCTACCCGCACGTCGTCGCCGTCGCCTGGGCCCTGGGAATTGTCCTCATCGGTTTCCCGTGTCCGCTCACCAGCATCGAGCGCCGCCTGCGGAGCGAGACAGGAGAGTCCGGGTTCATAGACCGTTACCTGGAGGGTGTCGTCTACCCGGAGGAGTTCACGACGGTCCTCCGCGCATACGAGAACTCCAACTGGGCTACCGGCGAATATCCACCGCGAACTCCACCACCTCGGCCACCAAGTCGACGTGACGCGCCCCGCTGGCCCACCAGAACGCCACTAACTGAAGCCACGGTCGCAGAATCAGGCCGGACGAATTCTCGACACCTACAAAGTGGACTTTCGAGCTGAGAAGAAGGCAAGGATCATGGTTGACATCAACAGCAGTGTGCCGATCGCGTTCAGGGAAGGCTCAATGCCCAGATTGATCCGACCATACATGAGCAGCGGAAGAGTCTTCTGCTGCCCTGCGGTGAAGAAGGCGATGATGAACTCGTCCACACTGATTGCCATCGCCAAAAGCATCGCCCCCAGCACAGCCGGCAACAGAATGGGAACTGTCACGCTCGTGAACGCTTGGTATTTGGAGGCTCCAAGGTCGTGGGCCGCCTCAAGGAGAGAGAACCGGAAGCGCTCCATTGCAGCGGTAAGGACCAGGAAGACGAATGGCAAGGCGACTACCACGTGGCCGGCGATGGTCGCCCATAGCGAGAAGCCCACACCGAGCGAGTGGTAAAAGACCGCGAGGCCAATTGCGTACAGCAGCAGTGGAAACACCAGCGGGACCATAGCGATCACGAGAATCAAGGCTCGTGCGCGCGGACCAACCTGGCCAACCCCTAAGGCGGCGAAGAATCCCAGCAGGCCGGCGATGACGCCGCTAACAGCGGCGGCTAGGGCAGTTCTTCCAAAGGCGCGTATTACGAGAGGGTCTCCCAGGACCTCTCGATACCAACGAAGGGAGGCGCCGCTGAAGGGGAAGCTCAAACGCGGCAGCTTGTGGAATGAGAACAACACCACCAACACCAGTGGGGCAAGCAAGAAGACGAACACAAGAATCAGGAACAAGGTTGCGGGATACCGACTGCGATGCTGGCGCTTCGTGGTCCAACTCATCGACTCAACCACCGAAGCAAGACAAAAAATACTGCGATGATGGCGACCGCCACCGACACGAGGGAAATGGCGAGAGCGGACCCCAGTGGCCAGTTGAAATTGCTTCCGAATTGGTAGACGATTTGATTTCCAATCATCTGGTCGCGAACACCCCCAACGAGGCTCGCAGTTACCCATTCCGCGGCAGTGAGAATGAAGCTAAACGCGAAGGCAGCGCGAACGCCACCCATACTCAACGGAAGCACAATCTTCAAAGCGGCGTGCAGACGCGAACTTCCCAGGTCTTGCGCAGCCGCGATGAGATTGGGTGAGATGTTCTGCATTGCACTGTAAATGGGCAAGACCCCAAGGGGGATTAGGAAGTTGACGAGGACAATGATGATGGCGAACTGGCTGTTGAGGAGTTGTCGACTTGGCTCGTCGATGACTTCAAACGCCATCAAGCCTTGATTGATTACGCCATTTCGACCCAGCATGGTTCGCCATGCGTAGATCCGGACGAGGTACCCGCCGAAAAGGCTCACCAACACCAGGAAGTAGAGGAACTGCCGTCGGCGAGGGAAGACATACGTTATTAGATAGCTGAACGGGAAGCTGACGGCGACTACGACGAAAGAGATAATGGCCGCCATCCGCAATGTGCGAACGAAGATCGACCTGAAGATCGGATTGGTGGCCACCTCCCCGTAGTTATCGAAGGTGAAGTCAGCAACAGGCCGGAGGCTCTCAACGGAGTAGAAGCTGTACCCCACAAGGATCCCGACAGGGATCAGGAAAAGGACCAGAAAGTAGATCGCGGCCGGCGTCAGCCACAGCCAGCCTTCGAAACTGCGCCTCCGTCGGGCGCCCCTACCGACGAGCGGTGCTCGCTCTGCGGTAGGGGCGTCTGACTCTACAACACACACAAGTTGGCGAGATTATCTCGCTCTCTCGAACTTTCTAACCGGCCTTGACCTCCTGCCACGCGTCAAGCCAATTCTGCATCGAAGCGATGCCCTCGGGTGGCTCCTCTGGAGGACTCACTGATTTGAAGGAGGCCTCTGTCCTATCTGTCAGGGTCGACACCAGCGTGTAGTCATACATCGCGCTGATGCCGCTGACCAGACTCTCTGCTTTTGAATTGGACGGACCCGATGCCAGGTTGTTTGCCACGTCCGCGTTCAGCTCAGGGGAGATTATCGCGTCAAGATATTCGTAAACACAGTCACTATTCTCTGAGGAGGTCGGTATAGCCAAACCATCCCACCAGCCTGCGGCGCTCTCCTCAAAGAAGTTGAAATCCAGAGTGACGCCCTTGTCTGCGCCCCAATTCTGCTGGGCCTCCCACCCCGGCCAGGTGAGGTCGACGTCCCCCGCGACCATGCGATCGGTCGCATCTTGGTATCCGTTTGCGAAGGCAGCGACATTGGCCACTATCGGCTTCGCCTGCTCGGCCACAGCCGCGAGTTGCTCATGAGTGAGCAACGGTGCGTCGCTGAAACCAAGAGCCAAGGCGGTCATATAGAAGGTGCCCATCGGATCATCAAAGATCACGAACCGGTCCTTCCACTCAGGGTCCGCCAACTCTAGGTACGACACCGGAAGGTTCTCAACCCGCTCTGGGGCGTAGACGAACGGTCCATCTCCCCAAACGAGCGGCACGCCGAAGACCTGCCCAGAAGAATCTCGAATACCGGAGTTATCGCGAAGGCCCGGGAACAGGTCGTCCCAGTTTGTAAGCCGACTCGTATCAATTGGCTGCAGTATCCCAGAGTCAATCATCCGTTGCGATTGGAAATAGGGGATCGTCACCATGTCGAACTCTTGACCAACCTGGATGGCCGAGATCATCGCCGCGAAATCAGCCGTGTCACTGATCTCAAGAGTCATGTTCCGCTCGTCGCGCCACGCAGCGAGTTCAGTATTGCCCTCTTCTCCCGCCAATCCGATGAAGGACAGCGTCGCACCTTCGCAGGCACTAACCGCCGGAGTTGCTGTCGCCTCGGGCGCATCTGTTGCGGCGGGTGCAGCTGTTGCGGCGGGTGCAGCGGTCGTCGTTTCAGCATCATCGGACGAACAGGCTGCAAACACCAGCGTCAGAGCGATCAGGATTGACACAAGCTTCGTGAACTTCACAACGTTTCCCCCGTAGGTTATTTGGTTCTTTCACCACACGTGTCGAGCAGAAGGGTGTTAGGGCCGACTGCTTCAAACGGTGATGTGCTGCGAAAGTCACAACAGAGTCAGATGATAAACTTTGCCGTTCAATGCTGTCAAGCGTGCGTAGGACGCACCTGTCGTGCGTAGGACGCACATGTCGCGCGTAGGACCTTTTGATCTCGCTCCTCACGCCGGAGCGCTCGACCGTAAGCTCGGACAGGTCTGTTTCGACACGGCGGCTTTCTCGGTTGCGTGTAGTCTTGTCGAATCCGTAGACAGATCCCTCCCCACTAAACGATTGAGAACCTGTAATGAATCCAAGCAATGCCTCACATGAGTCAGTGTTCAATGCGGTGGAAGCGGATCGGGTTGTAGAGCTCGCCAAGTTGTTCTGCGCCATGCCCTCGCCCGAAGGTGAGGAAGGCCCGTTTGCTCACTTTCTAGCCGAGGTTTTAGACCGCCCCGGCATCGAAGTCCACTGCGAAGATGTTGTGAAGGGGAGGCCGAACCTTGTCGCGCGAGTAGAGGGTAGAGGTGAAGCACCGCCGCTGGTCTTGAATGGGCATATCGACACGGCGGTGTGGCCGGATGGCTGGAGCCACGACCCTTCAGATCCTTGGATCGAGGGTAACCGTCTCTTTGGTGGCGGAATAGCCGATATGAAGGGCGCGCTCGCCGCCATGGCTGCAGCTGTGGAGGCCGCGCCGGCCGCCGGCCAGCTACCAGGAGATCTGATCCTCCACGCGGTGATGCACCACGACACGATCGGCCTCGGCGCGAAGTTCCTCATGGCAAATGAGGGCCCGACGGAAGGCTTCGGGATCTGCGGAGAACCCTCAGATCTTGCAATCCACACGGGCAATGGCGGTGCTATCAAGTGGAAGATTCATCTGCGAGGCCGAGCGGCCCACGCATCTCGGGCTGAGACCGCTGTCGATGCCCTGGCAGCGGCTGTCAGGGTGTACGGCGCGGTCGATGAGTTGGACTTCACCTACGAGCCTTGCGAACGTCTACCCGATCTACCTCGATCACATGTCGGGATACTGCACTCCGGATTTTCCTCCGGTTGTGTCGCTGGCGAAGCGGTTATCGAGGGCGATGTCAGGACGGTTCCGGGGATGACCCGGGGACAGATCATCAAAAGTCTGAGGGACGTCGCTGACGCGGTCGCCGGCGACGAAGTGGCCATCACCGTCACCACAACTGCTGTCCAGAAACATTTCCTAGGTGCCGAAGAGGGTCCCCTGGTTGAAGCAATAACAAAGGCTCACACGGCGGCACTGGGTGTTGCGCCGAGGGTGACCAACGAATTACCGAGTCAGGCGTTCATTAGCGACGCCGCCGATATGGCCGCCGCCGGGCTGGAGACGGTGGTCTACGGGGTCGGCTCGTGGCACTTCGCCCCCGACGAGTGGGTCGACATCGACGAACTCGTCGGATCCGCTCGGACCTATCTGGCAACGGCGGCCAATCTGGGCTCCAACCCGTGATCGTCGATGTTCACACCCACATCTCTGACCCCTCCCACTATGGAGAGGAGTTTGCTGTCGGCTGAGCCGGTGCAGTTCGATAATCGAGAGCCAAGCTGGGAGAGTTAGCTATGGAGCCAGTGCGTTGCGCACTAGTCGGGCACGGCATGATCGGCCGCGAGCACGCCAGAATCTTGGCTTCGAACTCCGGCGCGTCCCTCCTGGTCGTATGTGACAGCGATCGATCGGTCAGCGACGAGATTCCAGCTGGAGTCGGGTTCACGACCGACCTCACCGAGGCACTCGAAACCGAAGGCCTCGAGGCCGTTTGGGTGTGCACACCTCAGCAGGTCCACTTGCAAGCCGTCGAAGCAGCTCTCGAACGGGGCCTACACGTGTTCTGCGAGAAGCCGATCGCGTCTTCGCTGTCCGACGCCAAAAAAATGGTCGCCCTGGACAACAGCTCGGTAAAAACCCTCGCCATCGGCCATACCCTGCGATTCCATCCCGATTTTCTGGCGATCCGCGAGGCTGTGACCGCGGGCAAGCTTGGTCAGATCGTTCAGATAGCGGCTCGTTTGAACGTCCCCGACTATGAGGGGGAAGTTCTCTCCGGACGGACGACCGTTGCTCAAGAATTGGCGATTCACTATCTTGACATCATGCGTTGGTTTGCCGGCGACATCGAGCGTGTCTACGCCGAGGTCGCAACGCCCGGTGTTGTCGGACCCGGTCCGGACGCGATGGTGGCTACGGTGCGCTTCCAATCGGGTGCCGTAGGTGTTCTTGACCACAACTGGATAATGGCCGACAAGACCGGAATGAACAGTGAACATCGATTCGCCGTCTTCGGTTCGCAGGGCGCCGCCTATATCGAAACGCGCGACACCTCCGCTGTTATTTTCGGCAGCGACGGCATGAAACAAGTTCGCAGTGACTTCTTTTCGTACCCCCACGACATTCCCGTGGGAGCACTCCCAGCCGAAGACACCTTCTTTCTGAGCACGGTCCGCGATGGCCGACCCTGGCCACTTACGGTCACTGACGCGGTCGCCGCACTGACGGCGGCACTTGCCATCGATCTATCGATCGCTGAGTCAAGACCAGTTTTGCTATCGGAAGTCGAAGACTCGAACCGAACCGGAGGGCACGGATGAACCAAGATCGGCCGACGAACTACTCCGTAAGGGTGCTGAGCGTTGGACAGTCGCTAATCGCAGGTCCTGAGGTGTTCTGGATGGAGCGATGGGGTGAGCTGCTTCCTCTCGCGTTCAACGTGACCTTGATCCAAGCCGAGGGCATACTCGCGCTTGTCAATACCTCACCACCGGACGACACAACGTCACTACGTGAGTCTTTCCCGACTGCGCGGTATCTACACGACGAGCCCCACGGCGATCTCAATCGGAGTTCCGAGCACCACATGTCGGGCGCTCTCGCCAGCGTTGGCCTTTCTCCCAGTGACATTACCCATGTGATTCTCACACCCCTTGAGCTGTATACAACCGGGACACTCGACAAGTTCACCTCCGCGGAGATTTGTATTTCGAAGCGCGGCTGGATCCATTTCCACACGACTCATGAGCACCCCCACGACAGCAGGTGGCGTTCATTCCCGAAGGATGTGCTCGTCGATCTTGTCACCGACAGCTGGGACCGTGTTCGCCTGCTTGATGACGAAGACGTGATTGCACCAGGCTTGCGCACATGGTGGTCGGGAGCCCACCATCGCGAATCGATCGTCGTCGAGTGTGACACCGCCGAGGGGATTGTTGCTATCTCCGACTCGTTCTTCTACTACGAGAATGTCGAGGACGGGAAGATCCTCGGTCTCTGCGAGAACATGTACGAGGCGATGGCGTGCTACGAGCGCGTCCTCGCCACAGCGCAACATATTGTGCCTATTCACGATCCTTTGGTATTCGATCGTTACCCCGGGGGAGTTATCGCTTCGTGATCGGACGCTCTACCTACACTGTCAGCTGCATCGAGACCGAAAGACGGACGACAACATGGCACACGTAATGACGGTTAGGGGGCCGATCGCTCCCGAGGATCTGGGACCGACGATGACCCACGAGCACGTTTTCCTCGATATTCGCGATGCTTGGGAGCCGATAGACGAAGTATCGGATCCTGAGGCCGGAACTCGGCCGTTCGACGCATCGCTCGGTGGCCCATCCCGTTGGAACGGCGCCGCGTATCGCAGCAACCTGGCTCTGTCACCCGACGATGATTATGAGCTATTGGTCGAAGAGGTAGGTGAGTTCGTCAAAGCTGGCGGCAGAACGATCGTAGACGTGACGACGATCGGCATGAACGGATCGCCGAAAGACCTCAGGCGCCTGTCCAACGATCTCGACTTCAATATCGTGGCCGGCGCCGGCATCTACGTGCAGGCATTTCACCCTCCGTGGGTCGAGGAAATGGACATTGAACAACTCACAGATTTCATTTCACGTGAGGTCAACGAGGGTCTGGAAGGTACTGACGTCTTGCCGGGCATTATCGGCGAGATCGGCACGTCGGAAACGCTCTTTGATGTCGAAGAACGGGTGCTTGCTGCGTCGGCTCGCGTAGCGATCCTGACCGACACACCGATCAACATTCATTGCCATCCTCCCCAGGTCGACGTCGTGCACCAGATCTTGGACATCCTCGAAGGAGAAGGCCATTCGCTCGAAAGGACCTTGCTATCCCACCTCGACGAAATTACTGACCTCGATTACCACAAGGCGGTTCTCGACCGGGGCGTGCAGGTCGGATTTGACAGCTTCGGACAAGACGGTTACTTCGAACCTCTCTGGAAGTCGAAGAGCGACCAGACCAAGTTGGAGACGATGTTGACCCTGGTCGAAGCCGGATACGAGGATCAGCTCACCATGTCCCAGGACATGTGCAAGAAACACTACCTACTGCGGTACGGCGGCTGCGGCTACAACCATGTTCTTGCCCGCGTGGTTCCTCGGATGCGAGCCACTTATGGCGTCGACGACGATCTGATAACCAAGCTGCTGGTGACGAACCCCCAGCGACTTCTCACACGTAGCGGAGATCCCACCACGGTCTAGCGCTAATCAAGCTGGTGGAGGTTCTTCGGCCGGCCATCTCTCGACCGAACCAGCTTCGGGAGACCACATCGCCATGACCCTCGACCCGATGATGAGTTCGGTGAAGACGTCCTCGCTCATACGGCGTCTTGTCAGCTCGCGCACAGCGTTGGTCTCGATGAGATACTCGGTAACCGGACCTAGGTAGTTAACACTGGTGATCGTTCGAAGAAGGTGACAGTCGGACGTTGAGGCGGCCATGCTGTCCACCGGAGTTGGGACGATTCTCTCCGGACGGATGGCGACACGTAGTGTTTCATCCAGCCCTGGGTGATCAGCGATCGGCATCGAGACGGAACCGGCATCACCGAAGTCCGCCACCGCATACCCATCCCGCATTGCGTCAACGCCTAACCGCAGGATGTTGAGCGTGTCTACAAACTCGACGGCAGCGACACGACTGGCGACAGGTCCTAAAGTACGCCATACCTTTCGAAAACGTCGCGCAGATACCGACCGGCCCGCAGCTCAGTGTCACCTAGTTTAGAATGGGTTCTTGTACTGGACCATAAAGGCCCTATCCGACTAGTTTGGACCACTTATCGAGGGCTAGCCCAGAGCATCGGAGAAAGATGACTGCAAACCGCCACAGTGATACTCCGGCCATCGTTCTTGACCGCGTCACTAAGAGATTTGACTCCGTTGTTGCTGTGGACGATCTCTCGCTAGAGATCAAAGAGGGTGAGTTCTTTTCCCTCCTCGGGCCGTCCGGTTGCGGCAAAACGACGACGCTACGAATGCTGGGCGGATTCGAGACCCCCGACGAGGGCACCGTATACCTGCGCGGTGAGGATGTCACGCTGGTCCGGCCCAACAAGCGGGCGACGAACCTGGTGTTCCAGAACTACGAACTGTTTCCGCATATGACCATAGCCGAAAACGTGGCCTATGGGCTCAAGCTGAAGAAGGTAGCGAAACCTGAGATCGCAGAACGGGTGTCCGAGATGATGCGTGTAGTTGGTATCAGCGGACTCGGTGATCGAGTTGCCGGTCAGTTGTCCGGAGGTCAGCAACAGCGGGTCGCTCTCGCCCGGGCGCTCATCAACCGGCCTGCCGTTCTACTGCTCGACGAGCCGCTCAGCGCCCTCGACGTAAAGCTCCGCAAAAGAATGCAGCTCGAGCTCAAGTCCATCCAAGCCACCCTGCGCACGACTTTCGTGTACGTCACCCACGACCAAGAAGAAGCCCTTCTAATGTCGGACCGCATCGGCATAATGAACGAAGGCAAGCTCCTCCAGGTGGCGACGCCGCGCACGATCTACGATCACCCCAACGGCGACTTCGTGGCCGACTTTATTGGGACGCTCAACGACTTCGTGGTCCCCGTGGATCGCGTTGATGAGGGGCTTGCCGTTTCATTGCCTGGAGCCGAGCAACGGATCGCCGTAATGGTTGCCGACGGACGGCACCCAGGAGACGTTATGCGCATAGCTGTTCGTCCGGAACGCATCGAGGTGGTGCCACGCGAAGATTGGGACCAGCCGGCAGAGAGCAATCGCGTCCATGCGACTGTGGCTGACGTCATTTATATGGGGCCATTCACGCAGTACCTCATCGAAAGCGAAGTGCTCGGCCGCGTTGTAAGTCAGAGCGTTAGCAACGACGCGGCATTCCATGTCAAGAGCGGGATGAGGGTTGTGTTGACTTGGCCCATCGATGCAGCGTTTGCCCTGTCGGCCCCTGCGGACATCGAGGACGACGAAGGCACAACTTCTTGAGCCCGTCAGCGTCAAATGACCAATCAAACGATGTCGCTCAACAGTTTCTGGCGGTCTCCGAGCGAGTATTCGAACCGGCGTAGAACCAGAAATGGCTGACAGATGATTATCACCGATGTCGAATGCATTCTTCTCGAGGGAGATGAAACATACGGGACGCGTCCGGGCGGATTCGAGGCGAGTGATCAAGGTGACTGGCTGGCGCTGATCCGGGTGGAAACAGACGAGGGCCTCGTCGGCTGGTCCGACATCGAGACGCTCACCACCGCAGTCCCTTCAATAGTCCAGGGCACGAGCATGTCGGCAATGGGGTTTTCGACACTTAGGGACTTGTTGGTTGGCGAAGATCCTCTGAACACCGAGGGACTGTGGGACAAGATGTTCATCGGAACCGCTTACTACGGCCGTCGAGGAATCGCGCTCCACTGCATCTCAGCGATCGACAACTGCCTCTGGTCCATCAAGGCTCAGGCCGGCGCCTTGCCACTGTCGGTGATTCTCGGTGGTCGTCGCCACGCGACCATGCAGGCCTACGCTTCGAGCCTCTTCTGGGAAGAACCAGAGGACAACTTGAAGGCAGCACGCCGGTTTGTGGACGCCGGATATCACGCGGTCAAGTTCGGTTGGGGACCGTTCGGTGAGGATGCCGGCCGAGATGTCGAGATCCTTTCGGCGATTCGAGAAGGGCTTGGGCCCGACCGGGACCTCATGATTGACCCAGGCTGGTACCCAAACGGCTGGTCAGGCAAGCCCCGTGCTCGGAGCCGTGCAGAGAACGTGGAGTTGTGCGAGCGCGTTGCACCCTTCAGCCCCGTTTGGATCGAGGATTTCATTCACCCGGAGCACGTCGAGGAGTACGCGTATGTGCGTGAGCGGAGCCCAGTTCCTATCGCGGCGGGCGAGCAACTGAGCACAATCTGGGACTTCAAGAGGTACCTGGAGGCAGACTGCGTCGATGTGCTGCAGCCGGACTTGACCCGCTGCGGAGGACTCTCAGTCGCCAGAAAAATCACTCAGCTCGCCGCCGAACGGAATATCGACGTGGTGACGCACTCCTGGTTATCGGATCTGCTTCATGCCTATAGCGCCCACTTCATGTCAACCCAGCCGAGGGCTAACTACATCGAGTTCAACGTCAACCAGAGCAAACTCAGTAAAGGAGTAACGATAGGAGCCATGTCGCTAAACGAGGACGGAACCGTCTCCGTCCCTGACGCTCCTGGACTTGGCGTGGACGTGGATCTCGATTTCATCGAAGGTCATCGCGTCAACGGGGTGCCGTCGTGAGGGCTGGCGAAGTGGGCCCGATCAGCGCGAGATGGTCAGTTCACTCGCCGGTTGGAGGGATCTCCCACGTCGTTGGTCCCGACGATCAGCTATCGGAGAGGGGTACCCGGGCGTGCTGGGAGGGTCGATGCATCGTCGTGTGATACAGGCATCGGACTTGGACCTCGAGTCCGAGGGGCGGAGGGATTATTGGGTCAGCCTGTCTCACGATTCCATTTGGGGCGATTGGCTCATCCCATTGACCGTCTGGGTTGGAAAGCAGGCTCAGCCCGAAAAAGGACTAGTCGCCTTCGGTTCAACGCACGGCAATGAGTACGAAGGTCCTATAGCGATCAAGCACCTCCTCGGCGAGATCGATATTGGTTCTGTGATGGGACGAATCGTTTTGGTTCCTGTAGTGAATCCACCGGCGTTCCAATTCGGCACACGAGAGAGTGTCGGGGCCGACGGTGTGAACCTAAACCGCGCATTTGTCGATGGTGCCGGGAAGGTTCCGTCCATGTCGGGTGCCACACATAGGATCGCCGACTTTGTACGAGAGCACATCTGGCCGCACGTACACGTCGTTCTCGATATCCATGCTGGCGGTGATGTCGCCAAGTTCGTTCCGTTTACGGGTTTCCACCGGGTGGCCGATCGTCAGCAAGCTGAAACAATGCTCGAGACCGCACGGTGGTTTGGCATGCCGTTCATCGTGGAGTATCAGGACCAGACGCCCGGTCTGTTGACGACCGACAGTGAACGTCGCGGCAAGATTTCCATAGGTGGCGAGTTCGGGTGGGGTGCCTCCATAAACGCCGACGGAGTCCGATATGCACGCCACGGTATTCTGGCAGCGGGGATTCACACTGGTCAGATGACCGGCAAGATCGCCCGCATCGGCCACCATGCAACTGGTACTCAACACGTCGTGGAAACCATCGATCCTGAGTGCTTCGTCCCCGCACCATGGGCGGGTCATTTCGAACCGTTGGTGGAATGTGGATCAGCCGTCGAACAGGGTCAGATGGTTGGCTTTCTTCATGATTTTCAACGCCTTGACGAGGACCCTTGGCCTGTGTGTGCCCAACTTGATGGCTACCTGCTTGCCCACGCCTGGCTGGCCCGGGTACAGCAGGGCCAACACATCGCCGTCATCGGGCAGGACGTAGTCTGAACGCCAACCCTCGATGTGGTGTCGCCAGCCCGCACGGTTCGTGCCTTGTTCTGCCCGGCCGGGCAAGCCGGGTCGGCTCCAGACCGGAGGCCTACTGCGTCAGATGCGCTCGTCGGTACGTTGAAGGCTGGTCCCCGGCCCGCCGGAGTCGGGGCGTAGTTCCTTGCGCCACACGACGATGGGGCCGGCCTGCTCGGTGGCCTCGGCCGGCATGGTTCGCACACCACTCGGGAATACAGTGGCGTTCAGACCGTCCAGCGTGGGTCGTGCCCCGGTACCACACATACGGTCGATCACGTAAAGCCCAAATATGGAGGTGTGGCGACATGCTGGGAGATGAAGTGGATCCCGGGAGATCGATGTTCACAGACCGGTCAGTTGCTGTTGTCGGTGCAGCCAGCGGTATAGGTAGATCGTGTGCGATACACCTAGCAAGCATCGGTGCAGCAGTGATTTGCCTTGATCTGGATCTCGCGGGCGCTCAGGACACCGCCGATCTCATCACGAGCGGAGGAGCAAACTCCTGGGCAGCTGAGATTGACGTGACTCAGGAATTGTCTGTGTCGGATGTGTTTGCTGACACGATTAAGCGAGTCGGTGAGTTGGACGGGCTTCTCAACACGGCCGGCATTACTGGTGAGACCAACTTGTCGACCCACGACGTCGATGTGCAGGATTTCGATCGGGTTTACGGTGTAAACCTGCGCGGTGCCTTGCTAGTGACCCAGGCAGTCCTGCCCCACATGCTTCAACGGGGTTACGGCCGAATACTCCATATCTCGTCAATCGCGGGCAAGGAAGGAAATGCAGGGATGGCTGCCTATTCGAGCACGAAAGCTGGGCTCATTGGTTTGGTCAAGACCATGGGGAAGGAATACGCGACGACAGGTGTCACGATTAACGCGATGGCTCCGGCTGTGATCCAGACTCCAATGGTCGATGTCATGCCCCAAGAGCAGGTCGAATACATGACCGAAAAGATCCCAATGCGGCGAACTGGCACACTTCAGGAAGTTTCCGAACTCGCAGCGTTCGCGTTGTCACCCATGTGCAGTTTCACCACTGGATTCACCTTCGATCTGAGTGGGGGGCGAGCTGTCTACTGAACGAGCTTTGCGGGGACAAGCGCGCCGAGAGGGGATTCGACCCGTATTTGCGTTCAGGATTGCCCTAGCGGAGGCGGTACCGGTAGTGAGCTAGTGGTCTCTCACCCATCAACAATCACCTCTTGTCCTTTTTCCTTTTTCGCCTATTCAGTCGCCTCCACCAGACGGTCGAACAATCGGTCGGCTTCGGCTGCCGTCTCTGGATCGAGCACATAGCCGGAAGGGGCCCGCTGAAATGTTTCACGGATCACTCCTTGGCGTTTCAACAAGTGCTTTTCGATCGCCACGTAGCCGTCAACGGTCGTCTGCATCGATACCAGCAGCATTAGCGGTCCACTGATTTCATACGCCAGGTCCCAATCACCGTTCATTGCGGCATCCCACAATCTCCGGATCGCCCAGCACACTTCTGCTCCCGGCATCGTTCCGACGATGCCGCGCCGAAAGCTATCCACGATGGCCGCTCCGCCCGAGCCTTCGAACGCTCGACTTCGTCCGCCAGTGGCTTCGCGTAGCTCAGAAAGCCGTTGTCCGATCGGCGGGGCCTCGGGTTTGAAGTAGACCTGATCGCCAAACTCGTTAGAAAGCTTCGCCTGAACATCAATTCCTAATGGCTTCCCCACATAGCCACTTGCATCTTGCACAACCAGTGGAAGATCACTGGCCCCGAGAATCTCAGCGAAATAGCGATAAAGGTTGTCTTCGTCGAGCGCGATCGAGATCGGAGGAATTGCCATGAGGGCCGTAGCTCCACATCCGACCGCATGGAGGACATGCTCGGTCACCTCGCGCTGTGTCTCACCACCACAACTGATGACAGCGAACCGACTCCTCTTGCCTGCAGCAGCGCAGACTCGCTCAGTGAGCGTTCGACGTTCCTCCACCGAAAGCCGAAGAACCTCACTTACCATCCCTGTTGTCAGACCATCGGCGCCCTGGTCAAGGACCCACTCCAACTCCCGATCGAGGTCATCAACATCAATCTCGCCTGTGGCCATGTAAGGGGTTTGGATGACAGGCAACACACCAGCCAAAGACTGCTCACCACTCACCATGCACTCCGGATCTGGTTTACAGGCTCTACCGCGACACCGAGGTGCTCAAGAGCGGCTAGATCAAGTTCACCACCAAGGCCGTGTGAGACCGTCCGACCGGCGTAACCAGCCTTGATCGGGAGGTTCGGCACAAGCATGTTCTCGTAATAAAAGGGGCTAATAATATCACAGGGAACTAAATCATCTACCAGGCCGGCCACGCCAAAAGCTAACTGAAGGTGGGCCATACTCGCAACGCCTAACTCCAGGTTCGACCCGATGGTCCAGCCGACCCCCGCAGCGTTTGCTGCCTGGGCGATACATAACGCCGGGCCGATTCCACCTGCCATTCCAACATAGATAGACAAGACGTCCGCCGCGTCTGCGGCGATAACTCGTTCAGCATCTCGAGGTGTACCAACGGATTCGTCGGCTACCAGCGGTACTCCGAGCGAGCGACGGATCGAAGCGAGGCCTTCGAGGTCGTCCGCCGCAAGTGGCTGCTCAAGGAAAGCAGCACCAGCATCGACCAGCACCTTTGCGGCTGTGTGTGCTTCGCTCCGACTCCATCCAGTATTCGCATCGACGCCCACCGAGACATCGGAACCAACGACATCAAGAACCGAACCCAGTCGCTCAAGATCCTGATCGAGTGAGCCCACCGCCACCTTCACCTTCATCGCTGTAAATCCGAGGCTGACCGCATGCCGAGCCATGGCAACGGCGGCCTTGGTAGAGGCGCCATTCAGAGAGAACTTGGTTCGCACCGTCTTCTTCGTCGGGTCGCCAAGCATCTCATGTACAGGGGAACTATGGCGCTTGCCCCATATATCCCAAATCGCCATTTCGACGGCAGCCTTCGTAAAATTGTTACCAGCAAGAACTTTGTTGAGTAGTTCCGGAACAGCCAGCGGTCCCGAGATCTCGCTCCCGATCAACGTAGGCGCTATCTGATGTCGAATCATCTGAGCGGCAGTCACACCCCATTCACCGCTCCAAAGCGGTGTACACGATGCCTCACCCCAGCCTTCGATCCCATCTTCGTCGGTAATCCGAACCATGCAGAACGGAGAATGCGAATGCGTGCCGGCCGCTGACGAGATGATCATGTCTTCGAGAATCGGAACCTCGATCGGCCAGGTCTCGATTCGAGCTACTGAGAGACCGGTCACTCGAGTCCCAGGAGTTCAAGCGACGGAGAGTGAATAATTGATTCGACGACATCACGCGGGACAGGCGGCAAGCCGACGCGGTCGGCCATTTCAGATGCCTCATAGAGAGCTTTGATAGTCGCTTCAACGGAGGCGAACGGATAGTCGGTACCGAAGAGCAGTTTGTCGGCCACGCCATATTCAATTGCCGAGCGTAGAGCCATGTACAGCTGCATCGGTCGAGTATGCAGCGCCGAGACATCAGCGAAGAGCCCTGGATGTTTGCGAATTACGGCCATCGTTTCCTCACACCAGGGATGCCCAAGATGAGCAATACACATTCGCAACCGAGGGTGCTGTGTTGCAACCTCATCAAGGAGCCAAGGCCGGGCATATCGCAGTGGGGCGTCTCTGACGAAAGTTGTGCCTTGATGGATCATGACCGGCATTTCGAGCGCCACCGCCTCATGAAGCAGCCGGTTCATCTCAGCCGAACAGGGATCCACGTGCTGGTAGATCGGACCGAGCTTGAGCCCACGTAGGCCCAGATCATTTGCTGCTTCTCTGAGTCTCTCAATCGCGTCAGGACGATTCGGATCTACGCTCGCGAACCCAATTAGTCGATCGGGATCAGTACGGACATACTCGGCCACGTACTCGTTAGGGACGACGAAACCCGACGTTGGAGCGTCAAACGCCAACACAACCATCTTGTCGACACTCGACATCGCTTCTCGATGGACCACGGGGGTCCCTCCGGTGAAGCCCGTCTGCGGCCACGCCGCCGTCATGCCCACTTTGAACTCGCCGGCATAGTGCTCCGGTTCCGAGAGGTGCGTGTGAACATCGACAATCATTGTGTATCTCCAATCTGCGCCGCTGTTGCAAGATACGCCCGAGCTGAACCAACGAGATCATCGACATTGATCCACTCATCCGGTGCGTAGTGCCAAGACCCAACCCCGTAGACCACGGTTTCGAGTCCAACCGCGGCCATATCGGCTGCGTCGGTCACAAAAACTTGAGTTGGCAATTCATTACTAATACGTGGCCGGTGCCCCATGGCGCCTGCGTGAGCTTCCGACAGCGCTTCGATAAGTACTCCTTCGGTTGCGCCGAAGAAATGACGCTGGACCGCCGTGGAACGCACCCGCACTTCGACCCGCTCATCGCACACCTCTGATGCAACAGCTCGAAGTTGCTGAAGTACGGACTCCCGAGTCATCCCGGGGACCGTGCGAACGTCACCTTCAACGAATGCTTCCTCCGCTATCGCTCCCGAAGCGAAGCCACCACGAACAATACCGACGAGAGACCGTGGCAAATCCGGCAGTCGATCGCAGGGCTCATGAACGAATTCAAGGTCGGCGACTGCGCTATACAGAGCGTTCGCAGCCTTAAGAGCGTCGACCCCGTCTTCCTTACGTGAGATGTGGCCACCACTCCCCCGGAGTCTGATCTGCCATTTAATGGCGCCGCCATTGGCCGTACTAATTGCCAGATCTGAAGGTTCTCCACAGATCCCAAATCCCTCCGTTGGTCCTTCACCCATCAGAAGGATCTTCGTTCCAGCTCCAATGGTGTCGTGATGCATTACGGCGTGGAGGATTAGGTCACCCGGCAGCGTTCCCGCACTGGGAGCTGCTTCAACTGCCGCGACCATGGCAGCGAGCGCTCCCTGCATATCGGTTATGGCTCCTCCGTAGAGTCTTTTGCCGTCACGCCAAGGGTCGTAAGGGTCGCGACTCCACCCGGTCGGATATGCAGTTGCGTCTATGTGGCCGTTAAGAACTAACGGAGGTGCGGTTCCAGCGCCCGCAATGCGAGCGACAACATTGGGCCGTCCTTCAACCACGTCTTCAATATGAACGTCTGTCCCGGGACGATCAAGAATGTTGGCGATGAACTCAGCCAACTCAGCCTCTTCACCCGGAGGGGACGGAATCGAGCAGAACTGTGTAGCAAGTTCGATCGTTCTGTCGGCATCAACAGCGGCCAGAGCGGATTCAAAGGTCGCCATCGGCGATGTCATCACGCCCTCGTGCCCTTAAGTGGGGTGTCGTTGACGAATCGCACAAAATCTGCTGCAACGGTCTCGACGGCTACATCGAGAAGTCGTCGTCCAGTTTCGATGTCGAGCAAGCCAGGATCATCGGTATAGCCCTCAGAATCACTCCAGCCGTCGGGGTTCTCTGTCCGGAAAGTAGCTTTGGGATTACGCGGATCAGTTACTCCAAAGGACACCGAAGGGCCGGGAAGGTCCTCGATTGGCCTGTCGAGAATAGATGCGACAACGGCTGTTTCGAAACCTCCAGCGTGACCAGGCAGCAACACTCCGTCGGTACCTCCAGAGTCGATCATCGCTTTTTGAGCCATAGCCCACCACGATCCCGCTCCTACCGCTACGCCAAATTCCTGCGCCCCGTCACGTGCCGCAATCTGTACGTGCTCGTGATTACCACCATGCCCGTTCAGAAGGAACACGCGAACAAATCGTGATGCTGCAGCTGTTCGAATTACATCCCTAAGGACCCCCAACAAGGTCGCTGTTGATAGCGACAACGTCCCGCCAAAGGGCAGGTGGTGATCCGAGCATCCGTAGGCAACAGCGGGAGCGACCACTACGTCGATCTCGCTTGCTGTGGCAGCCGCTCGTATGGCAACCGTCTCAACGTGCAGCGTGTCAGTACCCACGGGCAGGTGGGGTCCATGTTGCTCCAGGGCGCCAACCGGAACGACCAGAAGATCTGGCGGCGAATTGGCTATGTCCTGGCGGGTTTTGTGCGCAAGAAGGTATGTGTTCATCGACATGACGCCATCAGTAGCGGAGGTCCAAGATCACAATTGGTCGTAAACCTAGTCATTGTTTAACTCCTCCAAGATTGCGCTCTTCGCAACGAGGGAGCAAGAATAACTAGAATCCATGGGGTCGTCAAGGCTGGGCCTGCTCGCCTTATACCACCTCAAACATGGCCTCGATTTCAACTGCCACTCCAGTGGGGAGGGACGCGAATCCAAGCGCACTACGAGCGTGGTGACCAAGATCTGGTCCGAACAGTTCGTGGAAGAGATCAGACGCTCCGTTAACTACTAGATGCTGTTCAACGAAATCTGGAGCAGAGTTAACGCACCCAAGCAGCTTTAGGACCCGAAGGCCGTCAAGTGACCCATGGTGCTCATGGACCGATTGCAAAATGTCCAATGCGGACTCACGTGCCGCGGCATAGCCCTGCTCGACGCTCAGATCGTGGCCGAGAACACCCCGCATGGCGGACACATGCCCACTGGTCATAATCACAGCTCCGCTCTGAACACACATGGCGAGATAGCCAGGCGAAGCTGGTGAAAATTCGATACCCAATGCTTCTGCCTTATCTTGAACCGTCAACTTGAGCACCTGTCTGGAGATTTGCTATTAGGTACGGAGAGTCCGTAAAACGCATCGGTGTTGCGTTTCAAGCAACATAGCCAAACAATATCTGCGGTCAACCTCGGCCCGTTTGGTCTAATTCTTGTTGCGAAGGGCGCAACAAGCTCAGTTGTAAGCACTACTCTTAACTGCCTGGCGGCATCGACCATGCTGTCTGACTCGCAACCAGGTTGACGAACAGCGGATTCGCCTTGCATCCAGCTAGAGGAGACTTCGATGGAGCCAATTCGCAGTGCAGCCCGGGTTGTCAGCGTTATCGAACTTCTTGCAAACGGTAATCGGATGCGGCTCGACGAAATCGCCGCCGTACTCGGCGTCCACAAGAGCAACGCCCTCCGGCTCCTGGCAACATTACGAACCTCCGACTGGGTAACGGTCGATGAACGCGACGGCAGTTACCACCTCGGCCATGGGCTAATCAGGATCGGTGAATCGGCCTCATCTGGTTTCCAGATGGAGAAAGCCACATCTCTTGCTGAGCGGCTCCGAGATCTGACTGGCGAGACTGTCCACATCTCGATCCCTGCGGGGAAGTTTATGTTGATCGTTGGGACCATCGAAAGTCACAACCCTCTTCGCGTCATTCATTCGCTCGGCACTCAGGATCCGCTTCATGCAACAGCTGTCGGAAAGGTGTACTTGGCGTGTCAGACCGACGAGCATCTCGCGGAGATCTTCAAAAAGATCAAACTTTCGCAACACACCGCACACACGATCACGACGAAGAAGGACCTACTGAACCAACTTGGTCAAATTCGACGTGACGGTTACGCAGTCAACATCCGCGAGTCGATCGATGACACTACGGCTATCGCAGTCGCTCTAGACCTACAAGGCGACCAACAAGCGCCAGTCTGTCTTTCCATTACCGGGCCCGCAGAACGCTTAAGCGAAGAAACCATGCGCGGTATGGCTTCCGCCATTCTCAAAATCGTTGAGCCCTTCCAAGCACTGCCAGAGGAAGACGGCGCGCCACCGAGGTAGTGGCCGCAGCCGGCGCAGAACTTGTCCGTCAATGACGCCGCCGCACCGCACTCGGTGCAGAACCCGCCCTGGTCGACCACATGCGGCGAGTCTTACACCCAGCCGCCTGAACTGGTTTGGCGGGACTCACTCGAGACTCAATTTGGACCGGACGCAGTGGAATCCCTGTTTCCAGGTGGACCCAGTGAACGGAAAACCCACCTCGAATGGACCAAACGGACGCAGTGAACGAATCTCCGGGGATTAGAAGGCCACTGCTCTATCCGGGCTGAGCTACGGGGGCGGGTACCACAGCGAGGCTATCGCTGGCCCCGGAGGCGCCCCGGCCGCAGCGCTTTCAGAATGGAACCCT
>Ga0302123_10000997_pt1 | contig 20580 bp, 19 predicted proteins | sample CB21_321_MG_FD_203109 | JGI IMG/M metagenome (GOLD analysis project Ga0302123, IMG submission 203109) | Marine microbial communities from Western Arctic Ocean, Canada - CB21_32.1 | ecosystem: Environmental > Aquatic > Marine > Oceanic | place: Canada: Western Arctic Ocean | collected 2017-09-28 | reverse complement strand
GTGAGGAATTGCCGGTGAACGAAGATAACCAGTTGATGTCAGAGTCTGAAGAAGAACCAGACTTAGAGGATGTGCAGGAAGAAGAGTATGAGGAGGATGAGGAAGAACCAGAGGAGCAGCTTTTTGAAGTCAAGTCCGATGGAGAAACCAAATCCGTCACCTTACAGGCATTACAAGACAATTTTTCCAAAGGTGAGAATTATACTCAGAAAAGCCAAAGCCTAGCAACAGATCGAAAGGCTTTTGAGCAGGAACAGGCAGACTCAAGACAAATGAGGGAACAAGCAATCTCCATCCTTGAGCATGCCAAAGCACAGACTCAACCTGAACAGCATGATAGTGCTTATTGGGAAAATCTTAAAGACACCGATCCGATGCAGTGGATGATGGAACGGGATGCTCTAAGAGAAGGTCAGATGCAGGAACACCAACGGTCCATTCAACTAGAACAGTTGAGGGCACAGGAGGCTGCAGAAAGACAACTTGAAAAGGAGCAATTTGTATCCTCACAACATAACGAGCTTAAATCCCTCGTTCCTGAGTGGGATGATACAAAAGTGGCTGATGCAGAAAAGAAGTTGGTTCTTGAGTGGGCAAGCACAACAGGTAAATTCACAAAAGAAGAGTTGGATAATGCCTATGATGCCAGAGCAGTTGCAACAATGAGAAAAGCAATGAAATATGACCAACTTACTGAAAAACGTAAAAGCCTTAAACCCGTCCAACGTCAAAATTTAAGAGCAGGATCACAGTCTGGAGAACCCAGTAAAATGAAAGCTGGAAAGGCAGCACAGAGACTTAAAAAATCTGGCAGTGTCGAGGATGCTGCTGGAGTATTCTATAACATGATTCGTTCAAAATAACAATAAGGAGTAATTATGGCAGCTATAGCTGGAACATACCAAACTTACACGGCAATTGGTCGTAGAGAAGATTTGGCAAACACAATTTATAATATTTCACCTTCAGATGTGCCTTTTATGTCAATGATCGGCAGGTCGAAGGCAACTAACACTTTAACAGAATGGCAAACGGATACCCTTGCTGCAGCAGCACATAATGCACAGATCGAGGGAGATTTGTATGCATTTTCTGCTGTTCCTGTAACAACGAGACTCTCAAACCATACCCAAATCTCATCCAACACAGTGATGATTTCTGGTTCTCAGCAAGCAAGTAACAATGCTGGCAGAGATTCAGAGATGGCACTTCAGCTCGCAAAAAATTCTAAGCAATTAAAGCGAGATATGGAAACTGTACTCACCCAAAACGTAGGCAAAAGTGCTGGCACAGCAACAGCAGCCCGTAAAACAGGTGGGTTGGAGACTTGGACTTCTTCTAACGTAAGTCGTGGTGGTGGTTCAACAGTTGGTTCTGGTGCAGGTGCAGGTGCAGCCCCAGTGGATGCAACTACAAAAAGAGCTTTCACAGAAACCATTCTGAAGGCAGTAATTCAGGCAACATACTCAAGTGGTGGGGACCCATCCGTTTTAATGGTTGGTCCATATAACAAGGGTGTGGTAAGTGCTAGTTTCGGGGGCCGTACCTCGGCACGTCAGATGATTGGGGCAACAAAAATCCAGGCAGCAGCAGATTTGTATGCTTCTGACTTTGGAGATTTGAAAGTTATCCCAAATCGTTTCCAACGTGAACAATCTGCATTTGTTCTGGACCCTGAGTATTGGTCTGTAGCATATTTCAGAGATTTCAAGCAAGAAGACATAGCAAAAACTTCTGATGCAAACAAAAAGGCACTTTTAGTGGAATATGCACTAATTGCCAAAAACCAAGCAGCCTCCGGCATTTGTGCCGATCTGACTGTTTCGTAATATGTCTGCAAGCAGGAAAACTCTGCTCGATTGGTCTCAGGGGAGGACGGAAGTCTTCTCTTGGGATCAACACGATAAGAGCTTTACGATTGAGTCAACAGAGGACGTTGAACCTATCATAAAGCTGGCAAAGGATATGTCTGAGCTACAACCGTCAAAAGGAATACGGCACTCAGCATGTATCCCTAGATTCGTTTTAGATCAATCATTACGGGAGAAATGGTCACCAAAAGACTGGAAGGTATGGGCAAACGATCCGGCAAACAAGATGTTTCGGACGTGGCCCGGAAGACTCTGAAAGTTGCAGTTTTAATACCTTCATTTTCTGGATTCTGGCCTGCTAAGTTCGGTGAGAGTTTAGCAAATATGGTTCAGCATTTTCAGAAAAGTGATTTTGAGGGAGAACACGAAATAAAAGTCTTTGCCCAAAGTGGCAGGGTAATACCAGAAATAAGGCATCATTTAATCGGTGATGCAATCGGATGGGAAGCAACACATGTCCTTTTTTTATCCACAGGATTGGTTTTCCCAGAAGATTCACTACATAGGATGCTGGCACGAGGAAGAGCAGTGCTTGGGGTAAATTATTTACGTAACCCTTCTTTCGGAGAATTTGCTGCTTACCGGGGTAACGGAACGGTTGTTCCTGACCCATCAGCACCAGAAACTGAGGAAGTGGATGGTGTGGCACTTGGCATGGTTTTATTCAATATGCCAGTATTTGATGTTCTGGATATACCATTTTTTGAATACAAACAGATTGGAAGTACACCAGGGTTCAACGAGGACCACATACCATTCTGGGATCAGTGTAAAGAAAAAGCAATACCCTGTGTTATTGACCACGTTCTCTCACAGGATGTAAAGGCATTAAATTATGGTGAAACATGGCATTAGCAAATTATACTGACCTGAAAGCATCAGTTGCAGATTTCTTGAACAGGTCCGACCTCAGTTCCGTAATCCCAGATTTCATCACACTGGCAGAAGCAGATTTTAACAGGACCTTGAGGGTACGGGAAATGTCTGTTCGGACACAAGGCCAGATTGATGGTCAGTATGTGAAACTGCCGGATGATTTTCTTGGAATGAGGAACATTGAGTTGATGACTGATCCAGTGACTCCACTTGAGTATAAAAACCTCCAGAACCTGGATATACATCGTAGAAACGACAAGACGGGTAAACCAATTTATTATTCAATTATGCAGAATAATATCGAGTTTGCACCTGTCCCAGATGGAACATATACACTTGAGATTGTGTATTACCAAAAGATTCCGACACTTTCTGCAAACCCAACGAACTGGTTATTAACTAATCATCCAGATGCATATCTTTATGGAACTTTAATGCATTCTGCCCCTTACCTGCAACAGGATGAAAGAGTAGGAATCTGGGCTGGGAAATACCAGCAGATTATTCAGCAAATCACAACATCGGACGAAAATGCCAAGTTCAGTGGTTCAACTCCGAGCATCTCATTCATACCCTTCTAATAAACGAATATGGCAGGACTCACGAATTACCTTGAAGACAAAATAATAAACCACGTTTTTGGTTCAACAACATACGACAGGCCTACTAATTGGTATGTCGGGCTACTGACTGCAACTCCATCCGACTCAGCAGGAGGAACAGAGGTGTCAGGAAGTGCGTATGCCCGTCAGATTTGTGCTTTTACGATAAGTGGTTCAGGTGTCGCACAGGCAACCAATACGTCAGCAATCACGTTTCCAACAGCAAGTGGAGGAGATTGGGGGATAGTTGGATGGGTAGGAATCTATGAATCAGCTAGTGGAGGTGAGTTAGTGGCCTTCCAAAATCTGCAAAAATCGGATTTTTCCACCACTACAACAAAAACGATAAATGATGGAGACATTTTCAAGTTCAATGCATCCACCATTAAGATACAACTTGACTGATGCTAGGTTTTGGTTCCGCAAAATTTAACCAGGGAACATTTGGCAGAGGAGTCATTGTCGGTCACACTGACCTTGATGCAACCTCCACAGTAAATACGTTTGGAATTGCACAAAGGCACGGATACGCTCAAACTTCTTCAACTTCGACTGTTTTAACATTTGGAAATGCAGTTTGGAGAGGATGGGGTGATATGCAAGGCACGACAACCATGTACTCATATCCGGTTGCTACATGGGCTGGTTTTGGAGACACAGTAACAGGACAAGGGACTATTTTTACTTTTGGATACCTTGCATGGGACAAGCAGGATTTACCAGATGCAACATGGGACGAACAGAATTTATCGGATGTAACATGGGGCAAACAGGATTTATCGGATGCAACATGGTCAACTCAAACAGTAAGCTAATATATGGCAAACACAACTAATTTCAGTATTGAAAAACCCAATGTAGGTGGAGCACGTAATTCCTGGGGAGGAATTGTAAATATAGGTATCGACAAACTTGACGAATTATTGTCCCTGGCAATCCCCATCGGTACGATCCAGATGTTCCCCATGTCAACTGCACCCACGGCAACCCTCAATGGTGGAACATGGTTGGTCTGTGATGGTGGTATTTTACTACAAGATAATTATGAAGACCTTTATGAATTGATTGGATCAACATACGATGCAAGTGGGACGAATGCAGCAACTCATTTTAACCTCCCAGATTTTCAAGCAAGAGTTCCAGTAGGCTATAATGTTGCAACTATTGGTGATGGAACTGTTGGTGTAAGGTCTATACGAGAAATGGCAACAACTACAGGAGGTACAGAAGCCCACGTTTTAGCAGATGCTCAAATCCCGACACATTCACATCCAATAACTGATTCGGGACACATTCATCCAATTGATCCTACAACTACTCACTTTCATATTGGAGATCAAACTGGTGGAAAAACCTCCTCTGATCCAGTGGTAATAAATGATCCAAAACATGGTCATACACTTACAGGAATTGGACATGATTACGCATCTCCAGAGTCTGATTACAGTATAGGACGTGATAGGAATCAAGACGATCCAACTGGAACATGGCCTGTTCCGGATGAATTAACCAACATCACCATTGATAACCACGATCACACTTTGACTACCGATGCAAAAGCAACCGGAATTACAACCACTCAGACTAACCTTGCAGCTACTCGGGTTGCGTCAACAGATGATTCAACAGAAGGAGATGCATCACACAACAATATGCAACCCTATATTACTGTCCAGTATATAATTTTAGCAAAACATCCTTCATTTTAGGTGAACCGTGAGTACGATAAATTATACAGTCACAGTAGCAGATGCTAAGTTTCTGATTGATGGTGCAGTTGCACCCAAACTGACCTTCCGTGATGGAGATACCTATGTCTTCGATCAAGCAGATTCATCGAACTCAGGTCAAATACTCCAGTTTTCAATAACGTCCAACAACTCTGGATCGGCAGAATACACCACTGGAGTCACGAAGGCAGGTACACCGGGAAATGCTAATGCAAAGACTACAATCGTTACTTCTGGATCGACCACAGATACCTTGTATTTCTATTCAAGTGGTGGAGGTACATACGGAGAGGAGTTTAGCAACTCCGGTTTTAACACTTCCACTAATTATAATTTTCTGAAGCCAGTAGTTGGAGGATCGGCAACTGCCGAAAAGTGGGGTAGTATGGTCAACCATACCATTGACCAGATTGACCAGAATATTACTGCACAAGATTTAGATTTTCAAGGTGATTCTGGTGGTGCATTAAGTGTTGATTTGGACAGTGAATCACTTACTGTTGCAGGAGGAACTGGACTTAGCAGTGTAGGTTCCAGTAACACAATTACAGTTAATCTTGATGATACTGCAGTTACACCAAATTCATATGGTAGTGCAAGTCTAATCCCAGCTATTACGATTGATGCTCAAGGTAGAATAACGGCAGCCTCAACGAATGCAATTAGTTCTAGTTTTAGTTTAAATGCAGATGCAGGAACTACTGATGTTTTTGCTGTTGGGGGTACATTAAACCTTTTAGGCGGGACTGCATTAACAAGTACTGTTTCTAATGATACAGTCACTTTTGCATTAGATGACGATAGTATTGATAGTGTTCATTATAAAGATTTTTCGATTGATACTATACATATAGCAAACGATGCAGTTACAGAAGATAAACTAGCTAACACACTTTTAGCTGAAATTGACGCTAACACAGCTAAAGTAACTAATGTTACACACACAGGTGATGTTGCAGGTACTACGGCTCTTACTATTCAAGGAGGTGCAGTAGATATTGCAATGTTATCAGCAACGGGTACAGCATCAAGTTCAACTTTCTTAAGAGGAGATAACACTTGGGTAACACCAACTGACACCGACACTAACACAACTTATTCAGCCGGGACTAATATGTCTCTCTCTGGAACTACCTTTTCATCAACTGACACTAACACAATTTATTCAGCACCAACAATAGGAAGCACATCAATAGGATCAGGATCAACAAATGCAACAATAGCAGGATTAACATTAACAAGTCCAGTTCTTGGTGTCGCAACAGCAACATCATTAAATGGTATACATTTCAAAAGTGTTTCAACTAGGAATATAGGTGTTGGGCTAGATGCTCTTAATGCTATTAATGGTGGTAGCTACAATACTGCTTTTGGTGAAAGAGCTTTGTATTCTACGACCACTGGCATACAAAATACTGGTATTGGTTACAATGCACTTGGGCAAAACACAGATGGTATGTACAATTTCGCTCTTGGAGATCAGGCACTTGTACAAAATATCTCAGGAGATTCTAATATGGCAATTGGGAATGCTGCACTGGGTTTATGCACAGGACATCAGAATACAGCTATTGGTAATAGCTCAATGTATAACACCACAGGAAGTTATAATGTAGCAATTGGGAAGAGTGCTGCTCTTAGCCTCACAACTGGTTCCAGTAATATAACTATAGGAACAGACGTTAATGTCGTTAGTAATACTGCAAGTAACCAGTTGAACATTGGTAACACGATTTATGGTAACACTTCTACTGGCAAAGTAGGCATCGGTAGTGCCAATACCTCACCGGCTTATGCCTTATCCATACCTGACAGTTTTGGTATGGTTAGAACAGGTACTGGGGCAGGTAGTTACACTACATATATTACACATGCTAGCTCAAGTGAATACGGGAGTGCTTATATGAATGTAACTGCATCGACAGGTGGTTATGTATGGCAAACGAATGGAACAAAAAGACTGCACATTAACTCCTCTGGTCATATTACTCCCGGTGCTGACAATACACAAAATTTAGGATCGACCTCGGCAAGATGGGGGCCAGTTCACGGTCGTTATTTTGCAAGTACTCCTATTTATTCTGGTAGTGCTACAGGGTTTCCTAGTGGAGCAACAATAAATACTTATTATGATATTACTGTTGTTGATTTTGCTTCATGGTCCGGAGGAGGGGGATGTTTTCTTATTAAGATGTCTTGGAACAATATTAACACAACTTATGGGTATACTGTTCAAGCATTGGCAATAATAAATAGCAATGGGGTAAACACACATTCGTCTCATTATCAGGGGAACGTACACTGGCAGAGAACGAATCTTGGGGATAATGGAGGAAGTTTTAATGGGGTTCCCTGCTATGTTTCTACTCACACATCTTCAAGTGCTCTGACAGTTAATATGATGCTTTCAGAAGAACAGAATGGTGCAACGTATCCACCTCTTTCCTTACATGTTAAAACAAATGCCTCTCCCACTTCCACTCCACAAATAAAAATATACAGAATGGTCCTATGAGTATAAATAGCATTGATATACAAAATGACAGGATAAGTTTAGTAGTTCATCTTGATGATGAAGAACCAACACTCTGTTTGGTGATTCCCTTAGAGAATGATGGTTCAGATAATTGGACAAGAGTTCAGACATGGCTGGATGAAGGTAATGAAATATCAGACAGATTGGATTATTCTAATTATTATTCAGACATGAGAAAATCCGAGTATGTTGAACTAAATCAATTTGAATTACAATTCGATGACAGTTTGGATGGTGGTACTAGGTGGGAAAGTGCAATTCAAGCTATAAAAGATAAATTCCCAAAACCTGAATAATATTGGAAACAAAATGACAATTGAAGAAATCGACAAGATAATCAATGACCTTCGGAACCAGATACCGAATATGCAAGCACAACTGCACCAAGCAGAAGGGTACAAGCAGGCCCTGCTGGATGTGGCAAAAGAAAAGAAGGAACCGGAAAAAAATATGAAGTCGAAAGTTTAGACCTCAACATCGGATAACGGACAAAAGTGTCCGATTGAACTGGTCAAAACTTTTGACTGCTTTGAAGTCGAAATATTCGACCACAAACTACTGGGTAATCAGTTGGGTAGTCAGTTGGGTAGTCAGTTGGGAAGTCACAAAAAGTGGTAACATTTTGGTCAGATACAACCATGAAATATAGAAGTACAACTCCGATTTTACAAGGATGATGAATGAATGAAAGTACACAGGTCACTATTAGGAGGAGGTGGTAATGCTTTGGAGAACAGGAAACTCCTCAATTTTTGGGCAAGGTTTACCATATCAGTTGCCAATGCGTTTACGTTTCTTGTTCTACTGTATCTATTGTTCTATTCGGAGGTTAAGGAATCAAGCCGTGACTTGGTTAATATCCTCTGTGGTGCATACGTTGCAGTCCTTGCCAAGTCAACGGATTACTGGTTCCGTGAGAAAAAAGATCATGAGCATGAGGAAGAAATGGATCGGGTAAAAAATGGTTAGCATGCCAGCACCCCCAAACTTTTTTTAATCTACAACTTTTAAAACTACAATATGGGATCAGTCAATGGAACTTTTACTGCAGTTTCGGAGCATAGTTTAGTGAAGGCAGCAACCCCCTTTGTCGTTGCAGCAATTTTAGGATTCTGCTCTTTCCTTTTTAATTCCGTCATGTCACTTGAACAGCAAGTAAAGCTGCTCAACGAAGGTACAGTGCATAATTTGGAAGAAAAGGTGGATAGTTTGTCAGCTAAAATTGATGCCATGAGTGTTACCTTGACTGACCTGAGAGTTTCACTAGGTGGTGATCCCCGAAGGGAACGTGAAAATCATTGAAATAATTATGCTGGGATTTTTAGTAACAGGATGCACGATGAGCAATGAAAGACTAGGACATTGGGTTGATACATACCCAAGTGAATATTCGATCTGGCAGTGTGTTGATTCGTTTTCACCATATAGAAACAAGGAGTGTTAGATGCCTTTCGTGATTGCAGGAGTAGTTAAATCAATGGCCTTTTCGATGCTGGGTAATAGTGGAGTAATCGAGAAAGTTATTATTTTATTGTTAGAAACATTAGCAAAAAAGACTGATTCAACCGTTGACGATAAATTGGTCCAGTTGCTAAAAGAATCATTGGGCAAGTCGGACAAGTAGTCCGATTTACTGATCCCATGTGGATTGGAAATAGACGACAATTCAATGGGCTTATAATAGGTGGGATAGCTATGTATATTACAAAGAATTTTACGACTAACGAGATGGCATGCTCATGCTGTAACAAATCAGATATGGATGAAGGGTTTATGAAGATACTTCAGTCTGTACGAGATGAGATGCAACGACCATTAAAGATCACATCAGGATACAGGTGTGAAAAGCACAACAGCAGGGTTTCATCTACAGGCAAGACAGGCCCCCATACCCATGCAAAGGCAGTTGATATTTTGATTAGTGGAGCAGATGCAATGAGGCTTTTTGCAATAGCACAGAGACATGGCATATCTGGCATTGGTCTTAGTCAAAAAGGTCCACACAACAAGAGGTTCTGCCACATTGATAGTCTGACTCCTGAAGAGGGGCCGAGGCCAACCGTTTGGACGTATGGATAAATGGAAATTAAACTTGAGTTGGAGTCTGGGGTTATTTGTGACTTTGATCCTGATTTTAAGTTCACCTTCAACAGCACTGCCATCGAAAAAGTTCAGTGGAAACTTCAAAACGGAAACCATTCGAGAGTTGTGGCAGATGTGTTCGGTGAATCACAAGATGAAAGGATTCCCACAGAATGTATATTACCCGATTTGTGATTGTTTTATAGATCGAATCCGAATCAGGTTCAATAATTCAACTCAGCTAGATAATATGACAAAGACAGAAGGTGATGAATTAGCCACCGTATTGAGATTGTCCTGTAACACATATAGGTCTAATTAATAGCCATTTAAACTGGGAAGTAATCACCATGTTCAGTTATAAGACAAGGGATGGATACAGGGGGTATCTAGTCCGAGTAAAGAAAAAGAAGGATATAAAACATTAATGTCACTACTACCAATTAAAATAGCACCAGGGTTCTTCAAGAACGGGACCCAGTACCAGGCAAAGAATCGCTGGTATGATGGGAACCTAGTCAGGTTTTCTGAGGGTCGAGTAAGGCCAATTGGAGGATGGCAAAGACTGACAGATACTCAGATTACCCAAAAAGGTGGAGTAAAGAAATTAACAATCACAACCCCCGGCTCTGGATACCATGCAGATGGTGGGACACTCTCGGCAGTCGGAGGTCCAGTACCATTTGCTGGAACATATACTGTATCTGGGGGGGGAATTTCAACAGTAAAAATCACTGATCCCGGTTCTGGATACACCTCTGTTCCAACGATTGTTTTGACTCCAACAACGGGTTCTGCTGGAAGTGGTGCAGTCATCACAGCAACCAATTTTTTTGGTGTTGATCCTATTCGTGGATTACACTCCTGGAGACTATCCACTGGAGCAAGATACTTGGCAGTTGGTTCTGTTCAATCTTTAAGAATTTGGGATGGGTCACAGAGTGCAGGAGTTAATGCTCCAATCTATGACATTACTCCACCAACCTCTCCGGGGTCGGCTTTACCATTCCACCAGCAAGCCGATTTTGAAATAGCAGGTCTTGGTTTCGGAGCCTTACAATATGGTGGTGATACAGGAGTTACATACAAGCTCTCTGGTTCTGGAGGGTTTACAGACCCAGCATACACGGGAGCAGCTTCAGGAGGAGACATTTATGGAACACCAAGATATTCTGCTGTCGATCCAAATGTACAAGATGCAGATGCATTTCGTGACAATTTCGCAAGTTGTGTCAGCTTCGATAATTTTGGTGATGATCTTTTAGCCTGTCATTCTGGAGAGGGTACGATTTGGTATTGGTCATTTCAAACAGGAGGCAGTGTAACTCAGACATTCACTACCGCATCTGGTATTACTGAACTCCTACCCGTTGGCCCAACTCCAGCAAGTATTCAGCCTTATACTTACATTCCAGATAATCGTAGTCAAGCATTCACTACCGCATCTGGTATTACTGCACTCACAAACACAGGTGCTTCTGGTAATCCAGCTAATACTTACATTCCAGCTAATCTTAGTCAAACATTCACTAGCTCGTCTGGTGCTGAAGAATTTTTACCTCACAGTGGCCCCATAGCTACTCTTGATACTATTGTACAAAATGGTACTCATGGTGAGTCATCATTTAATGGTATTGGATTATCGGGAGGTTCTGGTTCAGGTATTACGGTTGATGGATATGTTAGTTCTGGTGGTGATGTAAATAATGTTACAATACAAAATGCTGGAACTGGTTATAGGATAGGAGATGTATTAACATTTCCTAATCCTCCGGCTGGTGGTGCTACTTGTAGAGTTGCTGTTCTTACTACCTCCACCACTTCAGGTCAATGGGAATGTGGGAACCCAGCTAGCAATGCAACCTTAGTTGAAAAAACATGGACTAATGTATCCCAAACTAGCACTTCTGGTTCTGGTTCGGGGGCAAAATTTACGGTTGTAACCCAATTAGGTCTTGTTGTATCAAGTTGCAGTGTTTGGCACTATAATACTCGCATCGATTGTGGGGATACTTCTAATCTTTCTGTAGGTATGTTAGTACATGGTTTATATGGAGATATGGGGCATCATGCATTTGGATCGTTTATTCAGCCTTATATTGCATCCATAACTAATTCAACAACAATACAACTTACCCGTGCTAATGGTTCTGCTTCCGGCAGTTATCACTATCAGCATTTGTCGTTTCAAGACCCACTTGACACAGACTTAAAGTCAGTAACCGTCACAACTGCAGGAAGTGGATATGCCGAAAACGACACTATTGTATTAACTGATCCGGGGAGTGCTCCCTCAACCCTGCCACATATCACAGGAACAGAGACTGCAACACTTACGGTAGGTCCTACTGACACTACTCTTACATCTACTGGGCATACACTTTTAGATGGACATAGAGTACAGGTTTCTACCACTGGATCATTACCCGGAGGACTTTCGGCCTCCACTGATTTATATATTAGAGACAGGACTGCAAATACATTTAGACTTACAACCAGTTTAAACGGGACTGCATTAGCATTTACTTCTCCAGGTTCCGGGACACACACATGGACAAACGAGGGGGCAAACCTGGCTTTTTGGCAGGCTGGCCCATACAATACTGTATCTCAAACTAGCACCTCCGGTGGTGGTCAAGGAGCACAATTTACAATTACAGCATCATCGGGTACATACTTGTCTGCAGCAACAGTCACAACTGCTGGTTCTGGGTATGCTGTTGGAGACACTATATTAGTAACTGATCCTGGTAATACAGTAAATGTTGCAACACTTACAGTAGGTACTCTTGATCCAACTATTACATCTACTGGACATGGACTTATTGACACAAATAAAGTCCAAGTTTCCTCATCTGGAGCCTTACCTGTAGGACTTACGGCAGCCACAGATTTATTCGTTAGAGACAAGACTGCAAATACATTTAAACTTGCAGCCACTTCCAATGGGACTGCATTAGCACTTACCACTGTAGGTTCTGGGACACATACATGGACAATTTCCGGTGCAAACCTAGCTCCTTGGCAGAGTGGACAAACACACACAAATGTAATTCAAACGAGTACTTCATCATCTACCACTGGTTCTGGTTCAGGGGCAAAATTTACGGTTGTTACCTCAACAGTAAATAATTTGGGTAGTGTGGCAATCACATCTGCAGGAAGTGGGTATTCAGTTAATGACACAATCCTATTAACTGATCCCGGTAACACAGTAAATGTTGCAACAATTACTGTAAAAGCTATTGACTCAACTATTACATCTACTGCTCCTGGACTTATTGACGGAAGTATAATACAGGTTTCATCTCTTGGAGCCTTGCCAGTAGGAGTCCCTCCCTACACAGATTTATATGTTAGAGACAAGACTACTGACACATTTAAACTTGCAACAAGTAACGGTGGAACTGCATTAGCATTTACTACTCCAAGTTATGGAGAAAATACATGGGAAAGTCGAACAGGTGGTGCAATATCCTTTAATAATGCAACTCAAACTGCAACTGCCCCGATTGCATTACAGGATGTAGCTAATTCAACTGGAGTTCCCGTAGGGTCTAATGTGGCAGTATTGGTTACTCCGGAAAGACATATAATGATCCTTGCTCCAGACGGAGCACATAGAACGATCCAATGGGGGTCCCAGGAATCACTCACAGACTTTAGTCCCTCCTTACTTAATACAGCAGGAGATTTAGACCTCCAGACTAAGGGTCGGATCATTGGAGGATTTAAGACAAGGTATGGTGTTTTGATTTTCACCACTTCAGATGTTTGGAGGACAAATTACCTTGGCCCCCCCTATGTCTATGGGGTAGAACGTCTAACAGAAGGTGCAGGTCCCGTAGGAATGAAAAGCATTGCTGGCAGTGCCGACTTTGTAGCCTGGATGAGCAGGGGACGTTTCTGGAGTTATACAGGAGGATATATAAAGGAGCTTAGTTGTGAGGTGGCAGATTACGTCTTTGCAGATATTAACCTGGATGTAGAGGGACTGATAGCAGCAGGACATAATGGGGAATTTGGTGAAATTTCGTGGTTCTATCCAAAAGAAGGTGATAGCGTTTGTACTCGTTATGTGACATATAGTTATCGTGAGGGGCATTGGGTGACCGGAGAATTAGAGAGAGTTGCTATGGAGCCAAGTGATGCTTTGGGTTATCCTGTATGGGCTGGAAGTGACGGATACTTATACAGACATGAAATGGACCCGGATACTCATAATGTAACAGTCCCAAGGGATAGTTCAGTGACTGCTCCTGCAGATATTGATGCATTGTCAGGTAAAGCAAATAGAGTTGTTGCAAAGGGTGTCTCTACTAGCACACACCCAAATGTGGCAACAGAGGATCACTTGTGTTATGCAGAAACTGGTGCAATAGAAATTGCTGGTGGAAATAAGATGATGAGCGTAAACTCTATTTTGACCGATACGGATGCCGGAAGCAATGGACTCCGTATGAAAATTGTAACGGGGAAAACACCAGACGCACCAGGTGATACTCATGGACCATTCACCCTGGAGAGTGATGGGTACACGGATTGTCGATTCACTGATCGTCAAGCAATTTTGAGAGTGGAATCACCCTTTGACCAAGAGTGGAGATTTGGAGAGGTCCGTTTTGAGGCAGCAGCTTCGGGGAAAAGATGAAGACACAAAAGCCATTACCGAATCCTCCGGAGCAATATGAGCCGGAGTATATGTATGACCTGTCCTCATTAATTATTTCGGAGGAAGCAATAACGTGTAAAACCTCCAGGGACAATGTATTTGATACAGGCTCAGTTATACTCAGGTCACCGAATGGCAGCTATTTTAAAATTGTAGTATCGGATGCAGGATCACTCAGTGCTACTGCCGTGACAACTGTAGGAAACAGACCAATAACATCAACGAATCCTCATGTATAATAGACTCTAACAGGAACGAGAAAATGAATAAAAACCCATCACAAAGTTGGCTACAGTCAAACGGTCCAAAAGGGCACATGCTGGCACACATCACTCCAAGAGAAGGAAAGATATTACAATACTTTGGAGGTTCAGGGACAAAGGATAAAAAGACTGGTCTCAAGAGTTATTTCCTGTCCGGCCTGCTAGGTGGTAGCAAGGCTCCACCACCCTCAACAACAACGTCAGAACTTGATCCAGCAGTTAAGGAATTTCGGGGAGAAGTATTTGATAAGGCTGGAGAGGTGATGGATCGTGGTTATGAAGGATACGAAGGTGACAGATTAGCTGGCATGTCTGATGACACTAAGGGTGCCCATAAGGGAGTCCGAGATATGCAAGGAGTTGGTCAAGATGCATATACAGATGCTGCTGGAGTTGGTGAGGCTGCTACTGGTTATGCATCTGACAAAGTAGGAGATCAGTCGTTCCTAGCTGGCAAAGGAGTAGATGAGTATATGTCACCACATACTAAGAATGTGATTGGTGGAATGCAAAAAAATGCAATGAATACAATGCAACAACAAAGGGGGGCATTACAGGCCCAGCATCAGATGGCAGGAGCAGGTATGGGTTCCCGTGGTGCATTGGAGAATGCTGCCATGATGGGAGAAGTACAACGAGGGTTGGGCCAGCAGGTTTCAGGTGCATTGGAAAAAAGTTATGCCCAGGCTTCTGACATGAAGAAATACGACATGAACTCAGCAAGAGATGCTGATAAATACAATGTAGCATCCGGGCACAAAGATATGGACATACGAGACAGGGGTGCAGGAAGAATGACAGATGCAACTGATAGAGGAAGAGCAGCAGGGTATGAGGATGCTGGTATGCTTTCTAATGTTGGTGCAGATATAGAGGGCCGGGATCAGAACCAAAAGGATATAGATTATGGAGATTATATTGAGGAACGAGATTGGGACAAGAATAACACTATGTTTGCATCAAATGTTTTAGGTGGTGCCCCTTCTGGTACAAAAACCACTATGACCGGAGGAGGAGGGGGAAAGGGCAGTAAACTAGGAGGTGCTATCGGAGCAGGTCTATCAGGATGGGCTGCCACTGGCAATCCGTATGTAGGTCTTGCTGCTGGTGGGGCTTCACTACTTAGCTAAAGGTAATTATGAAAATTGGCAGAAAGAACAAAAACAAAGAATATTCGTTTGACCCCAATAGTTTCCTATCGGGCACCCACGATTTTGACCCAATAGGAGCAATGAAAAGTTGGTGGGATGATGAAGATGAGGACGAGCATGCCGAAGGTGATTTTGAGGGCAAGGAAATTGCTGAAATGAATGCCGTCTTAGCTGCCCCTAAAAGTTCTCCACCTATATCGAAAACAGGTTCATTGCTATCTGCAGAAGGTGAAAGTCCTTTAGACCAAACAGGTAGGGAATACATGGGTAGAAGGGAAGTAGAGGAAGACTTTGCAGCAATGGAAAATCCACCAGGAGACTCCATTGGTGACAAATTAGGCTCATATTTAGGACAGGCTGGAGATTATGTTGGTGGTCTGTTTTCTCCGGAGGAAAAGGAATACCGGGATGTTGCTGATACTGAAGGTGAAAATAGATACTTGAATAAATTGGCAGGGGAAGAGTACAGGAAAAAACGAATACTCGGACCTCATGGTATGGATGGAAACCAACGGGAACCAACAGTAGATGGGGAAGGTGAATCTGAATTGGATAGAATAGGCAGGGAAAATATGATAAATGCTATGGGTGATCTTGGTCCTGATAAGATGGAGAAGCCCGGTGAAAGCATAGACCAAACTTCTATTTTCGATGGGTTATTCTCCTCAGATGATGACAAGAAAAAGCATAAACCTTTTTCAAAGGGCAAACAAGCTGGCATCAAGATAGCAACAGACCTACTCACAGGGTCTAACAGAAACACACCCGTACAAAATGCTCCATCAGCAGGAGTCAAGATGGGGAGAGCTTCATTTCCGGGCCTGCTTGCTGCTTCACAAAGACCCGTAAACCCCCGTTACACCCCTAAAGGACTAGGATAGCATGGCCTTAAATTTAACCCCTAAAGAAGAAGCAGAAGAAAAAGAGCTTTATGCAATGCTGTATCCAACAGAAGGTATTGCAATAGATAGTGAAGGTAACGCTAAGAATAAGAAACTGCAAGGTTTGCTGGATGCAAAGCAAGAGGAAGAGGATGAACAAGAAGAAGAGGAAGGAGGCTTTGATCCTCTCCGGGCAGCAGCCTTATCTGCTGGTGCTTCCCTGCTGAGAAATTCAGGGTGGAGTCGGAACCCTATGTCCCTGGGTGAGTCTATTGGTCATGCTATCCCACATGGCATGCAAGCATACTACGACCAAGATGCCCTGAATCAAAACGAACAAGCAGCACTTTACGAGAGACAGCAGGCAGAGCAGACTGCACTCGATGCCAAGTTGAAGGCAGAGGATGATATAAGGATACAGGAACAGGATCAGGCTTCATTTACCCAGATGATGAATGAGTTGGGGTTGTCTGTTACGGAGCAAAAATCTATGCTCAGATTTTATATGAAAAATCCTAAAGAAGCATCGTCTTACCTTGCTAAACGGATCATGGAGAAGGAGAAGAAGAAGGAGAAAACTAAGATGCTTACTCCTGCCGAGATAAAATTGGAGGGGTTGATTGAGGGGCAGATGTATCAACGTAAACCAGACGGAACGATTTCTGTGTTACCCTCTCCGAAAAAGGATGGGACGTGGAAATTTATGACTACTGCCGAAAAAAGAGCAGAGAAAATCCCCGTTGACCAAGTATGGCAGATAAGTGAGGGTGGGGAAATAAAACGAGCAGCTATTGAGGATACCGTCACAAAAAAGAATACCTACCGGGAGAATATAGCAGTAAAACAAGAAGATGGCACGTTCCAGATGAGAACAATTCTTTTTGATGATACTGGTGAAGAAATAAAAGACCTCGGACAAACAGATATTGAGGAACCCCCTGCTGAAGCTGCTACTTTCAGGTATCTTAATAAACAGCAATTCTCAACCGATACTAATTTAAAGAACTTAAATTGGCCTGCTGAAGCAAATGCTGCTGCTGTTAATGACAAGGGGGAATTACAAGGGTTCACCACAGAAGGCAACAAGTTTATACCTTTCGGAACAAAAGGGATTGAGCTTGGGATGGCACAAGAAAGATTAGATATAGCATATAATACCCTTGAGCTAAGAGAATCTGACTTCCAGCAACAACAGGATAATTACGAATCGGATAAAACTCAGGAGATGCTTCAACGGGCAAAAGATAATAAATGGACCCAAGAGAAATTAAATAGGGAAAAATATGCCCATACTGCCAAGATGTCACAGATGGCAAAGAACTATGAGGACAGGACACAATATATTTCTGCTGAAGAATTTCTTGAAGGTAATGAGACTGCAAGGCTGCCAAAAGGAGTTGCCTTTTTAGAGGTTACAGATGGCAAAGTAACAAAAATGGTGGAGAAGGATTTTAGCACATGGGTTGAACCTTTAAACAGTGATGCAGATGAGGAAATAGGCAAGGAACTGAAAAAGCTATATGCAGACCATGAATTTACTCAGGATCAAAAAGATATTATTCGTGGGTTGAGGATTGACAAGGATGATCCGATGGCAGCACTTAAACAGGCCCATGACTATATGCAGAAAGAGGGGAAGAAACTAATACAAGCACCAGCATCAATTCTGAAAAAGTATCAGAGTGACATGGGGGTAAGACGTGCTGCTAAAGAAGCACTTGCCATGATTAATGACCCCAAGCAGACGGCAATAATTGAAAAAGAGGTCGGGTTTTGGTATGGGCAAATTACTGAAAAAGCCAAGCATCCTATATTCCAGAAGTTTAAGGCCATTGCAACAATGGCCAACTTGACCAAGAGACATGAGTTGATTGGTTCCCAGATGACAGACGGGGAATTAAAATTCACTGAACCACTTTTTGTTTCCGATAAAGACACACCAGCCTCTTTAAGAATTAAATTAGAAACATTGCTCACGGATGCCAATTTTAACCTCGGCCTCACCCGGAATATGTTCTCAAAAGGAGCAGGGTACAACGATGCAGTATGGGGGGATGATGCTACTAAGTGGTGGAATGAGGATGGCACAAGGAAAGCTGGCAGTGAGGAGGACGATCAAAAAGGTAAACCAACAACAGCAGCAGATTTGGAATAATGGAAACAGGAGAAACATTTCATAATAAGACAAAGATGAGGTTTACGACCCTGCCAGATATTACAGGAAGGGTTTTATATGCTCGTGAAAATGACATGGCAGAAGAAGAAATAGCCAAGTTCTTAAAGAAACGGGGATACACTACTGAGTCTTTCACTACGGCTGTTAATAAGCAAACGGCAAAAGATGAGGTGAAGCCAGCAGAACAGGCAGAAGAAGAAGGTGGATTTTGGAATAGTGTTCAGGGTGGTCTGGAGTATTTTAACAAGGCAGGAGACTCTCTTATGACAGGTGCCACATTCGGGTTGGCAGTGCCAGCACGGGCAGTAGGAAGATGGGCAGCCAAGAATATGCCGTGGAAAGATGAGTCAGAAGTAGAAACATTTTCAGAATCCGTTGATGCCGTACAAGCCGAAGATAAACAATGGAGAGATGAGAACCCGAAGATGGCAATGGGCACAGAGATAGCAGGAGGGATATTAGGAGGAGCAGGAGCAGGTAAAGCAATAGCAACTGCAGTCCCTGCACTTGGTCCAGTGGCAGGACAAACGGCAAAGAATATAATTAAAGGTGTTGGCACGGGGTCTGGGATCGGAGTAGCAGAAGGAGGAGGAGTGGCAGCAGCCAAAGATGAAAATACACTTAAAGGTATGATGCTCGGTGGAGTTGGTGGTGCTGCTGGAGTAGTGGCAGTCCCAGTAGCCAAATGGGTTGTCAAAAAACTTGTTTCTCCAATCAAAAAACTATTCGGCAAGACTTCCAAGAAAGACCTCACCACGGCAGAGATAAAGGGTGAGCAGATGCTGGAAGAAGTTGACCAGAAGGATGGTCTCACTCTGGTTCAGAAAGAGACAAAACTTAACGAGTATGAAAGGCTGGGACTAGGAGATGAGGTAATGGAGGTTGACCTTTTGGGTAAGAAGGGTCAGAACTTGGCAGGCACAATAATGAGGCACGGAGATAAAGTACCTGATGCAGCAGAGAAAGCACTGGTTAAACGTGCTGCTGGAGTACGTGACCACCTTGAACTCTTCCTCCAAGATGCCACAGGTGGACAGAGAGTGTCTTTAAAACAGACTATTAAGGAAACAAGGGATGCAGCAAAGAAAGCATCTGATACAGATTATGATGCTGCTTTTTATGATAAGAAGGGTAAAATGAGGGACGTGTCCGACACACGTTTAAACGATCTGTTCCTAATGCCAGAATTTAAGTCGGCATACAAGAGGGCAATAAAAATAGCTGCAAATGATAAACCCCCAGTAACCCTCCTACCTATGCCCAAAGGTGGTTTCCCGAAGGGGCATAAGTTCCCTGTTTATGCTCTTGATAAAGTAAAGAAGGCAATCAACACAAAATTTGGACGGGGCTTTTTAAGCCCGGACTCAAATGTTACGGCAATGTCGTCTTCAATGAGGACACATAATAACGATATGCTGGACATAATCGGAGAAACTGTTGGGGAGTATAAAAAAGCCCGGAACCTTTATGCTGGAGAAATGGAACTTAAAGATGCCACCGAACTTGGACAGAAGTTATTTGATTCCGGTGATTCGATGGATAAGCTCTTTGAGTTTTCAACTAAACTTAAAACAGAGTCAGAGAAAAAAGCCTTCCGTAATGCTGCCTTTAACGTGCTGGCCAAAAAGATAGAAGCCTCAAGTGCAAACCCTAAAGGCATGGCCCAGTATTTTTTGAGTCAGCAGAACTTACACAAGCTAACACTATTAATTCCCGACCCAGAAGCACGGGGGATTTTCA